>Ga0180218_1000839_pt1 | contig 22338 bp, 21 predicted proteins | sample eDN3rd37CKraftBY_FD_151334 | JGI IMG/M metagenome (GOLD analysis project Ga0180218, IMG submission 151334) | Enriched backyard soil microbial communities from Emeryville, California, USA - eDNA 3rd pass 37_C Kraft BY (version 2) (version 2) | ecosystem: Environmental > Terrestrial > Soil >...
TAGCCCGTGACCGTATTCTTGGCGGGCTTGCCGGCGGCATCGGCCAGGCGCCACGGCTGCAGCTGCGCCTCTATAAAGCCTCGCACCTGGGCGGCACCCGCATCGGCGGAAAGCCCCGCCTGCTGGGCCGCAGCGCATACCGGCTGCCAGGCGCGCGGCGCCGCGCGGGCCGGCATGGCCAGCGAACCCGATACCGGCCGCATCAGGCCCTTGCAATTGTTGATGAAGGCCTTCCATACCTGGCCAAGGTCGTCGTTCTGCCAGCCCGGCAAGGCCCCCCAGCCCACCGGCACGAACTTGCCCTCGAGCGCGCGCGGCGGTGTCTCGGGCAGCGAGGCCAGCGGCGGCACCGTCAGCGGCTGCAAGCCGATGTCGACGGCGGGCTGCTCGGGCGAACCCGGCGCGCCCGGCTCGCCGGGTTCGGTCGGCACCGTGCTGCACGCCGCCAGGAATGCCAGCAGGGAAAGGGAAAGCAGGGTCTGGATGCGAGTGCGACTGAGACTCATAGGGCTCCGGAGCGAAAAACTTTGGACGGCCGCCGCCCGCGGCGGGGCGGCCCAGGCCTGGCGCAAGGCCGGGGGCCTGTAGACTCTAATGCAGTGTACGAGGCATGGCCAGCACGAATTCGGCGATGGGCACCTCGAACGGTATGCCATTATCGCCGACACAATGGTATGTGCCCCGCATGGTACCGAAAGGCGTGGAAAGCGGACAACCGCTGGTGTATTCGAATGTTTCTCCGGGGCCCAGCAGGGGCTGCTGGCCCACCACGCCCAGGCCGCGAACCTCTTGCACCTTCTGTTCGGCATCGGTAATGACCCAGTGCCGGCTGATGACCTGCACCGCCTGTTCGCCATTGTTGGTGATGCGCACCGTATAGGCGAACATGAACTGCTCTTGGTTGGGCTCGGATTGTTCGGGCAGATACTGCGGGGTCACGTTGACCGAGATGTCGTAGGGCTTCATGTGGGGTTCCGAAACAAGGCGCCGCGCCGGCAAGCGCCAGCCAAGTCGACGCCAAACTGCAATAATGGCACTGGATGACCTTTATCGTAGTTGAACACGGATCTAGTTTACGCTCATGACCACCGCACCCGTTACCCGAATCGCCCCCAGCCTGCTGGCCGCCGACTTCGCCCGCCTGGGCGAAGAAGTGCGCAATGTGGTCGCCGCCGGGGCCGACTGGATACACCTTGATGTCATGGACAACCATTATGTGCCCAATCTTACCGTCGGCCCCATGGTGTGCGAGGCCCTGCGCCCCCACACCACCGCGCCCATCGACGTGCACCTGATGGTCGAGCCGGTAGACGCCCTGATCCCGCAGTTTGCCAAGGCCGGCGCCGACATCATCACTTTTCATCCCGAGGCGTCGCGCCACCCCGACCGCACGCTGGCGCTGATCAAAGAGCAGGGCTGCAAGGCCGGCCTGGTGTTCAACCCGGCCACCCCGCTGCACCATCTTGATTACGTCATGGACAAGCTCGACGTCATATTGCTCATGTCGGTCAACCCGGGCTATGGCGGCCAAAGCTTCATTCCCGCCACCTTGCGCAAGCTGCGCCAGGCCCGCCAGCGCATCGACCTGTGGCAGAACAACGGCGGCCGCCCCATCGCCCTCGAGATCGACGGCGGGGTCAAGGTGGAAAACATCGCCGAAATCCGCGCGGCCGGCGCCGACACTTTCGTCGCCGGCTCGGCCATCTTCGGCAAGCCCGACTACAAGGCGGTCATCGACGCCATGCGCGCCGAGCTCGCCCGGGCCGAAACCATCTCTACCTGATTTTTCCCGCCGGGCCGCCCCGGGGTTCGGCGCCCCGGCCAGGCGCACCCCGGTCGGGTGCCCGGCAAACAACAGCCGCCCAGCTGCGGCAGGCCCGCGGCGCAGCCCGGGCCCCCTTGCATTCGGAGTTGCCATGCGTTTCACTTCTGTCCTGTTCGACCTGGACGGCACATTGCTGAACACTATTCCCGACCTGACCGACGCGGTCAACGCCATGCGCATGCAAATGCACCAGCGGCCGCTGCGCCAGGACGTGGTGGCCACCTATGTAGGCAAGGGCAGCGAAGTGCTGGTGCGCCGGGCCCTTACCGACAGCCTGGACGAAACCATCGAGCCCGACCGCCTGTTGCAGGGCATGGAGCTGTTCTACCAGTACTACCACGCCATCAACGGCGACAAGACCGTGGTCTACGACGGCGTGCTCGACGGGCTGAAATCATTTCGCGAACAAGGCCTGAAGATGGCCGTGGTCACCAACAAGCCCGGTGAGTTCACCGAGCCCCTGCTTGTACGCACCGGCCTGGCGGGCTTTTTCGAGCATGCCGTCAGCGGCGATACCTGTGCCCGCAAGAAGCCCGACCCCATGCCGCTGGAACACGCCTGCCAGCTGCTTGAGGCGCACCCGCAAGACACGCTGGTCATCGGCGATTCGCGCAACGACGTGCAGGCCGCGCGCGCGGCGGGCATGGCGGTCGTGGCCGTGCCCTACGGCTACAACGAAGGCCAGGGAGTGCAAAACCTGGATGCGGATGCTATAGTTGCAACCATCGATGAGGCGGCTCATTGGGCCTTGCGGCAGTAAGGTCGGTACGCCTTTTTTACCGCACGGTATTTCAATATTCATGGTCACTACCCTTGCACAACATGCACAAGTCGGCGCCTATTGGCGCTGGTGGCGCGTGTGCTCCGGGTAGCGGCAGTTTTTCCCGGCGCGCGGGGTTTCCCTGCCTTGCGCGTCGCGGTCTAAGCAAAGCAAAGCCCGAAGCCTCGCCAGCCGGGCTTTTTTAATTGCGGTCCGGCGGTGCCTCTTACCTACACACCGAGAACAGCATGACAGAAATCGAATTCAACGCATTGGCCGCGCAGGGGTACAACCGTATCCCCCTCATTGCCGAGACCTACGCCGATCTCGACACCCCGCTTTCCATCTACCTGAAGCTGGCCTACGCCGGCCCGGAAGGCGGACGCAACAGCTGCCTGCTTGAATCGGTGGTGGGCGGCGAACGCTTCGGACGCTACTCGTTCATCGGTCTGCCCGCCAAGACGGTGATCCGCGCCAGCGGCACGGTGACCGAAGTGGTGCAAAAGGGCCAGGTGGTCGAAACCCACGAGGGCGACCCGCTGGCCTTCATCGAAGCCTACCAGCAGCGCTTCAAGGTGGCCCTGCGCCCCGGCATGCCGCGCTTTGCCGGCGGGCTGGCCGGATACTTCGGCTACGACACGGTGCGCCATATCGAGCCCCGCCTTGGCCCCGCCTCCAAGCCTTTCCCCGGCGGCCCCGACTCGGCCACGCCCGACATCATGCTGCTGCATGTGGATGAATTCGCAGTGGTCGACAACCTGGCCGGCCGCAGCTACCTTATCGTGTACGTCGACCCGCGCGAACCCGAGGCCTACGCCCAGGCCCGCCAACGTCTGAAAGACCTGCGCCAGAAGCTGCGCACGCCGGTGGTCATACCTTACGCCTACGCCAGCCTGCAGACGGAAAGCCACCGCGACTTCAAGAAAGAAGACTACATCGCCGCGGTGCTCAAGGCCAAAGAGTACATTGCGGCCGGCGACCTGATGCAGGTGCAGGTGGGCCAGGTCATCGCCAAGCCCTATCGCGACTCTCCCCTGTCGCTGTACCGCTCGCTGCGTTCGCTCAACCCTTCGCCCTATATGTACTACTGGGATTTCGACGACTTCCACGTAGTGGGCTCTTCGCCCGAGATCCTGGTGCGCCAGGAAACGGTCACGGAAGCGGACCGCGAGAAAACACAGATCACCATCCGCCCCCTGGCCGGCACCCGCAAGCGCGGCGGCACGCCCGAGCAAGACGCCCAGCTTGCCGAGGAACTGCAGGCCGACCCGAAAGAGCGCGCCGAACATGTGATGCTAATAGACCTGGCCCGCAACGACGTGGGCCGCGTGGCGCAGACGGGCACGGTCGAGGTGACCGACACGATGACGATCGAACGCTATTCGCACGTGATGCACCTGGTGTCGAATGTCAGCGGCACGCTGAACGAAGGCATGAGCAATATGGACGTGCTGCGCGCTACCTTCCCGGCCGGCACACTTACGGGGGCGCCGAAGGTGCGGGCGATGGAAATCATCGACGAGCTCGAACCGGTGCGCCGCGGCGTCTACGGCGGTGCGGCGGGCTACCTGAGCTACAGCGGCGAGATGGACGTGGCCATCGCGATACGCACGGGCATTGTGAAAAACGGCATGCTGTACGTGCAGGCGGCGGCCGGCATTGTGGCCGATTCGGATCCTGAAAAGGAGTGGCAGGAAACCGAGGCCAAGGCGCGGGCTGTTTTGCGTGCGGCCGAGAAAGTGCAGTTTGGGCTGGATGAGCCTATTTGAGTCTTTGACCCAGCGCGCTGCAGATTGGAAGGTCGTTTCTGCGTCTTAAAACCGGCGTACTGCGGGGCGGAAGGTCGCTTCTGAGTTCTAAACCGGCGCGCTGCGGGGCAGTATTTTGGGCGCCGGAGAGCTGCGGCCGGCTTTGCCGGCTTCCCTCGCACCCCATCGTTTTTGGGGCGCCCGCAAAACTCGCAACGGCGGGCCTGTGGCCCGCCACCCTTGTTGCTCGAACAGTTGCGGGCTTGCATCCCCAAAAACGATGGGGTTCTCGGCTTGCTCAACGTCGCCCAAAATATGGCCCCGCAGCACGCCTCATGGCGTCTTGAATTGGGACACCCTGGGGCTTCTTGGTTTGATGCACCATATTTTTCTGCGCCAAATTGCGGCATTCTGCTTTTGCGGAAAATAGGCAGCATTTCTTCGAATGCTTGGTGTTCTGCCATAGGCACGCGGTATTACGAATAGGCAGTATTTTTAGCAGTCAGCCACCAGCCTCCGGATTCAAGGTCTTCCTAAACCCGCGCCTCGCACGAGGGCCGTTTGTCCGCACTGATGCAGTTCCTGTGATGCGGGGTATGTCTGGGCCGGGCGTTGGCTGTCGAGCCAGGCGCCGCAGAACGGAGGGCGAAGGCCCGGAGGATGCGGATAGGCGGGCCCTTCGGGCCGACTGCCTCCGTCCGGAACAGACACACCCCGCAGCGCAGGAACGGGTTTAAAGCAAACAGCCTCACATTCCTGAGACAACCCAGGAACGGATCAAGAACATCCCCCAACAGCCAAGAGACAACTCAGGGATGAATCAAGAACAAACACCCCCACAACCAAGAGACAGCGCAAGAGCAGGCAAGAACAAACAACCTCGCACTCACAAGACAATTCAGGAGCCGGCTAGCGCCTCTTCAAAATCAAAGCAGCGCGCCCTCGTGCAGAAACCGCCCCTCGAACGCCCGTTCAATGATTCTTGCATACGCTGCGGGCACATCAGCAACAGGAAATGCACTGGCCAGCCGGGTAACCTGCAAAGCGTCCTCCAGCAGCCCCGGCAGTTGATCCCTTCCTATGCCGAACTCAGCCAGCGTAGCCGGTATGCCCAGCTTCGCCACAATATCGCGAACAAGCATCGGCAGCCTTCCCACCGCCCCATCCTCGTCCGCATCATCGATACCGAAAATGCGCGCCACATCCAGCATCTCGGCCCGGCGCACCGAAGCAAGCTCGTCCAGCACATAAGGCAGCATTACCGCATTCGTGCTGCCATGCGACTTATGCGTAAGGCCCGCCACCGCGTACGCAATGCCGTGCACCGCATTCAAGCCTGAACTGCCGTAGGAAAGCGCCGCATAATGGCTGGCGTAGGCCATGCCTATGCGCGCCTCTTTATCGCCGCCATCCGCATAGGCCCGCAGCAGGAAGCGCGCGCACAGGCTGATCGCCTCGCGCGCAAAAGACATGGTCAGCGTTGAACGGCCGCTGTAGCCGGGGTCGGGATTGCCCTGGCGGTCGAACTCGAAGCAATCCAGCGTAAGGTAGGACTCGACCGCATGCGTCAGCGCATCGATGCCCGCGTCGGCCGTTACCTTGGGCGGGCAAGAATAGGTGAACTCGGGGTCTATCAGCGCAATCACCGGACGCAGCTGGTTATCCATGACCGCGACCTTGGTGGCGTTTTCGGGGTCGACCAGTATGGCGCCCGGCGTGGCCTCTGAGCCCGTGCCGGCCGTGGTGGGCACCGCCACCAAAGGCAGGCAGCGCGGCGCCTGCGGCATGGCGCCCACAAAGTCCTTGATCGGAGAACCGTCCACCAGCGTCAGGCACAAGGCCTTGGCAAGGTCGATATTGCTGCCCCCGCCCAGGGCAACGACATGGTCGGGCCGTGCTTCGCCCAGTTGCTCGAGCAGTTGCCGCGTGGCGGCGTCGCACAGTGTCGTGGTGGGGTCGGGCATGCCCCCGTCGTATACCACCGTCTCGATTCCACAGGCTTGGGCCGCCTGCACATACTCGTGCACCCAGGGCGTATGGCCGGTAAAGTAAGCGTCGGTGACCAGCACGCCCCGGCGATAGCCCAGCCGCTGCAGCAGTCCCGGCAACTGGGCGCGGCTGCCACAGCCGATGACCACCCGCGCGGGCGGGCAAAAATGAATCACGTCATTGCTTCTCATGGACAACTCCCCGTGGAACATCTTCCATACAAGTGATATATTAATCAACAGTCAGCCCTCTGGGCCGCTCCGGCGCCCCAGGCACCGCAAATACAAGCCGGCCAAAGCGCCCCGCGCCTAATGAATCGTTCCTCTGCAAAAAAAACACCCGCAATCCGTAAACCGGCGCGCAAGCCCGCGGCCGCCAAAACGCCGCAGATCTCGGCGGTGCCCGACGAGCTCAATGTGGCCGAACCCAAGCGCACCCTCACCGACATTGCGTACGAACGGCTTGAAGAAGCCATCGTCACGCTGCGCATTCCACCCGGCACGGCGGTTTCCGAGCTGACCCTGAGCAATATGCTCAACATCGGCCGCACCCCCATACGCGAGGCCATTCAGCGCCTGGCGCGCGAACATCTGCTGCAGGTGCTGCCCCAGCGCGGCCTGCTGGTGCCCCAGATCGACCTTCGCAAGCAGCTTCGCCTGCTTGAAACCCGGCGCGAGGTCGAGCGCCTGATCTGCCGCAGCGCCGCCCGCCGGGCCACCCCCGAAGAACGCGAAACCTTTTTCCATCTGCGCGACGCCTTCCTGCGCTCGGCCGACGAAAACGACGACATCACCTTCATTCGCGCCGACAAGCAGTTCAACGAACTGTCGCTGATCGCGGCGCGCAATGAGTTCTCGGAAGGCGCCATGCGGCTGATGCACGGCCTGTCGCGCCGCTTCTGGTACTGCCACTACAAGCATGTGGCCGATCTTTCTGAAACCGCCCAGCTGCACGCGGCGGTGTCCGACGCCATCGGCAAGGGCGACGTCGACGCCGCGGGCCATGCGCTGGACAAGCTGCTGGACAACATCGAGGCCTTCGCCAAATCCACCCTTACCTACGACTTCTAGACCGCCTGGCGAGGTCAGCCGCGGGCGGCCAGGGCCTTGGCCAGCGTGGCCTCTTCGTCGGGCGTCAGCACCGGGCCGTCGAGCGTAACCGAGGCTTCATCGCGGAAACGGCTGATGATGGGCTTGAGCTCTTCCTTGATGTGCTTTTCGCTATAGCCGTTGAACAGGTGGCCCAGCAGGCCTCGGCGCAAGTCTGAAGTACCCATGAGCCAGTCGGCGATGGGAAAGGTCAGGTTCATGTTGTACTTCATCATGATGCCCATGTTGTGGTGGGCCGTGTGGTGCCTGCGGATGGTGTTGATGAAGGGCATGTTGCGCACGAACCAGTTCTCGTGCACGTGGCAGCAGTAATGGAAGGTTTCGTAATTGAGGTACATGCCCACCATGGTGATGAACACGATATAGCCCGCATTGGGGTTGAAGATGAGCGAGGCGATGTAGCCGAACACCGTGCCCGCCACGCCCAATATAAGAAGTAGGCGCCACGGGAAGAACACGATGCGGAATTCGCGCGGGCCGTCGATGGTGGCCAATTGGTCGGTGAAGTACTGGTGATGCTCGCGCGTATGGCGCTGGTAGATGGCGCGCAGGCCGAACACATTGATGCGCTTGTGCATCACATAAGTGTGCATGAACCATTCGAACAGATTGCCCAGCAAGAACACCGGAATGACCAGCAGCCATTCCCAGCGGGCGTTCTGAAGCTGCGACACACAGTACCAGATGGCCGCGATGCCGGCCGCGTACATGACCGTGATGTGCACGATGCCGTTGTAGTAGGGGCTGATGTTGGCCTTGTATTCCTCGCGGAACTTCATCTGCCTTTCTTGGATCTTCATGACTGTCTCCCGTCGTGTATCCATTGAATCGAAGCCCCGGCCTGCCGACACCCAAAAAGGCGCCGCACTGTTCTTGCATTGACAGGTCTTGCACCGGGACGCTTCACGTTCAGCATGGGGCGAGCACTCCGCCTTAGTGAAACATTACTGATATATTAGATGCATCCGAATGATGGGTCAATGGTATTGTTCATATATCCAGATAGTTACAATTACCTTCCCGCGCTAAGGGTTTTCCTGCTGTGTATATCAGTGATATTCATGTATTGTTGACCGTGAAATACTTCTGATGCGTTAGCATTGCCAATGCTTTTCGCAGCACCACGTCGCAATGTCCGCATAACACCAACCGGGGAGACACATGACTACACCGACGTCGAAAAAACGCAGAAGCCTCATCCAGGCCGCCGGCCTGGGTGCCACACTGGGCCTCATGGGGTTCCCGGCCATCGCCAAAGACAAACCTCTGCGCATCGGCATCCTGGCGCCACGCGGCGGCGTGGCCGGCACCATCGGCGAAACCGGCCTTCGCGGCGCGCAATGGGCGGCCGAACGCATCAATGCCAACGGCGGCATCGGCGGCCGCAAGGTCGAGCTGGTCATCGAAGAAGAAACCAGCCCCAAAGAAACCATCGAGCGCTTCCGCCGTCTCGTGCTGCGCGAAGAAGTCGACTGTGTGCAGGGCATCGTGTCCACCGGCGCCAGCCTGGCGCTGGCCCCCGCCGCCGAAGACAGCGAAGTCATCACCGTGTTCTGGGACGGCACCACGCAAGACGGCGTCAACGAAACCATGCCGGCGCCCCAGTACGTGTTCCGCAGCACCGACAACGAATGCGAGGCCGTCATGGCCTCGCTGCTGGCCATCAAGCACTACAAGGGCAAGTTCGTGCGCATCGCGGGCATGAACCCCGATTACTCCTACGGCCGCAACGTGTGGGCGGCGTTCCAGGCCCTGCTTAAAAAGTACGGCATCGAGTACGAGGTGGTCACCGAGCAGTGGTCCAAGATCGGCAACCTCGACCTTACCTCCAACGTGGCCGCCCTGCGCGCGGCCAAGCCCGACCTCATCTACTCGGCCCTGCTGTTCGCCGACCTGCCCGTCTTCATGAAGCAGGCCCACGCCGCCGGCCTTGCCGAAGAAACCCGCTTCGTGCTGCCGGCCGCCGGGTGGCAGCATACCTCGCTCAAAAAAGAGTTCATGCCCGAGGGCGCCATCTTGGGCCACAACACCATGTACTTCGACCATCCGCAGGCAAGCCCGCTGCAGAAAGAGTTCGTGGCCTGGTATCACGACAAGTTCAACGACTACCCCAGCTGGGAAGCCGACCGCGCCTACTTCTCGATGGAGGTCTACAAGGCCGGCGTTGAAAAGGCCCTGTCGGCCAAGGGCGGTTCCTGGCCGTCCACCAAGGAAATCGCCCAGGCCATGTCGGGTATCGAGGTCGAGTCGCTGGGCGGCAAGGGCAGCATGCGCCCCGACCACATCGCCCAGCAGATGTTCCACCAAGGCCTGTCAACCAACAACAACGACTACGATTTCGCCACCATCACCGACATCACCAGCATCTACTCAGACCAATTGCAAAAACCCAAGGCCGAAGACGACTTCTGGAAATGGCTCGAAGCAAAGCAATGGGAGATCTAGGTGAATTTTCTGACCAACGTCATCCTGGCGGGCCTGTTCCAGGCCGCCGTGCTGTTCCTGGTGGCGGCCGGACTGCAGCTCATCTTCGGCGTGCAGCGCATTATCAACCTGGCCTGTGGCTCGGTATATGCGCTGGGCGCCTACTTCGGCATCACCTTCACCACCTGGGCGATGTCGCAGGGGCTGCCGCCCTATCTGTTCCCGCTGGCCCTGCTGGCCGGCGGCCTGATCATCGGCCTGGTCGGCATACCCATGGAGCGCGTGCTGCGCCTCATCTATCGCCGGCCTGAATCCTTCCAGCTGGTGCTTACCTTCGCCCTGGTCCTCATGATCCAGGACATCATCCGCTTCTTCTGGGGGGCCGACCCCAAGCAGCTGGGCAGCCTGGCCATGATCTACGGCTCGGTCAAGCTATTCGGCGTCACCATGCCGGTGTACAACGTCATGGTCATCGTACTGGCGATCATCGTCGCGGCCGGCATGGCCTACTTTCTTGGCCGCACGGCCACGGGCAAGATCCTGCGCGCCACGGCCGAAAACCACGAAACCAGCGCCGCCATGGGCATCAATGTGTCCAAGGTGTTCCTGCTGGTGTTCACACTGGGCACGGCCCTGGGCACCGTGGGCGGCGCCCTGGTCATCCCCACCGGCGTCGCCTCGCTTGAAATGGGTGTCGAGCTCATCGTCAAGGCATTTGCCGTGGTGGTCATAGGCGGCCTGGGCAGCATGAAAGGCGCCGCCGTCGGCGCCGTCATCGTGGGCCTGCTCAGCACCCTGGCCGTATTCACCTATCCAGAGGTCGACACCCTGGCCATCTACGTCATTGTCATCGGCATGCTCATCTGGAAACCATCGGGTCTGTATGGAAGGATCGCAACATGATGTCTAGAATCCTGCTGGTCGTTTGCCTGGCGGCCCTGGCCGCCGCCCCCCTGGTGCTGCCCGCGTACTTTCTCACGGTGCTCATACCGTTCTTTGCCTACTCCATCATCCTGCTGGGCTTCAACCTGCTGTTCGGCTACGGCGGCCAGCTTTCCTTCGGCCACGCCATGTTCGTGGCCGCCGGAGCCTACGCGGCGGCGGCCTCGTACTCTATTCTGGGCATTGCCTCGTTCGAGATCATGCTGGCGGTGGCCATCGTGGCGGCCCTTTGCCTTTCCATCCCGCTGGCGCTGGTGGCCAGCCGCTTCACCGGCATCTTCTTCGGGGTGCTTACGCTTTCCTTCGGCATGCTGCTGCATTCCATACTGTTCAAGTTCTACCACCTTACGGGCGGCGAAAGCGGCATGCGCGTGCCGCGGCCCACCCTGCTGGGCATGGAACTCGACATGTACAACAAAACCGGCTTTCTTACCGGCCCCTTCTACTACTACTGCCTTATCCTGCTTGTGGTGCTGGGCTACATCATGTGGCGCCTGGTGCGCTCGCCCTACGGGCTGCACCTTACCGCCTCGCGCGACAACCCCGTAAAGGCCCTGTACCTGGGCGTGCGGGTGCGCTGGGTGCGCACGGTGGCCTTCATCGTCTCGGCTGTTTACGGCGCCATCGGCGGCGTCATGCTGGGCGTGCTCACCGGCCTGGCCGACCCCGAGCTTTCTTACTGGACGCACTCGGGCCACCTGGTCTTCATGACCATTCTGGGCGGCTACCAGCAGTTCCTGGGGCCCGCCGTGGGTTCGCTGGTAATGATACTGGTGCAAGACCAGCTCATGGCCGAAACCCAGTACTGGCGCTTCTTCGTGGGCCTGGCGCTGGCGCTGATCGTCATCGCGCTTCCGGGCGGAATCCTGGGCGGCCTGCGCCGCCTCAAACTCAAAAAGGAGGGCAAAGCCCATGCTGACGCAAGGCAACGCCGCCCAGCGCGATCCACTGCTTGAAGCGCGCGACGTCTCCATGCGCTATGGTGATTTCATCGCCCTGCGCAACGTTTCGCTAAGCGTGGGCAAGGGCGAGATCGTCTCCATCGTCGGGCCCAACGGCGCCGGCAAGACCACCCTGGTCAACACCCTTACCGGCCTGTTCCCGCCCACCACCGGCGAGGTCTTCTTCCTGGGCAACAAGCTGGCCGACAACGACATCGTCAAGCTTTCCACCCAGGGCCTGGCGCGCGCCTTCCAGCTGGTCAATATCTTTCCCGACCTTACCGTGCGGGAAACCCTGGCGGTGGCCGCCAGTTCGTATGGCGGGTTGCGCTGGCGCATGATGCAGAACTTCCGCCGCAACGACACCATCGGGAAAATCGTCGAAGACACCGCCCGGGCCTTCGGCCTGCACACCTCGCTCGACGTCCTGTCTTCCGCCCTGCCGCACGGCAAGCGCAAGCTGCTCGACGTGGCCAGCGCCCTGGCCCTGCACCCCAAGGTGCTGCTGCTGGACGAACCCACCGCCGGCGTCTCCACCGCCGACAAATACGGCATTATGGAAACCCTGCTGGCCGCAGCCGAAAGAATGAACGTGGGCGCCATCATGCTGGTCGAGCACGACATGGACCTGGTCTCGCGCTATTCCACACGCATCATCGCCATGCAAGACGGCGCAAAAATCGCCGATTCGCCCGCCGAAGATTTCTTCAAGAACGAAGAAGTGCTGTCCATCGTGGTCGGCAAAGGAAACCACTGATGTCGCTCGAACTCAACAAAGTATCCGTCACGCTGCTGGGCAACCAGGTGCTGCACGAAGTTTCGCTTTCGGTCGCCCCCGGCGAGCTCGTATGCCTGGTGGGCCGCAACGGCGCCGGCAAGACCACCACCCTGCGCAGCATCATGGGCTACCAAAAGCTCGACAGCGGCGACATTCGCTGGAAATCCAGGAACCTGCGCGGCCTGCCCACCTATGCCATGGCCGACCTGGGCCTGGGCTACACCCCCGAGGGCAGCGACGTCTTTGGCGACCTGACCGTCGAAGACAACATCGCGCTGCCCACCTGGACCCGCAAAACCGCCAAAGGCGCCGACGAGCGTATACAGGTCGCCTACAACATATTTCCAAAGCTCAAGCAGTACCTGCATCGGGGCGGCCAGCAGCTTTCGGGCGGCGAACGCAAAATGGTCTCCATCGCCCGCGCCATCGCCCTCGACCCTGAAATGCTCATCCTCGACGAAGCCTTCGAAGGCCTGTCGCCCGCCATTTTGCCCACCATCAGCGACGGCCTGCGCGAAATCCTGCGTCAAGGGCGTTCAGTATTGCTGGCCGAATCCAACTTCTACCATCTGCCCAGCTTCGCCGACCGCATCTACGTCATCGAACGCGGCGAAATCGTCTTCCACGGCACGCTGGACGAAGCCACCCAGCACCCCGAGACCATGAAGATCATCACCGGAACGGGCTAAGCTGCTGCCCGTTTCACTCCGATGCCGCTCCTGTAATGCGGGGCGCGCCGCGAGCCCGCTGCCGCGCCGCCGCCAGCGTTTCATGAGGCGCCTCGCCAAACCGCTGCCTATATGAGGCGGCAAACCGTCCCAGATGCGCCAACCCCCACCGCAACGCCACCTCGGACACGCTCGCATCCGCCGAAGCGGCGGCAAGCTCGGCGCGCACCTTGTCCAGCCGCATGTCGCGCAGCAACTGCATGGGGCTGACGCCATACTGCATCCGGCACATCCGCGACAGGCTTCTTGCGCTGGCTCCGCTATACCGCGCAATATCGTCCACGGAAACCTCTTCTTGCAGATGCGCCTCCATGAACGCCCGCGCACGCTGCAGCCGCCTGGGAGCCTGGCGGCCTTCATCGCCCAGATAGTGCTCGTGCAGGGAAACCGATTGCGCGCACAGCAGATGGCGCATCAGCGCCTCTTCGGCCATCCGCGCCTTCAGCCACCCCAATGGCGAGGGGTGGGCGAGCTGCTCGCAAAAATAGCGCATCAACACGCTCCATTGCTCGCCATCCGTGGCGCCAAGCTCGATCTTGCGGTTGAAGCGCAGCGGCCCGCCCGGGCGGCTGCCCGTCAGGCCTTCGTATTCAAGCAACAGGCGCGCCAGCGGCACCTTGAGAATAATCTGCGAAGCGCCCGCCTCCCAGTCGAGGCGGTGGGGCACGTTCGACGGCATTACCAGCCCGCTGCCCGGACTGACCGTAAAACGGCCCTCTTCGCATTCGATGCCCACCGACCCTGAAAGCGGCAACTGCACCAGCACGAAGTCGCCGCCGGGCCGGGTTTCCTCGACCGTGACCGCCTCGCCGTACTCGAGCATCCACAGGCCCAGCGCGCCGGCCTGCACCCCGTTCAGGCGCGCGGCCAGCGTCGAGCCGCGCGGCTCGAGTTCGTGGTCGTTAAGGAGTTCGGCAATGCGGGCGCGCACCTCGTCGACATCCTGCGATGCAAGCAGCACGTGTTGCGCAAGGAGGGATCGAGTCCATCCCGCCATTGTGTGGGCCATGTGCGGCCTCCCCGCTCTTGTGAGACGCGGCCCGCGGCCGGCGCCCTACCGGCACGCGCAAAGCATGCCGGACCAGGTTCAAGCTTGTCTATCCAAGCTTTTATATGAACCAGTATAGCGCCGGGAGGGAGGCCAATCACGCCATCACGGGCTGCCGGCCGCCATTGTCGGCCAGCGCTTCTTCGCGATAAAAGCCCATGGCCTCGATGGCCGGCAGATCATTGAAGCAGAACAGGCAGGCGTCCTCGGTCTGCGAGGCATTCACATGCTCGTGCCAGGCCCATGACGGCACACAGAAAATGTCGTGCTCGCGCCAGTCAAAACGCCTGCCGTCGATGATGGAATAGCCGCTGCCCTTGGCCACCTGGTACAGGAAGCTGCCCGTATGGCGATGGGCCTTGCCTGCGAAGCCCGGCAGCAGAAGCTGCATGCTGGCGCCCATGGTCGACATGACATGGCCGCCCGTTGCCGGGTTGGTGTAGTGCATCAAGTGGCAATCGTAGGGGTTGGCCTCGGCCGCCCCGGCGTAGTTCAGCAGCGCCTCGTAGGTGGGCTCCCATTGGTACTTGAACAGCGGCGAATACGGCGCGCTCCACCTGGCGTCCTGCGGACGCAGGCCCGGCGCGCCCCAGATGCCCACCGAATCATCGACCGGATGGCCAACAGCCTGGTGCAGGTCGGGATGCACGCCGAAAAAACCCGCCTCCATGGCATTGGCCAGGGGAATGTCCAGGCCATCTTGCCAGATGCAGGGCAGGCCGCCTTCCTCTACCCCGTGCTCGTGCCAGCAGCCGTTGGGCGTAATGACAAAGTCATTGGCGCCCAGCGTCATCTTGTGGCCGTTCACGATGGTGTAGGCTCCGGCACCTTCCATGATAAAGCGCAGCGCCGACGAAGAATGCCAGTGCGCCGAGGCCGCCTCGCCCGGATGCATCACCTGCAATCCCGAATACAGCCAGCCGACCGCCGCCGCCACGTCGCGGCGCCCCGGGTTGTCCAGGTAGATGACCCGGCGGCCCGCCTTCTCGGGCGACACGAGCGAGACCGAGCGCAGCACGTGCTCGCGCAGTTCGCGATAGCGCCAGATCATCGGCACCGACTGCGACTTGGGCTGCCAGGGCTCGATCTTGTTGGCCACGGTCCACAGCGCGGCGGTGCCCAGCCGCTCCAGCTCGCCGTAGTACTCCAGCAGTTCGGGGGTGTCCTGCACATTGGCGCGGCCCGCGACGTCCTCGCGGTAGGCATCATAAGCAACGTTCGACATAGCGTTCTCCTTCCAGGCAAATCCACATGGAGGCCGGCCGGGAATTCCCTTCATTCCCATAGTGCAGGCCCATATGGAAAAGGTATCGGATCCGCCCCCGGGCATCTATCCGCTTCGGGCCGGACTTCATCCGCAAAAGGACAATCTTGACAAATTAGTCAGGCTGCTTTTCTTTTCTGGAAGAAGGTCAGGTTTCCTTACCATTTACAAAAACATAGGCAATGCCCGGGGCGCAGCGCCGTTGCGGGCCGGGCACATGCCACTACCGAGGAGCGTTCAAATGAAATTCAAGCTAGGTGTACAACTAGGGCTCGCAGCGGCCCTGCTCGGCGCCGCGGCAGCCGGCCAGGCGGCAGACCTGAAGATCGGCATGGTACTGCCCATGTCGGGCCCCTTCTCTTCCTACGGGCAGCAGATCCTGAACGGAGCCAGGCTGTATATCCAGGAGCACGGCGACAAGATAGGCGACCGCAAGGTCGTGCTTATCGTCAAGGACGACACCGGCGTCGCCCCCGAAGTCAGCAAGCGCTCGGCGCAAGAGCTGATCGTGCAGGACAAGGTGGACATCCTGGCCGGCTTCGGGCTTACCCCCTCGGCCTTCGCCGTGGCGCCCGTATCGACCCAGGCCAAGATTCCCACCATCGTCATGAATGCCGCCACGTCGTCGATTACGACAAAATCGCCCTACCTGCTGCGCGTCTCGATGACGCTGCCGCAAACCACGGCGCCCATCGCATCGTGGGCCGCCAAGAACGGCATCAAGAAGGTATACACCGTGGTGGCCGACTTCGGTCCCGGGCACGATGCGGAAAAACAGTTCATCAAGACCTTCACCGAAGCGGGCGGGGAAATCGTCGGCCAGGTCCGCACGCCCTTGCAGAACCCCGATTTCTCTCCCTTCCTGCAGCGGGTCAAAGACTCGAAGGCCGATGCCGTGTTCCTGTTCGTGCCCGCCGGCGAGCAGGGCGTGTCCTTCCTGAAGGGCTATAAAGAGCGCGGGCTGGCGGATGCCGGCATCAAGCTCATCGCCACCGGCGACCTGACCGACGAAGACGTGCTGGACGCCATGGGCGAGCCGGCCGTAGGCGTGATCAACTCCATGCATTATTCCGAGGCCCATGATTCGGCGCTGAACAAGGCCTATACGCAAGCCTATTACAAGGCCTATCCCGACAAGCGGCCCAACTTCATGTCGGTGGCCGGATACGACGGCATGCACCTGATCTACGACGTGCTGGCCCGCACCCAGGGCGACGCAAGCGGCGACGTCTTCATGGAGGCGGCCAAGGGTACCCAATGGGAAAGCCCGCGCGGCCCCATCCAGATCGACCCAGAAACGCGCGACATCATTCAAAATGTCTATATCCGCAAGGTAGAGCGCGTCGACGGCAAGCTGCAGAACGTCGAAATCGACAAAGTCGCCAACTTCAAGGATCCGGGCAAGCAGTAAGCCTGCCCCGCTTTGCGCCGGCACGCCGCCGGCGCAAAGCCGCCAAGGGCATCAGGGCGTGGGCCGGTTTCGTCCGGGCCCGCGCTTTTTCCCCGGCCGGCTGCCGTCACGGCTGCTTCTCGTCCCCCCGGCAGCGCTCGCCCGGCTTATTCCGAGGTCCAGGGCGGCTGCCCTCTAGACGAACGCGCGGACAATCATGTAAACTTGCGCTGCCTTTCGGGTATTTCCGCTCGAATCCGGCAATACCAAGCACCCAGCCATGACACTTTCTTTCTCGACCTGCAACATCACCACGTGGTGGCGCTTCCAATAGGAAGCGGCATGTCGTCGCGGTTAAAAACCGCAACTTGCCGCCGTACCGGTAGGCAAGTTCAAGTCAGAAGGCAGCAAACACGCACCCCGGCACGGCGGCTCCAAGCAAGGAGCTACACCGATGTCCCGTCTTTCCATCGCATACGCAACTCGCCAGGCATTCGGCTCGCATTCGATCCGCGGCGGCTCGCCCCTGGGCGCGTCCGGACTTGCGCAGCGATGGCGCATCAGCTTGATTCCCGTTCTTCCGGCCGCCCCGGCGCGTTTTGCGCGGGCGGTTCAGCCACCCCGAATCAAGGCCTGACCATGAAACTGCTGATGCTCGACAACTACGACTCGTTCACCTATAACCTCGTCCAGTATTTCGGCGAACTGGGCGAAGAGGTGACGGTGCTGCGCAACGACCAGACCACGGTGCAGGAAATCGCCCAGATGGGGCCCGACCGCATCTGCGTCTCGCCCGGCCCCTGCTCGCCGGCCGAAGCCGGGATTTCCGTTGAATTGATCCAGGCCTTTGCCGGCAAGCTGCCCATATTGGGCGTGTGCCTGGGGCATCAGTCCATAGGCGCGGCCTTTGGCGGACGCATCGTGCGCGCCGGCCGGCAGATGCACGGCAAGACCTCGCCCATTACCCATGGCGGCACCGACGTATTCGCCGGCCTGCCCTCGCCCTATACCGTTACGCGCTACCACTCGCTGGCGATCGAGCGCGAATCCATGCCCGACTGCCTGGAAATCACCGCCGAAAGCGACGATGGCGAAATCATGGGCGTGCGCCACAAGACCCTGCCTGTCTACGGCGTGCAGTTCCACCCCGAATCGATACTCAGCGAGCACGGCCACGCCCTGCTGCGCAACTTCCTGAACATCTGAAAAAACAAGGAATTCTCATGACGATCTCCCTACCCGACGCCCTGGCGCGCTGCATCGAGCACCGCGAAATCTTCCACGAAGAAATGCTGCACCTGATGCGCATGCTGATGCGCGGCGAGATGTCGCCGCAAATCGCCTCGGCCCTGATCATGGGCCTGCGCGTAAAGAAAGAGACCATAGGCGAAATCACGGCCGCCGCGCAGGTGATGCGCGAATTTGCCCTGCAGGTGCCCACGCAAAGCCCTGACGAGCTGCTGGACATGTGCGGCACCGGCGGAGACGGCAGCAAGACCTTCAATATCTCCACCGCCGCCATGTTCGTGGCCGCCGCCGCCGGCGTCAAGATCGCCAAGCACGGCGGACGCAGCGCCTCGTCCTCGTCCGGCAGCGCCGACGTGGTCGAAGAGCTGGGCATCAAGATAGACCTGTCGCCCGAGCAGATCAATGAGTGCATCGAACAGACCGGCATGGGCTTCATGTTCGCCCCCGCCCATCACGGCGCCATGAAGAACGTGGCCTCGCTGCGCAAGGAACTGGCCGTCAAGACCATCTTCAACATCCTGGGGCCGCTCACCAACCCCGCCAACGCCGCCAACCAGCTGATGGGCGTGTTCCACTCCGACCTGGTGGGCATCCAGGTACGGGTGCTGCAGCGCCTGGGCTCCAAGCATGTGCTGATCGTGCACGGCAAGGACGGCATGGACGAGGCCTCGCTGGGCGCGCCCACCCTGGTCGGCGAACTGAAGAACGGCCAGGTCAGCGAATACGAGATCCACCCCGAAGATTTCGGCATGGCCATGGTTTCGAACCGTTCGCTCAAGGTCGAAAACCGGGAGGAATCGGCCCAGCTCATCAAGGAAGCCCTGGATAACGTACCGGGCGCCGCTCGTGATATCGTAGGCTTCAATGCCGGCCTGGCGATCTATGCCGGCAATAAGGCCGATTCCATACAAGAGGGCTTGAAGCTAGCATTTGAAACCATAGCGAGCGGAGCCGCCCGCGCCAAACTCGAAGAGTTCGCGGCATTCACCCAGAAACTGTAATCTAATTGCCCCATCGGGCAGGCGCCCAAGCAGCCTGCTCCGCCATCGACGGGCCCGCCGCTGCTGCATGAGCAAAGCGGCCGCCCTTTGGCGAATATGCCGCCCCCGGAGAACACCGATGAACGACATACTGGAAAAAATCCTTGCTACAAAAAAATCCGAGGTTGCCGCCGCGCGCCAGATGCGCAGTGAATCCGACGTGCTGCGTGAAGCCAAAAGCCGCAAGGACGTGCGCGGCTTCATCCGCGCCATCGAAGACAAGATCAGCCAAGGGAAGCCCGGCGTCATCGCCGAGGTAAAAAAAGCCTCGCCCTCCAAGGGCGTCATCCGCGAAAACTTCAATCCCGCGGACATCGCCTGCTCGTACGCCGCCCATGGCGCCGCCTGCCTGTCGGTGCTTACCGACGTCAAGTTCTTCCAGGGCTCCTACGACTATCTGCGCCAGGCGCGCGCCGCGTGCTCGCTGCCCGTGCTGCGCAAGGATTTCATGATTGATCCCTACCAGATCGCCCATGCCCGCGCCCTGGGGGCCGACTGCGTGCTGCTGATCGTCGCCGCGCTAAGCCTCGACCAGCTCAAAGAGCTGGAAAGCCTGGCGCTCGAGCTGGACATGGACGTGCTGGTCGAAGTGCACGACCGCGACGAACTCGACGCCGCCCTGCAGCTCAGGACACCGCTCATCGGCATCAACAACCGCAACCTGCGCACCTTCGAGATTTCGCTGCAGAACACCATCGACCTGCTGCCCCTCATTCCCGAAGGCAAGCGCGTGGTCACCGAAAGCGCCATCCTGGCCCGCGAAGACGTCGACCTCATGCGCTCGCACGGCGTGCACGCCTTCCTGGTGGGCGAACGCTTCATGCGAGCCGAAGAGCCCGGCAAGGCCCTGCGCGAGCTGTTTTTCTGATCTCGTCAGCGCACCGCCACGCCACCGGCGTTTACAAGCAAGCATTGTGAACGCCGATTTCGGGGTTTTCCCCCAATGACCATTTAACGATTCGACCGATTCCATCGTCAGCCACCGATGAACACTACGGTGGTTGCAACCAGCTATTGACCAAAATTCGTCAATAAACGAAAATGGAATATCGGATCGAACATTATTTGACCGCGTGCGGGCAGAAAGATCTTTACATCGAGTGGCTAAAACGACTGCGCGACCGCCAGGCCAAAGTGGCCATCATTCGCCGTATTGCCCGCATCGAACTCGGCAACTTCGGCGATCACAAGTTCTGTCGCAACGGCGTGTGGGAATTGCGAATCGATGCCGGACCCGGCTACCGGGTGTACTACGCCCATTCGGAAAACGCGTCGTACTGCTGCTATGCGGGGGCGACAAACGCACACAGCAACTCGATATTGAACAAGCCGTGTCTTACTGGACCGAATGGCTATCAAGAGGCGAAGATGAAAAGTAAACTCCATGATGAAGCCATGGCCGAGCTTTATGCCAACGATCCAGCTCTTGCTCTTGACGTCATCAACGGCATTCTCGAAGATGGCGACCACGGCGAGCTCCTGATCGTATTGCGCCAACTTGCGCAAGCGTTTGGGGGCGTACAAGCCGTGGCGAAGCAGGCTAATCTGAACCCCACCCAGCTATATCGCACCCTCTCGCCCACGGGCAATCCTGGGCTCAACAGCCTGACGGCAATCCTCAGGGCCATGGGCTTGCGACTCGCCATCCAACCCCTTGGCCCCCTTGCTCCGATTCAAACAAAATAATGCAAAACGCCCCCTGCCCCCTCTGCCAGCCGGCCGACGGTTTGAACGAAATCTGGCGCAACGCGCAGCTGCGCGTCATCGATGTGCCCGACGCCGGCTTTCCGGGCTACACCCGCGTCATCTGGAACCAGCATGTTACCGAGATGACCGACCTGGATGCGCCCCAGCGCCAGCACCTGATGGACGCCGTATGGCTGGTTGAAACTGTAATGCGCAACGAGCTGGCGCCGCTCAAGGTAAACCTGGCGCAGTTCGGCAACCAGGTGCCGCACCTGCATTGGCACGTGATACCGCGCTGGCCCCTCGACACGCACTTCCCCGATGCCGTCTGGGCCCCGCCCCGGGAGCGCAGCCCCGAGCAGCAACTGGCCTGGCAGGGGTTTCATGAACAGCAGGAAGGCCTGCTGTCCGCCTATCATGCCGCGCTGCGCACGGCGCTCGACACGCTGTAAGCATCCGCCGAGACATGGCAATACGGCCTGCTTGCCACCGGCTCAACTCGAGCCTAGATCATCGATGCGGCGTGGCTGAGTCTTGCTGCCGTGTCGCCGCCCAACAACAGCCGATACATTAGGGCTTTCCCTAATGCCTTCTTTAGCCGTATAATCTTGGCACTGCATTAATCATGTGTCGGCATTTTCATACAGCGTATCGCTGTGTCATAGCAGTTGACTGAACCTTCAGCACCCATGCCGAACACCATCGCTCCCTGACCCCCGAGCCTTTCGCCGCGTTCATTACAGCGCCGCACTTTTAGGTTGATTCGGTCGGCACGATGCTCCAATCAACCAGCGCTCCGGGCTCTTATCCAATCGCCCCCCGCTAAGTGTGCCGTTCGCTCGGCAAAGGTATCTTATGTCTTTCGAAACCCTGGGTCTCGATCCCAAACTGTTGTCTGCGCTTGTCAAAGCAGGCTTTACTTCGCCCACGCCCGTCCAGGAAGCCGCCATTCCCAAGGCCCTGCAAGGCCAGGACCTGATGGTCTCGGCCCAGACCGGCAGCGGCAAGACCGCGGCCTTCATGCTGCCCGCCCTTAACCGCATCGCCGGCATGCCCGCCAACAAGGGCCGCGGCGTGCAGGTGCTGGTGCTGACCCCCACCCGCGAACTGGCCATGCAGGTGGCCGACGCCACCAAGGCCTATGGCGCCCACATTCCCGACCTGCGCACCGCCGTCGTGGTGGGCGGCATGCCCTACGGCGCCCAGTTGAAGGCGCTGTCGCGCCGCGTCGACGTGCTGGTGGCCACCCCCGGCCGCCTCATCGACCACCTGCAGGCGCGCCGCGTCAATCTTTCCACCGTGCAGACCCTGGTGCTGGACGAAGCCGACCGCATGCTGGACATGGGCTTCATCGAAGACATCGAGACCATTGTCGCCGCCACGCCCGCCGACCGCCAGACCCTGCTGTTCTCGGCCAC
>Ga0180218_1000840_pt1 | contig 22303 bp, 17 predicted proteins | sample eDN3rd37CKraftBY_FD_151334 | JGI IMG/M metagenome (GOLD analysis project Ga0180218, IMG submission 151334) | Enriched backyard soil microbial communities from Emeryville, California, USA - eDNA 3rd pass 37_C Kraft BY (version 2) (version 2) | ecosystem: Environmental > Terrestrial > Soil >...
ATCCAGAAACGGAACCGGCGGGGCGGTAGGCGGCGCGGCTGCGCCCGGAATCTCGATGGCGGTCTCCGCCGGCGCCACCAGCACGGGCGCTGACGGCGGTGCAGATGGCGTCAGCGAGGCAGGCGCGGGCGCAAGGGCCGGCGCCGGAGGTAGCCCGGGCACTCCACCATCCGGGCCTCCGCCACCCGAAGCCTGCTGTTTCGCAGCCTCCTGTTCAGCCTGCCGGCGTGCGGCTTCCCGTTTCGCGGCTTCCCGTTGGGCGGCTTCCGCCGCCAGGCGCGCCGTCTCGGCGGCCTGGCGGGCACGCTCCTTCTGGAGTTCATCGAGTTTGCGCGTCTGCTGTTCGACGGAGCGCAGCGCCAGCCAACCGCTGAATGTGGACACGTCGAGGCTGCGGACGGGCTTTTCGCGCGGACCCTTGAAAAGCAGGGTGAGTTCGGGCCGCACCACGCCGCGGTCTGTGCCGGCGGGCGCAAGGCCGACCCGCGCATCCAGCGCGCCGGTGCCGAGATTGTAGCTGCCGGACACCGCGACATCCGCGCCGTCCGCTGACGCCGCCGCTTCCGCGAGGCGGAGCTGACCCCGGGCCATCCCGAGCGGACCTTCGAAATCCAGCGGACCCATGCGGCCGCCGGCGAAGGCGCGCTCGACCCGCGCCCCGACGCGGGCGGGGTCCAGCGCCAGCCCATCGTCCACCGCGCGGGTCACGACATCGAATACGCCGGCATCGAGCCCCGCCACATTCAGGCCGCGCAGACCCGCGGTGCCCGACCCGGACAGCGAGCCGACCAGCGCCGCCGGACTGCGGCCGGCGCCATCGAAGCTCAGGTCGGCGGAAAGCCTGCCGTCAAAACGGGTCTCGCCGACCGGCGGCAGCACCGCGCCCGCCTGCACGCCGTCGAGGGTCAGGCGTCCCCGCGCTGCGAGCGTGCCATCCGGCCCGCGCAGAAACGCCACCGTACCCTTGAGCGGCCCACCCGGCAGTTCCGCCGCAACATCTTCCAGAGCGATCTCGCTATGCCCGAGCACGAGAGCGAACCGAAGGGCTTTGGCGGGGATGCCGCCGGGCAGCGTGGCGCGCGCTGCCGACATGCCGATCCGGCCGAGCGCGGTCCCGATCATGCCCGCGCCGAACGGCTCGCCCGACCAGCCCGAACCGCCCGCCCGTCCGTCAGCCGCCGCCGGCAGGCCGACGATGGGCGACAGCAGCGCGGCGGCATCGAGGGCCTCCATCGCGAATGCGCCTTCGACGCGAGGCGTCGCGCCATAGGTCACCGCCAGATGCCCCTTCACCGGCGCGCCGGCCACAGCTCCGGCCACATCCTTCAGCGCCACGCCCCTGTCGTCCGCCTGCGCCTGCGCCGTGAAGCGCACCGGCACGGCGGCACGGCCATCGCGCCGCAGAAGCCGCAGATCAGCCCCCGCCACGTCGAGCGCGAGATCCGCCGCCGCGATCCCGTCGCGCCCGAGTGTCACCGTGCCGGTGCCGCGGCCGTCGAGACCGCCGCCGGACACCGAGGCGTCCAGCGTCATCGCGCCCCCAAGGGGACCGTTCAGATTCAGCGCGAGGCGGCCCGGACGGCGCTCCGCCGCCACGACCCGGTCCAGCCCCAGCAGGGAGACCAGCGCGCCGGTGTCGTCGGCTTCGATGCGGCCGTCGAGCCGGAGCGTGCCGTCGTCCCACGCCAGCATCTGCGAAAGGCCGTGAGACCGTTCCTGTGGCTGGCCTTGAAGCGCGGTCGGGGACGGTTTTCCGTTGAGGCGGCCGGTCAGCGCAATCCGCGCCTCGCCGAGGCGACCATCGAGCGTCAGGCGCGCCAGCGACGGGCGGCCGGCCGCGCCCGCGCCGCTCTCCGGCGCATCGTCGAGGGTGAGCACGGCTTTCATCTGGCCGGAGGAATTGACGCCCGACACACGGCGCACCGCGTCCGCCAGCCGCGGCGACGAGGCCGCCAGCAGCGCCACCGGCCCGTCGAGCCGGCGCGCCTCCATATCCAGCGAGATCGTGCCGCGCGGCACGCCGCCGCCGAGTTCGATCCGGCCGCTGCCGGTCAGTCGCGCGCCGCCGAAATCGGCAACGGTCAGGCGCTCCACGGAAAGACCTACGGGATCAAGCCAGGTCTTCACGACGAGGCCCCGCCCCTCGACCCCCGCGAGGGTGGCGCGGCCGAGGTCGAGTTCGAGCATGCCCTCGCGCGGCCAGTCGAACGCCACCCCGGCGGCAACCGCACGGCCGATGTTCCAGAGGCGGTCCAGATCGACGCCCGGCGAACGCAGCGCGGCTTCCAGCCGCGCCGGACGCGGCCCTTCCGCCCAGCGATAGTCCAGCCGGCCCGCCACCGCGACCGGCTCAAGCGCGGCCTTCATGTCCGTTATCGAAATGCGCCGCGCACCCAGCACAACGCTGCCGGCAAAGCGCAGCGGCTCGCTCGCGCCGCCGGCGGCATCGCTGCCCCCGGACAGCCATGCCGCGAAGGCTTTCGGATCGGTCGCCTCGAAGCGCACCGGACCCGAGAAGGACATCGCATCTCCCGCGCCGGACAATGTGCCGCTGGCGCGCAGTTGCGTGAAACCCGGCGCGCGGAATTCCAGCGAGTCGACGATCCAGCCGCCGTCCTCGCGACGAACCTGCGCCGCCAGCCGCTGCAGCGGCGCGCCGGCCAGCGTCACCGCTTCGCCGCTGAACGCAAGCCGCAGCGGAAACGGCAGATCGCCGGCTTCGCCGATGTTTTTCGCAACCGCGCGCAAAGCGGCGGCGGGAGCCTGCCGCGCCTCCTCCGGCAGGCCGAACAGGCGGTCCAGATCGAGCTGGGTGGCGGCGAGCGAAATCTCGGCGGACGGCGTGCCGCCGAACAGCAGCCGGCCCTCCCCCTTCAGGCGCTGGGCGCGCTCGTCGGGGCCGTGCTGGATCTCGATCTGGCGGGCCTGCGCACCGGCGCCGTCGGCGCTCACCTGCGCGGTGGCGCGCCACGTCTCACCTCCACCGCGGCCGGCGGCTGCCGATGCCGTCACCGTGCCGTCGAAGCGTGGCCGCCCGCCGGCAAGGGCAAGCAGGCCGTCCGCCTCCACCACCGGATGCGCGATGGGGTCGATCGACAGGCGGATGCGCAGCCGGCCGTCGTCCTCCCGCCGGCCGGTGGTCAGACGGTAGGGATAGTCCCGCTCGCCGATGCGAAACGCGCCCTCGCCCCGGACAGGGCCGAGCAGCGAGCGCATGTCGCCCCGGAACGACAGGTCCTCCAGCATCAGGTCGCGGCCGGTCGCCTTGTCCGCCAGCGCGAGCCGGCCGTTGCGGACCGTCACCGTTTCGATGGACAGGGCCTCGGATTCGACCGGCAGCCGCACCGGCCACGTCGGCAGCCGGCCGCTCTCGTCAAGACCCAGAGTCACCGTTGGTTGATCCACATCGAGGTCGGTTGCGCGCCACTCGCCGCGCAGCAGCGGCCCGAGCGCCATCTCGACGCGCACCTCGCGCAGGCGGATGGCCAGCGTCTCGTTCGCCGCGCCCACCTGCACGCCCTGAAGATGAACCCGCGGCGTCGGCAACAGCCGCATGTCGATGGGGCCGGAGATTTTCACCGGCACGCCGGCGAGCCGCGACGCCTCAGCCTCGATCTCGGCGCGATAGTCGCCCCAGGAAATCAGCAGCGGGCCGACCAGCGCCGTCACCAGCGCCAGGATGATCGCGACCGCAATGCCAAGCAGCGTCGTCTGCACGAAGCCCTATTCCCCACCCGCTTCCGCCCATCGGAAGCCAACAATCGAATCCAGCATATAAAGGCGGCCAATGAATGGAGATTAGCAAATTAATCCTGCGCTGCGGCAACCTGCCGCCCCGCCGCACCCACTCGTTGCACCGGCTTTCGGCGCGCCGGCGGATCAGGCCGGATCGGGCAAAATCTTGCCCGGGTTCATAATGCCGAGCGGGTCGAGCGCGGCCTTGATGGCCGCCATCGCGTCCATCGCCGCCGGCCCATGCTCGGCCAGCAGATATTTGCGCTTGCCCTGCCCGACGCCATGCTCGCCGGTGCATGTGCCGTCCATGGCCAGCGCCCGTTCCGCCAGCCGCTTGAGCAGCCCTTCGACGCGCCCGACCTCCTCCGGGTCGTTCCGGTCCACCAGCACCTGGAGATGGAAATTGCCGTCTCCGACATGACCGACGATGGGCGCGACGATGCGGCTCTCGGCCATGTCGCGCTGGGTTTCCGTAACGCAGTCGGCGAGCCGCGAGATCGGCACGCAGACATCGGTCGGCACCGCCTGCGCGCCGGGGCGCAGGCTGCATGCCGCCCAATAGCCGTCATGGCGCGCCTGCCACAGCCGCGTGCGGTCCTCCGGCCGTGTCGCCCAGTCGAACGGGCCGCCGCCGAGTTCGGCGGCAATCTCGCCGAAGCGTGCGGACTGCTCGGCGACGCTCGCTTCGCTGCCGTGAAACTCGACGCAGAGCAGCGGCTGCTCCGGCAGCGTGAGCTTCGAATAGGCGTTGCTGGCCTTCACCTGCAACGCATCGAGCAACTCGATGCGCGCGACGGGGATGCCGGACTGGATGGTGAGGATCGCGGCATTGCAGGCGGCTTCCACGCTCGGAAACGGGCAGATGCCGGCGGAGATGGCTTCCGGAATGCCGGAGAGCCGCAAAGTGATTTCCGTGATGACGCCGAGCGTGCCTTCCGATCCCACCAGCAGCCGCGTCAGGTCATAGCCGGCCGAGGATTTCTTCGCGCGCCGCGCCGTGGTGACGATCTCGCCATTGGCCAGCACGGCCTTCAGCGCGATCACATTGTCCTTCATCGTGCCGTAGCGCACCGCATTGGTGCCCGAGGCGCGCGTCGCCGCCATGCCGCCGAGCGAAGCATCCGCGCCGGGATCGATGGGGAAGAACAGGCCCTGATCGCGCAGATATTCGTTGAGTTGCTTGCGCGTCACGCCCGGCTCGATGACGCAATCGAGGTCTTCGGGGTGGACGGCGAGGATGCGGTTCATGTCGCTCAGATCGAGCGAAATGCCGCCACGGGGCGCGTTGACATGGCCTTCCAGCGAGGTGCCGGTGCCGAACGGGATCAGCGGCACGCGGTGCTGCGCGCAGAGCCGCACGACATGCTGCACATCCTCGGTGCTCTGGGCGAAAACCACCGCGTCCGGCGGCTGGTTGGGCAGCCACGAGGTCGTCGCGCCATGCTGCTCGCGCACCGCCTGCGAGGTCACGAGCCGGTTGCCGAAACGCGCGGCCAGCGCCGCCGTCACCGCCGCGAGGGCGGCGGCGTCGGGCCGCCCGCCGCCGGCTCCAGCCTTCGCACCGCCCGTCGTCATCGCATCCGCCGTCATCGCACCCATCGTCATGACTTACCTGCTCGAACCGACGGGGCGCATCGGCACCCGCCCCGCTCTCCTCTCAGGGGTGGCAGGTCCCGGCCCGCGCCGTCAATCGGCCTTGAAGCCCGATGCCTTCACAACAGGCTCCCAGCGCCTCATGTCGTCCTTCTGGATCGCGGCGAGTTCCGCCGGCGTCGTCCCGGTCACGGCGAAGCCGAAGCCGGCAAGGCGCTCGCGCACCTCGGGCCGCTTCAGCGTGTCCGCGACGGACTTCGCCACGCGCTCCACGACCGCATCCGGCGTGCCCGCCGGGGCGAACATGCCGTACCAGCCAACGCCCTCGATATCGAAGCCGCTTTCCTTGAAGGTCGGCACGTCGGGAAGGATGGCGGAGCGCGCCGGACCGGACGAGGCTATGGTGCGGATCTTGCCGTCCCTGTGCATGGCGACGAGGTCCGTCAGCGTCGCCGAGACCATCGGGATCTGACCGCCGACGAGGTCGGTCAGTGCCGGCGGAATGCCGCGATACGGGATGTGGTTCATTTTCACCCCGGCCGCCTCACCGAACAGCAGCCCGAAGAAATGCGGCAGCGCGCCCGCGCCCGGCGAGCCATAATTGGCTTCCTTGGGATTGGCCTTGAGCCAGTCCGCCAGTTTCTTCGGCGTCCTGGCCGGCACGTTCGGCCCGATCGCGAGGCCGAAATCGAAGGTGACGAGCTGGCTGACCGGCCGGAAGTCCTTCAGCGGGTCATAGTCCAGCTTGCGATAGACCATCGGATAGATCGTCATCGCCGCGAACGGCGTATAGAGCAGCGTGGTGCCGTCCGGCGCCGCGCTTTTCACGGCATTGACGCCGATCTGCCCGGCCGCGCCGGTGCGGTTCTCGACGATCACCGGCTGGCCGAGATCGGCCTGCAACCGGTCCGCCACGATGCGCACCAGAGCGTCGCCCGTCCCGCCCGCAGCAAAGGGATAGATGATGCGGATGGTCTGGCCCGCCGGCTGGGCGAGGCTCTGGGACCCCATCGCCAGCGCCAATATGGCAAGCGCGCCGGCGACCCGCCCGTGCAATGCTCCCGGCATCGACTCCTCCCCTGCTGATGGCCCTTTTGCCGCCCCGCTGGCGGTGGACCGGCGCAGACTGCGCGGGAACCGACGCCGCCGCAACCCGCCCCCGACGCCGCCTTTCCTGCCCACCCTCGCGATTCGGGACCGCAGATGCCATGTTAGGCGCGAGATTCGCGGGCCATCCGGGCCTGTCCCGCCGGTATCAGGCCGGCTCCGTAACGCAATGCCGACAGTTTGATGGCCGATCCCCAACCGAAACGCTTCGCTCCTGCCGCGCCTCATACCCCCGCCGCCGGCGGCATCGCCGCCCGCGCGCGCGGCGCTGTCGCCGCGCCCTATCTCGCCGGGCTCAACCCCGAGCAGCGCGAGGCGGTGGAGACCATCGACGGCCCGGTGCTGGTGCTGGCCGGCGCGGGCACCGGCAAGACCCGCGTGCTGACCACCCGCATCGCCCATATCCTCTCGCTCGGCCGCGCCCGGCCGTCCGAAATCCTCTCCGTCACCTTCACCAACAAGGCGGCGCGGGAGATGAAGGAGCGTGTCGGCCATATGGTCGGGCAGGTGGTGGAAGGCATGCCCTGGATGGGTACGTTCCACTCCATCGGCGTGAAGATCCTGCGCCGCCATGCCGAACTCGTCGGCCTCAAGCCGGACTTCACCATCCTCGACGTGGATGACCAGATCCGCCTGATGCGGCAGCTCATCGACGCGGAGGGTATCGACGAGAAGCGCTGGCCGGCGCGCGTGCTCGCCCAGATCATCGACGGCTGGAAGAACCGCGGCCTCACGCCCGCGCAGGTGCCCAAGGGCGAAGGCGCGAGCTTCGGCAACGGCCTCGGCCTCAAGCTCTACACGGCCTATCAGGAGCGGCTGAAGATCCTCAATGCCGCCGATTTCGGCGACCTGCTGCTGGAGAATATCCGCCTGTTCCGCGAACATGCGGAAGTGCTGGCGCAATATCAGCGACGCTTCAAATTCATTCTGGTGGACGAATATCAGGACACCAACGTCGCGCAGTATCTGTGGCTGCGGCTGCTGGCCCAGCCGATGGCGGCGGACGAAGGCGACGCGGCGCCGGTGCGCAACATCTGCTGCGTCGGCGACGACGACCAGTCGATCTATGGCTGGCGCGGCGCGGAGGTGGACAACATCCTGCGCTTCGATCACGACTTCCCCGGCGCGAAGGTGATCCGGCTGGAGCGCAACTACCGCTCCACCGGGCATATCCTCGCCGCCGCCGCGCATCTCATCGCCCATAACGAAGGCCGCCTCGGCAAGACGCTGCATACCGAGGACGAGCCCGGCGAAAAGGTTCACGTCACCTCCTGCTGGGACAGCGAGGAGGAAGCGCGCAGCATCGGCGACGAGATCGAACAGCTTCAGCGCGACGACGGCGAAGGCCGCCCTCACGATCTCAACCAGATCGCGATCCTCGTCCGCGCCTCGTTCCAGATGCGCGAGTTCGAGGATCGCTTCGTCACCCTCGGCCTGCCGTATCGCGTCATCGGCGGCCCGCGCTTCTACGAGCGCGCGGAAATCCGCGACGCCCTCGCCTATCTGCGGGTGATCCAGTCGCCCGCCGACGATCTCGCCTTCGAGCGCATCGTCAACACGCCCAAGCGCGGCCTTGGCGACGCCACCATCCAGCTTCTGCACGACCATGCCCGCAAGGCGCGCATCCCGCTCACCGAGGCCGCGCGCCTAGTGGTCGGCACCGACCTGCTCAAGCCCAAGCCGCGCAACTTGCTGCGCACGGTGATCGAGAATTTCGACCGCTGGCGTGCCCAGCGCGAAAGCCTGCCGCACCAGCAGCTTGCCGAGATCGTGCTGGACGAGAGCGGCTATACCGAGATGTGGCAGAAGGACCGCTCCGCCGACGCCGCCGGCCGTCTCGAAAACCTCAAGGAGTTGGTACGCTCCATGGAGGAATTCGAGAATCTCGGCGGCTTCCTCGAACACATCTCGCTGGTGATGGACCGCGACAAGGCCGAGGGGCAGGAGGCGGTGTCGATCATGACGCTGCATTCGGCCAAGGGACTGGAATTCGACACCGTGTTCCTGCCCGGCTGGGAGGAAGGGCTGTTCCCGCACCAGCGCGCGCTGGACGAGCAGGGCCGCGCCGGTCTGGAGGAGGAGCGCCGCCTCGCCCATGTCGGCGTCACCCGCGCGCGGCGGCGGGCGCGGATCTACTTCGCCACCAACCGCCGCATGCATGGCATGTGGCAGTCCAACATTCCCTCGCGCTTCCTCGACGAGCTTCCGGCCGAGCATGTGGAAGTGATGGAGGCCAAGGGCGGCTTCGGCGGCTATGGCGGCGCGTCCGGCTATGGCGCCTCCCGCTTCGACGACATGACCGCCTTCGGCGGCTCAAGCTACACCACGCCCGGCTGGCAGCGCGCCAAAGCAGCCCGCGAGGCCGGCAATGTCCGCAACGCCACCGGTTTCGGCAGCAGCAAAGGCATGGGTGGCTTTGGTGGTACGGGCCGCGCGGGCCTGCTCCAGCATGTCGCGGAGAGCGCCCGGCCCTTCTCCCGCGAGGATGCCGACCATGTCGATCCCCTGCCGGACATCGGCTTCGAGGATGTGTCGCAGGACTATGAAGCGGAAGGCAGCCCGAAACCTTCGCGCCGCGCGACCCGGCCCGGTTTCGCGGCCTCGGCCTTTCCGGGCCGGCGCGGCGGGCCGCTGACCATCGAGGGCGAACTGGTCGCCAAATCGACCGGCGCGGTCTCTGCCTTTGCTCCTGGCGATCGCGTGTTTCACATCAAGTTCGGCAACGGCAACGTCACGGCGGTGGACGGCAACAAGCTCACCGTGCAGTTCGACAAAGCCGGCGAGAAGCGCGTCATCGACAGCTTCCTCCAGAGAGCGTGAGCAGACATTTCCACCGCCGCTCACGTATCCGTTATCCCGCTGTCGCGGAAACGGGCGTTAATCCTAATGCCGCAAGATGGCGACGGGACGGCCTGCCGCATGGTCCGGACCAATTCGCATGTGTTAGATGTCGATCCTGAACGGGTCGTGTCCGGTTGCGTGAGCGAGGTTGTGATGCGTCGTGGATTTCTTTGGACGGCTATGTCCGCCGCTATGCTGGCTGCCGCCATGCTGGCCTCCGCACCCTCCGCCTGGAGCGCGGTGCTCATCAATGTCGACAAGACCACGCAGCGGATGACCGTCATCGTCGATGGCGAGACCCGCCATACATGGCCGGTCTCCACCGGCATCGGCAAATACGATACGCCGAATGGCTCGTGGCGCGCCTTCCGGATGGTGAAGGATCATTATTCCCGCGAATGGGACGATGCGCCGATGCCCCACTCCATCTTCTTCACCGAACGCGGCCACGCCATCCATGGCACCGATGCCCGCAGCCGGCTCGGCGGCCCGGCCTCGAAAGGCTGCGTGCGGCTCTCCCGCGACAATGCCAGCACGCTGTTCGCGCTGGTGAAGAAGGAGGGCATGGCACAAACCCGCGTCGTGGTCAGCGGCACCCAGCCGGAGCCGGCGGTGGTCGCCCGCCGCAAGACACCCGCCGCCGCACCCCGGCAGGCCAAGGCGGCTGCGCCCGCGGCCCGTACGACCCGGGAAACCACGGCGGCCACACGACGCGCCCAGCAGCAGGCCGCCCGCGAACAGGCCCGCGCGGCACAGGAAGAAGCCCGCGCTCGGCGCGCCGCCAGCCGGCAGCGCGCGCAGACCGAAGTGGTCGAGATCTATGAGGATGTCGCGCCGCGCGTCCGCCGTTCAGCGCAGGCGCCTCAGCAGCAGGTCTATGTCGACCAGTATGGCCGCCGCTATGTCGGCCCGGCCGGCGCGCAGCCCTATGGCTACGGCTATCGCGCCCCTTCCGTGCAGGGGCCGGTCTATCTGGAAGTGCAGCGCCAGCCCGGCGCGGTTTATTACCACTACCGCTGATCCGGAGCGGCGAGGACCCGGCGGGTCGCAAGGGGACGGTCAGTCAGGCCGCCCCTTTCAGCACGTCAGACGCGCTCCGCAACCGCGTCATGGCATGGAGGGTTTGCGCTCCGGCCATTTGCGATGGCCCCATGCGAGCATGCGCGCCATCGGCGAACGCAGCGGCGGCACGTCCTGCGCGATCAACACCAGCCCCAGCGGCAGCATCCAGATGCCGAGAACCGGCAGGAAGCTGAACATTCCGCCGACCACCAGCGCCCCCGCAACGGGAATGCGCACCCGGCGGGACTTCGGCTTGCGCAGCCAGCGCACCTTGCTGCCCCATTTGCGGGGCACGCGCCGCTCCAGCCGGCGGAGCTGAATGTCGAGATCTGCGGCAGGATCGTTGGGTTTCATCGTCCGCGGGCACCGGGTGGGATCATGAAGAGCATATATGGTTCCGGCCGCCTTCCGCGCCATGACACCCATGCGGCAGCGGAGGCTGATTTTCTCCGAAACGTCTATCCGACGAAAACGCAAAATTTTTGACACGCCATCTCGTCCGCCGGGAGGCGAATATCCCCGAAACCGGGGCAACAACGCAATCCAATTTCATTGATATGGATGGGCGAAGTCTTATCGTTTGAAGGCATCGGCAACGTATTAAAGCGCGTCAAAAATCGCAAATACGTACGTTGTCAGGTTTTGTCTTTCGGCATTACTGCCGCAACGATAAGGATTCGCGACATGGCGACCCGCATCAACTCCGATGAAATCCGTATTTCTCCAAACCCGCCGATCTTCGACTTGCCGATTCTTGTCGGCATCGAGGAAAAGCTGTTCGAAAAGCATGGGGTGAAGCTGAGCTACAGCGCCAGCCACGAGGATCGTGGCGAGAATCCGAACGAGCAGATCGTGCTCAAGCGGCTCAAGGAATCGCTGTTCGTCGAAGGCAAGGCCGACGCCTACAACGTCTGCGAATGGGGCGGCATCGACCGCATCGAGCGCGGCACCGACACGGCGAAGATCGCTTCGCTGCGCCCGGCCGTTGCCGCCCAGGCCATCATCACCTTCGACAGCAGCATCACCGTGCCGCGCGATCTGGCCGATGTCGAAGTCGCCATCAACGAATTCACCGGCTCGCATTACACCACCGTGCAGCTTCTGGAGAGCGCGCTCGGCCTTGAGCATGTGAAGCTCAAGCATGTCGGCGAACCGGGCCATCGTTACGAGCAGGTCAAGGCCGGCAAGGTCCGCGCGGCGACGGTGATGGAGCCCTTCATCAGCCTCGCGCTGAAGGAAGGCGGCCATATCGTGGCGCTGACCTTCTATCGCGGCGCCGAGATCGTGAATCCGGACCTGTCGCCGGAAGTGCGCAAGGGCTATTTCGCCGCCATCGACGAAGCCGTGGCGCTGATCCGCAAGGACTTCGGTAAATATGCGCATTACATCACCAAGCGCGTCGCCGACCGGCTGAAGCCGGAAGAGCTTGGCTCCCAGTTCGTCTACTACGTGCCGGAAGAGCAATACGAACTGGCGAAGTTCGACTCGGCCTATCAGTGGATGGTCGCCCGCAACCTCACGCACGGCCAGAACAGCCATGGCACGCTCGTCGTCTCCTGACACGACGCGCCGGGGCTTCCTCGGCGGCGCGGCGCTCGCGATTGCGGGCGCCGGCGTCGCCGGGCTGGCCGGCGGCGTCACAGGCGCACGCGCACAAGCAGCGCGCGCGCCGGTGAAATTCATCGAAGGCGCGCCCGGCACCGCCGGCGCCCTCTGGAAACCCTTGATCGAACAGGCCGCCGTGCAGCTTCCGAAGGACCTCTCCTTCGAATGGGTGAATGGCGCGCCGGGTCAGGTGCAGCTTCAGCTCGTCGCGGGGGCCGTGAATGTCAGCGTCTATGGTGCGCTCGGCCTCGCCGAGATCGCCGCGCGCGGGGCGGACATCGTCGCTTTCGGGCCGGCGCTGAACAATCACGGCCGCTGGATCGTGCGCGACAACAGCTCCTACAAGACGCCACGCGACCTGATCGGCAAGAAGATCGCAACCTTGCCGGAATCGAGCGACACCTATCGCCATGCCCATCTCGCCGGCCTGCTGAACGGCTTCGACCTGCGCAAGGATTTCGAGGTCGTGTTCGGCCCGCCCACGGCAAACCTTGCCTTGTTCGAACGCGGCGACGTCGAGGGCATCATCGCCATCGAACCGACGGCAACACGGCTGATCGCGCGCGGCGCGCGGGAGATCGCACGGGTGGGCGACCTCTGGCACGAAGCCACCAACGACGCCGCGCCGCTGTTCCTCATCGGCATCGCCGGACATCGCGCCTGGGTCGAGCAGAACCGGACGACGGCGCGCGACCTCGCGCAGCTGTTCGTCGATCTGCACAAGAAGCTGAAGGCCCAGCCCGAACTGATCGCGGCGCAGGCCCGCGCCTTCGGCATTCCCGCCAGCGAGAAAGCCGCGATCGAGCTGATGCCGAAGCGACTGCCGGACATCTATGCGACGGACTGGAACAAGGACGTGTTCGCCAACATCGACCGCCAGATCGCAGAAGCCGTGAAGGCCGGCATTCTGTCGGGGCCGCCGGCCAAACCGGTGTTCGTCGACGCCGCGGCGGTGTGACCCCCGAATATGCATGGCCGGTGCGGGTCCGCCGCGCCGGCCCTTCGTTTCATGTGTCCGCTTCATGTGTCCGACGCGGCAGCCCGTCAGGCCGCCCCAAGGGCAAAGCAACTGCCGAGATACCGAATGACCGACGCCGCAATGCCTCTCGCCCAGAGCTATCAGGACGCCCCCACGGCGCCTGCGGCATCGAAGCCGCAACTGCATGCGCGGCATCCCGCACAGGAGGACGCGGCAACAACCGGCGCGATCCGGGGGACTGCATCCTCCGTCGCGACCCGTCGCCTGCTGGTCAACGTCCTTCCTCCGCTCGCCTTTGTCGCGTTGCTGGCCGGCGGATGGGAACTGATGGCGGCATCGCGGCCGAGCCCGCTGCTGCCGCGCCTTGCGCTGATCTGGTCGGAACTGGTCGAGATCGTATCCACCGGCGATGCCGCGCGGCAGATCGGCATCACCCTCGGCCGCATCGTCATGGGCTTCGCGCTCGCCTATGTCGTCGCCATCGCCATCGGGCTTGCGTCGGCGCGCAGCCGCATCGCCAAGTCCTTCTTCGATCCGGTGCTGGTGCTCGGCCTCACGGTGCCGGGTCTCGTCTGGGCGCTGCTCTGCGTCATCTGGTTCGGGCTGAGCATGAAGACATCGACCATCGCTATCGCGCTCGGCGTCGCGCCGCCGCTGGCGCTGAGCCTTGCGCAGGGTCTGAACGCGGTCGATCCGCAGCTCATCGAAGCCACCCATGTCTATCGTTTCTCGCGGCGCGCGCGGCTGCGCCACCTCTGGCTCCCCGCCATCACGCCTTATCTCCTGAGCGGCGCGCGGCTCGGTTTCTCCTTCGCCTGGAAGGTCATCGTGCTGGTGGAAATCTTCGGCCTGTCGAGCGGCGTCGGCTACCGGCTCAACTCCGCTTTCTCATCCCAGAATGTCGAAGGCGTTCTTGCCTGGACCATCGTCTTCGCGGTGGTGATGGCGGTGATCGAATACGGCTTCATGCAGACCATTGAACGCGCCGTCACGCGCTGGCAGCGCGTTGCGCAGGTCTGAACGCGCCGCGCGCGGAAAGGGATGACGTCATGAGCGGCACCATTGCATTCAGCAACATCGACAAGAGCTACCGGCGCCCCGGCGCGGCCGCTCCGGAAGTGGTGCTGCGCAATTTCTCCCTGCGCATCGCGCCGGGGGAACTGGTCGCGGTGATCGGCCCTTCGGGCATCGGCAAGACCACGCTGCTCCATCTCGCCGCCGGGCTGGAGACTCCGGACGATGGCAGGGTCACGCTCGGCGATCCGGCCAATCCGGATCATGCCCGGCTCGGCATGGTGTTCCAGCAGCCACGCCTGCTGGAGTGGCGCACGGTCACGCAGAATATCGACCTTGCGGCGGATGCGGCCGGCATCGACCGCACCCTCGGCCATCGCCTGCTCCGCGCGGTGCAGCTTGGCGGTTACGCGGATGCCTATCCGCTGTCGCTCTCCGGCGGACAGCGTCAGCGCGTCGCCCTCGCCCGCGCCTTCGCCATCGACCCCGCCATCGTGCTGCTGGACGAGCCGTTCAGCGCGCTGGACGAACTCACCGCGCGCAAGCTGCGCCTGCTGTTGCAGGACCTCTGGCTGCGCCAGTCTCCCACCGGCCTGCTCGTCACCCACAACACGCTCGAAGCCGCGTTCCTGGCGGACCGCATCGTCATCCTCGGCGGACCGCCGGCCCGCATCGTGCGGGAGATCAGGGTCTCCGCTCCCCGCCCGCGCGACAGCGAGGACCCGGCGTTCTTCGCCATCCATCGCGAGATCCTGGCGACGCTCGAAAGCCTGTCCGTACCGGCGCTCGCTGCGTGAAGCCTTCCCCCGTGCATCGGTTTCCACTTTCCGGGATCATGCTCTAATCTGCGGCGCACACACGCCCCGCCGCTTCCCGGCGGCGTCGGAAAAAGGGATTTCCATGATCGAACTGCACACCTGGGGCACGCCGAATGGCAAGAAAATCTCCATCGCGCTCGAAGAACTTGGCCTGCCCTACAACGTCCACCCGGTGGACATTTCCAAGGACGAGCAGTTCAAGCCCGAGTTCCTGAAGATCGCGCCGAACAACCGCATCCCGGCCATCGTCGATACCGACACCGGGCAGACGCTGATGGAATCCGGCGCCATCCTGATCTATCTCGCCGACAAGACCGGCAAGCTGCTCGCAAAGGACGGTGAAGCGCGCTACCGCGCCATCGAATGGCTGATGTGGCAGATGGGCGGCCTCGGCCCCATGCTCGGCCAGGCCCATCATTTCCTTCAGTTCAACAAGGGCAAGGCGCCTTATGCCGAGGAGCGCTACGGCAAGGAGGCGCAGCGGCTCTACGGCGTGCTCGACCGCCGGCTCGCGGACAACGCCTATCTCGCCGGCAGCGAGTATACGATCGCGGATATTTCGAGCTGGACCTGGATCTCGCGCTTCGAGTGGCACCCGATCGACTGGGCCGACTATCCCAACGCCAAGCGCTGGTACAAGGAGATCGCGGCGCGGCCCGCCGTCCAGCGTGGCTACGACGTGCCGAAGAAGACCGGCCCGATCCCGATGCCGACCTGAGTTTCAGGGTCTAAGTTTCAAAGTCCCCGGCTTTGGCGGAAATCAAAGCCGGGGAGCTTGGGTTTTTGAGGCGTTTAGCCGGACGCATTTCTACGGAAACCGGACCTGGCGCCGCCGCGTCTGGGCCTCGCGCAGTCCGGATTTGCTCACCGCCATGGTCTGCCGGGGCGGTGCGCGTAGGGCCGGCTCCGCGCTCTGCACGAGATAGGGCACATGCCGGACATGGGCCGCGGCGCTGGCGTCCCGCGCGGCAAGAGCATCGAGCGCCGTCAGATGCCGGCGCAGGTCGCGTGGCAAGCCCGTGACGGAGCGTACATCCCGAAAATCCTCAGCCCGATACGGAAAGCGCCCGGCGCCCACGAACATGCGAACGCCCTGCGCGGTCATCACGAAATCACCCCGACGCAAGGTGCGGTCCGCGAGATAGCCAAGCTCGCCCGCCAGCGGAGGCACGAAACCGATGCAGGGATAACGGCAGTCCCGCGTTGGCCCCCGGCCGGCGGAAGTTCCGGCGTCCAATGGCGGCCGCGCGCGCGGCAGCGGATGAACGGTGATCCGGGCCGGATCGCTTTCCTCGAAAGCCCTTGCCGGAATGTCGGGACCGATCGAAGCGGTCACCAGTTCGTCCGCCGGCTCGCCGCGCCATCCGAAGCGCTCGCTCACCCGGTCCGGCAGGCCGGCAATGCGGGCCCATGTCTGATCGAGCGCGGGCATCGCGGCTGGAATATCCATCCATGCCCAATCGGCCCGGGCGATCCACGGGGCTGCCTCGCGGGCCGCGTGGGCCACAGCGTAGGACAGTACGAAGCCGACGACAGCCAGGGCCAGCAGCGAGGAGGAAAGCCACGCCTGGCAGCGGGCAATCGCGCCCGCCCAAGGATCGTTCTCGACGGTCCCGTTTCTGACGACCCGGTCGTCACGCATCTGTCTACGCCTCCGGCTGCGGTTTTCCGCATGGCTTCCTGCGTCATGGCACAGTCCGGCGGACCATGCAGCCCGGACGGGCGCTCCGTGCACGGACTTATGAAATTAACGTGAAGAGCTAAGGTAAACGCCGGCCCGGACGATCCGGTGGATAGACGGCGACCGGCTGAACCGCGGGGCCGCCGTGGCGTTAAGATCATGATACCATGAACTGTCCGGGGAGGCTGCGATGATGATGATAGGTCCCACGCTGCTGGTCGGTGCGTCGCTGATCCTGACGGTGGCGGAAAAGCTGCCCGAACTGAAAATCGAGCCTCACTGCCGTGCGGCCGCATCCCAGACCGCGGGCGTGCATGAGGATGTGGATATCTGCATCCGGACAGAGGGCGAGGCAAAGGAGAAGCTCGCGCAGGGATGGACGGATTTCTCTTCCGCCGACCGCACGAGCTGCTCGAGCCTTGCCCGTCTCGGCGGCGGCTCCACCTATACGCATCTGCTGACCTGCCTTGAAATCGCACGCGACGTCCGGCAGATGCGCGCCAGCGGACAGGACCCGCTGGAACTGCCGACCCGCTGAGGCTGCCCTCCAGCGCCCGAATCGATGGCCGCGGCGGAAACGCGTCCGCCCGGTCCGGCCCCGCGGCGCTTTTCCGCGAAGACGCGAAAGATCAGCTTTTGCTGCGCTGCAACCCTTCCAGAATCGGTCCGGAACACTTACTCTTATGGCGTCGTCAACCAATCGAAAGGAGGTGATCCAGTGTCTCATTGTCAATCGCCATGTGCGGCTAACTGGATCGTGCCTACTTCAAGCGGACAACCGGCTTAAGTTTGCGATTTCAGTTACTTAGCCGGGCAGGCTAGGCAATGGAGGGGTCGTCTTTCGGGACGGCCCCTCTTTCGTTTGAGGGCCGAGATGGCTCAGGCGTGACCCAAACCTAGCCAGACGTCAAATCTTGAGCGCCAACGAACGAGTACGTGGATCGGGGACGGATTGAGCGTCAACGTTACGTTCCCCGAGGACGTGCTGTCCCAGATCGACGCCTATGCCGAGCGCGGGGGATTCATCCGCAGTGGCTTCCTCGCCCAGGCCGCCAAGAAGGCCATGGTGGCTTGGAGCGCATCCTGAATTGCACCAAGCGGTATTCCCCACATGGGAGGGGGTGCTGCGGCTAACCCTTGACTGTTGATACTTCTCTCCGATCAGAGTGCCCACGAGATTAAATTGCGATGTTCCGAATGACTGTGAGGCCGGCCTTGTTGGTGCTCTACCCTCTATGGGCACGAGCGGATGTTGCGTTCCATGCAGCTTGAAACCTTCGATACCGTCATCCTCGGCGCGGGCGCGGCGGGCATGATGTGCGCGACCCATGCCGCCGCCCGCGGCGGACGCGTGCTGGTGGTGGATCATGCGAGGGCGCCGGGCGAGAAGATCCGCATTTCCGGCGGTGGCCGTTGCAATTTTACCAATATCGGGACAAGCGCGAAGAACTTCATCTCCGCCAACCCGCATTTCGCCAAGTCGGCCCTTGGTCGCTACACGCAGCACGATTTCATTGCGCTCGTCGAGAAACACGGCATCGCCTGGCACGAGAAGACGCTCGGCCAGCTCTTCTGCAACGAGTCGGCGAAACAGATCATTTCGATGCTTCTGGACGAGATGAACCGAGCCGGTTGCGAATTGCGCTTGAGAACCATGCTCGAATCAATCGAGGGCGACGAGAGTGGCTTTACCGTCACGCTTGGCGGCGATGGGGCAGCGAAAATCCGCTGCCGGAATTTCGTAGTCGCCTGCGGCGGCAAGTCGATTCCGAAAATGGGCGCGACCGGTCTTGGCTACCAGATCGCGGAAAAATTCGCACTTGCCGTCACCGAGACGCGCGCGGCGCTCGTCCCGCTCACCTTCGGCGAGGACGTGCTTAGAGGTTTTCGAGAGATCGCGGGCGTCGCGGCCGACGCGCGCGTGTCCTGCGGCAGGACGGCGTTCGAGGAAGCATTGCTCTTTACGCATCGCGGTCTCTCCGGGCCGGCGATCCTGCAAATCTCGTCCTATTGGCGCGAAAGGCAGCCGATCCGTATCGCCTTTCTGCCTGGCAAGAACATCTATGCCTCGCTTTCATCTGCCAAACGAGAGAATGGTCGCCGTGCGATCTCGACCACGCTCGGCGAAATCCTGCCCAAACGGCTCGCCGCCCATCTCGCCGAGACCCACGGCTGGACCGGACCCATCGGCGAGGCAAGCGACAGAACGCTCGCCGCCATCGCCGCGATCCTTCAGGACTGGGAGGTCTTTCCGATCGGCTCGGAAGGCTACCGTACAGCCGAGGTGACGCTCGGTGGCGTCGATACGGCTGGGCTGAATTCGCGGACGATGGAAGCCAAAGCCATCAATGGACTCTATTTCATCGGCGAGGTGGTCGATGTCACCGGCTGGCTCGGCGGCTACAATTTCCAATGGGCGTGGTCGTCCGGCTGGGCGGCAGGCACGGCGATTTCGGAACGGGCGGCGTGAACAAGGCGCTCACCGAACATCTCGTCATCGCCATCGGCGATGCATGAAGGCGCCAAGTCGGTCATTCCCGGCGCTCGAACCGAACGGTGCCGATCAACTACGACAACGGCCACTGGCGCATCGAGCGCAGTCCTCCTCAGGCTGAAGGACTTCAACGGTGCCGCCACTACGACAAGCTCGCCCGCGTAGTCCTCGGTGATGGGTAACCCTGGAATAAGAAGCGCGGCCAATTCGGCATCCGAAACTAGGATAGCCCGACCAGCCGCCTTGCTTCATACAACCAGCAACCAACCTCGGGTGCGAGCAGCAGCAGGCTGCCGACATGGTCGGCACGGAAGCGCGGCAGACGCGGCGCGGGTGATGAAGCGGTTGTCCGCTGGGTCGCAGTTTGCAGCATCAGATGATCCCCCGGTCTTCATGACATTGTCGAGGCCGCCGAACACACGGCGGGCATTGCCGGAGAAAGGCTTCTCCTTCACGGTCTCGTCGAGATTGAGCCGGTCGAGATGCCGTTTGGTGTCGTCGAAGTGATAACCCGTTTCCGGGTCGATGCCCTGCACCGCGCCTATCATCTCGGAGGCAAAGACGAGATTGTCCGCCGGAATCGTGCGGACGTGATAGTCCATGCCGTTCACGTCATACACGCAGGTGTCGAAGAACACGTTCTTGAGCAGATGCTCGGACAGCGGCGGCTTCCTGAGCTGCTGGGCAATCCCGCGATAACGGCTCCAGTGAAACGCGGCCGCGCCGCCGCCATGGAGAACGATGAACTTGAGCGTTGGAAAATCCTTGAACAGATCGCCCTGGATCAATTGCATCACGGCGGTGGTATCGCCGTTGATGTAATGCGCGCCGGTCGTGTGGAAGACGAGGCGGCCATTCGGCGAGCCCTGGATTCATGCCTGATCGGACCCGAGCAACCGAAGCGGTTCGATGCCGACGCATATGCCGCCCGGCCCGACCCGTTTCCACGATGGAAGGAGCTTGGCTAGCTCCCGCGCCCCTATTGCCCTCACCCACAGTTAAAAGGCCGCTCGATCATATCGGGCTCGTAGTGGGGCTTGGGATCTGCCCTACCGGAGGATCATTTCGACGGGGCGGTGGCAGCGCGGCGGATGGCGCCGCGTATGTCACGAGGATCCCATGGCACGCAGCATGTTGTCGATCCCGACATATTCTCGGACGATGGTGCCGGCACCGATCGCTTCGGTGATCAAGCGACCGCCGAGGTCGTAGACGTAGGGCGTGGTGCCGGCCGGGACCATGTTCTGGATGGTCCGGCGAGCAAGACGCTCCAGGCGGCCATAGACGTAGCTGCCAGTAATGGTCGCTCCGATCGAGAGCTGATCCAGACGGCCAAGCCATTCACGAACACCTGCTCCTCCCGTTCTTAATCTAAGTCACCATCTGTATCGCAACCAACATAGACAGACCGGCCCATGCCGGGATTGAAGAGAGCGGAAATTGGCGCTGCAAGGTAGGCAATGATCGGGGTCGAAATGTAGACGCACCGGCGCAGAATCCTGAGAGGAATAGCGGTCGAATACAGGTCTGGCGAATCTGTCACGCAACTTCTTCCAGCATCAGGGCGTGCAGGTTGACGGAGCCCCTTTCAGTCTTCTGCAAGCACACTTTTCATCCAGTCAAACCGCAGTTATGTTGATCGAATGAAAAGAATTGGCTTCCTATCGTTCGGTCATTGGACTCCCAGCTCCCAGTCGCAAACACGTTCGGCTGCGGATGCCCTCCTGCAGTCGATTGATCTCGCAGTTGCCGCCGAAGCGCTTGGCGCAGACGGCGCATATTTTCGTGTCCACCACTTTGCCCGCCAGCTTGCATCGCCGTTTCCACTGTTGGCGGCCATCGGAGTGAAAACCAGCCGCATCGAGATCGGCACGGCGGTCATCGATATGCGCTACGAAAATCCGCTTTATATGGTTGAGGATGCAGGCGCAGCCGACCTCATCGCCGGCGGCCGCCTCCAATTGGGGATCAGCCGAGGATCGCCAGAACAAGTGATCGATGGATGGCGCTACTTCGGTTTTCGTCCGGCCGAGGGCCAGAGCGATGCCGATATGGGCCGGCAGCACGCCGAAGCCTTCCTCGACCTGCTGCGCGGGGAAGGTTTCGCGCAACCTAATCCCCGCCCCATGTTTCCCAACCCGCCGGGACTTCTGCGCGTCGAGCCGGTGTCGGAAGGTCTACGCGACCGAATCTGGTGGGGCGCAGGCTCCAACGCGACAGCTATGTGGGCGGCAAGGCTCGGCATGAATCTGCAAAGTTCGACCCTGAAAGACGACGAAACCGGTGAGCCGTTCCATATCCAGCAGGCGGCACAGATCCGAGCCTTCCGGACCGCCTGGAAAGAGGCGGGGCATGCGCGGGAGCCGCGGGTGTCCGTCAGTCGCAGCATCTTCGCGCTCGTCAACGACCGCGACCGTGCGTATTTCGGCCGCGGCGCCGAAGAGCAGGACCAGGTTGGCTTCATCGACGAGAAGACCCGAGCGATTTTCGGTCGCAGCTATGCGGCAGAGCCGGATGTTCTGATCGAACAACTCCGCAAAGACGAAGCCATCGCAGAGGCTGACACTTTGCTTCTAACCGTGCCTAACCAGCTAGGCGTTGCCTACAACACTCACGTCATAGAGGCGATCCTAACTCAGATCGCCCCGGCGCTTGGCTGGCGATAACAGTTGCCGATACGGCGTTACCCGAAAGCCGTTTGACGCGAATAAATGCCGATGCCAGAGCTGCTGTAAAGTTTATGGGGGCAACCTTGACGGCAGCGCCGTGCGCAATGCGAGATTTTTCGTAATTGTCATGAACGATAGCCGCACCACACCGCCAATTTCTCAAGGCGCGGATTCATTTCGGACGAGTACCGCGGTTGGTGACCAGAACCTGCCGCAACCGTTTCGCAATCGACGCGGCCGTCTGTTGCACGCGGGCGAACTCGCCTGTGGCAGGCCGCAAGGCTCCCAACGTAGCAGAGGCCGCACCTGAACGGAATTGCAGCGCCGGACCCCGGCCGACAATGGAAGGGCTGCCCCCAAAGGCAGCCTTTCTCCCTTGTGGAAAGCCGTTGGAAGCCCTGTGGGCAGCCCTTGGGGAATCCCTTGGAAGAGTTTGTGGGAATCCCTTGGGAAGCCTGTGGAGAACCGCTGACTCCCTCCGGTTGCAGCGGGCGGGAAATCATGTGGAATAAGTCGGGATAACCGGCGTATATCCTTGTGCAGAACCGTTTTGTATCCGCCGGCGGCGCCGTGGTGTCCGCTCCGGGAAAGTGTTGTTCCGATGCATGACATGCCGCTTCCGGCCCCGACCATGGTGGCCCGGCTGCCCGTTCGCGACGAAGCCACCGCCCGCATCATCCTCGATGTCCTGGGGGAGACGCTGGA
>Ga0180218_1000841_pt1 | contig 22262 bp, 21 predicted proteins | sample eDN3rd37CKraftBY_FD_151334 | JGI IMG/M metagenome (GOLD analysis project Ga0180218, IMG submission 151334) | Enriched backyard soil microbial communities from Emeryville, California, USA - eDNA 3rd pass 37_C Kraft BY (version 2) (version 2) | ecosystem: Environmental > Terrestrial > Soil >...
CTACCATCGCCGCCGGCGCCAAGCCGGACTCGGGCGGTTGACCCCGATCGAGTTCGAAGCCATCATGACCACACCGGCCAGTCAGGCCGCGTGACCGAAACTGTCACCTGATCGTGCAGCAGACCCAACCTTGTTCCCCCACACGTGTTCTTCTATGCGCATGGCGTCCACGATCAGCCGTCCAGTTGCGCCGCGTCGCGGTACGTGAATGAGTCCGTATAAGTTGATGGGCAATGCGGGAAAGCTATAGGTCATCGACAGTGGTGCATGGAAGTCCTGAATCGCGAGCACAAATGGATTTCCAAGAGCTGACGGCATGGTCCAATACTCGCGGCGGAGTTTGGTAGTCAGCGGTCCTGCGTACCTAATCGGCAGACAGTGACGCACATATGCATCGCGATCTTCGTGCGTCTGCGGCGCCGGAGGAGAGACTGACTTCCCGCCTTCAGGCCTTGAAGGCTGGATCGTGGTCGCCTCCAGCGTGAACTCACCGAACATGTTATGTGCCAGTATGTCCGGCGCCGGCACCGGGCGTGACACATGCAGCAGCAGCAGTCATCCTCACAAGGGGGGTCAGTGGATCTGATCGATGAGATCCGGGACCAGCGTCTTGTCCAAAAACTGGGTGGCCAGCACCCCGCCCGGTTCAGACAAAGCGTCTACCACGTCGGGATCATCGACAACGACCATCGCCCCGCGGAAGGCGCTGAGCTGCGGCGGAAGACCCGCAGCACCGCCACCGCCGGCGGCCTTGTCGGTGCGCACCACCACCAGCACATCGGTGTCGAGCTGATACAGCTGATTGAGGACGCCGACCGGGCGGGTAAGTCCCGACTCGGACGCCTCCCGCTGAAGGTCCTGGCTGTAGGAGAGCCCCAGGGACGTGAGGAAATCCGACGCGTTCGAGGGCGCCAGGGTGAAACTCACACCGTTATCGGTGACGTTGAGCACCGACACCGTCTTGCCGGAAGCCTTGCCGTTTTGATTACGGATATCGTTCTGCTGCGCGGCCACCGTCGAAATCTGTTGGGTTGCAGCGCCCTCCTTGCGCAGAATTCGGGCGATCCACTGCAGCTGCGACTGCCAGGTCCACGGTGTCTCGTCATCCGCCGGGCCAGTGATCGTCGGGGCAATCGCCGACAACCGCTCATAGGTGGCATCGTCGAGATCCGCACCGGTAGCCAAGATGAGATCCGGTTTGGCCTGCTCGACAGCGTTCGTGTCGACGAAACTCATCACCGGCGGATCACCGTCGAGTTTGTCCTTGATCCACGACGGAACCGTGCCCCCGCGCCACTCGATCGCCACCGGCTGCATTCCCAGCGCCAACACCGCATCGGCGTCACCGGGCCCCAGCGCGGCGATCGCCCGAGGGGCCGCAGTGAGTTCCGTGGTCCCGTGAGCATGCGTGATTGTCTGCGGCTCATAGCGGTTGGTGGCGTTGTTTCGGGACAACAGCACGAAACCGGTGACCGCCAGGACCGCCACCACGATCACAGCCAGCGCGGGGATCACCACCCGCCGCTTGCCGGACTTCCTCGGCGGTGGCGGCATCGGCGGCGCTCCAGTCGGCGGTGGGACGCTAGGCCTCGGCTGGGTCTGCCCATGAGGACCGCTGAAAGGAGTTGCGCCGTGTGGTCCCGAACCGAACCCAGGGCTTTGGGTGGCCGGGGATTGCCAGGCCGGCGATCGACTCGCCGGGTGAGTCGGCACGTCGGCCAACTCCGCGGCCACCGCACCCCAATCCTGAGTTGTCCCGGCCTGATCTCCCAGCCCCTGCGCATGCGCCAGCGACCCCGCCAACGCGGCAGCCAACTCGCGGGCCGTCTGGTATCGCTCCGCGGGATTCTTGGCCATCGCCTTGGCGATCACCTGATTGACCGCCGGAGGCAGATAGGGCGCCAGATCCGTCACCCGCGGTGGAGGTTCGACAAGGTGGGCGGTCATGATCGCCTGGACGCCGCCGGGCCGACCCGCATACGGCGTTTTGCCGGTGAGCATCCGGTACACGCTGCAGCCCAGCGAGTAGATGTCGGCGCGATGATCGACCCCCGAACCGCCGAGCGCTTCCGGCGCGGCATAGGCAATCGAGGCCATCACCGTCCCGTCGGTGGTCAGATGCGCGGTGTCATCCTTGGCGCGGGCAATGCCAAAATCGGCGAGAAACACCCGTTCGTCATCGCCGGCGTGCTCAGCCGGGGCGATGAGGAAGTTGGCCGGTTTGACATCGCGGTGCAGCACCCCGCGCCGATGGGCGTAGTCCAGCGCTTTGGCCACCTCCGTGGTGATGTGCACCGTGCGCTCGGGAGTCATTGCCCCCTCGCGGATCTCGTGGTCGGCGTCGGTGCCCGCGACATACTGCATCGCGATCCACAGCTGACCGGTGCTCGCTTCACCTCGCGAATAGACTGCGACGATGTTGGGGTGATCCAACGTGGCCGCAACGGTCGCTTCGCGTTCGAACCGAGCCCGGAACTGCGCATCGTTGGAGAACTCAGCGCTCAACACCTTCAAGGCGTCGCTGCGCGGCAGCGTGGGATTGGTGGCTCGATACACCACACCCATGCCGCCAGCCCCCAACACTCCTTGAATCGTGTATCCGCCGACATCATCCCCGGATTTGAAATTCATTGGTGCCTATTGCTTTCCGGTCAACATGAGGTACTGCGCTGTGATCAACTGGGCGGCATCGCGCTCCTGCTGAGAGCCCGCGGTGATAACCCATCGACCAGCGGGTGCGACGCAGTTATAGCGCATCAACGCAACTGGGCTGTCCGGCGAAAAGAAACACTTCGCCGCGGGCATCCCAGGAACCGCGCCCGCAGGTTTCGCCCCGTCAGACAAGCCTCCAGCAATTTGCGCGGCCAGGTCCGTGGCCGCTGCGCCGTCACGCGTCTGATAGACAAACGTGGACGGCCCCAATGACGCCGCATCCATACCGGCGGCGTCATACCACGCCGCCTCTTTGGGTGACCGGAAATGCAAGATCCCATGCTCGCCATACACCCCGAAGATAGGCAACTTCGGATCCTCCACCATCACCGTTCGGGAGAACAAACCCGTCGGGTCAGTGTCCAGTGCCGGCAGCTCGTCGACGGGGGTCGGGGAAAATTCATCGATCGCGGGGGCTTGCAAATCAAGAGCTTTTCCAACCATCTGCACCGCCGCTTCGGCGTCCTCGGACTGGGCCTCCTGCACCAGGAGGAACGGCCCATGAGGGGTCACACTAGTGATCCTGGCTTTATTCATGAACGTCGACCGTGTCGCCAGCGCCTCTGGATGCCCAGGCATGGGCAGCGCTTCGGCGTTCTCCAGCTGCGCCGGGCTCTGCTCATGGACCGCCTCGGCAACCGCGCGGGCGTCGGCGTCAGTGGGGAACCGCAGCACGGCGTTAAGCAGCGACTTCGTTTGCTGCCCGGAGGTGCGATCGGCGCGCGTGCTGGAGAAGCCGTATAGAAAGCCATGTGCGCGTACCACATCGATAACTGGAACAGGCAGTACCGCAACCACCGTCTTAGGATCGTTGAGCACCCCGATGCCTAGCAGAACCGGTTCGGTCAGGGACTCGTCGACATCCCAGGGAAGCACGACATGGTCGGCCATGCGCTGCGCATCCACCCGGATGCCGTTCTGCTGCGACGGCGCCGGAGCGGGGCGGCGCTTGGTCGGATAGTTACCTGGTTGCAGCCGATCGACATTCACACCGTCGGCGTTGACGGCGCTGGCTGGCTCGGACTCCTTGACCGCCGACCCCTCGACCGAAGTTGCGCACGCGCCGAGCGCCACCATGACTATCGCACTGCCCACAGCGGTCAGGCACCGAGCCAGCGCCGCCGCGCGCATCATTTCGCAGCCAGCATCAAATACTGGGCCGCAGCCTTTTGGTGCACGTCCTCAAGCCGCGGGCCGTAGAGCATGAACATGTACTGATCAACCGCCGCGGTGCACACGAAGTTTTGGCTGGCGGCATCCTGATAGCAGGTGCTGTCGGGCAGATGCGGCACCGCCTCCGCCGGGGTGCTCGTCCCCCCTTGCGTGTCGGCGAACCCGGCGGCCAGAGTCTTGGCCGCAGCGCTATCGCGGGTACGGTACACCCAGCCGTCGGAGGTGACACCCAGATCCACACCGGCGTCCCCGTAAGCGGTTCCGGCGGCCTCCGGATCGACCTCGAAATGCAACATCGCCCGCGGACCGAACGTCGCATTCGAATTCCACGTCTCCGCCCTGGTGGTGGGCAGAGCGCGCGCCAGCAGCCCGCTGGGATCCTTCGGCAGTGTCGGCAGGTCCGCTTGCGGTGTCGGTTGGAATTGGTCGATCACGGGTTTTTGTGCCGCCAGCGTGCGCGCCACCAGATCGGCAGCCGCCTGCATGCTGTCCATCGACTGCGCACGCTGCATCAACACGAACGGGCCATGCTCGGTGAACGAATCCACGGTCTTCCACACCCGGTCAGTCCCGGCGACCGGATAGGTGTAGGCCACCGCGAACGCATCATCGTGGCCGGGGATCCCCATCAACGTGGTCCCGATCCGGATGTCTTGCGTACCTGCGAAATCCAGCATGGCCTGCGGCATGTCGTGGCCGGCCTTGGCCGCCGCTTGCGGATCGGCGTACTCAAACACCGCGTTGAACAGCACCGTCTGGTCTTTCAGCTCACGCGCCGAGGCGAAACCGGTGACATAGCCGGGCTCGCCGGCCTTGGCGGCCTCCGCAGCCAACAGCGGTGTCAGCCCATCGGGAAGGATCGGCCCGGCATTGCCCACCGTGGGGGAAAACGTATGCGGCTCAGCGATCGCCGCATCCACCTCCCACGGACCCACCACCGCATCGGCCAACCGCTGTGCCTCCAACACCGTGGCACGCCGCGGCGAATCCGCCGCGCCCAGCGGGGCAAGCGGTTTGGTGGGGTAGTTGCCCGGGTCCAGCGCCGCGACATCCACGTCCCCCGCGGCCGCGGCCGACGTCTGCGACGTGCTCGGCTGTGCCTGCGGCGAGCCGTCCTCCTGTTGATTACACCCAGTAGCTGCCGCCGCGATCACCAGCGCGCAGACCACCGCCCCCGTGTGCTTGATCATCCAGCCGTCCTCGTTCCGCTGTTGATACCCATTGCTGTCACAAACCGCTGCAGCGCGAACTGCACCTCAGCCGACAGTTGTGCGCCGGCCTCGGCCAGCCTGACATCCTCGGCGCTCACCTTGGCCAACGACGCAGCCTCATCCAGGCTCAGCTCGGCGTTCTGGCGCACCGCGAACAACGTGTGGCCCAAACGTGCGTGCGGGGACGTGGCCGCCCGCAGCAGCAGATCGCGTCGCAGCCGGCGGATGTCGCCCAGCTCGCGCACGACGTCGATCGAGTTGTGTGAAGCGCTGGAGGCCAACGCCTCCAACCGACTCAAGTCCGTTACCAACTTGTCGATCTCGCCGGGATACTCCGGCTGCGTCGACGGCGGCAGCATCGCCATGCGGCTGCGGATCGCCTCCACGGCGATGTGCAGCGAATCGGTGACCAAGGTGACCTCCACCGTCGTCGTGGTCTCGTTGGTGGTGTTGGTGCGCAGCAGCTCGGTGCGCTCGTCCTCCGGCACAGGCTGCTCAACAGGCGTCGGGGCCGGTGCCCGAGGCGGCCCGGGCGGGGTGGGATGCGCCGCCGGCGCGGACTGGAACACCCCGGTCCGGGCGTAGCGGCGAAGCTCCTCGATATGCCCCGCAGGCCAGCCCAGCGCCTGCTCCAAGGCGGCCTCGGTCTTCGCCCGTGGCTGGCTACGCCCCTTCTCGATACCGATCAACGCCCCGGCATTGACGACCCCGGTGTCGGCCAAGGTGCGCTGGCTGAGGTTGAGAGCCCGGCGGCGTCGGGCGATCTGGTCCCCGACATAGACATTGATCGGATCACGGGTCGAAAACGACATCGCGATCCCGCCACTGGGATGGCCCAAGATCACATCGAGCTCCGAATCCGGTGGGATGACGAACTCCCCATCGATGCGCCGGCCCTCGATGAACGCGCCGTTTCGGCCGGTCACCGTCCCGACCCACTGATCACCGCGCACCGTCAACGTGATGTGCTCGCGGGAGATGCGGTTGTCGGCGATATGCACCTGAGCGGCCACATTCTCGGTCCGGCCCACCGTCAGCGGGGCCTGGGACGCGCGGAACGTCTGCAGCTGCTCGAGCCATCGAATCGTCAAAACCGGTGCCCGCTCCCCCTCGCGCACCTCTGAGTCCACCGTCGCCACCGCCATACTCTAACCGTAGCGGTGCTACAGCTTGCTTCGCTACACTTTCTTGGGGCCGCAACGGTATGTGTATCGCCGCTGCCGACGGGGGGAGAAAAAGAAAATTGGTGCGCTGCCCCTCTGCCATCTGCCCGTAACGTTAGCTGCCAGCAACCCTGTTGACGACGAAAACACGTGAGGAACCTGGAATATGGCCGAGGCACACCCGACCGCGGACGATCACTCGACCCCGGTCGAGCCCGACGCTGACAAAACACACCTGCTGACCCCCGGGACAAATCGAAGCGCGTCACAGGGGCTCGACGACGAGGGGCAGAAAACCGAGATCGTCACCTCGGCGCCCTCCGCCTTCGACATCGAAAAGACCCAGATCGTCGCGCCGCGCGATACACCTCAGCAGCCCAACGCTCAACAGCCCACCTCTGCCCGGCTCGGCCCGCAGGGCCCCGCCGCGCCGCCGGCCCCAGCTGCGCAGCCAGCCGCGCGGCCCGCTCCGCCCCCGGCGAGCCCGCCGCGCCCCGCCGCGCCCGGCGGATACCCCGGCGGCGCCCCCGGCTACGGCGCCGCGCCCGCACCGCAGCAGACACCCCACAACCCCGGCAGCTACCCGCCGCCGCCACCCGGCTACGGCCAGCCCACACCGCCGCCCACGGCGCCCGGCCACTACGGCACGCCACCGCCCCCGCTGGGGTACGGCCAGCCCGGTGCAGGACCCGGGTACGGCCAGCCCACCCCGCCCCCGGGGTACGGACCCCCGCCGGGTAACTACTCCGGTGCAGGCGGCCCCGGATACGGTGCCCCCTACTCGGCCAACGGTGCGCAAAGCCCGATGGAAGCAGCCAATGCGCTACTGGCCAAAGGCAATTCGTTCCTCGACCGGCTGATGTCGCGCGGCATCCGCGGCGAACTTATCAAGCAGCCGTGGTTTCAGGCCCAGCGCCAACACAACGCCGACCAATTCGTGCTCATCACCTACATCACCGGGATCGTGCTGACCCTCATCCTCGGGCTGGTCCCCGGCGTCGTCGGCACCATCTTGGCCCTCGGCGTCGGTGTCGCCATGTGCTACGTGTTCCTGGCCGTCGGCACCAAACGCGCCCACCAATTCCTCGCCTACGGCGTGTGCGGCGTCGGATTCGTCCTGTCGGTGCTGGGCATCATCTTCGGCATCCTGGCCCTCATCGACATGACCTCGATGAGCTACAGCTCCGGCACCCTCTACCTGTCGCTGATCATCGGTCTCGTGGTAACCGCCATCGTCGGTGCTGCCTGCGGCTACGTGGGCCTGCAGGTCCACCGCGCCATCCAGCGGATGTCCGCACCGCCGCGCCAGTAGACCGATCCCCCTGCCGCAACCGTGCCGGGCGACTTCAGCACCCGGCCTCGCGCTGACCCGCCGTATCGCCGTCGAGGGGGGCGATACGGCGGGTGACCGGGATTGCGAAAACCGCACGGAACCAACGCGAATCGCCTCATCTGGCGTGGGCACCGACTCGGCCGCGCGCACCTGACCGCCGGGGGCCGGGCCGTCTCAGGTAGCCGGGCGGGCCTGCGCCAGCGCCCGCTGCATGTCATCGACATTGACCTTCAACGCCGACGGGTCGGCCTGCACCAGCTGCTCCAGATCCTGCGGCAACGGCGCCGCCCGATACAACCGCCGGGCCCGCTCACTCTTGCACGCCCCCACCACCTTGCGCGCATACCGGCCATTGCCGGCCACATCCAACATCGTGCCGTCCCCAGATGACGACGGAATCGCCCGCAATTCGGTGGCCTCATGGCGCAGCGCCTCCCACGCGTCGGGCTCCACCGACAGCCGCTCCTTACCGGCGATCGACTGCGCGATCTGCACCACCTCATCCGGCGAATAACTGGAGAACGACAGCGTGAACCCGAACCGCGACGCGAACCCCTCATTGGCCCGCAAGAACCGCCGCATCGGCTGCACATAACCGGCGACGATCACCACGAACTTGCCCCGGTGGTCCTCCATGAACTTCAGCAAGGTGTCGATGGCCTCCTTGCCGAACGAATGCCCTTCGGTCTGCGGCACCAGGGTGTAGGCCTCGTCGATGAACAACACCCCGCCGAGGGCCTCCTCGCACACCTCCCGCATCCGGGCAGCCGTCTGCGACACATAGCCGACCACAATGTCGGCCTCACTGACCTCTTTGACCTCGGGCCGCTCCAACTTGCCCAACCCGAACAACACCTCGGCCACCACCCGGGCGATCGTGGTCTTCGCCGTGCCCGGCGGACCCTCGAACACCATGTGCGCGCCGTCGGACGAACCCACCGCCTCACCCTGGGCTGCCAGCAGCTGCTCGATCTGAATCTCGGTGCGCCACACCGCGACCTGCTCTTTGACGTTCTCCAAACCGATCAGCTCATCGATGCTGGCCTGCGCGGCCGCCAAAATCTCGCGCCGCTGCTCGGCCAAGTCCGCCGCCGCACGCTCATCACGGCTGGTCTCCGTCGCCGGATCCCACCGATCCGTACGGGTGGCGATCGTCTCGGCATCCGTAGTCGGCAGCCGGTACTCCGGACGATCCAACGCCTCACGCGCCTGCGGCAACAACTGACCATCCAGAGTGGCCGAGCGGAACGCATCATCGGCGGCCGAATTCTCCCCCAAAGCCCGCAGACACCACCCGCGCGTCAACCAGGCATCCGCGGCGATCACCGCACCCGTCGGCGACACCCGGCCCAGCAGGTCCAACGCCCCCTGATACTGGCCCAGCGCCGCCAACGCCATCGCGCGCAGCGTCTGCGTCGCGGCCAGCACCTCATTAGGGACATACGTCGCGATCGCCGGCGGGCACACCTCGGTCACCGCGCACAAATCAGGCCATCGCTGCGTGCGGTGATACAACGCCGCGGTGAGAAACTGCCGCCACAGCGCCGCCTGCGCATCGGCGACCAGCTCCGGCTCATCGAGCACCCGCAGCGCCTCATCGAAACGCCCGGCAGTGATCAACGCGCTCGCATAGGCCACCGCGATCGTCCCGCGCGACCACACCTGAACCGTCACATACAACGGCGCCGGCACCGCCGCCTGCAACGCCCCGTCCTGCATCCCCATGCGCCGGGTCTCCCGGTACAGCGCTCGCGAATTCATGTAGGCCCCGGCCAGCGCCGCCAGACTGTGATCGCCGCACGCCAACCGGCCCACCCACGCATCACTCATCGCCGGGGTCTGCTCGGTGATACGCACGAACGCCCGCCGCGCCCCGTCGGTGTCGCCGGTGCTGAACCGTTCGAGCGCGGCGTCGAACGCGCGGCGTTGCTCGGTAGGCGAAGTCATCGATAGCGCTCCTTACAGCGGTGCTCGTACATCATCGCAGTCAGTGGCCGGTGATGGGATCGACCGTAGCCCCTGGCGGTTCGGGATCCTCCGGCGGCGCGGCCCCGGCATCGAAGTCCAGCATCGGTGGCTCCGACGGCAGCGGGATCTCCGCATCATCGGCCACATAGCTCGACAGCGGCGGCGCCCCGCGCTCCCAGCTGCCCCGCCCATCCTCATCGGTGATCGGCGACACCTCAGGAGCCGACGGACCCGACCACTCGGCCTCCTGCACATCCAACGCCGAATGCTGTGGGCTTGCCGCGCGCGGCGCACCACCGCCACGGCGCGCGCCGCGCGGCTGCCTCACCGGCGAGCCACCCAGCACCTGACCCACCCCCGCACCGGCACCGCGCGGGGCCTCCAGCACCGCCACCGCGCCGACCGGATCGGCCACCGGCGCCCCGCCCTGCGCCTGACCCTGCCGCCCGGTGCCGACGGTGACCGCGCCACCGGAGCCCGCGTCGTCCCCGGGAACCGGGTCAAAACCCTCCTGCGGCCCACCGAGCACCTCCTGCGGGTCCGCCGAGGCCGCCCGCTCGTCAATCTGCTCCCACGGCGTCTTACCGCCGCGGCCCAACGCATTGCGCAACCCACGAGCCCCGCCCAACGCCGCCTTCCCGGCCCCGCCGAGTGCGGCGTGCATCCCCATGCCCAGCGCCACATCGGCTGCGCGGCCGAACATTCCGCGCCCGGACTTGGGCCCCTCCAGATCGGCGCGAAGATGGCCCAACAGATACAGCGCCGCCACTGAAGCCGCGCCCACCATCAACACATGCGCAAACGGATTGTCCCCACCCAGCTCCGGCGGCAAAGTGCGGGTAATCAGCCGCTCCACGGCCAAGCCGATCACGCTGATGAACGTGATGTACACCATCGCCTCGATCGGATGCTTGAAGAACTGCCACACTGTGGCCCTCGCGTGCTGCTGGGCAGCCCCGGCGATCCCCCCGGCCAGCACGCTCGGTACCAGCTTGGCGCAGGTGTAGATCGCCCGCAGCGACACCTTGAACACCGAGAACCCTGCCGAGCACATGAACCAGGTGAACAGAAACGACGACACCGCCAATACCGCCCCGCCCAGCACATCCGACCCTCCCAGGCTGTGCGCGTAGGCCACCGCCGCGGTATCCCCGCACTGCGCCAACGCCTTGATCGGACCGTCACTGGCCCCGCGCATGTACGCCGCCGACACCAGCTCCCCGCAGTTGCCCACCCGGTCGACGACATGGCCGAAGTTGTACACCTGCAACGGTTCCCGGATCGTGTGGGTGACCAGACTGGCCGTCAGGGTGTCAACCTGACCGGTGAACCCCCCACCGGAGATCGCGGTGCCGTGAGTGGCGGCCTGCGCGGTGGAAAACGCCATCCGGCGGGCGAACTGCAGCAAACCGTTCTGCCCGAACATCAACCCGGCCGGGTCCGAGAACACCGTAAACGTCAACCCGGGGATGAAAAAACCCATCAGGATCAAGGTGGTGCCGCGGCCGCGCTCACCACGCCAGATCGCCCACACGCCGGTGCCCACCCCGATCGGCACCGTCAGCGCCGCCAAACCCATCCAGGTCACCGTCTGCAGGACCGCCGCCGACACCGCCCGCGCGATCTCCCCCAGCACCGTCAACCAGTACGTCGACACCGTGAGGCGAAACACCCACAAACCCAGCGTGATGATGCCCACCGCGAAACTCACCTCGGCAGTGAGAATGTTCACCGCCGTCCAGTTGTCGGCGATCACCGCCATCCCGTGCAGGGCCCACGGCCACCAGGAGCTCGGATCCCACAGCGAGGCATCCGGGCCGGTCTGGGTCACCAGGTCGCGCACGCTGGCCAGCGACAGATACAAATCCCCCGCAGGCACCCCGTAATTGTCCTTCAGCCCAGTCCAATTCAGCACCACCGCGTTGGTGGCCGCCGCGGCCTGCGGGGCGGCGCTGACCGCCCAGCACGTCAACACATACAACAGGCCCAGCACCTTCAACGGCCGCGCCACCGCCGGGTGCGTCAGCAACCAGTACTGCAGGCGGGTGATCACCGACCGGTCTCCCGCGCGCGCCGGCGCTCCCGCTGCGGATTGGTGTCATACAACTCGGCCAGCTCGGCGGTCGGCGCGGCGAACAACCGGACCTTGCCGAAGCCGCCGAACTCGTCGAGCACCCACGCCTCGCCCTCACGGCCCGCGACGACCTTGCCGTGGCGGCTGTCGATCGCGTCATCACCGTAGTTCGACACCTGCGCCGGGCTGGTGTTGGTGACATAGTCCGACAACAACTTCGGATGCCGATCCAGGTCCCGGTCACACCACAACAAGGTGTCCTCGGCGATCTTGGCCTCTTTGAACCCCAACAGGATTCGCTGCTCGATGAACTGGTCCTCCAACACCCCGAAATCCTTGCGCGGGGCCTGGCTGACCGCGCCGAACAGCGTCCACGCCTTGCGGCCCTGCCGGATGATCGTGTTCGCGCAGCGCTGCCCACCCGGTGAATGCGTCCAGGCCGCGCACTCCTCCACCCACAAAATATCCGGCTGGGTGGGCCGGGAGAAAAACAACGACTGGGCCGAATCGGCGGCCATGCCGTACAGCGCCTGCGCCGCGCGCTGGCTCGGGGTGCTCTGATGATGCAGATGCGCGGCATACTCCTCGGTGACATTCGGCAACTTCAGACCACCGAAGTTCCAGATCACCAGCTGCTTGGACAAATCCGGCACCGGCAGCGACTCATCGAACATCGGCGCCAGCAGCCGCTCGGCGCGCAGCCCCTCCAACCCGATCAGCAGATCATCATCGACGGCCACCCGATCCGCACGCGGCTCCCGCAGAAACGCGATCAACGCGTTGGTGCTACCGATGCCGTGGGCGCTGCGCGACTCCGCGGCCAACAACGCCTTCAACCGCGAGGCCTGCGGGCTAAACGGCGCAAACCCCATCTGCGGCAACAGATGATCCACGGTGCGCTCGGCGGCCTCGGCGAACGGGAAAATCCGCAACCCGTCCAACGAGAACCGCGGCCGGCGGGCATCGATGACCTGCTTGCGCGACTCGTCAAACGTCGACAGCGCCCGCTCATGCTCGCGCGCATCGGTCGGGTCGAACAACCACAGCCCCGCCCCCATCGCCAGCCAGGACCGGATCAGATTCTTCGAACACTGCGACTTGCCGCGCCCCGGCGACCCGCCGATGACAATGTTGCCCGGATTGTCCCGCCCCGGTGCGCCGATCAGATCATTGAGCACGATCTGGCGCATCCCCGGGCTGGTGATCGTCTCACCCAGCGGCACCCCGACGTTGTTACCCAACGTCGTGGACAACAACGGCACGAACTTCGAAAACGCGTTCACCGTCGACGGATTGCGAATCTCATGCAACCCGGCCTGCGACTCGGTGCCGGCATTGAGGCCCCGCCACCACACCACCTGGCTACCGCGGCGGCGCATCAACTGCAACTTCTGGGTGTTGTAGCGGCTGATCACCCTCTTGATCGCGATGTTCACCGTCTCGGCGTCGGCGGCGGCCGCGGTCACCAGCACCGCGGCGTTGACCCCCCGCTCGGCGGAGCCCTGCTTCAACGCCGAGGCCAACTGCCGGCCCGAGACCAGCTTGCGCACCAACTCGTCGTCACCGTCGGCGTGACGGCCCAACTGGCGGGCCTGATCCTTGATGTTGACGATCGTGTTGTGCGCCACGTCCACCGCCACCTCGGCGGTGTCGAACGTGAAATGAATCGCCCAATCCACCGTCGTGTCCGGGGTGGTCAGGTCATCGAGCACCTTGAAAATCGTCGACTCCGGCCACCGGATGCCGGTGTCAGGCCACTTCTCCAGCGCCGCGATCGCCTGATAGGAATCGGCGATACCGTCCTCGGGGCTGCGGAACGTCCGCACGAACACATCGGCGTCGCTGCGAGCGGCGAACCAACGCCGCTCCCGCAGCGCCGCCGCCGACTGATCGCGCCACACCGGGGTAAACGCCGCCGCCGGCAACCGGGCCTCCGGGTGAAACGGGGTGCTCGGCAGCGGCTGATCGAACATGTGCCGGCTGGCCACATAGTTCCAATGCCACCACAGCTGCTCCACACTGGCCGGTTTCGCCGACACCGCCGCCGGAAACTTCGCCACCATCGACTCGGCCAGCTCGCGGTAATGCGCCAACGACTCGGCACTGTCCTTGTCGCGGCCGATGATCGAATCCAGCCGACGCTGCCACACCCCGCCAGCCGTCGCCCCCGACTGCCCGAAATCCAGCGGCAGACTCAAGAAGAACACCCGGCGGCGATGGCCCCGCCGCTGCAGCGCCCCGGTCCACAACCGGCAATGCTCACCCCACTCGGCCGCACTATCCGGGATCGGCGCACCGGCCAGCATCCGGTCGGGATCCAGATCCGGATGGGCAAAAATCATCCGCCGGGTGACATTGCGGATCGCCACCGGGGAGGTCAACCCCTCCAACAGCGCCCCCGACGGCAACGCGCGCATCAACTCGGCGTGCACATCGGCGACCTGCCCCTGCACCTCCTTGCGCTGGAAGATAAACGGCAACCCCGCCAGCAGATACTGCGCATACACCCCGCTGGCGGTGAACAACAGATTGCCCACCGCCGCCTGCGGCGCCTCCCCCTGCGCTGACATCATCCCTCCCCCGACAGAGCCTCGTCGCGGCGATGCGAACACACCACCGCCGGGCGAGCATTGGCCAGCCAGAACACCAAACGGGTGCGCAGTGACGGGCGGGTGGCCGGAAGCTTGCTCAACGCCCACACCGCCGCCACCGTCAACACCGTGCCCACCACCAGAATCCGCAGCGGGGCATAACCGTTGTCAATGTTCCACGTAATCAGCGCCGCGGTCCCCAGAAACCCCACCAGCGCCGCAAGCGCATCCGGCAACCGCCACTTCTCCTTGAACGGCAACCGGAAACCGTCACCGGCATCACCAAGATGGATCGGCAGATCCCGCTGATCCGACCAGACCTTGGCCGGGGCCTCATCAACCATGCGTCACACCGTCACTGCCCGTACGGATTCGGCACCACCACCGTGTTCTTGATGCCGTGGCTTTCGATCGAACGGGTCACCACCGCGGCAATGCCCGCCGACAAGAAAATCGTCACCGACAGCCCGATCACGATGAACTGGTGGGTAATTCCCGCACCGGCGCCCTCCTTGGAGGCCTTGCCCAAGGTGGCCACCGTACCCACCACCAGCGCCACCACAGCCAGCAGGCCTTCGATCATGTAGGCGATCGAGGTACCCGAGGTGAAGATGCTGTTCATGGTCCACTCCTTTGCTTATCGCTGAGATCTCCCGGCCGGAACGGCATCAGAAGTTGAGACCACCTGTGGATTCAAGTCTAAGTCCGCGACCATCCATGTCCCGCCGCTATTTTCGAGCGTCAACGGGAACGTGAACGGCACCGTCGCGAACTGTGAGGTCTGCGCCTTCACCGTCACGCGCACCCGAATCTGGGCCCCAGCACCAGGATCGGGCACCTCCACATTGGTGGCAGCCCCGGTGACCGCTGCGCTCTGATAGCCACCGACCGGGCGGATCCACGACCCGGCCACCACATAGCGATCCAGACTGGCCGTCGAGGTCAGATAACTGTTGACGAAGCCTGCCACCACCGCATACACCGGACTCGACGGGCTCAACGGATAGTCATAACTCACCATCAAATCCGCACCCAAACCCGGATCCCCCACCGGGACGGGCATATCCATCGCCCGCGGCTGAAACCGCCAAATCGACACCGGCACCCGGTAGAACGCCAACGTGGCCGGTGCGGAGGCATACGGACGCTGCTGCACCATCACCATCACCGAGAACAACGTCGCCTCTCCCACAGCGCCATTGGGGATCACCGACCACACCTTCGGGGTGTCGATCACCGCCGGCGCCGGGTCACTGGCCGGGGCGGTCGACGCGGCCGCCGCCTCGGACTTGGGCAACGTGATGAACCGCTGCAACACCGCCGGGCGCGCACTGGCCGGTGTCGTCAACACCGCAGCCACGAAGTTGGCGGCGAACTGCCCGGCCGCATCACGCTGATTGGCCGCCCGAAACGCGGTCGCGGTCACATCGGCCTCGTCGGGATGCTGCGGCAGCACAAACACCTTCACCCCGGCCGCGAAGCCGACCAGTGCCCCGGCGACGACAAACACCGCCCCGGCCCGGCGCGCCCAGGCGCGCACACCCGCCAAGCGGCGCTGCCATGTGCGCGACAACCCCGTCGAACTCAGCTCCACCTCAACTCCCCCTCCGCGTCCTGGCGCCCGTCAACTCACCTGCACCACAGCGGGATTCAGCCATGGATGCACCGCGTGGCGCATCGTGTCCACGAACCCCAGGCGGCGATGGACCTCCATCTGGTCAAAACCGCGCAGCACCGCGGCGACCGCACCATCCGACCCTGCCGCCACCGCAGCCTCATACAGGCTGCGGCCACCCGAGGCCGACACCACCTCATACACCCACTCGATGCCCAGGCCGGTGTCCTGCGGGCAGGCCGCGAACAACAACGCCGCCAGAAACGGCTCGGTCGCCGACTGCCAGAACAACGGTGCCGACTGCGGAGCCAGCCGCAGCCAGGCATGCGCCATCACCGCCGCCCGCTGCGGACTGTCGATGAGATTCGTCGGATCGGTCACGACCACTCCTTCCCGGCCCTCAGCTCGGCGGATGTCCGAAAAACTGCAACTGGCTCATCGCGAACGTCGCATCGACCGGATCACTGCTCTGCGCCGCGGTCCCCGGCGCAGACACCGGCGGCAAATCAAACGGATCACCGCCGCCCAGCATCGAATCCGCCACCTGCGGCGCCGACCCCACCACACCCCCATCGGGCCCAGGTGGTGCGCCGTCGCGCGGGGCAGCCGGAGGCCGTTCGGTGTGCAGGATCATCACATCCACCCGCGAGGCCAAGATCTTGCCCGGCAGCGTCGCCGGCACCGGGCCGTGCACGCTATTGGTGTCCAAGAAGAACGGATCGGCCGCCAGCTGATCGCCGTTGTAGAAGTTGAACTGCAACCGCCTCACCACCCGGTGCTGCAACCATTCATCCTTACCGCCCGGGGTTTTCGCCACCCACCCCGGGGTCACCGACAACGAATTGAGCATGTAGCTGCACGTCGACTCCGACCTCGACCGGTTACACAGAAACTTCACGTGCAGGATCTGGCCGTCGAGCTGGCTTTCCTGCGGGCCGCGCGAACACACCCACGCCGAATCAGAGGTGGTGTCGGTCAACGCCAACGGCGACGTCGGCCCGCCCGGGCAGCTATCGGTGCGCGGCTCAAACGGAATCGCCTGATCCTGCGGCGGCACCGGCAGCTCCGGGGGCTGCGGCACCGGAGCCACCGCCGGAGTCGGCGCGGCCCGATTCTGCGGGGACTCCACCGGTGCAGGGCCACCCCCGAACACCAGAAACGCCAACACGATCAACACCGCGACCAACGCCACCCCGGACGCTAGCCACCACAACGTACGCTTAGCGCCGGCATTGACATCGGCCTCGTCGCCGGACACCGAAGCACTCGGAGTGTCCAGGTCGTGCACCCCAGAGGCCACCGACACCCGCCGCGGACCCGTCGCATCGCTGTCGACCTTCGCGTCGGCCTCAGACAACTCGTCATCGAGATCATCACCCGCCCCGATGTCGTCCTCAGCGACGTCGTCGACGAGCACCAACGGAGGGCCGTCGTCGAGCACCTGCTCGAGCATCCAGTCCTGAGTCGACGCTCCCCGTGGCTCAGCCACGGCGCCGCTCCGAGTCGACGACCTCGACGTCGATCACCTCAGCGTCGATCACCCGACGACTCCAGCCGCCGCCCGCACCGGCAGTCGGCACACCATGCACACCTGCCGGACCCACCCGGCGGGCCACCGCCACCCGCTCATGAGCCTGCACCCCGCCCCGAGGAAGCAGCGGCGCGCTGCGCCGGCGCCGTCGCGCCACATACCGGAACACCACCACCAGCATCGTCACCACGATCAGCAACGGCAGCGCCCGAATCACCACCTCGACCAGCACCAGCAGACCTGCGACAACGGCGAGGAAGCTCATGCACAGCGACATCAACAGAAATCTCATGCGACCGGCCAATCTCGGGAAGTTACACACAATCCGCTCACGTAAAGAGGGTGCGGATATTGCGCATTTCGTGCGGTAGGGTGCGTCCTATGACGATCCCAGCTGACGGAATCGAGCGCCTCATCTACTTCGTCGACGCACGAATCGCGCAGCTGAACCTGTCCAAAGAAGAAGTCGCCCGTCGCGGCGGCCCCAGCCGCGACACCCTCGCCAAAATCCGCGGCAGGCACGACCAACGCACCCCCGCCGTGGGAACCCTGCTGCGCCTGGACCAATCCCTGGGCTGGCAACCCGGCTCCTCGGCCGCCACCCTGCTCGGCGGCAAACCCCTCAGCCTCACCGCGCGACGGCGCAAACACAGCAGCCGCCACGACGCCGCCCGACCGCTCACCGAAACCGAAGTGCTGCGCCGGCTCACCGACCAACTCCGCGACGAAATCGTGCGCCTCGAAGGCGCCCGCGAAGCCGTCGACATCCGCATCGGAAAACTGCGCGGCATCTACGACAACATCGTCGCCGAACTCGACATCGACGACCAGCTCATCGCCGACTACGACGACACCGGCAACCCCAACGCCGCGGCCGGCTGACACCACACCGCCTGCAGCACAAGATCGTTCAAAAGCACCTGCCGTACTCATGGGCGCCTCCCATGCGCAGGGTCCTTCAGCGGACGCGCATCGATCACCCCAGGACCGGTGATGTCGTACGCACCCAAAATCGCCACGGCATCCTCAGCGGTCAACGGCTGCTTCACCGGAGTCAGCGGCCACCACCGGTCCGAACCCTCAACCGCCAACCACCCCTCCAACACCCCATAGACACCCGCCACAAACGGAACCGCCGCCAACTGCACCGCCACCCACGGCAGCACCGCGACCTGCCCGAACGAGCCAGCCGGGTCATACACCAGCTGATACACAAGCAGCGTCAACACCCCCAGGCCCACGCCCGACCACAGCAGCGCGGCAATCGGAAACCCCCGCAACGTGTCCGGGATCAACGACACGATCGACTTCTTCACCAAGACCCCCGCCGGCCACCCCACCGGAAGCAGCGCCGCCAGCACCAGCACGGCCACCACCTCAAGCCTGGACGCCAACGACCGGGCCTGACGCAGATAGATCGGCGGCACCACCGTGTCGTCATGCGGATCGGGTACCGCGACCGTGTGAACCCGCTGCCGCTTACGCACAATCCGGCCCAACTGCTCGGCGCGGCGCCGCTGAATCAGCGAGTCGCCCTGCCGGAACGCAATCCACTCACGACGCACATCGTCGAAGCGATCAGGCGGAAGCTTATCGGGCATGAATCGAGCCTAAAGCCGCCCAAACCCCCTCTCGTGCATTATTTTTCTGGCCGCCCCACGGCGTACAGGCTGACGGTGCCGAGCGACGACCACCCCTACCGCAGCGACGTTGCGGCCGCAGGAGAGTCAAATCCAGACAGGGGATCAAGGCCCCGACCTTCGAGGATAGTTGCGGCACAAAGTCGCGTGTGCAAGAACTAAGTCGAGAGATATAGCAAAGTCGATTCGAACCAATAGAAGAAACGGTTAGCGCACCGAATGAGGTGCGAACCCGAATCCAACGCGGATCCAGCTAACACTCCTCGCTGAACTGAAGGGTGCATTTGGTAACTGATCGGAGATCCCATGCGTCCGGCTCCACCCCGCAAGACGCCCGGCCGCCACCCCCGCTCCCTGGCCACTTTCAGCTTCTAGAGTCCACGGCGAGGTTGGACCCGAACAGTTCCCGCTTTGTTTCGTCCTCGTCCACGCAGAAAATGCGTTTGGATGACACCGTCCGGCAAACACGAGGAGTGGCCGGTGGTGAAGGCAACCGCGCTGCGGGCGACGCTCGCCGCCGCGATCTTGGTATCTGGTGCAACCGCAACCGCATGTGACAGCGATAATGTTGACACCTCTGGGAGTACGACTAGCACGGCTATGGCGCCTTTGATCCCACCAACACCCAGCACCGCCGCCGAGACGACACCCACCGAATGGCCACACATCGGGGACGAGGTCCGCGACGGCCCCTTCGCCTTCGTCGTCATCTCTCTCTCCGGATCACGCTACGCCGGCGACCCGAACAACGAATATCTTCAGTCGCGTGCTCAAGGGCTGTATTTGATGTTCGACGTGCAGGTCTCCAACATCAGCAGTGCTCCACAGACCTTTCATGCCGCGAACCAAACTCTGCACTACCGCGACCGTGTCTTCGCAGTCGACAAAAGGGCTGCCTTGTGGGCCGACTCAGAGCGAGTCCCCATCAATCCGGGCAACACTGCCGCGGTCGAACTCGCCGTCGACTGCCCGTCAGACATCGTCTGGTGGGATGAAACGGGCTACCACACCAGCGCCACTTCGCTCGTGCTTCGGGGCACCGACCGCTCCCGCAGAGTCGCCGTCGACATCCAGTACATGGGAGAAGGCGAATGAGACAAAGCACAGCCCTGGACGAGATGTGACCCAACACCTCAGCGCATCAAATAGGTTGCCGTGGGACTCCAGAGGCGTTCGCGACACTCCGGTGACGAGTCTGCATCTGGGTCTCGACGAAATCCCCGGCGCCGTCCAACGTGAGGCGTGACCAGTCCGCCCGGAGCCCCATCACCTCGTCCAGCAGACCTCGCACCTGCTCCCTCGCAGCCGTGTCACTCGCAGGCCCATAGAACGCATTGAACTCAGCGTCATTGGAGCCGGGATAGTGCTTGAGATACAGCACTACCGCCTGGCTCACATCCATCTGGTGGTCGGCCGTCCACCCACCATGGCGATCGCGAGGGAGCTCAGAACACCTGGACGCGCTCGAAGCTGACCATCGCCCCGTGGCCCGTGCGGACATTGGTGAAACGCGTCCCCTCCGTGGAGGCCTCCACCGTCCAACCCAGTACGCGATACGTCCGGTAGTCGAGAGTGACAGGCCTGATGTCACCCAGATTGCCGGTAACCCAGGTCGCCGTGCCGTCCGATAATCTTCACCCCCGCCTCCGGCCAGAAGCGGCTATTCGTCTTACACGCCACGTACCGGGCATCGATCATGCACATGGTCAACCCCGACTTCGTCCGGATCGACGCATACCCAAACGATTCACCGGCAGCTCGGCGGTCCCAGCGGCACCCGACGGTGGGGTGACCGCCGCCGGCGGCGGCTTACTGGGCGGCACCGGGGCAGAAGGGGCACCTTGCGGTGGAGACTGCCCCTGCTGTGCCAGATGCGGTTCGACGATCTCGCAACCGAACTCCCGCAACGGCTCCATCCTCTCGCGGGCGACGCGATCGGCGACATCGCGCTCACCGGGACCGGACACATCGGCGACGAACACGACCACACCCCCATCGTCGAGGTGACACATCGCCCGGCCCAAACCGGTATCGAGGCGCGTCGGATGAGACCGCATCTGCGCCATCGAACCGAACTTGTAAATCTCGAACATCGGCCGAAACGCCCCATCGACGTTGTCCCCACTGCACATCATCGGGCGACTACCCATCCCAGGCATGTCGCCAGGCGAGGTATGGACACACACCGCAGCGACCCAGTCGGTCGGATCTCCCGACGCCGGCTCAGGATCACCACCCGCAGAATCCCGCGCCCCACCAGAGCCCGCCGGCCCCCCACCCGGCCGTCGCCACCATCAGCGCGGCCACACCCGCTACCACCCACCGCTTCACCGCTGCCGCATCCCTTCGCTATTGGAGTCACCCTTGCGAAGCAAGTACACCAGCAGCAGACACCGACACCGGTGCCATCCGCGCCGGCCCCGAACGGAACGGCCGCATCAGTCGCCGCGCGGCACAAGTCGACCGCAGCAACGTTGCTTCCCCACAGTGTGCGGGGCCGACCCGCAAAATACCGTTTGCGCCGCACCGGCATCATGCGCGAACCCAGCAACGCGTTAATGCCAAACGTCGCCACCGCAGCCGGACCGCACCCCGGCTCCTGTGTAGTGTCGGTCGCAAACGCAGAAGCGAGCGGCTCAGCGCGCCGCCGCGCGGGCAGAGCGCCGCTGGGCGTCCCTGAGCTCATCCAGGTAACGTACGAAATCGTCCCAATCCAGCAACTCAACCATTTCCCCGGGCGTTCCCCGCGGGATCAATCGCGCCTCACCGACATTGCGTGGCAAAAGTTCTGCTGGCTCCAGCGCGTTGCCAAAATGGCGATTCGTGCTTTTGTTGTCACCATTGTGGTCATACGACTGCAAACTGCGTGTCGCTTTTCCTGACCAGAACGCCGCCGACTCCATCACGTCCCGCTCATGCGAGCCGTACATGATCAGCGCCGCCGGAGTCACATCCCGGATCGCCTTACCCTGCAACGGCCCATACACCGCATCAAGCTGCGAACCCGCCTGCGCGGCGAAGCAAATCGCACAACCCAGGCCCCGCGACTCTGCCAAGTACTGCGGCAGACGAGGAATCGGGGTATTGGTGATCTCGTCCAGGAACAACCCCAGATGCAAAAAATCCTCCCACTGGGCCACCTTCGTGCGCTGCCGATTGATCAGCTGATCCATCAACACGATCGCCTGCGCGGCCACCGTCCCGTCCGCTGGTGTCAACAAATACAACGTTGCCTGCGGGTCCTCAAAAAA
>Ga0180218_1000843_pt1 | contig 22203 bp, 19 predicted proteins | sample eDN3rd37CKraftBY_FD_151334 | JGI IMG/M metagenome (GOLD analysis project Ga0180218, IMG submission 151334) | Enriched backyard soil microbial communities from Emeryville, California, USA - eDNA 3rd pass 37_C Kraft BY (version 2) (version 2) | ecosystem: Environmental > Terrestrial > Soil >...
CCGCCAGTTGAGATAGAGCGAGAGCGGCAGAAGGATGATGAGCGAGACGATGGCTGCAAGGTTCTCGCGAAAGAACGACAGCCACAGACCCCAGAGTGAATCGGTGCCGGTGAGCATGACCTTCATCAGCCGGCCGGAGTGAGAGCCGCCGTGATAGGCGAGCGGCAACTGCATGACGTGTTCGAAATAGTCGGTCAGCACGGCCTGACGGCGCCGATGCGACAGCCGGTCGGCATGCAGTGCGATAAATACGCCGCACAGGATGGTGAAGAGACCGAAGCCGGCCCATGCGCCGAGCAGCGGCAGGAGCGTGCTGAATGTCAGGGGCGCGGCGCCCGCCTTTTGCGACCCGGCAAGAGTGTCGATGATCCGGCCGAACAGGACAGGTTCGGCGAACATCGCCGCCGCGAGCGCAAGGTTCGCGATGGCCAGGAACCAGCCGAGGCCGGCCTCAGGCCCAAGCAGGGCGAGAACGCGGCTGTACAGGCGGATAAGGTTCATGGCGTCCCGTTTCGGATTGCGGCTGCACTCGATAACGGCAAGGTGAGTGAAATTAGCGTTACCTTGTTACCGTTTTTGCAACCCGCCCTGTCAATCCCGCGATAGCGGACGCAATCTACGAGAGTAACGCGCTGTATCTTGTAACACCGTGGGTATGGGCAAGAGCCAGATAAGTCTCACAAGTCCATCTACAAAAAAAATTCAAAAGACACGACCGATGATCAACATCCCAACGGAATTGCTGCGGACGCTGGTCGCGGTTGTCGATCTGCGCTCGTTTACAAAGGCGGCGATTTCTCTCGGCGTGACGCAACCTGCGGTCAGTGCCCAGATCAAGCGTCTGCAAACACTTCTGGATCTGGAACTGCTCGACAAGAGCGCTCCGGGCGTGAGCCTCACGCATTCGGGAGAGCTCGTCGTGAATTACGCGCGGCGCATGCTCAGCATCAACGACCAGATCGTGGATATGTCCGCGCCGCGTCTCGGATCGCGCGCCCTGCGCATCGGAATTCCGGGCGACTTTCTGACCCCGAATCTGCCGCGGCTGCTGACCGAGTTCCGGACACGTTATCCGGACGTACGCGTCTCCATTCGCAGCGATCATTTCGAGGCCATGTCGCGCGATTTGCGTCAGGGCGATCTCAATCTGCTCGTCGGCCTGTCCGAGACCGGGATCGAACTCGATGCCTGTCATCAATGGCCGGAGCCGATCGGCTGGGTGCGCAGCCCCTCCTTCAAGCTCGATCCCGATGCTCCCGTGCCGCTGGTGACGCTGGGCGAAGGCTGGGCGGTGCATCGGGCTGCGGTCGCCGCGCTCAGCCGGGCGCAGCGCGGCTTCGAGGTCGTGTTCGTCGGGCAAAGCAAGGCGAGCGTCGTCGAGGCGGTACGGCACGGCATGGGTGTTGCCGCGCTCGCGCGCCGTCGCATCGATATTCCCGGGATCGCGCTCTGGGACGATGCCCCGCTACCGCCATTGCCGCCGCTGCATTGCGGGATCTATCTCGGCGAGACCGGACAGCTCCCGCAGCTCGCGGCGCTTGCCGATCTGGTTTTCGATGTGGTCGGCCCGAAGCCGGATTGCGTCGAGACGCCACCGCTCGAGCCGATCGGAGCCGTCGTCGAGATCTAGACGCGTCAGTTCTGGGCAAATCCGGAGCGCTGGGCCCAACCGGTCATGCGCAGCTCGAGCAGGGCCATCAGCCAGTACATGACGATACCGAGCACCGCGAGCGCCAGCAGGCCGGCGAAGATCAGCGGCACGTTGAACTGGGCCTGAGCCTGCAGCATCAGATTGCCGATGCCGTTGTTGGAGGCGACGCTTTCCGACACCACGGTCCCGACGAAGGCGAGCGTGATCGCGACCTTGAGCGAACCGAAGAAGTAAGGCAGCGAGCGCGGGATGCCGACCTTGCGCATGATGTCGAGCTTCGAGGCGCCGAGCGCCTTCAGCACGTCCTCGAGTTCGGGTTCGATGGTGGCGAGTCCCGTCGCGACATTGACCACGATCGGGAAGAACGAGATCAGGAACGCGGTCAGCACCGCCGGAATGAAGCCGATGCCGAACCACAGAACGAGGATCGGCACGACGGCGACTTTCGGAATCGCGTTGAAGCCGATCATCAGCGGATAGATTCCGGCGTAGATCGTTCGCGACCAGCCGATCACAAGGCCGAGCAGCAGTCCGAAGCCGACAGCCAGCAGGAAGCCGAGCATGGTGGATTCGAGCGTGATCCACGAATTGCGCAGGATCGCAGGCCAGTAATCATACGTCGCCTTGAACACGGCGGTTGGCGGCGGAAGGAAGAATTCCGGGATCTTGAAGGCGCGGCAGATGATCTCCCAGAACACGAACAGCGCGATCGTGAAAAGCCAGGGCACAAGCCGGATGAAAGCCTTGGATCTGTTCATTGGCGTGCCTGCACGATGTGACCGCGCAACTCATGCACGATGTCGGCAAAGTCCTTGGTGTAGGTCACTTCGAGATCGCGCGGGCGCGGAAGCTCCACCTTCCGCTCGACGAGGATGCGGCCGGGCCGCTGCGACATCACGAAGATGCGGTCGGCGAGGAACACCGCCTCGCGCAGATCGTGCGTGACGAGGATGACCGTAATGCCGCGCGCCGCGTGCAGATCGCGGATCACGCACCACAGTTCTTCACGGGTGAAGGCATCCAGCGCGCCGAACGGTTCGTCCAGCATCAGAAGCTGCGGCTCGTGGATCAGCGCGCGGCACAGTGAGGTGCGCTGCTGCATGCCGCCGGACAATTGCCAGGGAAATTTGCTGCCAAAGCCGCCGAGGCCGACCGAGGCGAGGAGCTTTTCGGCGCGTTCGACATACTGCGCCTTCTTGCGTCGCAGCTCGCTGCGGTGCGGCTGCACGATTTCGAGCGGAAGCAGGAGATTGTCGAGTGTGGAGCGCCAGGGCAGGAGCGTCGGCGCCTGAAACGCCATGCCGGCGATCTTGAGCGGCTTCGTCACTTCTTCGCCGCCGACGCGGACGGAGCCCGCAAACGGGAATTGCAGGCCGGTCGCAAGCTTCATCAGGGTGGACTTGCCGCACCCGGACGGACCGACAACCGCGGCGAATTCGCCGCGGTTGATGTTAATGGTGAGATCCTGAACGGCGAGGACGCCTTCCGGCCCGGCCTGAATCCCGCCATAGCGGTGACTGACGCCGGTCAGCGAAACAAAACCAGGCTCCATTCAGGCTCCCCCAGGCCGAAAGACCAGCTAACTTACAGCTTCCGATCTGCAGCCGGCGGCAGGAATGACGGATCGAAGATTGCGTCGCCCTTCGGCTTCGGATTCTTGAAGTCGTAGGTAATCGCGATCTGGTCGATCGACTTGTCGAGACGGCCCATGTCGACGCCGCCGAAGCCGTTCGCCTTCACTTCCGGCGTCACGATGTTGTCCTTCAATGCCATCTGCAGGCGCTCGAGTTCGACCGGCTTCTTCGCAACGTCGTTGCGCTTCACGACCGAGTCGACCGCCGTGTCCGGCGACTTCACGGTGTCCTTCAGCCCTTTCAGGAAGGCGTTCAGGAATTTCTTGACCACCTCCGGCTTCTCGGCGGCGAACTTCGGATTCACGATGATCGCATTGCCGTAGAGATTGACGCCGTGGTCAGCCATCAGGATGACGGAGATGTCGTCGGCCGGCACGCCGCGATCCTTCAGGTTGATGTAGGACGAGAACGAGAAGCCGGTGATGGCATCGACCTGTCCGGCGGCCAGCATCGGCTCACGGACCGGGAAGCCGACATTCTCGATCGTCACCTTGGACGGGTCGATATTGTTGGCCTGGGTGAAGATCTTCCACTGTGCATAGGCACCGTCCGGAGCCGGTGCGCCGAGCTTCTTGCCTTCGAGGTCCTTCGGGTTGACGACGCCGCGGCTCTTGCGCCCGACAATCGAGAAGGGCGGCTTGTTGTAGACCATGAAGATGGCCTTGATCGGCACGTTCGGGTTCGCATCGCGGAACTTGATCAGCGAATTGATGTCGCCGAAGCCGATGTCGTAGGTGCCCGACGCGATGCGGTTCAGCGGCTCGAGCGATCCGCCCGCGGTGTCGATCGTGACGTCGAGACCTTCAGCCTTGTAATAGCCCTTGTCGGCGGCGACCACGAACGGAGCGGCCGGACCCTCGAATTTCCAGTCGAGGGTGAATTTCACAGGAGTCTGCGCAGCCGCGGTACCGCAGGCCAGCGCCGTCACGACGGCAGCGAGAACGCCGCTCCGCCGGATCGCATAACCGAACCTAATCATTCTTGTATCCTTTCCCGTCTTCACTCGGCCGCCATGCACGGCGGGCGTATCGAAACCTCTGGGGGAGGTCCTCGGTTGGTGTCGTCGTCCCCGTTCCGTCCTGCCAACAGCAAAGAATATGCCGCTCAAAAGAGCAAGGTAGGAAGATGCGGCATAAGTCTCCTGCTCAGGCGCTTGGCATATCGTGCCGAATTGGCAGGCAGGCCGCAAATGTCGATGCTGTTGGGAAGCCCAATCTCGTAAAAAGGTCGTGGAGGGTTCCGAGCGATGGCAGGTCCGGGCGACGACGGAAGGGCTGCAATTGCAGCCGTGCCCGCATTCAGGGCGGCGTACGCACCCCCGGACGAGGATTTTGCGCGGCGTTTCCTGACGCATCGGCCGCCTGCGGATGCCGACAGGCGCATCGACGCGTTGGCCACGCGACTGATCGAGGCGATCCGTTCGCATGCGGGCGGCCTCGGCGGGATCGACGACTTCCTGCACGCTTATTCATTATCGACACAGGAAGGGCTCGCGCTGATGGTGCTCGCCGAGGCGCTGCTGCGGGTGCCCGATGCCGAGACCACGGACCGGCTCATCGAGGACAAGCTTTCCGGGCGCGACTGGTCGCACCCCGATCACAAGGGCGACACGCTGCTGGTCTCGGCCTCGGCCTGGACGCTCGGGATTTCGGCCCGGCTGATCGCACCGGGCGAGACGCCGGAGAACCTGATCGAAGGTCTCGCACGCCGGCTCGGGGTGCCGGCGCTGAGACTTGCGACCCGGCAGGCGATGCGCCTTCTTGGCTCGCATTTCGTGCACGGGCAGACGATCGGCGAAGCCCTGGCGCGGGCGGCCTCCGACCCGGAGCAGCGCTACTCGTTCGACATGCTGGGTGAGGGCGCGCGCACCGGAAAGGACGCGGAGCGCTATCTGCAGTCCTACACGCATGCGATCGAGGAAATCGGCAAGTCGTCGAATGCGACGACGCTGCAGGAGCGACCCGGCATTTCGGTGAAACTCTCCGCGCTGCATCCGCGCTACGAGGCAGTGTCGCAGGATCGCGTGAGGCGCGAACTTGGTCCGCGGCTGCTCGAACTCGCGCGCAAGGCGAAGGCTTACGACCTGCCTTTTACGGTCGATGCCGAAGAGGCGGATCGTCTGGAATTGTCGCTTGCGGTGATCGGCGACGTCCTTCGCGATCCCTCGCTTGCGGGCTGGGATGGCTTCGGGCTCGCGGTGCAGGCCTATCAGAAGCGGGCCGGCGCGGTGATCCAGTGGCTGGGCGACGCGGCGCAAGCGCTGTCGCGCCGCCTGATGGTGCGCCTGGTCAAGGGCGCGTATTGGGACACCGAGGTCAAGCGCGCGCAGGAACGTGGGCTTTCGGACTATCCGGTGTTCACGCGCAAGGCGATGACCGATCTTTGCTACATGGAATGCGTCTCGCTGCTGCTGAAGGCGCGGCCCCGCCTCTATCCTCAATTCGCAACGCATAATGCCCTGACGGTCGCGAGCGTGATCGAGGAGGCGGGCGGCGTTTCGGATTACGAATTCCAGCGCCTGCATGGCATGGGCGTCGAACTGTACGATGCGCTGCGCGCCGAGTATCCCGATGTCGCATGCCGCGTCTATGCGCCGGTCGGCGGGCACCGCGACCTGCTTGCCTATCTCGTGCGGCGGCTACTGGAAAACGGTGCGAACACTTCGTTCGTATCGGTGTCCGCCGATCCGAAAATTCCGATCGAAACGATCCTTATGCGGCCGCGCCAGTGGATCGCTTCGGTTGCGCATGCGCGGCATTCGAAGATTCCGCTACCGCGCGATCTTTATGCACCGGACCGCAAGAATTCACCCGGCGTCGAGTTCGGAGACCGCGCGGCCTTGCGCAATCTGCTGGCTGATATCGCCGAGGCGAAGCCTGTGCGGGCCGCGCAATCCATCGTCGATGGCAAGGAGCGCGGTGGCGCCAAGCGTCCGGTGATCTCGCCGTCCACCGGCGATGTCATTGGCGAAGTTTCGGAAGCGGACGCCGCCGTGGCGCGCGATGCGATGGCAGCAGCGCAGGCAGGATTCGCGCAATGGTCTGCAACGCCGGTTCTGGACCGCGCCCGCATCCTCGATCACGCCGGCGATCTGCTGGAGCAACGCCGCGGTGTGTTCATCGCGCTGCTGCAAAGCGAAGGCGGCAAGACCCTCGACGATTGCGTCGCCGAATGGCGCGAGGCGATCGATTATTGCCGCTACTACGCGGCGCAGGCGCGCAAAACGCTCGTCCCGCAGATGATGCCCGGACCGACCGGAGAGACCAACGAGTTGCGCTATCGCGGCCGTGGCGTATTTGTTTGCATCGCGCCGTGGAATTTTCCGCTCGCGATTTTCATAGGGCAGGTGTCGGCGGCGCTTGCCGCGGGCAATGGGGTGGTGGCGAAGCCGGCGGAACAGACGCCGCTCGTCGCGTATCAGGCAATAAGATTGCTGCACGAAGCCGGCATTCCGCCTGCGGCGCTGCATCTCGTGCTGGGCGACGGCAAGGTCGGCGCGGCGCTGGTCGAAGACCCGCGCGTCGCGGGTGTCGCCTTCACCGGGTCGACCGAAGTCGGCCGCATCATCAACCGCGCGCTGGCGGCGAAGGATGGGCCGATCGTCCCGTTCATCGCCGAGACCGGCGGCGTCAACGCGATGATCGTGGACGCGACCGCGCTGCCGGAGCAGGTCACCGATGATGCTGTCGGATCGGTGTTCCGATCGGCCGGTCAGCGCTGCTCGGCGCTGCGGCTTCTGTGCGTGCAGGAGCAGGTCGCCGATCATATCTTCGGCATGGTGGCCGGCGCTGCGGCGACATTGACGCTCGGCGATCCGCACGATCCGGCGACGCATGTCGGCCCGGTGATCGACGCAGAATCGAAGGAGCGGCTGGACGGCTGGATCGCGAGACACGAGACGCGCATCCGCTATCGCTGGGACCGGGATCATGCGTTGCCGGCGCGGGGATTGTTCGTGCCGCCGACGATCATCGAATTGCAGCGCGCATCCGATCTGCAGGAAGAGGTGTTCGGACCGATCCTGCATGTGGTGCGCTTTCACGCGAATGACCTGCGCAGGCTGCTCGACGATATCGAAAGCAACGGCACCGGACTGACGCTCGGCATCCATTCGCGCATCGACGCGCGTGTTGCGGAAATTGCGAACCGGCTTGCCAATGGCAACGTCTATGTGAACCGCAACATGGTCGGCGCCGTCGTCGGTACGCAGCCGTTCGGCGGTACGCGGCTGTCCGGCACCGGACCGAAGGCCGGCGGGCCGAATTATCTGCGGCGTTTCGCCACCGAGCAGGTGATCGCGATCAACACTGCGGCATCCGGCGGTAATGCGAGCCTGTTTGCGGTCGAGGAATGACGCGTTTCCCGGTGCGGCGCACAACGTTACGAGACGCTAACGGGCGCATTACAAAAACATAATCCGCGTTGGCTCTCATTCGCCGCAACGGCATCGCTATGTCTTCGTTGGACTCGCCTTGCTGGAGTCACAACGGGGATTACGCCAATGACCAAGACGCGCACCAAAGCGATTGCCGGCCTGACCGCCGCGACGCTTGCACTGAGCACCGTCGGCGCGGTGCCTTCCTTCGCCGCAGGCACGTCGCAGAACACGGCTCAGACCGCGACGACCGCGCAGGCAACCGAGTTCAGCGCTCGCCAGCGCTATTACCGCGGCAACGGCAACGCCGCTGCAGCCGCTGCTTTCGCGGCAATCGTCGGCGGCATCGCGACCTACGCGGCCGCGCGCGAGTATCGCAAGGCGCAGGAGCGCGCGTATTACGCGCCCTACGGCTACGGCTATCAGCCGTATCCGTATTACGGAGGCTATCGCCACTGGTGACGAAACATCGCGGCGGGCGACAAGCCCTGCGGCGCGACTAGTAAACCGGCGGGCCAAAGCCGGACGTTCAGACTACCAGCCCGGCCGGGGTGACCCGCGCCGGGTCTTCTTTTTCGGCCCGGCGCGGCGTTTTGTCTTGAACGCGATTTTCGCTTCGATCACAAATCGTTAACGGTTAATGAATGCGTTTGAAGGTATCGTAGTGACATGAGTGATTCGCTCGAGCGGCTGCACAAATCGGTCGTCGCCCTGCAGAAGGGCGATCCTCTGTCGTCGCGTACCGCGCGGCTGATGCGGTCCGGGCGCGCCAAGATCGCCAAGAAGATGGCGGAGGAGGCGGTCGAGGTCGTGGTCGACGTCATGCGCGGCAATCGCGAGGCCGCGATACGCGAGAGCGCGGACCTCCTCTACCACCTCGTGGTGCTGTGGGCTGAATCCGACATCCGCCCGCAAGATGTGTGGGCCGAGATGGATCGCCGAGAACGATTGCTCGGGATCGCAGAAAAGCCCCCGAAAGATTTGCCGGTCGAGGCCGCTGCGCCAGCTGCCGCAGCACCCGAGCGGCGAAAAGTCCTGGCAACGGAAAGCCGTCGCATTCCCAAGCGGCGCCGTTCCAGCTATTGATCCGGCCCCTCCCGCCGCCTCGATAGTGGCCGAAGTCGGACATATTCGACATCGGCGGCGGCTTCATCGACAGGAACAGCATGCTCCGCCGGATGTATGACTGGTGCGTCGCGGCGGCCTATCGCCCGGCCGCGAAGTGGATCATGGGGACGGTCTCGTTCCTGGAAAGTTCGGTCTTTCCGATCCCGCCGGACGCCATGCTGATCCCGATGTCGCTGGCGCGGCCGGAAAAGGCCTATTCCTATGCCTTCCTGTGCACCTGGACCTCGGTCCTGGGCGGCCTCCTGGGCTACGCGATCGGCGCGCTGCTCTTCGACTCGGTCGGGCAATGGGTGATCTCGGCCTACGGCCTTGGCTCCGAGGTCGATGCGTTCAAAGAATATTACGCGAAGTGGGGTGCGGTGATCATCCTGCTGAAGGGTTTGACGCCGATTCCCTACAAGCTGGTGACCATCACTTCCGGCTTTGCGGGCTATAACATCTTCCTGTTTATCCTGTTTTCCATCATCACCCGTGGCGCACGCTTCTTCATTCTGGCGCTGATCCTGCACCGCTATGGCGATCGCGCCCGAACCATCATCGAGGAAAGGCTCACTTTGTGGGCCACGCTCGCGGCAGTGCTGATCGTGGTCGGGATTGTCGCTGCGGTGTACGTGCTCTGAGGCCGGTGATTCCTCATTTTTGCCACCCAAGCATTCCAGAAGCGCGTTCGGCGACGCATTGGCGGTGTGTTACCCTGCTGACACATTTGCATCCGAGATTTGGGGAAAGCTTGGATCGCGCGATGGCCAGACGTGTATCGGTCGAACGACCATTCTCTCTTCCGGTTCTTTGCGGATGGGCGGCTCTCTGTGCCGCGGCGTGGCTCGTGCCACATCCGGGTTTCGCGCAGGCTCCGCAACCGCAACCCGCGCCCGGAATCGCCGCGCCACCGGCAGCCCAGCAAGTCGACCCTCAGGTTCAGCCGGTTCCGGATCCTCAACAGCCCGCGCCTCCGCAACTGCTGCCGCAGCGAAAGCCCGAGGGCTTTCTGGATGCGATCGGCCGCTGGGTCGAGGAAACCAACGCCAAGTGGCGCTCAAGCGTCGCAGAAACGAATGCGAAGCTGAAGGCAAGCACGGAGGAGACGAACGCCAGGCTCAAGGAAAGCGTCGATCAATCCAACGCGCGCTGGAAGCAGAGTATCGAGGAAAATAACGCGCGCTGGCGCGAGCTGAACCAGCGTACCGAGAAAGCTGCGAAAGAGGCCGCCGCCGCCCAGAAGGAGGCCGCGGACGCGCTCAAGAATCTCGCCAATACCCGGGTGATCGAAGGCCGGCAGGTGTGCGAACCGGCGGCCAACGGGTCTCCCGATTGTCAGGCCGCCGCCGAAGTCATCTGCAAGGGCAAAGGCTTTGCCACTGGCAAGAGCGCGGACATCACCACGACGCGCAAGTGTTCCGCGCGCGCGCTTCTCCAGCGCGACGCCAGCGAGTGCCGCACCGAAACGGTGGTGATCAAGGCCGCGTGCCAGTGAGCTGACGCTTCGTTAGCCGCAGCTCGTGACCGGACTTGCCCCGGCCATCCGCGGCTTGCTACCTGACCTGAAAAGAACGGCGATGCCTGCGTACAGGCGCCGGCACGACAGGATCAGGAAACGCTTCCATGAATCTCTTCGCCAAGCTGAGGGAGCGCGAAGTCGCCGGGCGGCCGATCCGCATCGGACTGATCGGAGCCGGCAAGTTCGGCACCATGTTTCTCACGCAGGTTCGGCGAACCACGGGCATGCATCTCGTCGGCCTCGCCGATCTCGATGTTGCGCGCGCGAAAAGCCAGCTGGCGTCTGCCGGATGGGACGCGGCGCAATATTCCGCGGGTTCCCTCGGCGATGCGCTGAAGACCCGCACCACCTTCGTCACCGACGATGCTGATGCGCTGGTCGCGGGTCCCGAAATCGACGTGATCGTCGAGGCGACCGGCGATCCGAAGACCGGCATTCGTTTCGCGCTCAAGGCGATCGAACACGGCAAGCACATCGTCATGGTCAATGTCGAAGCCGACGCGCTGGCGGGTCCGCTGCTTGCGCGCAAGGCGCGCGCGGCCGGCGTCGTCTACAGCCTCGCCTGGGGCGATCAGCCGGCGCTGATTTGCGAGCAGGTCGATTGGGCGCGCGCCGCGGGCTTCAAGGTGATCTCGGCCGGCAAGGGCACGCGCTATCACCCGACCTATCATCGCTCCAACCCGGATACGGTGTGGGAGATCCTCGACAAGTATCTGAAGATTGACGATCGCAAGTCGATCAATCCGAAGATGTTCAACTCCTTCATCGACGGCACCAAGTCCGGCATCGAGATGACCGCGGTGTGCAACGCCACGGGTCTCCTGCCGCAGACCAACGGTCTCGGCTTCCCGCCAGCCAGCCGTTTCGAGCTTGCCGATATCTGCAAGCCGAAGGCGGAAGGCGGTGCGCTCGAGATGGCCGGCGTCACCGAGGTCGTATCCTCGGTCGATCGCGAGGAGCGCGACATCCCGCATCATCTCGCGATGGGCACCTTCGTCGTGTTCGAAGGCGAGAGCGAATATGCGCGCCGCTGCTTCCGCGAATATCACCTGATGCCGGACAGGAGCGGGCGCTACGCCGCGCTGTATCGGCCGACCCACATGATCGGGCTTGAACTCGGCATTTCCGTTGCGTCGGTCGCGTTGCGCGGTGAGCCGACCGGCACGCCCGTCGGCTTTCACTCCGATGTGGTGGCGACGGCGAAGCGCGATCTGGAAGCCGGCGAGATGCTGGACGGGGAGGGCGGTTTTTGCGTCTGGGGCAAGCAGGCGCCTGCGCAGGCATCACTCGATGCGGGCTTTCTGCCGCTCGGGCTTGCGCACCAGGTCCGGGTCAAGCGCGCCATCGCCGAAGGCGAGACGCTGCGGTGGAGCGATGTTGACTACGACGCGTCCGACCTGGCGGTCCGGGTGCGGCGCGAAATGGAGGCGGCGTTCGGACGCCGGAATGCGGCCGCCGAGGCGTCCTGATGGGAGCGTCACGAGCGGGCGCTGGGGGAGCCGGCCCGCAGGCTCGCGCTACTCGATCCTGATGGTGCCATCGACCTCATGGGTGAGCCCGAGCGGCTCGATGGTCAGGACCATGCGCGCCGCCAGCGGGGCGCCGCCGCGGACCTTTCCGCTCGCCACCGCATCCCGCACCGCCTTCTCGATTTCGCGCTGCGAGGTGACGCCGACTTCCTTGAGGAATTTACGAATCGACGAATTCAGGGCGTCTTCGTTCATGGCTTAAATCTCCAAATTGGAGGCAGCTTACACCGAAGCGCTTAACCTCGGCCGCTTATCTTGGGGGGCTTCGGCTGGAGCGTTTAGACTTGGAGGGTGCAATCAGCTATGAGCGGTGCGCGCACGGCGGTGGGGACGGCTCCTGAAATGGCGAGTATCGATCAACCAATAATCGGGAGCACACGGCGTGCCTGGCGGCGGACCATCGCCGCGAAGCTCTTCGTCGCGTTCATCGTCATCGCCGCATTGACTGCCATTGCTGCGCTGGTCGCTGTCCTCCAGTTCAGCCGGATCGAAACGGCGATGGGCAGGCTGACCGACGAGAGCCTCCCCGAGGTCAAGTTTGCGCTTGCGGTGGAAACTAATGCGCGCGCCATCGCCGCCGCCGGCGCGCAGCTTGCCGGTGCGAATACCGAGGTGCAGCGCTTCGGGCGGATGAACGACGCGACCGAACGGATCGGCCAGCTCTGGTCGGCGCTGTCCCGGCTGCGCGACGCCACCAACGACACCGCGGCGATCGAGAAGCTGCAAGCGCTGATCGCGCAGATCGACGGCCGGATCGGCCAGCTCGACAGCACAGTGCGCGAGAGGATCTCGGTCGATTCCGCGCTCGACAACGCGATCGGCCGGCTGACGCGCGACAGCGCCGAACTGGCCGAGCGTCTGTTGCTGCTGCCGCGGCAGAACGACCAGCTGCAACTCGTGATCAACGGCCTGCGGGGCGATACCTACAGATCCGTCGGCGTTCTGTATCGCGGTGCGACCGCCGCGTCCCAGAAACAGGTCGCAGAGGGCCAGAAGCAATTCGACGAGATCCGCGGCCGTTTTGAAGGCGGACTGGATTATCTTTTGAAAGACGCCAGCTTCGATCAGGCCGAGGGCGCGACGATCGCGAAGCTCGCGCGCTCGGTGCTGGCGCTCGGCACCGGCGCGGGAGGCGTGTTCGCGCTCCGAAAGTCCGACCTGGATCAGCGCGAAGCGGCTGAGCGCGCGCAGAGCGGCCTCGAAAAAGCGACCGAAGACATGCAGGCGCTGATTTCGGCGCTGGTTTCTCAGGTCGAAACCACGGCGGCGAACACATCTGCCGCGACCAAGCAGGCGCTCGACAATACCCGCTTCTGGCTGATCGGCATCTCGCTGCTCAGCCTCGTGGTCGCGGTGATCGTCGTATGGTTCTTCGTACAGCGCTACGTGGTCGCGCGCCTGCAGCAGGTGACGAATTCGATGCTCGCAGTCGCGAGCGGGCAACTGGACGCGCCGCTGCCGCCGGTCGGCAAGGACGAACTCGGCGACATGAGCCGGGCGCTGGTCGTGTTCCGGGAGAATGCGCGCGACATCCGGCAGGCGCGCGAGGAAGCGGAGGATGCCCGCCATCAGGCGGAAGCGGCCTCGCGCACCAAGTCCGCGTTTCTGGCCAATATGAGCCATGAGCTGCGCACGCCGCTCAACGCGATCATCGGCTACAGCGAGATCCTGCGTGAGGATGCGCTGGATCGCGGCGACAGCGCGAGCGAGGCCGATCTCATCAAGATCGAAACCGCCGGCAAACACCTGCTCGGTCTGATCAACGACATTCTCGATCTGTCGAAGATCGAGGCAGGCCGTATGGACCTGCACCTCGAGAATGTCGATCTCAACCGGCTGCTCGCCGAGGTGCGCGTTCTGGTCACGCCGCTGATCGACAAGAACGGCAATCGCCTCGAGATTGAAGCGCCCGCCGATATCGGTGCGATGCATGTCGATCTGGTGAAGCTCAAGCAGAGCCTGATCAATCTTCTCAGCAACGCCGCCAAGTTCACAAAGGGCGGCGTGATCAGGCTGACGGTTGCGCGCAAGATCGAACAGGGCCGTAGGGTGTTCACGTTCGCCGTCGCCGATTCCGGCATTGGCATGACCGAGGAGCAGATCGGGCGCCTGTTCCAGGCCTTCACGCAGGCGGACACATCCACCACGCGGAACTATGGCGGCACCGGCCTCGGGCTCACCATCACCAAGCATTTCTGCACGATGCTCGGCGGCGACGTGTCCGTGACCAGCGTCCCCGGCAAGGGCTCGACCTTCACCATCACGCTTCCGGATGGCGGCAAGGACGAAGCCGCGCCGCGCGCCGTCTCCGGTGCCACGCCGGCCGCCGGCGATCTCACCGGCAAGAGCGTGCTGATCGTCGATGACGATCCGACCGTGCATGACGTCTTGCGCGCGACCATCGCGAAAGAGGGCTACCGGCTGCTGCATGCCTATGATGGCGCGCAGGCGCTCGAACTGGCGAGCGCGGAGAAGCCCGATGTCATTACCCTCGATGTGATGATGCCGAAGCTCGACGGCTGGAGTGTTCTCGGAAAGCTCAAGTCCGATCCGGCACTGGCCTCGATACCCGTCATCATGCTGACCATCGTCGACGAGCGCACGATGGGTTACTCGCTCGGCGCGTCGGAATACATGACGAAGCCGGTGGACCGTAACCGGCTGGTCGAGTTGCTGCGTCGCTTCGCTTCCGCGTCGCGTGAAGCCGTGGTGCTGGTGGTCGACGACTCGTCCGATGTGCGCGCGGTGGTGCGGAGCACGGTCGAGAAGGCGGGCCTGAAGACGGTCGAGGCCGAAAACGGTCAGGCGGCGCTCGACTGGTTGAAGAACAATCCGGCCCCGGCGCTGGTCCTGCTCGACCTGATGATGCCGGTGATGGACGGCTTCACGTTCCTTGAGCAGGTCAAGAATGTGCCGGCGCTGGCGCAGGTGCCGATCGTGGTTCTGACTGCCAAGGATCTGACCGAGGCCGAACGACGCGTCGTCAACGAACGCACGCTGCTGGTTCTGACCAAAGGCGCGCAGCCGCTGTCCTCGCTTGGCTCGGCGCTTGCCGCGATCGCGCGGCGGCCTGCGGAAAAGGTGGCGGGATAAACAACAATCTTGATGGAATGTCAGTAATGCCGAAAATTCTGCTCGTCGAAGACAATGAAATGAACCGGGACATGCTGTCTCGGAGGCTCTTGCGAAACAATTTCGAAGTCGTCATGGCCGTGAACGGTCAGGAGGGCGTCGACATGGCCAAGAGCGAGCGGCCCGACATCATCCTGATGGACATGAGCCTGCCGGTGATGGACGGCTGGGAAGCAACCCGCACCATCAAGGGCGACGAGTCGACCAAGTCGATACCGGTGATCGCGCTGACCGCGCATGCAATGGAGTCCGACCGCGAGCAGGCCCTGCAGGCCGGTTGCGATGACTTCGATACCAAGCCGATCGAGCTGCCGCGTCTCCTCGGCAAGATCAACGCCCTCCTGCCGAAATGACCGACCGCGCGGACAGCGAGCGTCTGCACAACGCGCTGCTTGCGCATCTACGTCAGGAATTCGTGGCGCCTGCCGCCGCGATCGTCGGCTTCGCCGACATCGTGATCGAAGACGCCGAGCAGGCCGGCCTCGCCGACTATCGCGCCGATCTCGACCGGATCAAGAGTGCAGGCCTCAGCCTGCAGACGCTGCTCGACAACGTGCTGCGTCAGGGGGGCGATGTCGACGACATTGACGCCTATCGCGCCAAGCTGCGTCACGATCTGCGCACACCGATCAACGCCGTGAAGGGCTATGGCGAGATGATCGTTGAGGACGCGCGCGATGGCGGCCACGCTTCGCTGCTGCCGGACCTCGAGAAGCTGCTAGCCGCCGCCGACGGCATGCTCGAGCGGATCGATGCGCTGGTGGCATTTTCGGGCGAAGCCTCGCTCGATCGCTCGGAGCCATCCTATGCGGACGCGTCGCGTGTCCTCGATGCTCTGCGCGGGGCGCAGCCGGCCGTGAGCCATCAATCGATCGCCGGCCATATCCTTGTGATCGACGACAACGCGTCAAACCGCGACCTTCTGGCGCGGCAGCTTGCCCGCGACGGGCATGCAGTCGAAACCATCGCGTCGGGACGCGAAGGGCTTGCGCTGCTGGCCGAGCGGTCCTTCGACCTCATATTGCTCGATGTGCTCATGCCGGAGATGAGCGGCTACGAAGTGCTGAGCAAGCTGAAACATGACAGCAAGACCGTGGACATTCCGGTCATCATGATCTCGGCTCTCGATGAGATGGAATCGATCGTGCGCTGCATCGAGGCGGGCGCGGTCGACTATCTGCCGAAGCCGTTCGCACCGGCGCTGTTGCGCGCGCGTATCCGCTCGTCGCTGGAAAACAAGCTGCTGCGCGACCGTGAGCGCGCGATGATGGAGGAGATCCGCATCGCCAAGGAGCGCAACGAAAGCCTGCTGTTGTCGATCCTCCCGCGTGCCGTGGTGGATCGCATCAACGACGGCGCCGGAATGGTGGCGGATCACATTCCCGAAGCCACGATCGTGTTTGCGGACATCGTGAATTTCACGCCGTTCACCGGCAAGATGACGCCAGCCGAGGTCGTTAGCGTGCTGAACCGCATCTTCTCGGCCTTCGACCGGCTCGTCGATCAATTCGGCGCCGAGAAGATCAAGACCATCGGCGACGGCTACATGGTCGCCGTCGGCATTCCAGAGCCGTGTGAGAACCATGCCGAGATCGCCGCGCGCCTGTCGCTGACGATGCTCGATACCTTCGAGGCGATCCGCAAGGAGATGGACGCGGGGATCCAGCTTCGCGTCGGCATTCACACCGGGCCCGCGATTGCCGGCGTGATCGGCGAGCGCAAGTTCGCCTACGACATCTGGGGCACGACCGTGAACATCGCGAGCCGGATGGAGTCGCACGGGGTGCCTGGCCGGGTGCATGTCTCCAAGGCAGTCGCCGACCGTGTCGCCGGCCTGTTCAAACTCATTCCGCGGGGTGCCGTCGAGATCAAGGGCGCGGGGCTGATGGAGACGTTCTTCCTGGAGGCGAAGAACTGAGCTACTTCCTCTCGCGCATCAGCCGCGCAGGTCGTGCGCGCCGATGCACCGGCTTCGGAATAGCAATAGTCGAGCGTATTGTTGTTCACGAGCGTGAACCAAGTAGAAGCCCTCTTCGTCGGACCGCTTCGGACCGTATATGAAGCGTCAATGCGAATCTGGCGCGCGTTCGCACCGCGCCAGACCCGTCAATCCGGAAGTTCAGAACATTCCGTTCTTGTTGAGGGCGTTCGCGGGGTCCGGGATCGGCTGCACGGCGTCCCAGTGTTCCAGCACCTTGCCGTTGTCGTCGAGCCGGAACAGATCGAAGATCGCGTTGCCGCGCTGGCCGGGTTCGCGCACCGCATGGACATGCACGATTACGTAATTGCCCTCCGCGAACACGCGCTTGATCTCGCTCTTGTTGTTCGGAAACTTGTCGCGCAGGAAATTGATGAAGCCCTTGATGCCATCGAGTCCGTCGGCGCCAACCGGATTGTGCTGGATGTAGGTCGCGCCGACATAGGTCGCGGCTTTGTCGTAATTTTTCTCGTTGAGAACCGCGTTGTAGAATTCAACCACGTTCTTCTTGTTGCGCTCCATCTTTTGCGCGTCGGTCAATTGCGCATGAGCGGGTGCCATCAACGCGAAAGCTGCAAGAATTAAAAATGCCAAAGCCGATTTGAGCATGCTGTCCTCCCATTGGCCGCCCGGCTTGATTGCGGGCTTGCGTGCATGGAAAGGCTATTGACGGTCCGGTTCCGCGTCAATCGCGGGACCCGCCGCACGATGAGTTGCGGCAGCCCACAATTTCTGCCCACAATGGTACGCGATTGAACGGCAGCGAAGGCAGGAGGGCCGTCAGTATGGTTTGAACTGATTCAGGTCGTCGCTGGCGATTGTTCTTAGGCGAGGCGACGCGTCGCTGCATTGTCGATTCTAGCCCATCCGCGCGGAACCGTTGGCGTCCATTCTTTCAATCGGATCGCGGCGGTTCGGGCAATTGAGCGCGTCACGACGGAGTGTGGGTAAGCATGCTGGCGTCGTTCTGGCCTTCGCTGTGCGACCGCGTCCGACATCGGGGACGGTGACATCGGCCGGAGCTGATCTCATTGAATTTGTTGCAATATTGCGCAGTTTTACGAGCCGGCGTCGCCCCAGCCTGGGGCTGATCCGGTCCCGGTCCGCTCTCAGCCTTGAGAGTTCGTAAACCTTCTCACAAATTCAGCGGCAAGTTTCGGTCATGCGCTTATAGTGGGCGATCTCGTGGAGTCCCTGTCGCATGGGGCGGCGCTTATTCAAAAAGGATCGCTCAAGCTACACCTTTGCGTTGGTGTGCGTCGGGTTGGCTGCTTTGCTGCGCACCCTGATTACCTATTTCGGGGGCACCCTCTACTTCTCGACCTTCTATCCGGCGGTGCTGATCGCAGCGTTGTATGCCGGGACGCGAGCAGGAATTTTAGCCACCGTCGCATCGATGGGCTACGCATGGTGGGCTTTCGTGCCACCGCGATATGAATTCGCGCTGCCCCCCTTCGAGCACATCGTTAACTTGATAGCCTTTGCGGCATCGTCCGCCATCGTCATTTGGGTGGCACACATCGCCAATTCCGCCACCGCTGGCTTCAAACTCGCGAGGGATGAGCTTGCGCACCGGAACAAGAATACGGCAGCGGTGCTGGAATCAATTTTGAGGCAATCGCTGTCGAAGGATCCGGAGGCTTCCGATGCAATCGTTGCACGCATACGCGCGCTGACCTCTGCGGACGACCTTGTCGCTACGAGCGGCGATCTGCACGTTCGTTTGAATCAGTTGCTGGATATCAAGCTCAAGTCCTTTGATCGCGTGCACTACAGCGGGCCGGACATAACCGTACCCCCGCGTGTTGCGCGAAATGTTTCCTTGATAGTCCATGAGCTGACGACGAACGCCTTTAAGTACGGTGCGCTTTCGAGTGCGAATGGACGAGTCAATCTGACCTGGCAAAAACGCGGCGATACAGTTCACTTCACCTGGGATGAGATCGGGGGGCCAACGGTCTCGGCTCCGCAGCGTCGGGGCTTCGGCACCAGGCTCGTGACCGCGCTGGTAAGTGATATGGCCGGAACAGCGACGGCGGATTTCAGGCCGTCGGGTTTTCACCTCGAATTCAGCACACAGGTTCGGTTTGCTCCGACGGCAGGCAAGACCTTGCCCCGGGGCGCCGAACTGCGCAGCGGATAGGCTTGTCTCCGTGGCCTTAACGGGCGTTTTCGAACCTTCGCGAGAGTTAGTTTGGTGCCCCTGGCCGGAATCGAACCAGCACGACCTTGCGGCCACCTGATTTTGAGTCAGGCGCGTCTACCAGTTCCGCCACAGGGGCAACGCCGCGACAAGACGCCGATCGGGCGCGGGGAGGGTGAAACCCGCCCGGCGGCAGACATAAGGGGATCGATCCGGCCGATCAAGCGCATTCAGGGGGCATCTTGCGACCCTGTGCGAGATGGTCACATTTACTCGCAGGTCTGTGTCTTGACGGACGCGACGCTTTCCCGTGAATGCGGACAATCCGAACGCCTCGCCGGGACCCGGAATGAACGATCTTGCGGCCACCTTGGACCATATGAAGCGCAATGAGCCGGTCCGGCTCGCAGCGGGGACGGTCGCCATCCTCGGACTGGCGACGATCCTTGGCGCCTGGTTTTTCCAACTTGTGATGCGGCTGCCGCCGTGCCCGCTCTGCCTCGAGCAGCGCTACGCCTATTACTTCTCGATCCCGCTCGCGGTGCTGGTGCTGCTCGGTGTCTCCTATGGCGCCTCGCGCAAGGTGCTGACCGCCGCGCTCGTCGTCATCGCCCTCGCCATGCTCTGGAACGCCGGGCTTGGCGGCTACCATGCCGGTGTCGAATGGAAATTCTGGGAAGGCCCAAGGGACTGCTCGGGCGGGCTGGGCGATCTTGGCACCGCCGGCGGGCTTCTCGAGTCGCTGAAGACCATCCGCGTCGTGCGCTGTGACGAGATCCCGTGGAGCTTTCTCGGCATTTCGCTCGCGGGCTACAACGCTATCATCTCGCTCGTGCTGTCGCTGATCGCGGCATGGGGCGCATGGCGCGCATGGCAGACCTTGCCGCTTGAAGAGCGCGTTGTCTGATCGATGTTGCGCTGACGGACGTTGTCGAAAGCCTTACGGCTCGAGCTCCGTATCCCAGTAGAGATAGTCCATCCAGCTTTCGTGCAGATAGTTCGGCGGGAACAGGCGCCCGTTGCGATGCAGATGCTGCACGGTCGGCTGGAACGGCAACTGCGAGGGATACATGCTGGCTTCCGCCATGGTCTTGCTGCCCTTGCGCAGATTGCAGGGCGAGCAGGCCGCGACCACATTGCTCCAGGTGGTGAGACCGCCGCGCGAACGCGGGATCAGATGATCGAAGGTGAGGTCGTCATTCGCCCCGCAATACTGGCACGCAAAGCGGTCGCGCAGGAAAACGTTGAAGCGCGTGAAGGCCGGATGCGTCGAAGGTTTGACGAATGTCTTGAGCGACACCACGCTCGGGAGCTTCATCTCGAAGCTCGGCGATCGTACTGCACGATCGTAATTTGCGACGATGTTCACGCGTTCGAGGAACACCGCTTTTATCGCGTCCTGCCAGGACCAAAGCGATAGCGGGTAGTAACTCAGCGGCCGGAAGTCGGCGTTCAGGACCAGAGCCGGAAATCCAGCGGGCGAAGCGTGGACGTTCAAGCGATGGCGCTCCTTTCAAGCACCGCGATCGAGTCTCCTAATGTATACGGCAGCGTGACGGGAATGTGAAGGCAGGCCCAAGGCTTACCGCAATGCGCGCACGAGCCTCGGGTCCTCCGCGGGAACAGGAAAAATATCCGTCACAATCCGAATCGCCGCGCCAGGAATTCGCCGCCATGGCGAAGGCCCTCCTGGTCGATGCCGTGCCCGACGCCTTGCGAAATGTGCCATTCCGTTGGGACTTCGAGCTCCGACAGCGCCGACGAGGAATGGAACAGCGCCTGCACCGGGATCAGCTCATCGCGATCGCCATGCACCAGCAGCACCGGCGGGCGCGAAACGATTTCGCTTTTGACCGTTTCGGGCGGCCCGTCACCCGGCATGATGAACATGCCCGAATAGCCGACGATCCCGGCCGGCGGCACCGGACGTCGAAGTCCAACATGCAGCGACATCATGGTGCCCTGGCTGAAGCCGACCAGAGCGAGCGCGGAGGGCGGCAATTGCCGGCGCTGTAATTCGGAATCGAGAAAGGCTTGCAAGGCGGGCGCCGCCTGGTTGACGCCGCGCCAGCGTTCATCCGGATCGCGGAATGTCAGGCCGAACCATTGGCGGCCGACAGGAGCCTGTCCGCAGGGTTCGGGCGCGTGCGGCGACACGAACGCGGTATCGGGAAGCAGGGGCTGCCACGCGCGTCCGATGTCAATCAGGTCGTTGCCGTCGGCGCCGTAGCCATGGAGAAACACCACGAGACGCTTGGCGTTGCCGGACGTTGGTTCAAGACTTGGTCCCGACAGCACCGGGACGTTTGGTCCGGCCATTGCGCTTTGCCTTCCTTGCCACTTTCAGAACGGCCGGTTTTACGGCCTTCGGTTTGATCGGTTTCGCTTCAACGGCGACGCCTTCGCGCCGTTTCACGACATGATAATAGCCCCATAGCAGATGCGCGGCCACGCCGCGCCATGGCCGCCATGCATCGGCGATAAGCGTCAATTCCTTCGCGCTCGGCCGCGCCTGCAGTCCGAGCGCGATGCGCGCCGATTCCTGCAAAGCGAGGTCTCCAGCCGGCCAGGCATCGGCATGACCGAGACAGAACAGGAGATAGATATCGGCGGTCCAGGGCCCGATGCCATGCATGGCGATCAATGCGGCATGGGCGACGTCCGCTTCGCTCCGGCCGACATGGTCGAGGTCGAGCTCGCCCTTGGCGATGGCGTTCGCGATCGCCTTGATCGATTTGATCTTTGCGGCGGACAATCCGAGCCGCGCGAGCCGGTCTGCGCGCGCGCGGCGCAGGGCATCGTGATGGAAGGGATCGAACGCCGTCTGCAGCCTGCCCCAGATTGCGCTCGCGCTCGCGGTCGATAATTGCTGGCCGCAAATGATCCGCGCGATGCCCGGAAACCCAGGCTCCCCGCGGCGAACGGCCGGCTCGCCCGCCTTGTCCAGCACGGGCGCAAGACGCGGATCGGCCTGCACCAGCCGTTCGAGCGCTGCGGCGAGGTCGGCCTGGGTGTGGAGGAACTGGATCATGGCGACGTGGCGCACTCCGTAACCTTCTCCCTTCAGAGAAGGCGGGCGAGGGGTTCTTGCAGCATTGTGCGCGGAAAGATACCCCTCCCCCGGCTCGCATCTTC
>Ga0180218_1000844_pt1 | contig 22180 bp, 17 predicted proteins | sample eDN3rd37CKraftBY_FD_151334 | JGI IMG/M metagenome (GOLD analysis project Ga0180218, IMG submission 151334) | Enriched backyard soil microbial communities from Emeryville, California, USA - eDNA 3rd pass 37_C Kraft BY (version 2) (version 2) | ecosystem: Environmental > Terrestrial > Soil >...
ATACTGAATGATGAGGTTGAGGCCGGGCGTCAGCGTGCGGGTGTAGCGGCCGAAGCGCTCCACGGTCCAGTTGTAGCCCTGACTGACCGTCTTGACGCCGGCGACCAGCGTCAGGATCACCAGCGCGAGAAACACCAGCACGAAGATATCGAAGCCGAACATGATGAGTCCCCTGCGCCAGGATGCGGCCGCAATGGGCCATGCCGACAGATCGGCGCGATGTTAGCGGAAATCCACGCTGCGGCACAACGGCGGGACACGGCCGCCCTCTCCTGAAGCAAGCCGTGCCTGCGCAACATCCCCGGTTCGGGGGATTCGGCGTTACTTTGGAACGACTAACCGACGTCCAGGCGGGGCTCCCGCGGCTGCGCGCGAAATGTCGCGCCTTCCGCTGAAACATGCTGACAGTGGCTCAGATCCAGCCCTGCAACTCGCGCGTCGCGATCTGCCTCAGCATGTCCATGCCGAGGTCGTCGTCATTCAGGCAGGGCACCATGGTCAAGCGCTCGCCACCATGCTTGCGGAACAGCGCGGCGGTCTCGATGGCGATTTCCTCCAGCGTCTCCAGGCAGTCGGCGGCAAAGCCCGGCGTGACCACGGCAAGCGACTTCACGCCGTCCTTCGCCAGCCGCTTCACGGTATCGGCGGTTGCGGGACCAAGCCATTTGTCGCGGCCGAAGCGGGACTGGAAGGTCATGATCAGCTTGGTCTCATCACGACCGAGGCGCGCGCGCAGCAGCCGCGTGGTCTCGTTGCAGTGATACTCGTAAGGGTCGCCCTTGCGGACATAATCCTCCGGCATGCCATGATAGGAGGCAAGGATCACCTCGGGCGCGCCGTCCAGCGTGGCGACATGGCGCTCGACGGACTGCGCCACCGCCTCGATATAGGCGGCGTCGGCATAATAGGCCGGCAGCACCCGCACCGCCGGCTGCCAGCGCATCCGCGCCAGCGCATCGAAGGCGGCATCGCAGGCTGTCGCGGTGGAGGACGAGGAATATTGCGGATAGAGCGGCATCAGCAGGATGCGCTCGCAGCCCTGCTTCGCCAGTTCGGACAGCCGCTCCGCGATGCGCGGGAGGCCGTAGCGCATCGCCCAGTCCACCTTGACGCTGTCGCCCTTGCCGAGGACTTGCGCAAGCTTCTCCGCCTGCGCCCGGGTGATGGTCTTGAGCGGCGATTCGTCGGCTTCCTGGTTCCATATCGTGCGATAGGCTTTGACCTTGAAGCGGGGCCGCAGGGGCAGAATGATCCCGTTCAGAACGAAGCGCCACAGCGGCCCGCGCTTTTCGATCACCCGCGGGTCGTTGAGAAATTCCTTGAGATAGGCGCGGATCGCGGGCGCATCCGCCCGCTCCGGCGTGCCGAGATTGATCAGCAGCACGCCAACCGGTGTCGCCGGCGCGACAGGCACGGGCGTCACCGCCGGAAGCTGCATCGGCGCGGCGGCCGGGCGCTGCGCGGCCATATCCATCAGCGCCCGCTTGACCGGCTCCAGATCGACCGGCTCCGCGGCCGCGGATGGTCTCGGGTCGATGCCGGAGCCCGCATCCTCCTCCATCGGCACGGCCGGAGCGGCGATGGTCGCGCCGGCCGTCGCCGCCGGATGCGTGGGCGCAGCTTCTTCCGCCTGCACGGAAGGCTTGTCCTGATCCGACATCACGCACGCTCCCGCAACTTGTCCCGGAGGCATGAAACCTTCCGAAAACCGGCTCCCGGTTTCGGGATCATGCCTAAAAACCCATCAGACGCTCATTGGCCATATAGCCCATGAGCAGCGCAAGGCCGAAGAGAAAGACCAGCACCGCCGCCAGCAGTTCGACGCCGCGCAGGACCAGCACGCCGCTCCCGCCCGAATGGCCGAGAAGCCGCATGGCCAGCCCCTTGGCGCCCACGGCGAACACCGCGATGGCCGCGACCGTCAGCGCCGTGCCGAATCCCATGATGAAGGCCGAGGCGACGCCCGCCCAGAACAGCCCCTGCGCGAAGGCGAAGACCAGCACCAGAATAGCCCCCGAGCAGGGCCGCAACCCGACGGCGAAGATCGCCGCCAGCCCGCGCCGCCAGCCGCCGGGCCCCGCGAGGTCCTTCGGCTCCGGCCCGTGAGAATGGCCGCAATGGTCGTCGTGACGATGGCCATGGCTGTCATGGCCGTGGTCGTGATGGCTGTGAACATGCGCGTGATCGTGATGATGGTGACCGTCATGACCGTGGCCATGATGCTCATGATCATGATGCGCGTGGGCATGGTTCTCGTGATTCCTGTCGCGCAGCGCCGATACCAGCCCCCGGCCCTTCACCCACATCAGCCGCAGACCGATCAGCGCGATCAGGCCATAGCTGACGATCTCGATGATGCGGACGGCGTCGTTCATGCGGGCCGCCGTCACGCCGAGCAGCACCGCCGCGATGCCGACCACCGCCACAGCCACCAGCGCCTGCAAAAAGGCCGAGGCGAAGGACAGCGCCACGCCACGACGCCAGGTCTCGTCATTGGCGATGACATAGGACGAGATGACGGCCTTGCCGTGGCCCGGCCCCGCCGCATGGAAGATGCCATAGAGAAACGACAGGCCGAGCAGCCCCCACACCGCCGTGCCGTCCGTGCGCGCCTGACGGATCAGCGTGGACAGGCCGCGATAGAATTCCGCTTGCTTGGCCAGCAGCCAGCCGACGATACCGTCCGGCGGCGCAGCCGCCGCGCTCCCGCCGAACGGATTGCCGCCGAAAGGGTTGGCCCCCTGCGCATGGCCGGCGGCATCGACAAGGACGATATCGGCAAGGCCGAACATCGCCAGCATCACGGCAAGGATCATCAAGGGGCGGGAGAAACGCATCGGGTGATGTCTATGAACCGGAGGGGTCGCAGGAAAGGTGCCGAAACGTCGCTGGCTGGGGACCGTTCAACAGGCCACCGAAATCCTGTTGGCGAGCTGGGCGTCCACCGTGCCAGCACCGAGCTGGTCGAAGAAGGCTTCGCTCAGCCGCCGCGCCTTGTTCAGCTCCGCCTCCGGCGGCTTTGCCATCGTCGCCTTGCATTGCGCGGGCGCACCCACCAGCGCGACGGGGTCCTTCTCGCGGAAGCTGAACTCCACGAAATAGGAGGGGTCATAGACCTCAAGCTCGAGCGCCTTCGCCTTCACGGCCTTTTTCAGCGGCAGCGTGTAATGCAGGGTCAGCACCTCGTCGGTATAGTCGAGCCAGTAATCCACCGGCGGATCGAACAGCGCGGTTCTGCCGTCCGCCTTGGCGAAGGTGAAGAAGTCATATTCCTTGAGTGAGGTGACGTTGATCTCCGCGAGCGGCGCCAGTTCCTCGCGGGTGAACCTGCCCTTCTCTTTCTGGTCCAGTCCTTGGGTCGCATAGGCCGAGAACATATCGTCGAAGGTCCAGGCGTGGCGCACGCCGGTGACGCTGCCGTCCGGCGCATAAACCAGTTCGGACGCCATCTTCACGAAGACATGGGGATGCGCCTGCGCGGGCGCGGCGGCGAACGCACAGGCAAATGCCGCGACGGCGGCGGCAAAAGCGCGGGACAACGACGAAACCATATGGCGATCCGCCCGGATGAAGGCTGCGATTCAGGCTTTCATCCTAGCACGGAACACGGCGGAACCGCGGCAGACCGCCAATTTCAAGCCCTTCACACGCCGTCCGCGCCACCGTCGCTGCGGGGGTCATGCGCCCCTTCGAGCGTGCGGTCGGGATGGAAGATCGCCGCGCCGGCATGGCCGACGGTGTGGGAGTAATCCTCCGCGAAAACCTCCACGGGATGGCCGGCGGACTGGAGCCGGTCCAGCAGGGTGCCGTCGAACCGCGCCTCGAAACGCAGGTCGTCCCGGCTCTCGCCCCATGTGCGGCCGAGCACCCAGCGCGGCGCCTCGATGGCGATATCCAGCGGCTGGCGGAACAGGACGTGGCGGCTGAACACCGCCGCCTGGGTCTGCGGCTGGCCGTCGCCGCCGCGGGTGCCATAGGCCATCACGCGGCCGTCGTTCAGCTCCGCCAGCGCCGGGTTGAGAGTGTGGAACGGCAGCCGCCCCGGCGCCAGCAGCCTCACCGCGTCTTTCTCCAGCGAGAAGGCGCAGCCGCGATTCTGCATCAGCACGCCGGTGCGTGGCAGCACGACGCCCGACCCGAACTCCCAGTAGATCGACTGGATGTAAGACACGACGAGGCCGGAGGCATCCGCCGCTCCCATCCAGACGGTATCGGCATCCCCGACGCCGCCGGGCCATGGCGCGGCTTTGCGCATGTCGATCTTCCCGGCCTCGCGGTCCAGCACGGCCGCTTCAAGCAAGGAGGATGCCGGCCGCTCCATCTGCGCCGGATCGGTGATGAAGCGGTCGCGAATCCGGAACGCGCGCTTGGTCGCCTCGACGAGGCCGTGGATATGCTCGAAGCCATCGGCCTCCTTCACCTTCAGCCGCTCGAACAGCGAGAGGATCATCAGCGAGGCGAGCCCCTGCGTCGGTGCGCCGGTATTATAGAGCGTGCCGCAGGAGAGTTTCACGGACAGCGGCTCGGCGATGGTCGCCTCGCAGCGCTCGATATCCGCGCGCGTGACGGGGCTGCCGATGCGCTCAAGGTCGGCGGCGATCTCGCGGCCGACATCGCCCTTGTAGAAATCCGGCAGGCCGGCATTGACGAGATAGGCCAGCGTCTCGGCCAGCTTCGGCTGGCGCAGGGTCGCGCCCTTCTCGGGCGGCTTGCCGTCGATGAAGAAGGTGTCGGCAAAGCCGGGCATGTCCTTGAGGTCCGGCTTGGCTGCGCCTTCCGCAATGCCGGAGACGACCTTGAAGCCGTCACGGGCCTGGGCGATGGCCTGCCCCAGCAGCACATCCAGCGGCAGGCGGCCTCCCAGCGCCTCCGCCGCGCGGGCGGCCGCGATCCAGCCCGCGATGGCACCCGGCACGGTGAGCGCCGCGAGCGGCCCGCGGCCCGGCACTTCGTAATGGCCGGCGTCGCGATAGAAAGCCGGCGTCGCCTTCGCGCCGGCGCGGCCCGCAGCCATGATGGTGCGCACGCGGCCGGAGGGCTCGCGCACCAGCCAGAAGCCGTCACCGCCGATATGGTTCATATGCGGATAGACCGCCGCGATGACGCCGGCCATGGCGAGCATCGCTTCCAGCGCGTTGCCGCCTTCGGCGAGGATCTCGCGACCGGCGGCCACGGTGGCATGATGGGGAGCGGCGACGACGCCGTGGCGCAAGCCGGCGGTGTGAACATTCATCACGGGAATCCATTCGAAACGAATGGATTCACTGTGCGAGGCCCACGCCGCACATGCAAGCTGCTAGCGCATGATCCACGCTCACGCAGCCGGCGAAACCTCCGCCGGCGCGAAACCGCGCTTGCGCAGCAGCGCATCCGCCGTCGGCAGCCGGCCGCGATAGGCCGTGTAGAGCGCATCGGGGTCCCGCGAGCCGCCTGCCGAATAAATGTTGTCATGCAGCCGCCGCGCGGTGGCGGGGTCGAACACATCGCCGGTTTCCTCGAAGGCGTTGAAGGCGTCCGAGTCCAGCACTTCCGACCACATGTAGCTGTAATAGGCCGACGCGTAGCCGCCGCCGGAGAAGATATGCGCGAAATGCGCCGGGCGATGGCGCATGACCAGTTCCTGCGGCATGCCGATGCGCGCGAGCGACTGCGCCTCGAAGGCATCGACATCGAGCCCCTCCGCCTTGTCCAGCAGATGGAAATCGAGATCGACCAACGCGGAGGAGACATATTCCACCGTGGCCGCGCCCTGGTTGAAATTACGCGCCGCCAGCAGCCGTTGCAGCAGGTCCTCCGGCATCGGCTCGCCGGTCCTGTAATGCACGGCGAAGCGGCGCAGCACCTCGGGCCGCTCGAACCAGTGTTCGTAGAGCTGGGACGGCAGTTCGACGAAGTCGGTCGAGACGCTGGTGCCGGAGATCATCGGATAGGTGACATTCGACAACAGCGCGTGCAGGCCGTGGCCGAATTCGTGGAACAGCGTGCGGGCGTCGTCGTAGCTCAAGAGGTTCGGCTCGCCGGCCCCGGCCTTCGAGAAATTCATGATGTTGGCGACCAGCGGCCGCACGTCCTCGCCATCGAGCTTCTGCTGGTCGCGCAGCGTCGTCATCCAGGCGCCGCTGCGCTTGGTGGACCGGGCAAAATAGTCGCCCATAAACAGGCCGCGAAACCGGCCCTGCGCGTCGGTCACATCCCATGCGCGCACGTCGGGGTGCCAGCCCGTCACCTCCGGCCGCGGCGTGAAGTTCAGGCCGAACAGGCGGTGCGCGGTGTCGAAGGCGGCTTCAATGATGCGGTCGAGTTGCAGATACGGCTTGATGCTGCCCTCGTCGATATCGCAGACCTTCTTGCGCAGCTTCTCGGCATAATAGCGCCAGTCCCATGGCGCGAGCGCGAAGTTGCCGCCCTCGGCCTGCACGATCTCCTGCAAGGCGTCGCGATCCGCCATCGCATGGCTGCGCGCCGGCGCCCATACGGTGTCCAGCAGCTTGCGCACGGCGTCCGGCGTCTTGGCCATGGCGTCGTCGAGCCGGTAATGCGCGAAGCTCGGATAGCCCAGCAGCTTCGCGCGTTCGGCGCGCAGCGCGACCGTCTCGGCAATGATGGCGCGGTTGTCCGTCGCGCCGGCCTCACCGCGCGCCGTCCAGGCGCGGAAGATCTGTTCGCGCAGGTCGCGCCGGGAGGAGAATTGCAGGAACGGCTCGACACTGGAGCGCGACAGCGTGATGACATGACCGTCCACGCCACGTTCCTGCGCGGCGGCACGCGCGGCGGCGCGGACGAAATCCGGCAGGCCGGCGAGATCATCCTCCCCGTTCAGCACCAGCGCGTAGTTCTGCTCGTCGGCCAGCACATTCTGGCTGAATTGGGTGCCGAGGCTGGCGAGCTTCTGGGTGATCTCGGCAAGCCGGGCCTTGGCTTCGCCATCCAGCCCCGCGCCGGCGCGGCGGAAGCTGGTGTGGTAGCGCTCCAGCACGCGGTCCTGCTCGGGCGTCAGGCCGAGTTCGGCGCGGCGCGCCATCAACTCGTCGAGCCGCGGGAACAGGGCGGCGTTGGTCATGATCGCGTTCCAGTGCCGGGCGGAACGCGGCGAAAGCTCGCGCTCGATCGCCAGCAGCGCGTCGTTCGAATCGGCGCTCACCAGCATCCAGAACACATCGCTCACCTGCGACAGCAGGCGGCCGGCGCGCTCCAGCGCCACCACGGTATTGTCGAAGGTCGGCGGCTCGGCCTGGCCGGCGATGGCCGCGATCTCCGCCTCATGCTCCGTGAAAGCGAGCGCGAAGGCCGGCTCGAAATGCGCCGGGCGAATGTCGCCGAAGGGCGGCATGCCGAACGGCCCGTCCCAGGCCCGCAGCAACGGATTGTCGGCGGTGGCTGAAGATGTTTCGGGCATGGCGGACCTGTGGAGGCTGAAGGCGCGACGGACGCTTGGCGGGTGTCATCTTCACATAAGCGCGCGAAGGTGCGAATGCGAGCCGCTGACCGCACCACCGCATGGGCGGCATTCACGCCATGCGCTTGCGCCGGCGCGGCAGTGTGGGCTCTATAGCCGCCTGCCGGCGCGGCGGCCGCATGCCGCCAGCCAATCACCGCCGGGAACCGGGAGGATAGCGCGTCACATGCCGGAAATACGGACAATGCCGGATGTGCGCGCGGTGATGTCACAGCAGCAGGCCATGGCCCAGGGGAAGCGCCACCGCCGAGCGACCCCGTCGCGGCGGCGGTGAAAGCCATGGACACCGCCACGCCACAGAACACCTCACTCCCGCCGCCGGACGCCCTGTCCCACCGGCAGGCGATGTTCATCATCCTGGGCGTGATGTTTCCGGTTTTCATGGGCTCGCTCGACCAGACCGTTCTGGCCAGCGCGCTGCCGACCATCGGCGCTGAGTTCGGAGACTTCCACAACCTGCCGTGGCTCATCACCGCCTATCTCATCGCGATGACGGCGACGACGCCGCTCTACGGCAAGTTCAGCGATATCCATGGCCGCCGCAACACGCTGCTGGTCGCGCTGGGGCTGCATCTGCTCGGTTCGCTGATCTGCGCCATGGCGCCGAACCTGTTCATGCTGATCCTCGGGCGGGCGGTGCAGGGGCTCGGCGGCGGCGGCCTGACCTCAACGGGCATGGTGGTGCTGGGCGACATCGCCTCGCCCCGGGAGCGCGGGAAATACTATGCCTATTTCGCGGCGGTCTATACGACCTCCGGCGCACTGGGGCCGGCGCTGGGCGGGGCGGTGGCGGACCACCTGCACTGGTCCGCGATCTTCTGGATGAACATCCCGCTCGGCATCCTCTCCATGGTGCTGGCTCATATCTGCCTGCGGCGGATGCCGCGGCGGGAGCGGTATCACCGGCTGGACGCGCTGGGCGCGGTGCTCGTGGTCGCGGCCACGGTGTCCTTCATGCTGGCCGTCAACATGGGCGGCGTGGCCTATCCGTGGTCTTCGCCGCCGATTCTCGCCTTCGTGGCGGCGGCCGCGGTGCTCGCCGCCGGCTTCGGATGGCGGCTGCTGACTGCTCCGGAACCGCTGATTCCGCTCCGCACGCTGGCCGACCGCGTCGTGGCCACCGCCATCGCCTGCAACACCTTCGGCTGGGCGGCGGTGATCGCCCTGAACATCTTCATGCCGATGTATCTGCAAACGGCCATCGGCCTGTCGCCGACGATGGCCGGCCTCAGCCTCATCTCCTTCATGATGACGCTCAACATCGGCGCCGGCATCGGCGGCTGGGTGATCGGCCGCATGAACCGCTACAAGACGGTGCCGCTGCTCTGTCTCGTGCTGGCGGTGGCGGCCATCTTCGTGCTGGCCTGGCGCGCCGGCGACATCTCGCCCCTCGGGTTTCAGGTGGTCCTGTGCCTGATCGGCCTCGGCTTCGGGCCGGTCGCGCCGCTCGCCACCGTTTCGGTCCAGAATGCGGTGCCGCCGCACCAGTTCGGCACCGTGCTGGGCGCGATGAACTTCCTCCGGACACTGTCGGCCACGATCTTCGTCGCCATTTTCGGAGCCGTCGTGGCAGCCGGCCTCGGCGCCGCGACGACGGAGCCCGAACGCGCCGCCGTGTTCGGAACCGTGTTTTTCCTCGCCGGGGCTTCGATGCTGGTCGCGCTAGTGGCCCTGGCGCTGCTGCCGGAACGGCCGCTCAAGACCTCCATCGAAGGCTGAGCGGCGCCGGAAACACGCCGGAGTTGCCACCGCCGCCGGGACTTCCCATCTCTCTCGATCCCGATGGCCGTGTCATCTTGATCTCCCGGCTTGATCTCCCGGCGGAATTCCGGGACATTCCGCCCCGAACCGTTCAGGACCCTTTTCCATGACCGCATCCCGCCCGACCGGCAGCCGCAAGATCCTCTGGCAGAATGTCAGCACGGTGGTCAGCGCCGCCATCCTGATCGCGGCGGAGGTGTTCGGCGCCGCCTTTGCGGGCGGCTGGGCGCTGGCCACGCTGTTCGAACTCGGCCAGATCGGCGTCTATGTCCTGCAAGGGCTGTTCTTCGTGATCGGCATGTATGTGATGGTCGCCTTCGTGCGGAACGCCCAGCGCGTGGAGCCCTTCACGGCCCGCGGCTGAGCCCTGCCGCCGGCCAGGCCGTCACAAAACGGCAACACCTGCCCGGCGGCGCATGTTTTTCCGGCATTTCCTGCAATTCCTTCTTGCAGTCGGGGACAAGTTTCCCTATGTGAGCCTTGCCCTATTTCGCACGTGCCTGTGGTCGTGTGTCGGTAGGTGGGCATCCGGACAAGAGGCCGGACAGCCGCCCGGAGCAGCAAGGCAACCCTGAGGGGAATTTCCCGAAGGACCGCCGAGTTTCTCCGAAAACAGTTACCGACAGCCGGAGGCGAAACCGGCGCACTTCGCTCTCAGCGAAGGACGCGACTTAAAGCAACGACGGAGCGGGCTTTTTTGGTCTCGTCGACCCTCCAAAGGTCGACACCGAAGAGGCTTGTCCATCATTGCCGGCCGTGCGGTTCGGGTCTTCCCGCACCAATCCAAGGCAGCATCTCGGGTGAGAAACCCGTCGCGGCGCTCGTGTCTCCATCGCACGACGGCGCGTCGATCCTCATCCGCTGACGCCGGGCGGCTTGCCGCCTGAACTTTCAATTCCGGGCCGCTTTCGGCCCCGTTGAGCTTTGGTGAGGACGCATCATGACCGAGCGCATCCGCGACTTTCTCCGCCACCGCCGCGAGGCCGGTCAGGACACTGAGGCGTGCCTGGTCGTCGATCTCGACGTCGTGCGCGAAAACTTTCACACTTTCGCCCGGGCCCTGCCGGACAGCCGCGTGTTCTATGCGGTGAAGGCCAATCCCGCGCCGGAAGTCCTGTCGCTGCTGGCCTCGCTGGGCTCGTGCTTCGACACCGCTTCGGTGGCCGAGATCGAGATGGCGCTGGCCGCCGGCGCCACGCCCGACCGCATCTCCTTCGGCAACACGATCAAGAAGGAGCGTGATGTCGCGCGCGCCCATGCGCTCGGCATCCGCCTGTTCGCGGTCGATTCCGTGGCCGAGGTCGAGAAGGTCGCCCGCGCCGCCCCCGGCTCGCGCGTCTTCTGCCGCTTCCTGTTCGACTGCGTCGGCGCGGAATGGCCGCTGTCGCGCAAGTTCGGCTGCGATCCGGAGATGGCCGTGGACGTGCTGGAGCATGCGCACCGGCTCGGTCTCGAAGCCTATGGCGTGTCCTTCCATGTCGGCTCCCAGCAGGGCCGCACGGCCGCCTGGGACGAGGCGCTGAAGTCGGCGGCGACGATCTTCCGCGCCTGCGCGGACCGCGGCATCAACCTGTCGATGGTCAACCTCGGCGGCGGCTTCCCGACGAAGTATCTGAAGGAAGTGCCGGCGGTGAAGGCCTACGGCCGGTCGATCTTCCGCGCCCTGCGCAAGCATTTCGGCAACCGCGTGCCCGACACGATCATCGAGCCGGGCCGCGGCATGGTCGGCAATGCCGGCGTGATCGAGGCCGAGGTCGTGCTGATCTCGCAGAAGAGCAAGGCCGACGAGCAGCGCTGGGTCTATCTCGACATCGGCAAGTTCGGCGGTCTCGCCGAGACGATGGACGAGGCGATCCGCTATCCGATCCGCACGCCCCGCGACGGCGACGCCGTGGCGCCCTGCGTGCTGGCCGGCCCGACCTGCGACTCGGCGGACGTGCTCTACGAGAAGAAGCCGTATGAGCTGCCCGTCAGCCTCGAGATCGGCGACAAGGTGCTGATCGAGGGCACCGGCGCTTATACCTCGACCTATTCGGCCGTGGCCTTCAACGGCTTCGATCCGTTGAGGACCTACCACATCTGACGCACCGCTCACGGGCGGCGTCGACATCGCCGGGAGCCGGCGGCCGTGCAGGCCGGCCGGCTCCCCTCCCGTCATCTTGGATTGGACGACAACGCCCCGGCGTCGGGGCGGGGATGGCATGGCCATGGCCCTTGTGAATTCGACCGTAAGCTCGACCCTGATCGACCTGTTCCCGCCGCGCGCCGCCGTCAGCGGCCCCGGCATCGTCCTGCGGACCGAACGCGCTGGCGACTTGCCGGCGCGCGAGGCGCTGCTCGACGAGGCTTTCGGCGACGTCCGCTTCGCCAAGGCGTCTGAGCGCCTGCGCGAAGGGCGGCTGGCCGCGGCGGGACTCTCTTTCGTGGCGACCCATCACGGCCGGCTGGTCGGCACCGTGCGGCTCTGGAACGTGACGGCGGGACAGGCTCGCTCCGCCCTGCTGCTGGGTCCGCTCGCCGTCAGCGCGGACATGCGCTGCTGCGGTCTCGGCGGCCGGCTGATGCGCCATGCCCTGGCCATGGCCGCCGTGCGCGACCACGATGCGGTGCTGCTGGTCGGCGATGCGGACTACTATAGCCGCTTCGGCTTCAGCGCCGACAAGACCGGCGCGCTGGCGATGCCGGGAGCTTTCGAGGCGCATCGCCTGCTGGGGCTTGAATTGCGGCCGGGCGCGCTGAACGGCGCCCGCGGGCTCATCGCCGCGGCGGGACGCCCCGCGCACCGTATCGTCGCGCGGAGATCACAGGCTGTCGCGCGGCTGTCGCAGGCTGATGCGATGCCGCGCGCGGCATGATCGCCGCATCTCTTCTTTCAATAACCTTCGGAGTATTGCCATGACCGGACCGATCCACGCGACCATCAGCGGCCCCATCGTGATGATCGGCTTCGGCTCCATCGGCCGGGGCCTGCTGCCGATGATCGAACGGCACTTCAACTACGACAAGAGCCGGCTCGTGGTGATCGATCCGTCCGACCTCAACCGCCATCTGCTCGACGAGCGCGGCATCCGCTACATCCAGCAGGCGGTGACCCGCGAGAACTATCGCGACATGCTCAAGCCGCTGCTGACGGCGGGTGAAGGCCAGGGCTTCTGCGTCAACGTCTCGGTCGATACCGGCTCGCGCGATCTCATGGAATTCTGCGCCGAGATCGGCGCGCTCTATATCGACACCGTGAACGAGCCGTGGCTCGGCTTCTATTTCGACCCGACGCTCGGCCCCGAGGGCCGCTCCAACTATGCGCTGCGCGAGACCACGCTGGCGGCCAAGCGTGCGCGCGCGCCCGGCAGCACCACGTCCGTCTCCACCTGCGGCGCCAATCCGGGCCTCGTGTCCTTTTTCGTCAAGCAGGCCCTGCTCGACGTTGCCCGCGACACCCGCGTGAACCTGCCGCAGCCGACGAACCGGCAGGAATGGGCGGCGCTGGCGCAGGCCCTCGGCGTGAAGGGCATCCACATCGCCGAGCGCGACACCCAGCGCGCGAAACAGCCGAAGCCGCAGGGCGTCTTCGTCAACACCTGGTCGGTCGAAGGCTTCATCGCGGAAGCGTTGCAGCCCGCCGAACTCGGCTGGGGCACCCACGAGCGCTGGCGGCCGGACACGGCCCACGGCCATGACGGCGGCTGCGGCGCGGCGATCTATCTGCTTCAGGCCGGCGCGGAGACCCGCGTCCGGAGCTGGACGCCGACCGCGCAGGCGCAATACGGCTTTCTCGTCACCCATAACGAGTCGATCTCGATCGCCGACTTCCTGACGGTCCGCGATGGCGACAAGGTCGTGTATCGGCCGACCTGCCACTATGCCTATCACCCGGCCAACGACGCCGTGCTATCGCTGCATGAGATGTTCGGTCAGGCCGGCAAGCCGCAGGAGACCTTCCATATCCTCGGCGAGGACGAGATCGTGGACGGCGTCGATGAGCTCGGCGTGCTGCTCTACGGCCACGGCAAGAACGCCTATTGGTACGGCTCCCGGCTCTCCATCGAGGAGACCCGCAAGCTCGCGCCCTATCAGAACGCGACCGGCCTTCAGGTGACGTCCTCCCTGCTCGCCGGCATGGTCTGGGCGCTGGAGAATCCCAACGCCGGCATCGTCGAGACCGACGAGATGGATTTCCAGCGCTGCCTGGAGATTCAGCGGCCTTATCTCGGCACGGTCGTGGGCACCTATACGGACTGGACCCCGCTGGACGGCCGGCCCGGCCTGTTCCCCGAGGATATCGACACGTCCGACCCCTGGCAGTTCCGCAACGTCCTGGTGCGCTGAGGCGGGACGGCGGGGCGTTCCTCGCGAAGCGGCTGCGGGGGTTATCCCTCGCGGCGCGCCGCGATCAGCAGGAACATCGGCCGCTCGCGCTCGATGTTCCATTCCGGCCGCGCCGCGACCTGCGCTGCGTCCGGCCCCCATTCCTCGACATGGGTGAGAACGAAGCCGCTCGCGATCAGCGTGGAGAGCGTGGTGCCGAGGGTGCGGTGATACTTGAGCACGCCCTCGGCCAACCAGTTGGTCCGTCGCGCGCCTTCGTTCAGATAACCGTCCAGCGGCCACACCGACCGGCCGTCGGCGCTGGTCGTCCATTCCGGCGACGTCGGGGCCATGTAGATCGGATGCTCGGTCGAGAACACCAGATGGCCGCCCGGCGCGAGCGCATCATGGATCGTCCGGAACAGCGGCCGGATATCCGCGACATAGTGAAACGCCAGCGAACTATAGGCGACATCGAATGCGCCCGCCGGCAGCGCGAGCTGATCGAGGTCCGCAATGCGATAGCTGACCGCCGGACTGGGCGTCGCCTCCACGGCACGCGCCAGCATGTTGCGCGAAACGTCGAGACCCAGCACCTGCGCCGCGCCCTGTTCGGCAGCCCAGCGGCAGAACCAGCCGAAGCCGCAGCCGAGATCGACCACCCGCGCGCCGGCAAGCGGCGGCAGCAGCGCCCGCAGCGCGGGCCATTCCGGCGCACCGTCGAGGCCCGCGACGGAACGTTCGAGCCGGCTGTAGCCGGCGAAGAAGCCGGTATCATCATAGATGTTCTGGGCCATGTTCAAAATCCATCGCCGGCCGCGGCGGCTCGTTCCGCGCGGCGGCGCATCGCGGGTCTTTACCGGCTGAAGCAGGACCTGGAAAAGCCCTGAGCCCTGTCCGCGGCCGGCAAAAGTCCCGCGACAGCCGTGCGGAACACGGGAAAACCGGCTCCTCTGCTTGGCCCGCCCCATCGCCCAGCCTATTCTGCCGGCCTGCCGGGGGCCTGCATGGAATTGCTCATTCTGATCGCGCTGGGTGTGGTGGGCTGGCTTGCCCGCCGGCGCTTCGATGCGCTGGAGACCCGCGTGCGGCTGCTGGAAACCCGGCTCGACGCTACCGGCGGCGCCGCAGAGCCTGCCGCCTTTCCGGTGACGGACCCGGCTGCCACGCCGCCCGCGCCCGAACCCGCCCCGGTGGAAGCCATCGCAGCGCCGCCCGAGCCCGCCGCCGAAGCTGCGTCTGCCGCTGCGCCGCCCGAGCCGGCACCGGTGCCACCGCCCGCTCCTCCGCCGCGCGGCGGGCTGGAAGAACGCTTCGGCACCCAATGGGTGGTCTGGGCCGGCGGCCTGACCCTCGCCCTCGGCGGCATCTTCCTCGTGCGCTATTCCATCGAGCAGGACCTGCTCGGCCCCGGCGTGCGGGTCGCCCTCGGCGCGCTACTCGCCCTCGCGCTGCTCGCCGCCGGCGAATGGACACGCCGCACCGAGCGCCTCGCCGGCGTCGCCGCCCTGCCGACCGCGCATATCCCAGGCATCCTCACCGCCGCCGGCACGGTCACGGCCTATGCCGTGATCTACGCCGCCTATGCGCTCTACGACATGGTGCCGCCCGCCGCGGCTTTCCTGCTGCTCGGCATCGTGGCGCTGGCGACGCTGGCGGCCGCGCTGCTGCACGGGCCGGCGCTGGCCGGCCTCGGCCTCGTCGGCGCCTATGTCACACCGATGCTCATCACCTCCGAGGCGCCGAGCTACTGGGCGCTGTATCTCTATCTCGCAGCGGTGAGCGGCGCGGCTTTCGCCCTCGCGCGGCTGCGGCTGTGGCGCTGGCTGGCGCTGACGGCCATCGTCTTCGCGCTGCTATGGACGCTGCCCGGACTCGACGGATGGAGCGGCGTGACCGAACTCGACGCCCATGTCTTCCATGTCGTCGCCGGCTTCGTGCTGGCCGCCACGCTGCTCGTCGCCGGCCTGCTCTATGGCCCCGAGCCGACGCCCGGGCGGGTCGACTGGCTGTCCGCGACGGTGCTCTCCGTTTTCGTCTTCGCCGCGCTGCTGGTAACGCTCGCGAGCGACCAGGCGACGCCCGCGCTCGCCGCTTTCGTCCTGCTGGTGGCCGCGACGCTCGCCATCGCCTGGCGCACGGATGCCGCCGTGGCCGCCCTGCCCGCCATCGGCGTGATGGTCGTGCTGCTGTTCGTGAACTGGCCGGCCGTCTGGGAGATGGAAACGCTGCTCGCGCCATCCGGCGTGACCGTGGATGCCATTCCGAACCCGCCGGCCGTGCGCACGACGCTGCATCTCGTGCTCGGCGTGGGCTTCGCCGCCGCCTTCGGCATCGCCGGCTTCCTTGCCCAGCCGCGCAGCGCCAGCGCGCTCATGGCCATGCTGTGGAGCGGTAGCGCCGCCTTCGTGCCGGTCGCGCTGCTCGCCGCGCTCTATCTGCGGATCGCCGGCTTCGAGCCGAGCTTCGCCTTCGCCCTTGCCGGCCTCGGCCTCGCCGCCGCCTATGCCACTGCCGTCGAGGCATTGTCGAAACAGCCGGTGCGGCCGGGCCTTGCCGCCGCGCAGGCGATCTTCGCCACCGCCAGCATCGCCGCTCTCGCGCTCGCCTTCACCATGGCGCTGGAGCGCGGCTGGCTGACGGTGGCGCTGGCGCTGATGGTGCCGGGCGTTGCCTGGATCGAGCGCCGCCGCCCGCTGGCGGCGCTGCGCTGGCTCGCGGCGGCGCTCACGACGCTGGTGGTGCTGCGGGTCGGCTGGGAGCCGCGCATCGTCGGCGATCTCGTCGGCACCACGCCGATCCTGAACTGGCTGCTCTATGGCTACGGCATTCCGGCGGCGGGCTTCTGGTTCGCCGGACATCTCATGCGCCGCCGCGCCGACGATGCGCCGACCCGCGCCGTTGAAGCCGGGGCGATCCTGTTCACCGTGCTGCTCGTGGTCTGGCAGATCCGCCATCTCGTGAACGGCGGCGACATCTATCGCCAGACGGCGGCGCTTGCAGAAATCGGCGCGCAGGTCTGCGCCGGCCTTGCCATGACCATCGGCCTCGAACGCCTGCGCCAGCGCAGCGGCAGCATCATCCACAATCTCGGCGCGCTGGTCATCGCCGGCCTGACGCTGCTCGCCATCGTATTCGGTCTCGGCCTGTTCATGAACCCGGCGTTCACGGGACGGCCGGTCGGCGGGCTGTTCGTCAACCTGCTGCTGCTCGGCTATGGCGTGCCGGCCGTGCTCGCCGCCATCCTCGCGCTGACCACCCGCGAGCAGCGCCCGTTCGGCTACAGCAGCATCGCGGGCATCGTCGCGGTCGCACTCGCCCTCGCCTATCTGACATTGCAGGTGGCGCGGATCTATCACGGCGAGGTGCTGACGCGTGGCGGCGTGAGCGACGCGGAGCAATACACCTATTCCGCGGTGTGGCTGGCCTTCGGCGTCGCGCTGCTGGGCGTCGGCGTGGTGCTGAGATCGCAGCCGATGCGGCTCGCCTCCGCCGCGGTGGTCGCGCTCACCGTCGGCAAGGCTTTCCTTGTCGATATGTCCGACCTCACCGGCATCTATCGCGCGCTGTCATTCATCGGCCTGGGTCTCGTGCTGATGGGCATCGGCGTGCTCTATCAGCGCCTGCTGTTTCCAAGGCGCGGGTGAGTCAAGCGCACGGCCCGAATTGCGCGGGCCTGCCCGGTCGGCTAACGCATCTTCCAACGGCCATCCCGCCGGCTTCCCATCAACCCTTCCTGAAACCGGAGCATCACACCCATGCGTTTCGTAACCTTCATGCATGACGGCAAGGCCCGGCTCGGCGCGCGCCGGGGCGAGCAGATCGTGGACCTCAGCGTGGCCGCGCCGGACCTGCCGGCGACCCTCGCCGGGCTGCTCAAGGCCGGCCCGGCGGCGATGGAGAAAGCGAAGGCCGCCGTTGCGGCCGCCACGGGCAACGCGCTGCACGCGGCCGACGCCGTCAAGCTGCTGCCGCCGATCCCCGAGCCGGCCAAGATCATCTGCATCGGCCTCAACTATGTCGATCATGCCGCCGAAAGCCCCTACGAGGGCCTGCCGAAGCTGCCGGTGGTGTTCGGCCGCTATGCCAATAGCCTCGTTGCCGCCGGCGATCCGATGATCGCGCCGCGCAACTCCGCCGAGTTCGACTGGGAGGGCGAGCTGGTCGCCGTGATCGGCAAAACCGCCCGGCATGTCTCGAAGGACGACGCGCTGGATTATGTCGCCGGCTATTCGGTGTTCAACGATGGTTCGATTCGCGACTTCCAGTTTCACAGCCACCAGTGGATCGTCGGCAAGACCTTCGACGGTACCGGCGGCTTCGGCCCGGATTTCGTGACCGCCGACGAGCTGCCGGCCGGCGCGAAGGGCCTGCGGCTCGTGACCCGCGTCAACGGCGCGGTGATGCAGGACGCCAGCACCGACGACATGATCTTCGATATCGCGACGCTGGTGTCCTATCTCAGCAGCGCCTTCACGCTGAGCCCCGGCGACGTGATCGTGACCGGCACGCCCGCCGGTGTCGGCTTCGCGCGCAAGCCGCCGGTCTTCCTGAAGGCCGGCGATATCTGCGAGGTCGAGATCGAAAAGGTCGGCCTGCTGCGCAACCCCATCATCGCCGAGGCCTGATCGCCTCGACCCTTCCGCCGGCGCCATGGACGCGCCGGCGGCTTCGGATGAAACACCTTCGCCGGTTCAAGCCCGCGCGACATTCCGCGCCCGGCAGCACCCCCCAAATGGTCACGCGGCCCATTCCTGATCCCTGTTATCGTCGAATCATTGTCTAGCTTTGAATAGACATGCGCCTTCGGGCGCTTCGTGAGGGAGATTGAAATGAAGACCTACACCAAGCCCGCGATCGTCAAGCTCGGCGACATCGAACTGATCAAGTCCAACCACACCGGCCCGAGCAGCGACGGCAAGAAATACGCCGGCTTCTTCAAGTAAGACCGGTTCAAATATCGCCAGGGAAGGCAGGTTCCAAACGCCTGCCTTCCCTTACGGCGGCGATCAGGACGGCGACGAAGACAGCAGCACGCTGGCATGGATCATGCCGTCACGCGCAGCCTCATCCGCCTTCGCATGCTGGCGAAGGAACCCGCGCCGCCATTGCAGATAACCCATCAGCGCCAGCGCGGAGCGCGTCACATGGATGGTCATGCCGAAGGACAGTTCCTGAAGCGCATGGCGGACGCCGACGACATCGACCCAGGCCGCATCGGCATCGCCCAGCAGGTCCTCGAAATACTCACGGGACGCATCGACATAATTCATCTGGAACGAGTTGAAGACGAAGGTGTCGTTCTGGCGGTTCCGCAGGCTTTCCGGCACCACGCCTTTCTGCGCCTCGCGCAGCAGCTCCTTGTAGCGGCCACCGAAATCATGAATCGCCAGCGCGCTGACCTCGCCATAGAGATGATCGAGCAGCGGCAGATCGCAGAAGGGCGACGCGTCGAACAGGCCCTTCCCGGCGAAATGAGCCTGCGTCACGGTCCGGGGCGCCGAGAAATATCCCCAGTCGTCGCAGAGGATGCCGGTGCCGACCAGCACGGCCTCGTTGCCGCGGCGTTCGTGCGTATAGGCCGCCAGCCCCTTCCCGCAATGAAGCCAGGGCACATCGGCGGTGAGCACGCGCTCCATGTTGACGTCGCTCACGTCCAGCAGGCCGCGCATGCGGCCGGTCTGTTTCAGGCGACGATACGCCCCCTCCGGCAACGCCGACAGCAGGCATTGCCGCAGCAGGCTCATCCTGCCGCGCGCCAGCAACGCGCTGGCGTCCGGCAACGCCTTGAAGAACGCGCCGAACTGCCGGTGCTTCAGCAGGTAGGGCAGGAAAGCCGGCGAGCGCAGGAACAACTGATCGGCGCCGAAGCCGGTAAAGACGAAGGAGTCCGGTTCAGAGAGCCGGGCGACCGCGCGCGAAAAGATATCGCCGAACCAGAAGAAGTCGCTCGGCTCGTCGGAATATCCAGCTTCGGAAAAGGGCGGCGCCGGCAGGTCCTCCGGCGGCACCACGGCGAGATCGATGCCGTAGCGGTCCGCCACCTCCCGGGCATAGCCCTCGCTGATCGCATGGGAGGGCAGCCGCGGCTGGGAGAACATCACGCCGCGGATGCCGGACGTCTGCTCGCCCAGCAGGCAGGCGATGAAGGACGAGTCGAGCCCGCCGGATATCTCGACGCAGACGCGGGCCTGCGGCCGCGCCGCAAGGCGCGTGCGGATGGCGTCGCGCAGCAGATCGAGAATCTGCGCGGCGGCGTCCTCCCGGCGCTGGCCGGCATCGAGCCGGTAGCGATAATCCCGCCGCAGCAACTGCCGGCGCGCGACTCCGTCGGGCGCGACCGTCACCAGTTCTCCAGGCAGAACACGGAACACGCCCGCTATCGGCGTGTCCCGACTGAGGACCTGATAGCCCGGCACGATCAGGATATGCCGCGCGAAGTAATCCTCGTGCCACCGCGCCGCATCGTTCCAGAAAGCGAACAGGCGGTTCGCGATCGTGCGGTCGGCCTCCCGGTAATAGATCTGATACTGGGAAGTAAAACTCTTGAAGGCGTGAACGCCGGTCCGGGTACTGACCAGCGCGACGAAGTCACCCTCGGCGCGCGCCAGCGCCTCCGGACCGTCCCGCTCGATCAGCGCGACGAGGCGGCGCAAGGCCGCCGCGCCGATGCAATCCTCGACGCGCTGGACGATCCCCTCGATCTCGATCGTGCCTTCCCGCCAGCGCAGGCGCAGCGGATCGGCCCCGCCGCCGGACATATCATCGAACCCGTCGCCATGGCCGGACCCCTCCGGGCTCACAGCCGTCATGCCCGCGGTCATGGCAAACATCTCCTGTGCTGAAAGGGTCGCGCGTCCATGAGTGCCCTCGTTCTATCTCTGTCGCATCTGTCCACGAAAACCCTGGGGATCGACCGCACCGTCCGCCTGTTCCAGTGGCTTGGCGAAAAGACGCGCAAGCGCCAGGCCGCCGCGCAGCCGGGCCGGCTCGTCGCGGATCAGGCGTTGCGCGGGCTGAACGCATTGCCGATGCGGATCGAATGCCTCGACCAGGCCGTCGCCGTGTGGTTCGCGCTCAACCGTCACGGCCATCCCGCGTCGCTCAAGATCGGCATGCGGCTGTCGCCGCTGTCGGGACATGCCTGGGTGACATGCGGCGATGATATTTTCATTGCGACGCCCGGGCTTGAGGATTTCTCCGTAGTCGCGGCTTACGAGCCCTGGCCCGCGAGCGCCTGAGCGAATTTGAGTTCGATCAGCTGCTGCACCAGCGCGTCGATATCGCTTCTCACTTCCGCGGCCGGCGCATCGTAACTCTGGGCGATCCGCTCCGCGGCATGGTCGAGCCCGCCTTCGAGGCCGAGGCGCAGCATTTCCGCCGCGATCTCGTTCAGCCCGTAGGACTGCCCGGTCCTGACCGAGAACAGGACGCTCTTGCCCTCGATCACGGTCAGGCTGGTGCCGGGAGACAATCGGATATGCATGGTCGTCCTTTCAATGTTCACAAGCTTCCGGCCTCCATGGGATATGTCTCCATGGGAGCCGCGTGGCGCTGCTGCGCGGCCTGCAACCGCCACAACGACGCATAGAGCCCGTCCGCCTGCATCAGCGCTTCGTGGCTGCCCTGCTCGATCAGCCGGCCATCGTCGATCACGAGGATGCGGTCCATCCGCCCGATGGTGGAGAGCCTGTGCGCGATGCACAGGGTGGTGCGGCCTGCCGTCAGCGCCGCGATCTCCTGGCCGATGGCCTGCTCCACCTCGCTGTCCAGCGCTGAAGTGGCTTCGTCGAGAATGACGATGGGCGCCGGCTTCAGCAGCGCGCGCGCGAGCGCGATGCGCTGGCGCTGGCCGCCGGAGAGCTTGCCGCCGCGCTCGCCCGCGATAGCGTCAAGGCCCGCGCGGCCATGCTCGTCCATGATTTCATCGACAAAGCCGAACGAGTGCGAGCGCCGCAGCGCATCCGCCAGCTCCGCCTCGGTCGCATCCGGCTTGCCGCACAGGATGTTTTCCTTAAGCGAGCGGTGAAACAGCGAGACATCCTGAGTCACGACGCTGATCTGCCGCCGCAACTCGTCCTGCGGAACGGAGCGAATATCGCGGCCGTCGATCCTGATCGCGCCGCTCTGCACGTCCATCAGCCGCAGCAGCAGCGCGACCAGCGTCGACTTGCCCGCGCCGGAGCGCCCGACGATGCCGACCTTCTCGCCGCCCGCGATGGTCAGGCTGAAGTCGCGAAAGACCGGCTCCCGCTCATCATAGCCGAACGTCACCTGCTCGAACGCGATCGCGCCCTGCCGCACCGTTAGAGGCTCCGCGGCGGGATCGTCCGGCATCGCATTCGGCGCGGCGATCACCGCCATGCCCTGACGAATCTCGCCGAGATTCTGATAGATGCCGGAGATTTCCCACGCGACCCAGCCGCCGGTGTTGGCGGCCTGCCAGACCAGCGGCAGCGCCATCGCCACGGCTTCGGCGGGAACCAGTTCGTGCAGCCACAGCGCGACGCCGATGGCCGCCGTGGCCAGCAGCAGCGCGGTGTTCAGCACGGTCAGCGTCGCGATGAAGGCGGTGACGCTGGCCATGTGATGGGCCTGCGCGCGGTCATGGTCGAACAGCCGCTGCCGGACCGGCGCATCCGCCGTGGCAGCCGCCGA
>Ga0180218_1000845_pt1 | contig 22178 bp, 23 predicted proteins | sample eDN3rd37CKraftBY_FD_151334 | JGI IMG/M metagenome (GOLD analysis project Ga0180218, IMG submission 151334) | Enriched backyard soil microbial communities from Emeryville, California, USA - eDNA 3rd pass 37_C Kraft BY (version 2) (version 2) | ecosystem: Environmental > Terrestrial > Soil >...
CGAGGACAGCCTCAAGCTCGTGCGCAACTTCAAGAAGGGCAAGAGCCTGATGTTCGCGTTCGAGGGTGGCTACCACGGCCGCACGCTCGGCGCCTCGGCCATTACCTCTTCGTACCGCTACCGCCGCCGTTACGGCCACTTCGGCGAGCGCGCACAGTTCATCGAGTTCCCCTACCACTTCCGCGGCCCCAAGGGCATGTCGAAGGAAGAGTACGGAGAGCTGTGCGTGCAGAAGTTCGCGCGCCTCTTCGAGAGCGAGTACAACGGCGTTTGGGATGCGAAGGCGGGTGAAGCGGAATACGCCGCGTTCTACATCGAGCCGATCCAGGGCACGGGCGGCTACGTCATTCCGCCGCCGAACTTCTTCAAGGGCATCAAGAAGGTCCTCGACGATCACGGCATCCTGCTCGTCGCCGACGAGATCCAGATGGGCATCTATCGGACCGGCAAGCTCTGGTCGATCGAGCACTTCGGGGTGAAGCCGGACGTCATCGTGTTCGGCAAGGCGATCACGAACGGTCTCAATCCTCTCGCCGGCCTCTGGGCACGCGAGGAGATGATCAACCCGACGATCTTCCCGCCGGGCTCGACGCACTCGACGTTCAACGCGAATCCCATGGGCACCGCGGTCGCGCTCGAAGCCATGCACATGATGGCGGAGACCGACTACGAGACCATGGTCGCGGAGAAGGGCAAGTACTTCCTCGAGGGCCTCAAGGATCTTCAGAAGCGCCACAAGGTCATCGGCGATGTCGATGGTCTCGGCCTCGCGCTGCGCGCCGAGATCTGCGAGGCGCACGATAGCTTCACGCCGTCGAAGCGCCTCGTCGACCTGATGGTGGACGAGGGACTCAAGGGCGACATCGACATCGATGGCCGCAAGTACGGCCTCGTTCTCGATATCGGCGGTTGGTACAAGAACGTCATCACCTTTGCACCGAGCCTGCATATTTCGAAGAGCGAAATCGATCTCGCTCTGCGACTGCTCGATGCACTCATCACGCGCGTGACGCGCAACTAGAGGCTCTGAAAATCGTTTGACGCACAAAGGCGCCCGCTCCGCCGGTACGGAGCGGCCGCCGGATCCCGGGGCTGAGAATGGGGTCGGCGCGGCAGCGGAAATCAAAAAAGGACATGATCTCAATCATGCAGGCAGTTGAGAGTACGGGTAAAGTCGTAGCAAACGACCGGTATGTCTATGACCAGCCGGGTTTCGGGGAGAACGGCCGCATCGGCTTTCTCCTCATCCATGGGCTTGGCGGGACACCGGTCGAGTTGCGCTTTGTGGCGCAGGGCCTGACCAGGGCGGGTTTCGCCGTGTACTGCCCGCTGCTCGAAGGGCACGGTGGGACCGAGGCAGAGCTCAACGCCACCACCTGGCAGGATTGGTACGATAGCGTCGTCGCCGCGCATGACGAGTTGCGCGCGCGTTGCGACATGATCATCGTCGGTGGCCTCTCGTCCGGCGCACTGCTTGCCCTGCGCCTCGCGGCCGAGCGGCGCGACGAGATCGCGTCAACTGTGCTCTTCGCGCCGACGTTGTGGCCGAACGGCTGGGCTGTTCCGCGTGCCCTGCGCCTCATGAAGTACGTGCCGCAGAAGCAGATCGCCAACCTCTTCAGCTTCGCCGAGACCGCCCCTTACGGCATCAAGGACGAGCGCATCCGCGAATTTGCGCTTGCCTCGCTGCAGGGAGAGGGCCGCTCGATGAAGGATGTCTTCGGCCGCAGCGGCTCGATGCTTTGGGAGCTCAAGGCGCTACGTAGCGCCGTCCGCAAGCAGCTCGCCGACGTGAAGCAGCCGACGCTCATCTTCCACCCGCGCAATGACGACCAGGCGGATCTCTCCAACACGACGGAGATTCAGCGTGCGCTCGGCGGCCTCGTGGATGTGATCGTGCTGGACGACAGCTATCACATGATCACGCTGGACCGGCAGCGCACGCTTGTCGTCGATCGCGCCGTCGACTACGGCCAGCGGCTCGTCGCTAAGCTGCAGCCGCGCACGGAAGCGACGCCGGCGGTCAACCAGCTCGCCGCCGAGTAAGCGCGGCGCGCTTCACGCCTTCAGACAAGCTTCGAGATCTGCTGCGAGATTGCGCAGCAGGGTCGGGTAGTGCGCGACACCGGCCGGTATCGCAACGCCGAGCGGATCGAGCACGCCACGGCGCGCATTCGTCTTCTCGGTAATCGTCGCGACGAGCCGCGGCTCGAACTGCGGCTCCGAGAAAACGCAGACCGCCTTGAGCGCACTGATCTTACGGCGCAGCGCCGACAAGCGCCGCGCGCTCGGCGCGATGTCCGGGCTGACGGTAACCGATCCCGCGGCTTCGAGGCCGAAGCGGCGCTCGAAATATTGATAGGCATCGTGGAAGACGATGAAGGGCCGATCGGCGAGGGGTTTCGTCCGCGCTTCGAGCTCCGCCATGAGCGCGCGCATGTCGCGACCGAAGGCTTCGGCATTCGCCTTTAAGCGCTCGGCTGATGCTGGATCTGCCTTGCTCAAAACCTCCGCCATATGCGTGGCGATCAGGATCGCGTTGGCAGGATCGAGATAGAGGTGTCCGTCGATCGCGTTCTTGTCGTGATCGTGCGAATGACTGTGCTTGCCGCTCTTGCCGTGCGTGTGGTCGTCGTCATCGAACGTGCCGCCGCTGCGTATCTCGAGAAGCGTCAGCCCCGGCACCTTTTCAAGAGTCACGACTTCGGCTGACTTCGGAAGCGAGCGGGCCACCTTGATCATGAAGGGCTCGAGCCCGTCGGAAACGCGGAACACGACGCGGGCCGCGCTCAGCGCCTTCGCATCCGACGGCTTGAGCGTGAAGGTGTGTGGCGATGCCGTGCCGTCGATGAGCAGCCTCGGCTCGCCAACGCCCGCCATGACGGAAGCCGCAATCGAGTGGATCGGCTTGATGGTGGCCACGACGTTGAGCTCGTCGGCACGCGCGGCTCCGCCCACCAGGACGAGCCCGAACGCGGCCAGTAGCCCCAAATGCCTCATCATCACCCTCATTTCCGGCTCCCATACATCGACCAGGGCATCCTATTATATGTTATAATGTTACGTGTCCAGTCGAAGCCTTTGGGAGATCGGCGCGTCCATCCGAAAGCGACGAAAAGGCGCGAGCACCGCCACCAGGCCGCAGGTCGTGGGGCTTCAGGCACTTGACGTCGGAGCGCAAGCTTACATATTAGCTTTTCATCCGTGGTGATTTGGCCGGCCGGCTTGCAGCCACGTAAAACAACTCGCTAAAGAGGCCGCGCGCATCCGGAATTCGGTTGAGCACGGCATTGATCGCCGGCCCCGAGTCCGGATTTTTTTGTCGGTGGCAGCCGACCGCGCGGAGGGACTGCATGGCGAGCGTTTCGATCGAGCCGAGCCGGCAAGCCTCGCCCGGCCCCAAGGCGCCTCCGTCCCCCGAGATCGTAAAACGGAGCGCACTCGAGGAGGCGCGGTCCCCGACCAGTGCGTCGGTGACGTTCCCCGCTTCCGAACCGCTCAAACTCGACTGCGGCAAGACGATCGCCCCTTTCACTGTGGCTTACGACACGGCCGGCACGCTCAACGCGTCCAAGTCGAACGCAATCCTCGTCTGCCACGCGCTGACGGGCGACCAATACTTCTTGCGCACGCATCCCGTCACGAAGAAGGGCGGCTGGTGGGATCAGATGATCGGTCCCGGCAAGCCGATCGACACAGACCGCTTTTTCGTCATCTGCGCGAATATCCTCGGCGGCTGCATGGGTTCGACCGGCCCGGTATCGATCAATCCGGCAACCGATAAGCCATACGGGCTCGACTTTCCCGTCATCACCATTCGCGACATGGTGCGCGCGCAGGTGCGCCTGATCGATCACCTCGGCATCGACAAACTGTTTGCCGTGGTCGGCGGATCGATGGGCGGCATGCAGGTCCTCGAATGGGCCGCGCACTTCGGTGATCGCGTGCATTGCGCCGTGCCGATCGCGACGGCAGCCTGGCATTCAGCCCAGAACATCGCTTTTCATGAAGTGGGGCGCCAGGCCGTCATGGCCGATCCGGAATGGCTCGAAGGACGCTATCTCCTCGAGGAACGTGTGCCACGTCGCGGCCTCGCTGTTGCACGCATGGCGGCACATATCACGTATCTTTCGGAGGCCGCGCTGCACGCCAAGTTCGGTCGCAATCTGCAGAACCGCGATGCGCGCACGTTCTCCTTCAACGCGGATTTCCAGGTCGAAAGCTATTTGCGCCACCAGGGTTCGACGTTCGTCGATCGCTTCGACGCCAACAGCTATCTCTACATAACGCGCGCCATGGACTATTTCGATCTTGCCGCGGAGTTCGACGGCGTACTCGCGAACGCTTTCCGCGGCACGAAGACCCGTTTCTGCGTCGTATCATTCACGAGCGACTGGCTCTATCCCACCCACGAGAACCGCAAGATCGTTCAGGCGCTGAATGCCGTTGCCGCCAATGTCAGCTTCGTCGAAGTCGAGAGCGACAAGGGCCACGACGCGTTTCTACTCGAAGAGCCCGTGCTTTTCGACACCATCCGCGGCTTCATCAACTCCACCGCTTCACGGCTCGGCCTCTCGACTGCAAGGAGCGCGGCCTGATGCTCGCCCGCCAGGAAGACCGCGCGCTCGCGCCGCCGCGCGTCGATCACCTGCTGATCGCCAACCTCATCAAGCCCGGCGCCCGTGTGCTCGACGTCGGATGTGGCGACGGCGCGCTGCTCCAGCTTCTCGCCGAGCGGAAAGACGTCGACGCCCGCGGCGTCGAGATCGAGCGCGATCGCGTGAACGCCTGCGTGGCGCGCGGCCTCTCGGTCATCCAGGGCGATGCCGACCAGGATCTCGATGCCTATCCGGACGACGCCTTCGACTATGCGATCCTCTCGCTCACCATTCAGGCAACGCGCAACCCGAAGAAGGTCCTCGCCAACCTGCTGCGCATCGGCCGCCACGCCATCGTCTCGTTCCCGAACTTCGGTCACTGGCGCGTGCGGACGAAGCTCCTCATGACCGGTCGGATGCCCGTCACCGAGCACCTGCCGGACACCTGGTACGACACGCCCAATGCGCACCTCTGCACGATCAAGGACTTTGCCGACCTCTGCCGGCTGGTCGACGCCCGGGTCGAGCGAGCGGTCGCGTTCAACGCCTGGGGCCAGCAGCTCGGCACCTGGGTCCGCCTGCCGCTGACCATCCATAACCTCCTCGGTGAGAAGGCGGTGTTCCTCCTGTCTCGTCGGTCGGCCGCGCGGTAAGTCCGCTGACGTCATATCCTACTGAAGTGTAACCCTCTGCGGCGGACGAGCCCTGGCCGTTTACCAGCGGGGCAAGACCCTGCGCCAGATCGACCTTCTCGGCTTCCGCCGCCGCAATTTCGGCTGCAATATCCTTGACAGACAGCAGCCGGATAGCTACCTCCTCCGGCAGTGACTGGCACTCTAGGATTATGAGTGCTAACAGTCGCCGGCGACCGCACCCCGCGGCTCCCCAACCCAGAGCAAAAACCCCATTCGGAGCAGGTCCTCTATGAAGTTCCGCCCCCTTCACGACCGCGTGGTCGTGCGCCGCACCGACAGCGAGACGAAGACCGCTGGCGGCATCATCATCCCCGACACCGCTGCTGAGAAGCCTCAGCAGGGCGAGGTCATCGCGGTTGGCCCCGGCGCCCGCGACGAGAGCGGCAAGCTCGTCCCCCTCGACGTCAAGAAGGGCGACAAGGTGCTGTTCGGCAAGTGGTCGGGCACCGAGGTCAAGATCGACGGCAAGGAGCTGCTGATCATGAAGGAGAGCGACATCATGGGCGTGCTCGACAAGTAAGTCGGACCGGCCCCTCGCTCCTTCAAACACGAATTTCCCTTTACCCCACCAGGAACCCTGCACATGGCAGCCAAAGACGTAAAGTTTTCCGCTGACGCCCGCGAGCGCATGATGCGCGGCGTCGACATCCTCGCCAACGCCGTGAAGGTGACGCTCGGTCCGAAGGGCCGCAACGTCATCATCGAGAAGTCCTTCGGCGCCCCGCGCACGACCAAGGACGGCGTGACGGTCGCGAAGGAGATCGAGCTCGAGGACAAGTTCGAGAACATGGGCGCGCAGATGGTGCGCGAAGTGGCCTCCAAGACCAACGACGTCGCCGGTGACGGCACGACGACGGCCACCGTCCTCACGCAGGCGATCGTCCGCGAGGGTCTGAAGTCGGTTGCGGCCGGCATGAACCCGATGGACCTGAAGCGCGGCATCGACAAGGCCGTCGGCCAGGTCGTCGAGGAGATCAAGAAGCGCTCGAAGAAGGTCAAGAACTCCGACGAGATCGCCCAGGTCGGCACCATCTCGGCCAACGGCGAGAGCGCCATCGGCAAGATGATCGCCGAGGCCATGCAGAAGGTCGGCAACGAGGGCGTGATCACGGTCGAGGAGGCGAAGAGCCTCGAGACCGAGCTGAATGTCGTCGAGGGCATGCAGTTCGACCGCGGCTATCTCTCGCCGTACTTCATCACCAACGCCGACAAGATGATCGCCGAGCTCGACGATCCCTACATCCTCATCCACGAGAAGAAGCTCTCGGGCCTGCAGCCCATGCTGCCGCTGCTCGAGGCCGTCGTGCAGACGGGCAAGCCGCTCCTGATCATCGCCGAAGAGGTCGAGGGTGAGGCGCTCGCGACGCTCGTCGTCAACAAGCTCCGCGGCGGCCTGAAGATCGCCGCCGTAAAGGCGCCGGGCTTCGGCGATCGCCGCAAGGCCATGCTCGAGGACATCGCCGTCCTGACCAACGGCCAGGTCATCTCTGAGGATCTCGGCATCAAGCTCGAGACCGTGTCCCTCGACATGCTCGGCCGCGCCAAGCGCGTGTCGATCGACAAGGAAAACACGACGATCGTCGACGGCGCCGGCAAGAAGAAGGACATCGAGGCCCGCGTCAGCCAGATCAAGATCCAGATCGAGGAGACGACCTCGGACTACGACCGTGAGAAGCTGCAGGAGCGGCTGGCGAAGCTCGCCGGCGGCGTTGCGGTGATCAAGGTCGGCGGTGCGACGGAAGTCGAGGTGAAGGAGCGCAAGGACCGCGTCGACGACGCGCTCAATGCGACCCGCGCCGCAGTCGAGGAAGGCATCGTTCCGGGCGGCGGCGTCGCGCTGCTCAAGGCGACGCAGGCGATCACCGTCAAGGGTGAGAACGAGGACCAGGAAGCGGGCATCCAGATCGTGAAGCGCGCCCTCCAGTCGCCGATCCGCCAGATCGCCGAGAATGCCGGCGTCGAGGGTTCGATCGTCGTCGGCAAGGTGCTCGAGTCGCGCGGCCAGACGTTCGGCTACGACGCCCAGGGCGACGAGTACGGCGACATGATCGAGAAGGGCATCATCGACCCGGCCAAGGTCGTGCGCACCGCTCTGCAGGACGCCGCTTCGATCGCCTCGCTCCTCATCACCACCGAGGCGGGCGTTGCCGAGGCGCCGAAGAAGGATAGCCACGCCGGCCACGATCACGGTGGCATGGGCGGCATGGGTGGCATGGGCATGTAAGCCCGCCGCTCAGGCAGCTACGCGAAATGAAGGCCGCTTCGGGAAACCGAGGCGGCCTTTGTTATTTTGCCGCGGGCTGCCGGGAAGAGGTGCTTCGCAAGCATTGCGCGGTGCCATGCCCGCGGCGGCAATAGCGACAGCGCTGAGCTTGTTTCGCGGGCTGCCGGGAAGAGGTGCTTCGCAAGCATTGCGCGGTGCCACGCTCGCGGCGGCAATAGCGACAGCGTTGAGCCTGTTTCGCGGGCTGCTGGGAAGATGGTGGCCTTGTCCCTTCTCCCCGTCCTTACGGGGAGAAGGTTAGGGTGAGGGGCGGCGGCATACGCCGACGTCAGCACAAGCGGCCGCCCCTCTCCCCGCCCCTCTCCCCGCCCCTCTCCCCGCAAGACCAGGGAGAGGAGAATGTCGCTAAGCCAACCGCAGCATCACGACGCCCGCGAGGACCAGCACGCCGGCAATAACGCGTAGCTTCAGCAGCGGCTCGCCGAGAAAGACGACGCCGATCAGCGCCGCGAACAGGACGCTCGTCTCGCGCATGGCGCCGACGATGGCGATCGGTGCCTGCGTCATGGCCCAAAGCGCGATCCCATAAGCGCCGATCGACATGGCGGCGCCGAGCAGCAGCATCCGCGCCGACCCAAGAAACGCCGTTACGAGGCCGCCGCGCCAGCGCCACCCGCCGTAGAGAACGAGTACGATCGCACCAGCCAGGAAATCCCAGGCAATGTAGGCGCCGACATGTCCCGACAGACGGACGCCCATGCCATCAACGACCGTGTAGGCGCCGATGGATGCTGCCGTGAGCAGGGCGAAGGCGACCGCGCGCACCTCGATCCGGCTCGAATCGCGGGCGCCTTTGAGAGAGAGCAGCACGACGCCAAGCGCCAGGCCGACGACGCCGAGCCATCCGAGCAGGCCGATCCCTTCCCCGACAAAGAGCGCAGCCCCGATGGCTGTGAGGAGCGGCGCGCTGCCACGCGCGAGCGGATAGACCTGTCCGAGATCTCCGGTCTCGTACGCAATGCCCAGCGATTGAAAGTAGACGAGATGGATCAGTCCCGACGCGACGAGAAAGGGCCATGCTTCTGGGGCCGGCAGCGGAAAGATGAAGCAGAACGGCAGCGCGACGACGCCGCCCGCAATGCCGAGCAGCGTGCTCGCGATCCGCGGCTCGACGCGCAGCTTGAGGAGCGCGTTCCAACCGGCGTGCAGCGCGGCTGCGAACAGCATGACCGCGAATACGAAACTGTCCATCTGCTTGAACTGTTCAGAGCCGGACGGCTCTGCCCCCTGCGGGCGCCGCGGGATACTGCTGATGCAGTGCGCTCCGGTTCGAGCCGCGTGACCGCCGGCGCTATTGTGACAGCTCCCGACGCTCTTACCAAGGGCCGCTCAACCGACCTCGTTCCCGACGAACACGGCGTGGTTGTCCCAGCTCCATGACGTCGATGCCGCGATAGGCCGTGCGTCGTCCTTCTCGTAAACGCGCTCGATGAGCCCCGTGCCCGCCGTCATGAGGAACTCGGCCGGCATAGCCGTCGGTGCGATGCCGGAAACATCGTCGAGCCTATGCGTGTGGACGAGCTTGCCCGACGCAACGTCGAGGACAATGGCACGCGCGCCCTTCGAGCTCGTCACCGCGACGAAAGCGCCATCGCGATCGCAGGCAACGGAACTGACATAGCCAGACAGGCCTTGCTGTGCTTCAGGCGGCAGCGCGACCGTATCAAGGGATCGCTGGCGACGATGCCGATAGACGAGCGCCTGCGCACCGACAGGGCCATTGGCCACCTGCGCGCCGATGATGATCGTGCCGTCACGTGCGACGTCGAGATGGCGCAAGGATAATCCGCCTCCCGTGGCGATCTCGTGCCGCTCGAGCAGATCGCCGGTGCGCACGTCGACATAGGCAAGCGTCGTCTCGATCGCGTCGGGATTTAGAATGCGCCGGCCGCCGCCGAAATCCGGATGCTCCAGGAGGCCCCCGTTGGCGATGGCGAGCACCGATCCGTCTCCGATCAGCGCGAGATCATGCGGCCCGATGCCGCCCGAGGCAAACTCGCCGACACGCCGGAAACCCGCCGTCGCGTCGTAGACGCCGATAACCCCGCGCGCGCCGTCGAAGTCGTTCTCGGTCGTGTAGAGAAGGCGGCCGTCGCGCGAGAACACGCCGTGTCCGTAGAAGTGCCGGTCTGCCGGTGTCGTGAACGCAATTGGCGCCCTGCGGCTGTCCGCCGTGAACGCAATCGCGAAATTTCCCGGTCGCCGCGCGAACACGACGCACGTGCGATCGGTCGGCGAGACCGTGATGTCATGCCCGCGCCCCGGCAGGGCGACTGCATGAATATCGCGGCCGTCGGCCGTGAAGAGTGCCGCGGAGTAGCGGCCATCCTCGCCGCGTCTAGCGGCCGCGTAGAGCGCTTCGTGCGTTCCGGATCTGGCACGGACCGGAGCACCGGCCGACAAAACGCCTGCCGCAGCACCGAGCAGCAGTGATCTGCGATCAATCGCCATCGCTTGCATTGAACCCCATGGAAAGCCCAGCCGTGAGCCCCAGCAGCGCGACGGCCTGCTCGCGCGCGTTCTTCAGCGGAAAGCCGACAGCAACAAGCGGCTGCATCATCTTGTCGGCATCGAAGGGCTTGCCCTGTCGCGCCAGCTTGACGATCTCGCCGCGCGCCGTCTCGATCTCATTGCGCACGAGCTTGGCATTGAGCGGCACGGTCACGCCTGGATGAGCGGCGCTCGTGTCAAGAATGGCCTTGTGGAGACCGCCTGCCGTGTAGAGGTGATGCAGCCCATCCATCCCCGCCTGAAAGAGCCTGAGTGTGCGCTTGCTCTTTGCCAGGACCGGCGTGAGCTTGCGTCGCTGGGGGTTGAGGCCAATCGCTGCGCCAATCCATTCGTCGCGCACGCGCTCGAGCCCGTTGTCGAGCGACTTCGCGAGCGCAAGTGTCGTTTCAGAAGCCTTCAGGAAGTGCGGATTGCCATCGCCGGGATTGAGCCAGTCGCGCGCGTAGCCCCCAGGCCCGGTCCAGTCGGCAAGAACGGCCGCGGCGAGGTTGCCGATGTTCGCGCTGATCGCCTTGGCGTACGCGCAACGGAATGTGCGCTCCTCGGGCTCTTTTGCCGGCGTGTCGAAGAGCGCCGTCTCGAGCGCGCCGAGGCCCTGTATGGCGACACGCTTCTTCGCAAGCTTGTCCGGATCGAGCGCATCCCCCTCGCGCGCGCGAATGACCTGAGCGACCTGCCGTGCGCCGATCCCGCGCCGATCCGGCCAGAAGAAGATCCGCTCGAGCCGGTTGTCCTCCGTGATCGGGCCGAAACGAATGTGCTCGATACGCCCCCACGCCGTGACGAGGCCATCGAAAGCGCGTTCCATGCCGCGCTGCTGCTCCGCCGTGCGGCGCGCGCAGTAATCATCGAGCGACTTTGTCAGCGTCGCGGCTGCCGAAACGAGCGCGGCATAGCCCGGCTGGATGTGCTTCTCGAGCGCCCGACGCGCGAGCCCGGCGTGATCGAATGCGCCCGGCTCCGCGGCACGCGCAGCACCACACGCGATGAAGCCCGCAAAGATCACGCTTGCGGCGGTGCTCACCAAGCGTTCTGCGAGGGACACGACACGTCTCCTCAGAGCGAATTGACAAAAGCCAGGAGCCGCCGCCGGTCCTCCGGCGTAAGCTGCGCGAAGGCGTCGCGCGCGCGCTGCGCCTCGCCGCCGTGCCAGAGGATAGCCTCGGTCAGATTGCGCGCGCGGCCGTCGTGCAGGAAGAACGCGTGACCGTTCACCACTTCTGTCAGGCCGATGCCCCAAAGCGGTGCCGTGCGCCATTCCTGTCCATCGGCCCGCGCCTCGGGACGGCCGTCGGCAAGTCCATCCCCCATGTCATGCAGCAGGAAATCCGAGTATGGCCAGATCTTCTGATTGTGCAGATGGGGATCGGATGCGGCGTTCCCTGTCGTGAAGCTCGGCACGTGGCAGGATGCGCAGCCGGCCTCATGAAAAATACGCTTACCCGCAAGCACGTCCGGCGCGGCGGGATCGCGGCGAGGCGGCACCGCAAGATTGCGGGCATAGAAGCCGACAAGATCGAGCAGCTTGGTGTTGATCTCGATGTTGGGGGACTGCGGCGTGCCGCCATGCGGCGCTTGTCGGCAGAAAGCCTGCGCCGGCGTGCAGTCGCCCCACGGATAGGGGGCAACCCAGTTGCCGATGCCGATATCGCCCGCGAAGGCGTCGGCGGATTGCTGGAGGACGCTCGGCTGGCCCGCCTTCCACCCGAAGCGGCCAAGCATGACCTTCTTGTTCTCGACCGACCAGACCCAGTTGGCGCGACCGGAGATGCCATCGCCATCGCGGTCGTCTGGATCCTCGTGCGCGAGAATATCCTCGGGCCGAATGGCTTCGATGAGCCCGAGGCCGATCATCTGCGGCGTCATGCGCGGCGAGATCATCGTTTTAGGATGCATCGGCCCGTAACCGAGATCCTCGATGTGGTAGGTCGGCGGCCGAAGCGAGACGACCTCGCCACCCGCGAGCGTGACCGGCACTTCCTCGTAGCTGATGACCATACGCCCCTCGCCGGCATGGCCCTGGACGCCGAACTCCTGAAGCTGCGTACCGTAAGTCGGCTCAGGAACAACCGAGATGCGGCCCTCGGCGAGCGCTTTGCGCTGCTCTTCGGTCTCCGGCGGAATGGAAAGGCGCAGGAACATCGACACGGAGCGGTCTTCGATGTCCGGCCCGCGTGGCGGCTCACCGCGGCCATCCTTCAAGTGGCAAGCCTGGCAGGCGCGCGCATTGTAGAGCGGCCCTAGGCCGTCCGACGATTTGGTCGACGCGGGAGCGGAAACCCAGAACTTGCGGAAAATGCCGTTACCGATCTTGAAGTCGAGCTCCTTGGCGAGCCCCATGTTCGGCGAGAAGTGCGAGAAGGCGTCGATGGTATCCGTGCGGTGGTCGGAGGTCGCGGCGCCGCCCGGATGCTCCTCGCCGACCTCGAGCGTGCTTTGTGGCGCCCCTTCCGAAAGCGCAATGCCGACAGCAAGCACCAGGACGCCTGCGAGCGCCCCCAGTTTCAATGCGCCCACGATCCCAGACACCCGCCATTTCTTGTGCATGCTACTTCTTGCCTTCGAGCGCCTTCATGGGATTGTCGAGGCTGTCTGAGCCTTCGAACGTGATCGCGCGCAACTCCAGCACCGCAACCGCGCGCTCGAACTCCTTGGTCTGCGCGATGAGCGCCTCGATCGCCGCCTCGATGACGCCATTTCCTTCCTTGTTACCCTCGCCGAGCATCTGGTCATAGGCCTCGATCGTCTCGGCGCGCGTCTTGAGCGCAGTCATGCGTTTGTTCGTCAGCGCGAGCGCCTGGCGCACGCGATCGTCGATCTCCGGAGACTTCGCGCGGACGAGATCGGACGCGCTCGGCCCCTTGATCGTGCTGCCGTCGATCCGCGTATAGCGGCCGAAGTAAACGTTCTCCATGCCGATGACATTGTAGTAGTGCGAGTTGTGCGTGTTGTCGGAGAAGCAGTCGTGCTCCTCCTCGGGATCATTGAGCAGCAGGCCGAGCTTCATGCGCTCGCCCGCGAGCTCGCCATAGGAGAGACTGCCGAGGCCGGTGAAGAGTGCGGTGAGCGGGTCGGCTTCAGGCGCGAAGAGCGCCTTGCGCGCCTCGCCTTCAGGTCCCCACTTCGCTGCCATATCCTCGAGGTCTTCGATCAGAAGGTCGGTGGCGACGCGCAGGTACGCGATGCGCCGATCGCAGTTGCCGCCCGTGCACTTTTTCAGATCGAAGTCGGTGACCGGCCGATTTCCCGCGCCCGGCCCCGTGCCGTTCAAATCCTGGCCCCAGAGCAGGAACTCGACGGCATGATAGCCGGTCGCCACGTTGGCCTCGATCCGGTCGGCTTCCTGAAGCTGATCGGCGAGCAGCTCCTTGGTGATCTTGCTGGCATCGACCTTGCGACCGCCGATGGTAAGCGTCCGGTTGGCGATGACGTTTGCGGTGTAAAGCGGGTTGCTGTCGGATCCTGTGCCGTAGCTCGAATCTACATAGTCGATAAGGCCTTCGTCGAGCGGCCAGGAGTTCACGCGGCCCTCCCAATCGTCGACGATCTTGTTGCCGAACCGAAAGGCCTCCGTCTGCATGTAGGGGACGCGCGCTGCGATCCAGGCTGCGCGCGCCTCGGCAAGGCTCTCGGCGGTTGGCGCCGCGATCATGCGATCGATGGCCCCCTTCAGTGCCTTGGCGCGGACGACCGAATCCTCATAGGTCGCCTGCGCGATGTTGGCATACGTCTCAGCGACGTCCTTGACCGTTGCCGCCGAGAGCGGGAGGGCCAGCGCGAGCCACATCAACGCAGCCGCGCCTGCCCGCCACCCGAGCCCGAATCCACACCTCGTCCCCATCGCCACTGCTCTCCCGCTCGCTGGCACTTCCCGAGCCAACGACAACGACCGGCAGCGGCGTCAGAAACCCGCCTCGGTCAGTCGTCGCCCTTACTGTGGTCGGCAGATCCCGACTGGAGCTGCCCGTAGTTCTCGACTCCGATCGCCTGCATGAGGTCGAGCTGAGTCTCCAGAAAATCGATGTGACCTTCTTCGTCCTTCAGCAGCTCTTCGAAGAGCGCCATAGAGACGTAGTCCTCCTCCGTGCGGCATAGCTCGCGGCCCTTCATGTAGAGGTCGCGCGCGATGTACTCACCCTTCAGGTCGCACTCGAGGACCTCCTTGAGATTCTGCCCGATCATGAGCGGTGCGATGTACTGAAGATTGGGGTGCCCCTCGAGGAAGATGATGCGCATGACCAGCTTGTCCGCGTGGTGCATTTCCTCAATGGATTCTTCGCGTTCCTTCTTGGCCAGCTTGGTGAAGCCCCAATCGTCGAGGAGCCGGTAGTGCACCCAGTACTGATTGACCGCCCCAAGCTCCAGCTTCAGCGCCTCGTTCAGTATGTCGATGACCGGCTTCTTGCCCTTCATGTCGTCCTCCGCGTGCTCGGACAGTTTAGAACGACACTAAAGAGCTTAACCGGCGCGCGCCGTCAATGACTGAACCGCGCGCTCGAAGGACGTTGCACCGGCTGATCTCAGCGGCACAAAGGGCTTTGCGAACTTTCGGCATAGCACCTTTGCCCTGAGACACGCGGAATGACTGACGCAGTCGATCGGACACACGACCGCGTCGCAGCCCTCGATCATGCCGTCGATGCGCACGAGCGCGTGCTCCTCGCCGCCGTCGTGATGCATGAGCTCCGCGCCCATGCGCGCGGCGACGCGGCGCAGGTTGTCGATCGCGCCGCTGCGTCCGCCGATGTAGAGGATGCGCCGCGCAATGGAGGTCTGGACGGTCTCGTCGCAGGCTTCGGCACCTGGGCACACGGCCGCGCCGTTCGCAGCCCGCAGACGCTGCTGCCAGCGCGCGCGCCCGAGCTGCTGCTGAAGCTCGCCGATCATGCGCTCGGCGGCGCGTGCCCTTTCGCGGGCAACGGCCAGAGCGCGCTCGCGGCGGCCCGGGGGCTGCTCACGGCGATGGCTTCGCACTTCAGGCACCGACATAAGCGGCACGGCCGCGATTGCGCTTTCACTGAGCCGCGAGAGTGCGACATCGCGCTCGAGAACAAGCTGACGGTGGCGCTCCGCCTGGCGCAGCAGCTTAGCCTCGAGATCGTCGAGGCGCGCCTGCAGCTCACTCGCACGGCTCGCATTCTGGTGCGTGACGCGTCCGAGCACGTGGCTGAGCATGTGGACGTCGCCGAATATACGCGTCGAAAGCGCACTTGGTACATGCGCCGCGCTCATGAACGCCCAGTACGCGCCAGCGACGCGCCCGCTGTCGAACTCCTCCTCCCACAGTCGCGTGAGATCGGCTTCCTCGCGTACCGCCGCCACCCTGCGGATGATCCCAGCGTGGCGCTGATCGAGGAGCTTCTGCACCGTGCGCGCGATCTTGCAGTCCTTGCCGACCTGCTGAACGAAGTAGCTGTGGATCTCGTAGGCGCGCGCGCCCTCGCGCGGGCGGACGCCGGCCTTGCGACCGATGGCAATGAGGTCCTCGTGCGAGAGGCAGGTGCCGACGATCGAGCACTGCAGGCCGCCCTGGATTTCCCAGATCTTGTGTCGGGAGGCGGAGCGAGCCGGGGGCTCCGGCTCAAGCGGCCCGGCGCGCAGATCGATCGCCGGTCGCTTGAGGCGCGCTACGTCGGCGGACCCTCTCGGGCGGTCCTGCATCGGGCGCTTGCTCAGGCAGATTCGTCAACAGGGATGCGCCGCTTCGAGCGGCCGGCCATGCGGGCGAGCTGCTTCCTCGTTGCGGCAGAGCGGTAAGGGCAAACGAGGCCCTGCTTCTCCAGGCGCTCCATGGCCGCATAGATCGTCTCGACGGCGATCGGCGCGCAGGAGCAGCAGTTGAAGCGATGATTGAGCGTGCGGTAGACGAGGCCCGGCGTCGGGATCGGCGCCTCGGGCAGGTTGAGCAGATACAGCAGCGCCCTGCTGATATCCCCGTCGCTGATCACATTGCAGTGGCAAACGATCATGATACCCGCTCCGGGCGGTTACGCGCACGCCGTCCACACATTCCGCGGGTACCGTCGAGCAGACGCATCGGCCAATCCGCCGACAATTCCAGGCCATTCTCTTTCAGCGTGGCGGCAAGCGCGCACGACTGGCCCATGACGTCGTCGCAATCGCAGTTCTCGAGGAGTGCCTTCGCACAGGCCTGCAGCGCAGGACATACGCCATGTTGCATGGACGCGACCAGCGATACAGCGACGCACTCGTCACGGCAGAAGCCACGGCAAGGACCGGGGAAGACCTCGATCTCGCGCCGGCTGGCGGCCGTTATGGCGCGCACCCAGCACGATAGATCGCCGACGATCCGGCGCGCGGCCTTCGGCCCGAGTTCGCCTTCGAAAAGGCGCCACGCCTGCTCCCAGCAGGCGATGTCGCTCGTCTGGTAGCCGGCGACCCAATGACGAAAGCCGAGCGCGACGAGCCTATCGGCGCCGCTCAGATCCGGCACGTAGCTGAACCGCGCAGGGCCAGCCACGCCATCGTCCCGATCCTTGACAACCATCGTCATCACGTACCCGCCGTTCGGTGGCGCCTATCGAAGGGAACCAGCACGCAGGATCAGCTCCCAGGCCCGTCGTTGAACTTCACCTTGTCGACGAGCTCGGAGGCCTTCTTGCGCAGAGCAGAGATGTCCGCGAGCGGCGTTTTGTCGGGAACGAGCTTGCCCCAGCTCTTCACGAGATCTGTCGGCGGCACGTTGGGATCGATCGGATATTCGCTGTTGGCTTCCGCGTAGAGATGCTGGCCCTGGTCGGAGGCCAGGAAGGCAATCAGCTTAAGGGCTGCCGCCTTGTTCGGCGCGCTCTTGATAAGCGAGACACCAGAAACGTTCACATGCGTTCCCGTCGTTTCCGCGTTCGGGAATATTATGCGGACACTTTCGGCCCACGCCTTCTGCTTCGGGTCCTTCAACATCGCCGCCATGTAGTAGGTATTGCCGACCGCGAGGTCGCAAAGACCCGCCTGAACGTCACGGACCTGTTCGCGATCGCCGCCGGCCGGCTTGCGTGCCAGGTTTTCCTTGAGCCCTTTGAGCCACGTCTCGGTCGCGGCCTCACCCTTGTGGGCGAGGACCCAAGCGATGAGCGAAACATTGTAGACGTGTTGACCGGGACGAATGCAGATCTTGCCTTTCCACTTGGGATCGGCGAGCTCCTCGTAGGTGATGCTGGTCTGCTTCACGCGCTCCTTGGACGCGTAGACGACGCGGGCACGCTGCGTCAGGGCGAACCAGTGGCCCTCGGGGTCACGGAAGCTCGGCGGAATGTTCGCCAGTTCCTTCACGTCGGCGAGGCTCACAGGAGCGGTGATACCGCGATCTTTCGCTTCGCCAAGACGCCCGATGTCGACAGTGAAGAGAAGATCGGCAGGGCTGTTGGCGCCCTCTGCCTGGATGCGCTCCTCGAGACCGGCGTTTGCGTAGACGATGTTCGTCTCGATACCGGTTTTGGCCGTGAAGGCCTTGAGCATCGGATCGATGAGCTGCGGCTGGCGGTAGGAGTAGATGTTGACTTTTTCAGCGGCCGACGCGGCGGTCGAAGCAAAGGATGTGAGCGCGAGGGCCGCGGCGAGCGCGCCCAGGCAGCGAGGCATGGTCATGTCGGGCTCCAGTATCTCGGGAGTCAAGGTCCCGGGGTCTGAGCGGCTTAACTGTACTGCACGGGTAGACAAAAACCCGCCGCCGCGCCCCTGTCAAGGGCCTGGATCAAACATCTAAGCAGTTGGAATTCTTCTAAATATAAACTGCCGTCGCACGCTTCGACGCAGCCGCTCGGAAGCACACGGCAGATCACGATTTTGGCTGCGATGGACGCATTGGACGCGCCGTGCGCACGGCGCGCGCAGCCGCAGTCTGCAAAGGCTTGCGAGGCGATTTGCCACGCGCTTTCGCCGCAGCGCGGCCACCACGCGGAGCGGGCTTCGACTTGTCGCTGGGGCTTGGCGCCTCGCGCGCGACCATGTCTGCGAGCGAGTGACGATCGAGCACCGCAATGAAAGCCTCGAGCGCATCATCGAGCACGCGCGTAACGCCGGCGCCCGTATCCGAGACCGGCTCCGTCGTCTCCATGGCACGCACGATGTCGCCGATGAAGATCGTCTCCGCGGGACGGCTGAGACGGATGCCGCCATGGCGTCCGCGCACCGCCGCCGTCAGGCCGGCGCGCGAGAGGATGTGCACGATCTTGAAGACGTTCTGCATGGTGATCTCGAGCGACGCGGAGAGGTCGACGACCTTCACCAGTGCGCCTTCGGCGCGTGCGCACGCAATCAGGATCCGGATGGCATCGCCGGTCGATTTATTGAGCCGCATAGTGCCAGACCCCTGCCATTCACATCCTCGTCCGACCTCGGACGAACCTGCCATCACCCTGTCCGCCTTAGACCAACGCGGCCTGACGGAAATATCTAGCGCACATTCAGCCCCTTGACGAGGCGGACCGGAAGCAGATCTCAAAGACTTCCGGCGCGCCGGGCTGCTGGAAGCCGCCCCTCACTTGGTCAGAATAAGCTTGCCGTTCGCGGTGACGCGAAGGCGGTAGTCCGCCCCGTTGTGAACGATGATGGCCTCACGCCGCCCGCCGAGAAGCTCGGCGAGCTCGATCCGGATCGGCGCCTCGTCGCGGGGCGCCCGCGCTGCATCGGGTTGAGCCCGATCCGGGCCCTTCGCAGTCATTACTAAACACTCTCCAGCTCGCATGACGCCGCATCCTTCATATACTTGACTCAATTGGTCAAGAAAAATGCGATTGCAGCGGTGGAGCAGACCATGCGCTGTGGCGTCAGGGCCCGCGACCGAAGGCAGCCCGAGCCCACAGATCAAGCCCGGGCTGCAGGTGAGAGCGCTGTGCTAAGATGCTGGCATGTAGCGCCCTTTCCCGGGCCTCAAGCCGCCCCAAGGAGCACACGATGTACATCGCCATGAATCGCTTCCGCGTCATCAAGGAGCGGGCCAAGGACTTCGAGAACGTCTGGACAAACCGCGACAGCTATCTCCATGAAGTGCCGGGATTTGTCGCGTTTCACCTGCTGAGGGGGCCGGAGCAGGACGGCATCCAGCTGTTCGCCTCGCACACCGTGTGGCGGAGCTACGAGGACTTCATCGGCTGGACGAAATCGGAGGCCTTCCGCAAGGCGCACGCGCGCGCCGGCAATGCGAGCACGCAGTCGATGGTCGCGGGCCCCGCCCAGTTCGAAGGCTTCCAGGTGATCCAGGAAGTGGGGCCGGACGGCAGCAAGATCCGCCACGCGAAGGACTGAACTCTCGGACCGCGCCAGACGGCACCGACTGGGGCCGCAGCGAGAACAAACGATAAACTTATCGTCGACGATGAGCGCGAATCAGCGCATGTTCTTTCTACGTTCTCTTCGCCCACTGACGCCGACGGACCCCGCCATGCGCACCTTCCTCGTCTCCTACGATCTCGCGAACCCTGACATGAACCAGCCCTATCTCGCCGACGCCATCATGAGCCTCGGCGAAGCCTGGGCGCGGCCGCTCGCCAACGTCTGGTACCTGCGCACGGAGACGAGCCAGGACGCCATCGAGGGGCGCCTCGCGCGTCTCCTCGACGAGCACGACGGGCTGCTCGTGCAGGGCGTGCGCGAGGAAGCCGCCTTCCGCAATACGGGTCTACGCTGGTTCCGCCGCCGCCGCCGTGAGGAAGCCGCGAGCAACATCGTGGCGTTCCCGGCACCGGCCGAGGCGTTCCCGCAGGGTGACGTGGTGGAGCCCGCGCCGCTCAGGGCCGCCAGCTAAGGAAGTTCGCGATCAGCGCGAGACCGAGGCGCTGGCTTTTCTCGGGGTGGAATTGAGTACCCGCGAGATTGTCGCGCGCAACCATGGCCGTGACCGGACCACCATAGGCGGTCACGGCAACGAGGTCGGCGGGATCAGCCGGCGTCAGGTGATAGGAGTGCACGAAGTACGCGTGCAGTCCGCCCGGCCCGGTCGCAATGCCGTCGAGTAGCGGATGCGGTCGGCGCACGTCGAGCGTGTTCCAGCCCATGTGCGGAATCTTGAGCGTCGGGTCTGCCGGCTGAATGGCTGCAACCTCGCCCTGGATCCAGCCCAGTCCCTCGTGCACGCCATGCTCGAGTCCACGGCTCGCCATGAGTTGCATGCCAACACAGATGCCGAGAAACGGCCGGCCGTGCTGTCGCACAGCACGCTCGAGAGCATCGCGCATCCCCTCGATGCGGTGGAGGCCCTGGTAGCAATCCGCGAACGCGCCGACGCCGGGCAGGACCACACGGTCGGCCGCCGCAACCTCATCGGGATCGGACGTCAGCACGATCTCGGCGCCCGAACCGCTTTCGCGCGCCGCCCGCTCGAACGCCTTGAGCGCCGAGTGCAGGTTTCCCGAGCCGTAGTCGATGATGGTGACGCGCGCCATGGCAGCCTTATTCACCGCCGCGCGCCGAAAGGAAAGGCCGAGCGCCAGCCGCCTACGCGCCCGCTATCGTGGTGAACGCCGCCAAGCCGCGCCGAAGCGTCACCGCTTCCCATGATCTGCGACACCGATAACGTTTCCGGCCGCAGCAAGGGCTGATCAGGCAGCCAGGCGTCGAAGAAACGGCGCTCGCACTCGACGACATCCCGGCCCGAGACCGTGGCGATCTGTTCCCAGCCGCGGCGCTTCAGCGTCCAGCGTTCGATCGTATCGGCCTCGAAGCCGATCAATACATGAAACGCGAGCATGATGAGGAACTGTATCTCCTCGTCGATGCCCAGCATCTGGCCCGCCAAGCCCAACGCGGTTGCGACGATGAGATAGATGATCAGCGCCAGCCAGAAGCCGCGCATGATCAGCCACAGTGGCGTGAACAGTGCGGCCGGCCATGAGAAGCCGTCACGGACGAAGCGCAAAGCCTCGGCGCGATCCTCCCGATCCGACGGCGGGTTGCTCGACTCATGCACGGTATAGACGCGCAACGCTCAACTCCTCGCGTGCAATCCCGAAACGGACGCTCGGTGAACACTCAGACCGAGAGCGTACCCTTGGTCGAGGGTACGCGCTGCTCCTGTCGCGGATCAATCGCGATCGCGTCCCGGAGCGCGCGGGCCAGCCCCTTGTAGCACGTCTCGGCAATGTGGTGATTGTTGTCACCGTACAGATTGGCGACGTGCAACGTGATGCCGGCATTCTGCGCGAAGGCCTGGAACCACTCGCGGAACAGTTCGGTATCCATCTCGCCGAGCTTCGGCCGCGTGAACGTGACGTCCCAGACGAGATAAGGCCGCCCCGAGACGTCGATCGCGACCCGCGTCATGGCCTCATCCATGGGGAGATGTACGCTTGCGTAGCGCGCGATGCCACGCTTGTCGCCGAGCGCCTTGGCCAGCGCCTGGCCAAGCACGATGCCGCTGTCCTCGACTGTGTGGTGGAAGTCGATGTGGAGGTCGCCCTCGGCCTTGAGCTCGATGTCGATGAGCGAATGCCGGGCAAGCTGCTCCAGCATGTGATCCAAGAAGCCGACGCCAGTCGAAATGTCGTAAGCGCCCGTCCCGTCGAGATTGATGCTCGCGGAAATGCGCGTTTCCTTGGTCTGGCGGTCGATCGTGGCCCGGCGGGGCGCAGTCGTCGTCATCGGAAATTCCTGGTTGCTCGCGGCCCACGGGTTGCTGATCCCGCTCGATGGCTGCGATGCCCCGCAGATGCGGCAAACGGGGCGCGCCCGTCAAGGGCAGCCCCGCCTTTTCTTTTACTTCCATTAACTTGCGGAAGTGTTGATCAGGCCCCGGTGCCCACCACCGTCAGGGTCGGGCGCTGCTCGTCGTAGCTGGCAAGATATTCGCCGACCGCCGCCCAGGATTGATAGGTGTCCCGGTCCTGCTGCTTGAGAAAGCTCTCCAGAGCGCGCATCTGGCGCTGCATGAGATGATCGATGTCGCGGTGGCCGTTGTCGGACGCTCCGGCGTCGTCGAGCGCGTCCAAACATTGGCGCAGGACCCTCTCGGACAGTCCGCCGGGCATCAGCAGAAGCATGGGAAGGGCCTGATAGATCTTGTCGGCCGCTTCCTGGACGAGCCCATCGGTCACGCTGCGGGCTCCAGCGGCCTCCCGCGCGAGGCGCGCCGTCTCG
>Ga0180218_1000846_pt1 | contig 22126 bp, 16 predicted proteins | sample eDN3rd37CKraftBY_FD_151334 | JGI IMG/M metagenome (GOLD analysis project Ga0180218, IMG submission 151334) | Enriched backyard soil microbial communities from Emeryville, California, USA - eDNA 3rd pass 37_C Kraft BY (version 2) (version 2) | ecosystem: Environmental > Terrestrial > Soil >...
ACCGGGGCGCCCTGTCGACGGAGGCGGGGGTGTGCGCCTGCGGGCGCACGCTGCCGCGCCTGGCCCGGGTCGAGGGCCGCAGCGACGATGTGCTCTACACCGCCGATGGACGCCGCGTTGGACGCCTGGATCCGGTCTTCAAAGCCCATCTGCCGATCCGCGAAGCGCAGATCGTGCAGGAGACGCTGGAGCGGCTGCGGGTGCGCTACATTCCGGCGCCGGAGTGGAACGAGGCGGCCGAAGGCGAGATCCTGGCGGCGATCCACAGCCGCATGGGCCCGGTCGAGGTGCAGTTCGAGCGCGTGGAGAGCATCCCCCGCTCGGCAAACGGAAAGTTTCAGTCCGTCCTATGCCAGTTGCCTCTGGAGCAGCGGCAAGCTCTTCAAAGGCAGAGGAGCACTTACCGAAAGGCTGCTCTCGAGGTCGCAGCCTCGCAGATTCCTTGATCCGTCGAATGTCGAAGGCGAAGATTGCGCGCTCGGCCGCAGGTTTTGCCCGGGATCGCAGCGTCGCAGCCGGAATTCTGACCGTTCATCAGCCTTGCTAAATTAGTGACGCAAGGACGGTCCATCGGCCGACAACAAAAGTTCAGGACGATATTCCAAAGTGGACTGACTTCAGCTATCAGTGGTTCTGCAGGGCTTTATTTTGACGCAATTTAATAACATATCCTTAAATTGCGTCGGCTTCCTGCCACGTTTCGGACAAAGTTTGCTAGCATCAGCCAACCTGGCGCGCAAAAACAAAAACTTGGCATTTAATCACAAGACTCTGCGGCAATAGTTTCGATATTCGAAATATGCACATTCAAGAGTTTCACTCTCATGTGCATCATTTAAGAAACCAGTTCAGCGTATTTTCAAAAAACCGCATGTCCATGCGGATTATCCCAAAGCAGTTACAAGTCATAATTTTCAACTAGTGCCTCGAACAAAGAGGCAAAGGGGCTTATTTAACTATGGCTACTATCTCACCGTCTCAGTGGACGCCGTCCGCTTCTGAAAGCACTTACATCTCTTCAAGCATCGGCCCCCTCCAGGTTGATAACGCCGACAAGCCTTGGAGCTTCTCCTCCCCCGACAACAATACAATGCGCTTCGAAGTCCGTAAGGGCGACGTCTTCAAGTCCTCTTCCTGGACTGATCCCTCGACATCCGAGCGCAACAACGTACAGGAACTGGTGTCTAACAAGCATTCCGTTTCCCAAGAAGTGAAGCTCGATTACGACTTTATGATCGAGCCCGGTGCCGCCAATACCTCGCGCTGGGTGGTCTTGGGATCTCTGAAGGGTTTCTATGCCGCCGACTGGTCCGCCCCCTTTGAGGTGGGGCTGCGTGGTGAGAAGCTTGCGATCACTGCCAACTACGAGTCGTCCCCCGGCAACGTTGTCTACCGGGACCTTTGGGTGAGTGACGTCAATATCACTCGTGGCCAGTGGTACGACATCAAGATCAACTTCGATTGGGGACCGTCCGGCAACGGCAAGATCGACGTCTTCCTCGACGGCAAGCAGGTCGTCAATTACGACGGCAAGGTCGGGTACTACGACCAGACAGCCTATCTCTGGAAAACGGGCATCTATCGGGGCACTGCGCCCGAGACGTTGGCGGTCCAGGTCAAGAACCTTCACATGGAAACGGGAGCAGACCTTCCGGACTTCACTTCCGGAGTTTCGACGCCGGCCCCGGCTCCGGCTCCCACCCCGACTCCGTCGCCGACCCCGGCTCCGACTCCCACCCCGACTCCGTCGCCGACCCCTGCTCCTACCCCGAGCACATCGAACACCATCAACGGCACGAGCGGAAATGACAACCTGAAGGGTACATCGGCGAAAAACGATGTCATCAAGGGTGGCGCTGGGAACGACGTTCTGAACGGGTACGGCGGCAACGACACGTTGACCGGCGGCTCCGGACGGGATTCCTTCGTCTTCAACACGAAGCTTGGCTCCGGCAATGTGGACAAGATCACCGACTTCAACGTGGCGGACGACACGATCCACCTGAACGACGTGATCTTCACGAATCTCGATTGGGGTCCGCTGGCGAAGCAGGCCTTCTGGATCGGATCGGCCGCGCACGACAAGGACGACCGGATCATCTACGACAGCTCGACCGGTTCTCTCTCGTACGATGTCGATGGTACGGGTTCGGCTGCGGCCGTAAAGTTCGCCACTCTGGCGACGGGCCTGAAGATGACGGCAGCGGACTTCCTCGTCATCTAAAGCATCAATGGAATGGAGGCCCGAGGCATCTCGGGCCTCCATTCCACACTTCGTCACCAGAACCTTAAAGTCGCCCTCTTGCAACAGGCGACGAGGTCGTCCTCTTTCGGCCTATACTCCTTCCACGACTTGGAAGTACCCAGTTTTGTTCGTGGACAAAGCAGCCGCATTCTCTAGCCTAATTCCACACGGTTGGACCGGTAACCTCCGGGGGCGGAAGAAAAGTGCGAACTTCCCGATTACCAGCGCCTTATCTCCCGCCATGAGGGCCAGGATAAGTGCCGACACAGGAACGCACATCTCACGTTGATGAGACCTCTCCTGCGCTCTACACATCGGCAGGAGTGCTCTGCCGACTTGCTGCACAGCACATGGTCCAGGCCGGGCTCATGGTCGGTCCTCTCCTCGTAGAAGCCGGTATCCATTCCAACATCATGGAGGATGAGGATGTCCGGATCGGCGTGAAAAGCCAGGTCGCATTCGTAAATCTCGTTGCCGACTCGCTTCAGGACGGCCTGCTCGGCTTTCACATTGCGCGGGACTTCGACCTTCGGAAGCTCGGCGCCTTCTACTATCTCATGGCGTCGTCCGAAGCTGTCAGTCCTGCCATTGACATGGTGACACGATACGACTTCTTCATGAACGAGGGCATCCGGGTCCGTCAGAAGAGAACCAGCCTGTTTTCGGTTGATTACGACTATGTGGGCCTGGAGCGACGTCTGGACCGGCATCAAATAGAATTCTGGGTCACGTGCATGCTCCGGCTCTGCAGGCACCTCACGAGGCTGGATCTGATCCCTACAAGCGTACAATTTGCTCACCCTCATGAGGGCGATATATCTGAGATGGAGAGCTATTTCGGCATCCATATCAGTTTCGAAGCCCAAAAGGACAGCCTCTCGTTTGACGCTCGCGTTGCAGATCTCCCATTGGTGACCGCTGATCCCTACCTCAATAGGATTCTCCGATCCTACTATCAAGAGAGTCTCGACCAGCAGCGCAGAGCCTATGAATCGTTGCGAGTGCGGGTCGAGAACGCCATCGTTCCCCGCCTCCCCCATGGAACAGCGGCCATCGGCAACATTGCGAGCGATCTGGGGATGAGCACACGCACCTTATCGCGACGGCTCGCAGACGACGGACTAACGTTCACCGGGATCCTTGACGACTTGCGCTCCGACTTGGCGCGGCGCTACCTTCCTAATCGAACTCTGTCTATATCCCAGATTGCTTGGCTCCTCGGGTATAAGGAGCTGAGCTCATTCGTCCATGCGTTTCAGCGCTGGACTGGAAGGACGCCGACGGAAGTCCGCCGGCATCTGAGGAGCGCCGAAGCGCCGGAAAGCCATACGAACACTGAGGGCTCCAACGAATTTCTACAGCCCGAAAAATGAGGATCGACGAGTTCACTAAGCGGAGGATTTCCTCATCTGGGGAATGATTAATTCTCCAGCCGCAGGTCTGCCCAGTTCATCTTAAGCTTCAGTTCGACCACATCGCCAGGCTCAATATCTGTATCTTCATTGGCAGTGATTTTCACTGACGCATCTTTGACCTTCCGGATGATGAAGATTTCGGGTGGGCTCTGCTCATCCGACATTGCCTGAGCGCCCACACGACCGGCCAGGACAAGCTGCTCTCGCAAGGCTGCCAATTGCGTATAAAGGCCCTCAAGCGTGGCGATCGCATCCTGCAATTCCCGCGCCACCCTGGTTTGCCGGTCATCAGCTTTTTCAAGTTTGCGCCGCAGCTCCTCTCTAGCTTGGCGAGCAACAGCGAGCCTGGCCGCCGTGTCCATCTCCCTGCTTTTCAACAGCACCGTCGCACGCTGCTCCTCCGAAACGCGCCCTGGAGCTGCCAGCCCCCGACGGCTCAGATCGACGATCTTTGCGAGCTCCTCGACTTGCTGCCGGGTGGCCTCTTCATCCTGCTTCTGTCCCCGGTCGAGAGCAGAGACGTTCTCATCCGCGAGATCGAGGGCCCGGCTCAGGTACTCTCGCTCCTGAGCCAAGGCGGATACGCGAGCCTTAAGGCTATTCTGCTCAAGCTGCGAAATTTCCGCCACCATGTCACTGGCCGTTGAAGCAGCCACGGAAGAAGGAACTTTGAAGTCGGTCTTCCCCTCCAATTCGGCGCGCAGCCCTGTGACGCGGATTTGCTGCTTTGATGCTTCTACAAGCAAGGCGTTGTAGCGCCCTCGCAGCTCAGCCCCTTGGAGCGGCGAATTGTTGAACCTTTGTTGCGTGAGATCCATCCCACCTGCGAGCGCGACCGCCTGCCTGACCGTCAGATTTGGCTTGAAAGGGTACGCCCCGGCTTTTGCGACGTCGCCATGAATGTAGAACGGCCGGTACTCGATCAACTCGACAAGGACATCAGACGGACGGACAGACTCGTTCGTTGAAAAGAGGTTCTTGAGCTTGGATCGCAGTTCCGAGAGTGCAACTCCCTTGACATTGACCTCGCCAACGAGCGGAACCGAAATATTTCCGTCGACATCGACGCCTGTCCGTCGGCTCAGATCGGGGCGCCCGAAAACTGTGACATCGAGTACGTCACCACTTCCAAGACGATACTCTGCAAGAGCAGGCCCGCACATTCCTGCGAGAAGAACTGATAGGACGAAGCAGCGATACATCGACGACGTGAATTTCCTCATTTGCCTCCTCCCGTGTACAGGAGCACTTCTGCAATCACATTCCGATGCATTATCTATGCTCCCCGACCGAAGTTTCCTTGTATCATCCACCGCACGTTTCCTTTAGGCCGAGTGCACTGTCAAAACCGAGTAAATTTCGACGTCGCTGCATCGCTGCAACTGAGCGAACGACGACTGAACACTCCGGGGCCTCGCTACGCCTGAACGAACGGCGAAAAGAACTAGATCAGCGACATTGGTAAACAGCAGAGAATCTGCATACCGATCGACCGGCGGAGCATCGAGTATGACGACGTCATACTTTGTCTCCAGCTCCTGCAAAATTTCTCCTATCTGTTCAGTGCGCAGCAGCCACTCGGGCGATAAAGAACCTACATTGCCGCTAGCGATTACAGCGCAATCCGACCTTGGATCGTTCTGAATCACTGCGTGTTCTGGCGAAGTCTTTGTGAGCAGATCAACCAAACCAGCATGACTATCGATACCAAGAAGATCATGGACCTCTGGGTCGCGCAGATTGCAGTCAACGATAACAACCTTGCAACCTGTGATGGCAGCAGATCGGGCCAGTGATACGGCAAGACTGGACTTGCCTTCGTCCTCCTCTGCGGAGGTAACAAGGATTACGCCGAGCTTTTTTCCGCGCCCCACAATTGCCTGGAGCGTAAAGAGCAGCGTACGGATCGCCTCCGAATAACGTGAGCCGGGATGATCTATGACAGCATCCGGCACGCTTGACGTATGATGGGTTTTCGCCTCTGGGACAGCAGGAAGGACTGCGAGAACAGGTCCGCCGGTAAGGATCTCGACATCACTCTCCGTTCGAAGACGCCGGCCTTGGGTATCCTTCAGATATGCTGCACCGACAGCTAGTCCAGAGCCCCCGATCATGGCGAGAAGCAGGAGGAGCTTTCGATTTGGGAAACTCGGCACATCGGGCGCTCGCGCCGGAGAGGCTATCCTGGCATCCGGACCGACCGTATCGCGCTGTTGCGCGATCGCTTTCAGACGAGTGAGGCTTTCCTGGTAGACTTGCCGGAGACCGATATGGGTTTCAGACTGCTTGAGTTCCTGATCGATTTCGGACAGACGACGGGTCAATGCGGCCTCGGCCCTGTCGATACCCCTCAGCTTCGTGGCAACCTGCTCCTCCAAGTACACTTCAGCATATGAATTCGAGTACAGAGCCGCTCGTTGAGGATCAGGGTCGGTGACATCAATGGCAATGACATCCGTGAGTCCCCGGCGCCGAATCGTCACTTTGCTTTTAAAGACGCGAAGCGCTTTGGCGACGGCGGGATCCGCAATCGAAACTTCAACATCGTCGGCAGCATCGGCTCTCGCCAGGTCAGGAGATCCTGCCAAACGTGCCGGACTATCGGACGGGATAACGGCTTCCGCGTCTTGCTTGGGCGAGCCCGATATTGACCCAACAATCTCGGAAATGAACCGTCCCATCCAAGTTGGCTTAGGGAGGAAGGCAGGATCCCGATACAAGGCTAGATGATTGACGACCTGTAAAGCGATGTTGTCCGACTTGAGAATTTCGACTTCTCCATCGGCCGCCAGAGTGTTCGGCACGGTCGGCTCCAAAAGACGGGCATTGCGCATGTCTAGCACCACAAGTGCCGTTGCCGTATATTCTTTCTTTAGGGAAAAGATGACGAACAAAGATGCTATGGTGACAACCGTCAGCACAGAGACGATGAACCAAATCTGCCGCCGTATCATCTTCAATAGAGACACGAGCTCAGACGCCAATCGGGGACCCTCTATGAAGTCATCCGAACGATCATTCTGCGGGCGCGAAAACGTCCTAGCCAGTGACAGATTTCCAACAGAGCCGCCGACCTCCGGCCCAACGTTGGCTCTTCGGGCGAACACTCTATCCGTTCCAAGATTGCTCTTCATTACATCCACTATGCTGTTTCTTGGTTATAGTTCTATTCCTAAGCCTGCTTCGAACCGAAGCTACAGCTGAGCCCCTCAGATACCGGCTCTTCAAGATCAGTTCTCTCCATCTTGCTTAGCCATCCGCGAGACAAATAAACAGCCCGTAGCTGCTCAAGCACATCGTTCCCGATGAACCAAACTGTTCTCAAGTTACCGGCAACTTCCACTGAGTGCACTCACTCCTACGGATTAAGCAATGAGCGACTACTTCTGAAGCTTTCATAGGCTCGGCTTAGTCCTTAAGGTCATGCCCTTGTTGCGCACAAAAAGGCCGCACGTTGGCGAGAGCCTTAAGATCACATCATAGACACGCTTAAGAGCGCGAGCCCGAACCACGTGGTCCGTAAGGGCTTGAGCATTGGCATTAGGGTCTGTTAGCGCTTCAACCCATTGCGTCTAAGGGCGTTTTGCTCGTCCTGTTTGAGGAGGAGCCATGCTGACGGACGCGCAATGGGCGATGCTGGGGCCTTTGGTGGGACAGCGCCGTCCGAAGGGCAAAGCCCCACCGCACGACCTGCGTCGCACGGTTGAGGCCATCCTCTGGCGTCACGAGAATGGCGCCAAGTGGCGTGCTGTGCCGGTTGATCTGGGCCCGTGGTGGCGGGCGGCCCAGACCTTCATCTGCTGGGCTCGCCTGGGCGTCTGGGAGCGGCTGCTCCATCTGGTGCAGGAGCGTATGATCCAGCTTGGAATGACGTTCCTTGACGGCACCAGCGTGCGCGCTCATCAAAAGGCCGCCGGGGCTCGCCGAAAGCGGGCTCTCAAGCTCAACGAGACGATCGTGAGGCACTTGGCCGGTCTCGTGTGGGATCTGGCACCAAAGCTTGCGTGATCGCCGACGCTCTCGGACGCGCCATCGCCTTTCGGATCTCGCCCGGCCAGGCGCACGAGTTGCCGCAAGCGGTTCCGTTGCGGGACAGCCTCCCCGGCGTACCCATGTGGGTGGTTGGAGATTGCGGCTCCACCAGCCATGCATTTCGCGAACATGTCTTGAGCCTGGGAGCCTGACCGGCGATTCCACCACAGCGCCATGAGCCGCCGGTCGCCTGTGCGGACTGGATCTATAACAACCGCAACGTAGTCGAGCGGCTCTGGGCGAGGCTGAAGGAGTGGCGGGCTATTGCAACCCACTACGAGAAGGCGGCCTCATCGTTCATGGGCGTGCTCTGCCTCGCCGCCGCTCTCGACTGGCGCAAGACCTAACAGACCCTAGCCCACGCCAGCGCCTACACCTCAGTCCCAGCAAGGAAACTTGAAAGCCAACAATCAACGGCCACAACCCAGCATAGAGCGCCGCGCCTCCATTCAAAACGCAATCTCACAGAAAATCCGCGGCGACACCTCCCCTTTCGGGGTAAGCCAATTTCAATCCCAAGTCTCCGAAACACTATTTGGATCGATATACCCAGGCCTGATTAAAATATTGCCATGTAAATGCTTACCACTATTTACAGCATCCGACCTACTCCGTTTCGCTTCTATATACCTCCTAGTAGCGGATGCTCGAACTCTTAAAAAATGGGATTCTGAGGTCCGCTTCGGCGAGCCGTGCTTTGCGCGCTGCACTGGCCCACGAAATATCGCTTCATCGATAGAGAGGACCGTATCTTGACAACGATTGCGAGCAAAGATTTCCGCTCTGGTTCCATTTCGACGATAGCGTCTCGCACTAGCTCGTCCACAATCCGCATCGCACTCGCCTTTATTGCCAAAATACTTGTCATTGGAGCAATCGTCGGCTTCGCAATTACAGCCGTCGATCTGTTTCAGATTTCAATCTCGCCAGCTGAAGATGCCGATGAGCTCGCGAGAGCGGCTCTCATGTTCAAAGTTATCATTATCTTCGCAAGCTCGATGGTCGGCGGCTATGCCTATCTCGTGGAAGGAACTCTTCCTCATCAGATCGCCACTGTCATTCTTTGCTCATTCGCCCTTCATCTGTCGCTGCTCTTTTTGCCAGCGTTCTGGATCATCCCCGACACTTCCTATTTGTCTCTCACGGGAGCATTGGCATCTGCGTTGATCGGCACGTGCATTGTCATTGCCCGGTTTTCCAGCCGCGTACGCATTGCGGGGGTTATTACCGAGGGCCTCTCACCTCGTATGTTGAACAATCTGTCACCGACGTCACTTCCCGTAAGCGATCCGACTGAAGAACCGAGTGAGTTCGACGTGATTGTCGTCAGTCAGCAGGCCGTCACAAATCCCGCCTGGGCCTCATTCATCGCGCGCGCAGCGGCGGCTGGTTGCGATGTTCAATATGTCACGCGGTTTTCCCGGGAGAGTGCTGGGCGCGTCCATCTCGACCACATCGACTCCTTGACCATCACACGAACCAACTCCCACCCATACTGTATTCTTAAGCGTGCCATCGACGTCATCCTGGTTCTTCTGACCGCCCCCCTCATCATCCCGATCGTTGCAGTGGCGGCTCTTGCCATCCTGATCACTTCAGGGCGACCTATCCTGTTTGTTCAGGACCGCGTGGGACTCAATGAGAGCATCTTCTCGATTTACAAGTTAAGGACAATGCGTCTGTGCATGGAAAACAATGCGCAGATTGCAACCGCCAAAGGAGACAATCGGATAACTCCCTTGGGGAAAATCCTCCGTCGCTATCACATCGACGAGCTTCCGCAGCTGTGGAATGTTCTCAAGGGTGAAATGACCTTGATCGGCCCCCGTCCCGAGCAGCCCGATCTCGTCAGGTCCTACGCCGAGAGCCTGCCTGGTTATGGGCTGCGACACTTGGTGAGGCCCGGCATTTCCGGGTGGTCTCAGGTGCAATACGGCTACGCCTCGACGCTCGAAGAAACCAGAGAAAAGCTTGAGTTCGATCTATTCTACGTCGAGCAATTTGGCCCAATCCTGGACGCAAAAATTCTCGTCAAGACGGCCATCGCAATGTTCGACCCCAATCACGTCCGTTAACGTTTATCAGCACTGAAAGTTGAATTCATCATGGCTAATGTCTGCGTCACGGGACTGGGATACATTGGACTCCCAACGGCTGCCATGCTGGCAAGCAGGGGGCACCAAGTCGTAGGTTTCGACGTCAATCCTGCGGTCGTTGCCTCGATCAACTCGGGGAACCCGCATTTCCACGAACCCGATCTCCAAATGCTTCTCTCTGCTGCCATCAGCACCGGAAGACTGAGGGCGCAGACAGAACCATGTGAGTCGGATTACTATATTCTCGCCGTCCCGACGCCTCTCGTCTCCGGCAACAAGCCCGATCTTTCCTATGTCGAGGCGGCCTGTCGCTCTATTGCGCCTTATCTGCGGCCGGGAAATACGGTCATTCTTGAATCGACATCACCAGTCGGAACAACGGAGCGCATGTGCGAGATCATCGCCGGTCTGCGCCCCGACCTTCATGTGCCTCGTTACATGGACGAAGGAGAAGTCTCCGATATTTATGCCTGCCACTGCCCGGAACGCATTCTGCCTGGACAGATGCTTCGTGAGCTCGTGATGAATGATCGCATCATTGGCGGCGTTACCGACGCTTGCGCGAAGCGAGGAGTGGCTCTGTATGAGACCTTCGTGCAGTCGAACCTTCTTGTTACAGATTGCCGGACGGCCGAGTTCGTGAAGCTGATCGAGAATGCCTATCGTGATGTGAACATCGCCTTCGCCAATGAATTGTCTTTGATCTGCGAGCATCTTGGAATCGATGTATGGCAGGCGATTGAACTTGCCAATCGCCATCCCCGGGTGAAAATCCTCCAGCCCGGCCCAGGCGTCGGCGGCCACTGCATCGCCATCGATCCATGGTTTATCGTGGACAGCGCTCCCAATCTCAGCCCCATCATTCGGACGGCGCGCGAAGTAAACCACCGTAAGCCTCAATGGGTTGTCGGGAAAGTCCGCGCTTTGGCCCGGCGGTTTAGGCGCCCGGTCGTAAGCTTCTATGGGCTTACCTACAAGCCCGATGTGGACGATCTGCGCGAATCCCCTGCCCTCGAGATCGTGCGCGATCTGGCCCTTGACGGCAGCCTCAAAGTCTTGGCCTGCGACCCCTATGTTCGAAGCCTGCCTCCGATGTTGCAGGATCTCCCGAACGTGCGGCTTGTCGGTACAGAGGAGGCCAAAAGGGAAGCAGATATCGTTGTTTTCCTTGTCGGTCACCGTCAGTTCCATCGCCTGGAGTCGAATGGTTTCCTGAACAAGGTCGTGGTCGATACGGTCGGTATTCTGGGCTCGCCGCAGCGCCGGCAGGAGGTCGTATCCGTCAGCGCACGTGCGACAAGCACCTCTCACTCGAATGGGCGCACAAACCGAAAGCGGATGAGAGCTTAGAGGGTTTCGGTTTACGGATTGACATCATGCATGTTGCTCTTGTTGGAGATCACCCGCTTCCTGGTGAGTTGAGCAGAGGTGGGGTACAGCGTGTCGTCGAAGTGCTGAGGCGTGAGATTGCTAGGACAGTACGCGTCACGCTCTTCGTTCCAAGCACACGTAAGGCACTGCGGCATCAGGATAAATATGGAGAGATTATCTACCTTGGACGTCCTCCAGGACCTGGATTTCTGAGTTACTGGTCCGTGACTTCCTTTGCTGTATTTCAAGAGATTAAGCGACTTCAGCCCGATATCATTCACGTTCAGGATGTAGCCGGCCTTGCGCTGTTTTGGCCGTTTCGGGAGGCACTAAGATGCCCCATGATCTTCACGGCGCATGGCGTTCTAGAGGCGGATCTTCTCTATACGTCGCAGAGAGACAATCTACGCCGCGCCACGGCTGCGCTGCGGTCGAAGATCGTAGGTATCGTTGAGCGTAGGTCGCGTAAACTTTATGATAGCACCATTGTTATCAATGATTATGTGCTCGAAGCGATGCCGGATGTTATCCAACGCCGACACCACTTCATCCCGAACCCTATCGATGATGTCTTCTTCAAGGTACCCACTCAGAAGCCTAAGCAGAAGCCTGAGTTGGTCCTCATACAAGTTGGCGTCATTAGTCCACTCAAGAATATACTCGGTTCCGTACGTATAGCAGCCGAGTTGATCGCCATGGGTCATCCCGTCCGCCTCGGCATTATTGGCCCTGTAAGCGACAATGGCTATTACACGTCATGCTTGGAGGAGATTAGGCACCTCAATCTCGAAACTGCAGTGACCTTTCACGGAAGCCTTTCGCCGGAAGAAGTCGCTTGCCAGATGGACAAGGCGGACTTGCTGATCCTCCCGTCGAAGCAGGAAATGGCGCCTATGGTCATCGCGGAAGCTCACTGCAGAGGACTACCCGTCGCAGGCCCCCGCGCCTTCGGCGTGCGCTCCATGATATCGGAGGGGAAAGACGGAATCTTTCTGGATGGGCCGGGAGCGAGGGAAGACGCAGAATCAATTGCCGCACTTCTCGCAAAGGAGCCAGATCGGGAAGCAATTAGGGCGAACGCCCGCACCACCTACGAACTTAAGAGCGTTATCGATCGCACTCTTAGTGTCTACAGAGAAGCGCTCGAAAGCAGGTCTTTCCAAACTCTTCCCGCCGTGATGACAGAGGCATAGGATGGAATTCCGCCCCCCCGAGCGTTCTTCTGTATGGATACCGCGTTCACGACGTTCTCTCATCGCGATCTTCGCTGTCACATGGCTTGCAGGCCTTTCGCCTTTAGCATCAAGCGGCAACCTTCCCTTTGACAATACGAACATCGCTCCATCTGTCCCCTATACCTTGATCCCCAAACCCAATGCAGATTACGCGCCCGAGAAGACTAGCCGAGAGTTGACCGATGGCATTCGTTCGTTCGGACGCTTTTGGTCCAATGGACAGAGTGTTGGATGGGAAAAGCGCTCACCTATCAAGTTTAGACAAGACTTCAAGGAGGAAGTGGCGATCAGAGGAGTTGAGATAGGGACTGGAAAAAACTCGCGCTCGATGATCGCACTGCCGTCGCATGCTCTTGTGTATGTCGCTGGAAACGATGGCCGCTACGCTCTCGTCGGTGACGCAAGACAAAATTGGCAACATGATACATCCGTTCCCGATGGGACTACGACCCTTGTTTTGAACTTCGAACCTGTTACGGCTCGATACGTTGAGATCGTATTTTTTAGGGACAGTCCGTTCGTATTTCTCGACGAAGTTCGAATCTTATCAGCAAAGTCGGGAGCGCACGTCGGGGGATCTCTTGCCGAGGAGCAGATTATTGATCACGCCGTCGCGCGGCGAAGATCAGAGGCAGAGAAGAGAGCTGGGCTCGGACCTCTAGGACGTGGCCCAGCCGAACGTCTCTCTTGGCCTCTCCCTCCTCAAGAAACGAATACGACGGCAGCACAGTGCTTAGCAACGCGGATATCACCTTGGGTAGAGGGAACGGCGCAAGGCGTCCTCGCCGCCCCTTCCCTAGCTGGGGCTTCAAGTTTGCACGTCGCAGGGGGGTGGCTGGTCGGGGCATTTCGCGTTGAGAATCCTACTGCCGTTGAACAAGCCGTTCACCTTAGCTTCAGTGGCGGCAGCGGAGTAGGAATCCCGCGCGCCTCCGCCGTAGGCTATGTTCTGGGGCTTGATTACACATGGCGGGCCGACGTCGTTCAACCGTCTGACGGCATCGTACTTCCTCCCAATAGTTTTGCGATGCTGGTGGCGGAAGCGCCAGTGTCAGGAACCGGCGAAATTAGGCTTGAAGCGGCAATCAAATGTGGATCGAACAGCACGAATTTTGATTTAACTGGACGCTCTATACCAATCAAGGAAGAAGACAGACCCTTTGGAAATTTATGGTCGTACCTCGTAGGACCAATTGCGCGCACGCAGTCGTGCTGGCCTACTTTCCATGAAGACTTCGGTGTTGATACCGCAGTCGTAAACGAGACAGCTTTGAACCGGCGTATAAACAAGAACGCGGAAACCTTGCTTCGCACCTACCTCAGGACATTTTCGAACTCTCGCAGGCTTCTCCTTTATATGGAAATGACTGACACATCTTGGCCACAGGGTGGAGATGAGAGCGCGCTAGAAGCGGAGCTGACCACTTGGTGGAAATGGGTTTCCAACATACTTGAGCAAGAAAACTTCAAAGGTAGCGTCGCCATCTATCCTATAGACGAAGTCAAACCTGACCAAGTTCCACGTCTAAATATGATTACGCGCATCTTCCGCAGAATTGCACCGGGCACACCGCTGTATGGCACGGTCGCCAATGCGCCAGCCTTGGCTTCAGTTGATTTGGACATCGTCCAAGCACATGACAGTATAATTCAAAATATTTCTCCTGAGATCACCAGAAGGAAAGAAATATACATTTACTCAACGAAGCCTTTGGGCAAGACTCTTGATCTGAGTAGACATTACCGCCGTCTGTCTTGGAACGCATTCGGCGCATCTCTTCGTGGGTCAGGATTTTGGGCGATGTGGGATGCAAGCGGCATATCACTCCCTCAACTTGGTTGGTCTGATTTCGGGGGCGCCGAACGGGATTATAGCGTCGTCTACGGCAGCCCGGATGGATGCATATATCCAAGCCGTCGATTAATGGCCTGGCGCCGGGGACTCGAGGATTTCGCTGTCTTGAGCGCATGTCGTCATTCGTCAGGCGAAGATCTCCGCACGAAAGTCCAGGCTTTTGCCCGAAGGGAGGACCAGAATGCCGATGATTATGACAGTACACTATCGTCTCTTACTTTGAGCTGCGTCGATTAACGACATCCAGACATGCAGGAGGATAACCAATCTTGCCGAGATCATACGCCCAAAGTCACACAGTAAGGAGACGCACAGATGTCACCGCTATCCTTGTGCTGATTTTCGGAACTCTCAATCTGAATGGCTTGTTTCTTCTTCTCCTCGGCACGCAAGGACTGCTGTCCCCTTTGATCTTCTGCTTGGTCCTCACTCTATGGGCCCGTTACGCGAGGCCGCAGGCTATCACAGGGACGTACGCCCTGTTCGTCATGTTTATCGGCTCGTATCTTGGGTTTGCATCATTATCAAGCCTCACTGGCAGATCGTTCAACGAGAATGTCCTTTGGATCAACTTGGCAACGTTCCTCTTTGTCTCCGGTGTGTATTTCTTCCTTTTGATTAGGACCAATGCCGAACTTGACTGGATCCTACGACTACTCAAAGGAATTCTTGTTGCATCGTGCGTCTTGGTACTTCTATCGCCACTTCTTGGAGACCACCTCAACTACATCGCAGCCTCAGACCGCGCTTCCGGGCTGTTCGAGAATCCAAACGAGGCCGGGGTCGCAGCTCTTACGACCCTCGTACTGATTTACAATTATCCTGCACGGCGCAATCTCATCACATTTGTCCAATCAGCAATCGCGCTTTCCGCCCTGGCGCTCACCTTCTCGAAGACCTGTATTCTTACGCTGACGCTTCTTATGGTAATCGTTCTGATCCAGAAGCGCTCTATATGGCTTACCTGCTTTACGATCTGCGCATTCGGGTTGGCTGCAATCGCTCTTTCATACATCAGCGAAAGTGATCTCGTCCATTTTACCTATGATCAGCGAATGCGTATCGCGGACATTCTCAGTATCTTTGGAGGAGAAATTTCTGATCAAACAACAACCGGCCGCACCGATCTTTGGGCTGTCGGTATCCAACGTATAATGGAGCAACTCCCCTGGGGCAGTGGAATTGGCACGTTCCATTCTCTTGAGGGAACACGTCGTTCAATTATGTATCCCGACGACAGCTCCAGAGCCATTTATGGCGCATGGTTGGGTGTTCACAATGCCTACCTGATGGTGCTTGGCGAGTCTGGATTGTTCCCCTTCCTGCTGTTGATTGGTTTCTTTCTGTGCCTCTTCATCAAGGCATCCAAGGCTCCTGAGTATAGCGTTGCTGTTCCATTCGGCATCATCATTTGCATGGACATGATGGCAAGCCACGGGTCGCTTGGCTTCCGCCTCGTGGACGTCATCCTTGCAATCGCAATGGCGATCGCCGAACGCCCATCGTGCATGCCGTCACAGGCGCGTCTGTTCGCGCGCCATGTGCGATCCACCTATCCGCTTCAGCGGCCATTACAGATGCCTCTCTCCACGGGGATTCAAGGATGAAAGCCGTCGCACTTTATCACCGTCTGCCGTATCCGCTGCGCTGCGCCTCGGCGAGCGCGCGCGGGTTGTACCTGCGGCGGTGGCGCTACAATGCTTCCACCGACGCGGCCGTGGCCGAGATCCTCAGCCGCGAGACCTGGAGCCCGGAGCAGTGGCAGGCCTGGACGGCCGAGGAGCTCGCCCGCCTGCTGCACCGGGCCGAGACCCGGGTGCCGTGGTACCGCGAGCACTGGGCCCGCCGGCGCCGCCAGGGCGACCGGCGCTCGTCGGAGCTGCTCGAGAACTGGCCGGTGCTCGAGAAGGCGGAGCTGCGCGCCAACCCGCGCGCCTTCCTGGCCGACGATTGCCGGCCCTCACGCATGTTCGGCGTCCACACCAGCGGCACCACCGGCACCCCGGTGCATATCCTGCAGAGCCACGCCACGGTGCTGCGCCAGTACGCCCTGATGGAGGCGCGCTGGCGCGGCTGGAACGGCGTCTCGCGCCACGACCGCTGGGCCATCCTGGGCGGGCAGCTGGTGACGCCGGTGACGCAGGACAAGCCGCCCTACTGGGTGTGGAACGCGGGCCTGCGTCAGCTCTACATGTCGGCCTATCATCTCTCGCCGGCGGCGGCGGAGCACTACCGGGCGGCGCTGGTGCGCCACAAGGTGCGTTACATCTGGGGCTACCCGTCGGGCCTGCACGCGCTGGCCGAGGACCTGCTCGCCCGCGGCCTCACCGTGCCCGATCTTGAAGTCGTCGTGACCAACGCAGAGCCCTTGCTGGACGTGCAGCGCGATGCGATCGAGCGGGCGTTCGGCTGTCCGGTGGTGGAGAGCTACGGCATGACCGAGGCCGTGCTGTCGGCAAGCCAGTGCCAGCACGGGGCGCTGCATCTGTGGCCGGAATCGGGGGTGCTGGAGGTGGTGGACGGGACGGTGCCGCTGGCGCCGGGCCAAGCCGGGGAGTTTCTGGCCACGGGGCTGAACAACCCGGACATGCCGCTGATCCGCTACCGCACCGGCGACCGGGGCGCCCTGTCGACGGAGGCGGGGGTGTGCGCCTGCGGGCGCACGCTGCCGCGCCTGGCCCGGGTCGAGGGCCGCAGCGACGATGTGCTCTACACCACCGACGGACGCCGCGTCAGTCGTCTCGGATCCGTGATCAAGGCCGGCGCTCCCGTTCGGGAGGCGCAGATTGTGCAGGAGACGCTGGAGCGGCTGCGGGTGCGCTACATTCCGGCGCCGGAGTGGAACGAGGCGGCCGAAGGTGAGATCCTGGCGGCGATCCACAGCCGCATGGGTCCGGTCGAGGTGCAGTTCGAGCGCGTGGAGAGCATCCCCCGCTCCGCAAACGGAAAGTTTCGCTTCATGATCTGCGAGCTCCCGCCGGATCAAAAGCCACCACTAACGACAATAGCAACGCCTCAACAGGGCAATGTGGGCGAATTCGCATGAACACCCGAAGCACAGATGGATACAGCAATGTTTACCTCCATCAGCACTATATAACACAGATTAAGGCAGAAAGCTGATGAAAGGGGTAGGTATGGCCAATCTCATAACGCGCGCAAGTAAAGCAATAGGTTTTAAATTAAAAGGCCTACCGATAGTGCGCCAGAGCGACGTTTTGACGGTGCTTTGTTACCACCGCGTCGGACATCTTAGAGACGACCAATTCCATGGTTTTCGGCCGAATTTCAGTGCCACCCCTGACCAGTTCGCATTGCAGATGAAGCTGTTCAGATCCTTCTTTTCTCCCGTATCCCTCGAAGAAGTGTTACTCTGGCGGGACAAAGGAAAGCCTCTACCACCTCGAGCGGTACTAGTCACCTTTGATGACGGATATCGCGATAATGGAGAGATCGCATGGCCTATTATGCGAGATCTTTCTATTCCAGGCATTGTGTTTTTGGCGACAGATCATATTGGTACAGCGAAGCCCTTTCTTTGGGATTTCGCAGCGTATTGCTATGAAGCGACTTCGCATCGGCACGCATCAGTCCCACTTCTTGGTGAAACATCTCTCTTTACAAAACAAGAGCGCTATGCGGCGACGTCTGCTTGGGTATCCGCTGTCAAACAGCAGCCAGCGCAACAGCGCAGAGGGCTCATGGATGCTTTGGCCGTTAGCCTGGGTGTCTCACCGCTATCGGAAGTCTTTTCCGATCTTTATCTCGATTGGAACGAGGTTCGTCGCCTCAGTCGCGAGGGATTAGAGTTTGGAGGGCATACACATACACATCCAATTCTGACCAGACTTCCAGCAATCGAAGCATGTGAAGAGATAGCACACTGTCAAAGCAGGCTAACTGCTGAAATTGGTCATCCTGCTAGAGCTTTCGCATATCCGAACGGCTCTGCCCAGGATTATTCCCCAGAGCACGAGGAGCAAGTGCGCCAAGCAGGATTTTCAATTGGATTCTCACTTGAGCCTGGTCCTGCAAGGCTAAAGGAACTTCAGGAGAGAGCATTGGCTGTCAGGCGGCTATATGTGGGAATGCAGGATAACGTACCGCGTCTGCTTTTGAAGTGCGCGGGCGGAGCTCGTTTCGCTGAGAAGTGGCACAATCGAGGCCAATATGAGTTCGCAGGACGAGAGAGACACATACGAATGACCAAAATCTCAGTAGAACGAAGCGCTCGTTGAGCGATCCGGTTGTCTATGTGTACGATAACGATGCTTTCGAAAAACTACGCAATTAGAGTTTTTCAACAGCATCGAACCACAACGCCCTTTGAGTTGGCGAGTCTAATCCGAAGAGGATTCACTTCATAAGGACCAACAGACGTCCTTTACCTTAACCAGAATAATCGAGGACCTGGCATGGATAACCCAATTAGCCTTAGAGCAGACTATAAAAGAATTCAGAAAATACGGCGAGACAACAGATCGCCAGAGCGACTGACTGCTCACTATGAGCTTGAGCGGACTCTTGCCAACCGTCTGCGCAACTCATCTCGGGAAGAGCGTAAGCATCTTTACACAGAAGTGTATTCTGAGCTTTTCGCTGGACTTCCAGATCATCCACAGAACACCTGGACGGCCGACCCTAAGAACCGGCGGATCACACAAAAAGTGAATATGCTACGCCGTTTCTTATCTCCAAACTCCATCTTTCTTGAAGTAGGGTGCGGAGACGCAGCATTAGCCAGCGCACTCGCGAATAACGCTTCCGAGGTTATCGCACTCGATGTCACTGATGTTCTTATCGACTTCGCTTCGGCCCCGAAAAATTTCCGATTTCTAGGAACATCCGGGGTTGATATTGCATTACCGGACAACTCAGTTGACGTCGCGTATTCAAATCAACTGATGGAACATCTTCATGTCGATGACGCAGAGGATCAACTCCGTGAGATAGTTCGTGTATTAAAGCCAGGAGGCGTTTATCTGTGCAATACACCGAGCCGCGTCACGGGACCTCATGACATCTCATGTTGCTTCACGGACGTCGCAACAGGATTCCATATGAGAGAGTATGATTACGCATCATTACGCGAAATTTTTTTGAACGCCGGTTTTAGTAAAGTTCGCTTCCCAATTCTCCTAAAAGGGCATTGGTTAGCGACACCTCCATATCCATTTCTCAGAGTTCTTGAAATCTGCCTCATGAAAATTCCATCGAGGTATCGTATCACTGTAAATCAGATAGCTAGGCCTCTGATGGGTATCACTGCGATTGGAATTAAAGGTAAGACATAACCACTCGAGTGATCTCTAGCAAGCCCTGCTAAATGCCATTAGAGTTGACTACTTATCAGTTGATAAGCTGCAATATTCTGGCCTAGTCGTTGTGCATAAACTCTGAAAGCGCGTCCAAATGAAATCGAGTGCTGAGCCTATGCAGAACTCTCATTTGAGACCAGAGGCGAGATCTGCGCGGCGATCACGAGCGTTCCGTGAAGCCGGGGATCAGACTCTTGCCCTTGTTTCCCAAATTATTTTGAATGGCTCGTTCTTCCTCGTCGTGCTATTGGCATCGATCAAACTTGAGCCGTCTGAGTTCCTAAAGGTGGCATTTGCGAATTCCTTAATTCCATTGATTGCTACTGGCCTCGATTTTGGCCTGAACCAGAGTTGCCTTGCGCTTTCCTTCGAACATAAAAAGCAGGATTACGTTGCCCTTAATCTTATGATAAAGGCGGCTATAGTTGCACTAGCACTCGCTATTTTAGGACTTGCCTTCGCGCTATCTGAACCCTCTTCAGAACTCATCCTAATCGTTGCCGGGGCATCGATGTCATTCTGGACGGCAACGAGGGTTATCGATCAATATGAAAGGCGATTCAGGCAATATGCTTTGTTTAACATCGCACTCGCTGGGGCGCGAGTCGCCTTTGGATTGGTAGCACTCACGTTCAACCGATGGATTGTACTTATATTTGCACTTCATGTACTTTCCCAGGTTCCGATACAAATTCTCTCAGTAACAAAGAATCGTCACCTCCGTCTTAACTCGATCGATTGGGGCTCTCTTTATTCAATCCTGCGCATGGCACCTATTACGTTCATTTCTGCAGGCCTCTTCAGTTCACTCCCACTAATCACGCTTTGGTTACTAAACACCAAAACAGATACACATGCCGCTGCAGCATTTGGAGTCGTCCTAATGTTCTTGGCCCCTGTTGATCTAGTTTTTCTAACATTGAAGGTTTATGTATTTCCAAAAATCATCGAAACAGAGTTCAAGAAGGTCGACATTTTTGGCTTGGGACAGAATTCCATGTACCTGATAATGATCGGTCTAGCCGCGATTCTAGCAATTAGCATCATTCCGGCAGGCTTTATCGTGGACCAGTTGTACGATAAAAAATTTCCTGAAGCTGGTTCATTTTTTCGGATCTACTTTTCCTGTCACGCTTTGGGATGTGTGATTGGGTTGTACAACCTTCAATCGCAACGGCCAGGCTTCGTCAGGCTTTTGCTGATCGCGAATATGTTTCGAGCAGGCGCAACGGCCCTAATCGTGACCATTTCAGGCATAAGCTCATATCAGATCGTTCTCTGGTCAGGGATCATTATCGTGCTCGGGGAATTCGTGCTGGCGGCTCTGCTCATGCGGGCTCCCAACCCGGAACGTACAACGGGCGTCCATCAAAACTAGATGTTTGATCCTGGAATTTGATGGTGCGTTCTTGTCCTCGCAATGGTCGAACGTAAGCGGGCAGCTGATGCCGTTCAGGGGCGATAGTTCCACGGCATGAGGACCTCGATCTCGCGATTGGGCCACCCGTTGGCGATGCGCTCAAGCGTCTGGGTCAGCCAGGCGTGCGGATCGACGTTGTTCATTTTGGCCGTTGCCAGAAGGCTGGCAATCGTAGCCCATGTGCGCCCGCCGCCATCAGAGCCGGCGAAGAGCGAGTTCTTGCGTGTGATCGTCTGCGGCCGGATGGCGCGTTCAACCGTATTGGAATCCAACTCCACGCGTCCGTCCAACACGAACCGCTCCAGAGAGTCCCGCCTCGTCAGAGCATAGCGGATCGTCTCGGCCAGCTTCGACTTGCGCGACAGCTTTGGCAGTTCTTTCGTAAGCATCCGCCGAAGACCGCGGAATCTCCGGTCGTGGCGTGGTAAAGTGACCGTATGGAGATCGACCACGACAAGATCGACGAGGCCGTCCTTGCCCTGCTGTGGCTGACGCTGCACGATGGGTGTCGGGCCTGGAAAGGCTTTGACTGGGCGACGATGAACAGGCTCTACGAGAAGGGTCTCATCTGCGATCCGGTCAACAAGACCAAGTCCGTCGTGCTCACCGAGGAGGGCCTGCAGAAAGCCGAGGAGCTCTTCAAGGCGCTGTTCACACGAAAGCCCTGAGCCTCAGGCTGCGGCTTGTTCGTCCTGGAGGGCCTTCCAGTTCCAAGGCAGAAGCTCGGCAAGGCGTTGGGCTGGATGCTCCGGCATCCGCGCCAGAACGTCGGCCAGCCAGGCCCGCGGGTCAACCTCATTCAGCTTGCAGGTCTCGATCAGCGTGTACAACGCTGCGGCCCGATGCCCACCCGCATCCGAGCCGGCAAACGTCCAGTTCCGGCGCCCGACCGCAATGCCGCGGATCGCCCGCTCGGCGGCGTTGTTCGACAGGCAGACCCGCCCGTCCGCAAGGAAGAGCGCGAACGACGTCCAACGCCGGAGCATGTAGTTGATGGCTTTGGCCGTCTCGCTCTTGGGCGACAGCCGCTCGCGCTGCGCCCGCAACCAGCGCTCGAGGTCATCGACCAGCGGCTTGGATTGCCCGGCACGGATGGCGCATCGCTCGTAAGGCGGCCGGCCGTTGATCGCGCGCTCGAT
>Ga0180218_1000847_pt1 | contig 22122 bp, 20 predicted proteins | sample eDN3rd37CKraftBY_FD_151334 | JGI IMG/M metagenome (GOLD analysis project Ga0180218, IMG submission 151334) | Enriched backyard soil microbial communities from Emeryville, California, USA - eDNA 3rd pass 37_C Kraft BY (version 2) (version 2) | ecosystem: Environmental > Terrestrial > Soil >...
TGGCAGCAGCGCAGGCTCGAACGCGTCGGTGTCAAGATCGACTTCGAGCACACCGCAACGCGGTCCGAAATCGAGAACGCGGACTTCGACGTGGTCGCCGTGGCGACCGGCTCGACCCGCCGGATCCCGGAGATTCCCGGCGTGTACGGCGACAACGTCGCCGACATCCGCGACGTCCTGAGTGGTGAGGCGACGGTCGGCAAGCGGGTTCTGATCGTCGCACAGGACGATCACATGCCCCCGCTGTCACTGGCCGACCACCTCACCGAGCGGGGCAGCGAGGTCACACTCGTGTATGCGACGCAGACCGCCGGCCAGCTGCTGGGACGGTACATCGTGGGCGCAATCCTCGGACGCCTCGACGACAAGGGCGTGCAGTATCGCTTCATGGAGGACGTCGTCGAGATCACCCCCACCGGGGTGATCACCCGGAACGTGTACTCGGGACGCACCTACGAGGTCGACGGATTCGACAGTGTCGTGCTGGCGTGTGGTGGTATCGGTGACGCCGCCCTGTACGAGAGCTTGAAGAGCGGTCCCGCGACGACGGGTGATCGGCAGGTCCACATCCTCGGCGATGCGTACGCACCGCGCCGGTTGGTGTTCGCCACTCGACAGGCCTACGCGCTGGCCAAACTCGTCTGAGCGCACGAGCGCGATCGGCGCTACGGGGTTCGGCCCCCTTCCTCCGTCGTCCGATGGGAGAAGGGGGCCGCTGCTCGTCCGGAGTGCCGCGAGAAAGTCGTTGCAACCGGCGACGCCGGGTGAGTGCTCAGGCACTCACCCGGCGTCGGACCGGCGAGGTCAGGGTTGGAGGACGAATCCCTTGTATCCGGCGTCCCGGACTTCGTTCCAGGTCTCCTCGTAGAGCACGATGCCGCCGGCGTACGGCATGAAGATCTGCGGCTTGCCCTCGATGTTGGCACCTCGGTACCACGAGCCCGACTGTCCCTGCGGCCACAGGGTGGTGTCGGCGATCTCCTCGACCGTCTGCACCCAAGTCTCTTGGGCGTCCTCGGTGGCTTCGATCGTGGTGAAACCGTGGTCGCGCATGTGATCCATCGTCTCGACCGTCCACTCGACATGTTGTTCGATGGCGGTGACCATGTTGGCGAGCACGGACGGGCTGCCGACGTTGGCGATGATGAACATGTTGGGGAACCCGGCCGTGCCCAGCCCCAGATGGGTCTTCGGACCCTGCGACCATGCTTCCGTCAGCGGACGGCCGCTGCGGCCGCGAATGTCCATGGATGTGAAGGCGCCGGTGAAAGCGTCGAAGCCGGTGGCCAGGACGACGGCGTCGAACTTGTACTCGCTCCCGTCCGCCAGCCGCATTCCCTTGTCGGTGAAGCGGTCCAGAGGCTTCTTGCGGAGGTCGACGAGTTCGACGTTGTCGCGGTTGAACGTCTCGTACCAGTCGGTACCGACGACTGGGCGCTTGGCGCCCATCGGGTAGCCGTACGGTTTGAGGCTGTCGGCGGTCTCCGGGTCGGTGACGATCTCGTCGATCTTGGAGCGGATGAAGTCGGAGACGGCGTCGTTGGCCTTCTGATCGACCATGAGATCGGAGTAGGCGCCGAGGAAGGCGATTCCTCCTCCTTCCCAGCGCTTCTCGAACTCGACGCGGCGTTCCTCGTCGCTGACCTCGAACGCGGTCTTCGGATTGTCGTCCCGGATGCAGCCGGCGGGTAGCGACCGCGAGAGACGGCGTCGCTCGCGGTAGTTCGCTTTGATGTCGGCGACGTATGCGGGATCGAGTTTGTGGTTGCGTGCGGGGATGACGAAGTTGGCGGTGCGCTGCAGTACGGTCAACCGACCGGCTTGCTTCGCGATCTCGGGGATGGCCTGCACGCCCGAGGATCCGGTGCCGACGGCGGCGACCTTCAGTCCCGAGAAGTCGACTCCGTCTTCGGGCCAGGAGCTGGTGCGGTAGACGGGTCCGGTGTAGTTCTCGAGGCCGGGTACGTCGACGTCCTTGGGGACGGACAGGCATCCGACCGCCATGAGGCAGAACGTGGCGATGCATCTCTCGCCGGTGTCGGTGCGCACGATCCACTTCTGTGTGGTGTCATCGAAATGAGCTTCGGTGACCGCGGTTTCGAGTCGGATGTCGCGGCGGAGGTCGAAGCGGTCGGCGACGTGTGAGAGGTAGGCCTGCAGTTCGGGTTGGGAGGGGTATCGCTCGGTCCATTCCCATTCCTGCTCGAGTTCCTCGTCGAATCCGAAGGAGTAGTCGTGGCTGTCGACGTCGCAGCGTGCGCCGGGGTAGCGGTTCCAGTGCCAGGTGCCTCCGACTTCCTTGCCCTTGTCGAATGCGATTGCGGTGTAACCGTGTTTGCGGAGTTTCCACAGCAGATAGAGGCCGGAGAATCCGGCTCCGACTACGACTGCGTCGACTTCGATCGGGGTGGAGTGGTCGGTGGCTGCAGGTGCAGAAGTCATCTGGATGCCTTTCCTGGATGTCGGGGATGAAGGCGTACAGCGGAATTCGGGGTCTGTTCCGGGTTGTCCGGATGCGGCAGGAGCGTGAACCGAATGAGGTCGTGACATCCGCACGATCCGGCATGTGATTGGCACCACAATAACAATGCGAATCGATATAATCAATCACGGTCGTAGATATCGCCCCCGGCCCGTATCGCCCCGGGCTCGACCGGATCTCAACCCGCTCGGCGTTCGCCGAAGCCCATTCCAGGAGGAATCGTGTACCGACTCGTCGCCACCTACAACCACCCCGAGGATCCCGCCGAATTCCTCGACCACTACCGGAACGTCCATGCGAAGCTCGCCCTCGACCAGAAGGGTCTGCGGAACTTCGAGTGGGGTGTGTGCAGTACCGCCGACGGGTCCACGCCCCCGCACTTCCTCGTCGCGGTCTGCGATTGGGACAGCAAGGAAGCCATGCTCGAAGACATGGCATCGCCCGAGGGGCAGAAGGGTGCTGCCGATCTCGAGAACTTCGCACAGGCAGGCGTCTCGTTCGACTTCTACGAGGTAACCAAGGGAATCTAGAACGGTACGGCGGCGGGCAACGATACAGTGATCGCTGCCCGCCGCCGTTCTCCGCTCGGGTCCGGTTGTCAGGCGTCGAACCCATCCATCTGCGGAGTGGTCAACGCGGTGATGACCCGTTCGGCGATCTTCCATCCCTCGGGGGTCCGGGTGTATCGGTCGGTGTTGAGAGCGATCGCCTTGATCGCCGCGCCGTTCTTCATCTCCGCTTCGGAGAACACGTAATTGGTGCCGGTGGCATTGTCCGCATCCTGGAAATCGATGACGTGGTTTGTAATGATGTGGAACTGCTTGTCCACGGCTTCGGCGTCACGCTCGAAGAAGTCGAGCAGTTGTTCGTGACCTTCGTATCGAGTCAGTCCGACCGCACCGGCATCCCATACGCCGTCCACGGTGAAAGCGGACAATGTCTCTTTCGGATCGAACCGATCGAGACCCCGGGCGTACACGTGGGTGACCCGGGTGATCTCGGCGATGTCGCCGGCTCTGTCCTCGCCGATGACGTTGTCGATCGACATGATGTACTCCTTCTCGGAAAATTATGGGATGGAAGAAAATTCGATTCCTTCGAGATCTGCCTTGATCTGGAGCGCCAGGTACTTGTTGTAGACGCGAGCCATGGTCAGGTTGCCGCCGCTGAACCAGAAGCCGTCGTGTCCCGACCGTCGCCACACCGAGCGGACTTCTCCCTCGTCGTCGAGACCCCATACCGGTCCGCACTTGTCGGCGACGGCATCGCCCAGAACACGCCGTGCGGTGTCGTGGATTCCGCGGAAGCCGGTGGCGAGAACCACCGTATCGGCGGGAATCCGACGGCCGTCGCTCATCCGAAGGGCATCGGGTGTGAACTCTTCGATCGTTCCGGACACCAGCTCGATCTCACCGTCGGCGATGAGCCGGGACGCTCCTACGTCGATGTAGTAACCGCCGTTGCGGGTGAGGAACAGGTTCATTGCCCCCATGTCGTCGTCGCCGAGGTTGTGGCGGAATCCTCGTGTGGTGAGGCCGTCGAGAAGTGGGCGGTCGCGTTCGGCCATGAGTGCCACGGCCGCGCGCAGTCCGTCTTGAGCCGCCTCGTCGAATCGGGGGAACGATGCTCCGACGAGGTCGGAGATTTCAGTCGGTGGTGAGTCCTCGCCGTATGCGGGCTCGAGCATCACGTCGACCACCGTGGTGCCGCCCACCACGTATGTGGGTCCGCGTTGCATCAGGGTCACGTTCGCCCCCGACAGGTACAGGTCCTGTGCGATGTCGTGGCCGCTGTTGCCGGTGCCGATCACGACCACCGAGGTGCCGGCACGTGCCGGGTCGGTTCGGTACCGTCCCGAGTGCAGGATCTCCCCACGGAAGAGGTCGGTGCCCTCGAATTCGGGGACCAGTGGCTCGGTGCCGCTGAGGCCGGTGGCGAGCACGACATGGCGGGGTCGCACGGTGTGCACCTGTCCGCAGCTGTCCAGGTCGAGTTCCCACGTTCCCGTCGAGACGTCGTAAGTGCTCGATGTGACCGTGGTACCGGTGCGCACGTTCAATTCGAGGGCTCGGGCGTACAACTCGAGCCAGTCGCCCATCCTGTCCTTCGGGGTGAAGACCGGCCAGGTCGGCGGAAATGGAAGGAACGGAAGGTGGTTCGCCCACACCGGGTCGTGCAGCACGAGCGAGTCGTAACGGCTGCGCCAGTTGTCGCCGATGCGTGCGTTCCGGTCGACGACGAGCGCCCGCACTCCGAGTGTCTTCAGGTGTGCGGCGAGGCCGAGGCCCGAGTGCCCGGCACCGATGACGACGACCTCCGGCTCGTCGACCGTCGAGGCCTCACGTACCCTTCCGGCGTGCCGATCGCCGGTCCGTTCGCCGGACTCAGGGTTGCCGTGCGGGCGCCGATGCCCGGTTGCCGGTTCGTGGCCGTGCAGGGTATCGAGCTCGGTGAGCAGTGCGGTTGCTCGCCAGATATCGTCGTTGTCCGGGATGAGCCTTGCGACCGCGCGGACGTTGCCCACTCGGGTGGTGAGTCCGAACAGGATCTGGAGCACGGGAGGTGCCGTATCTCCGGACGACAGTGCCGGCAGAACCCGGGGATCGAGTTCGAAGTCGGAGACCCCGAGGGTGCCTGCGGTCGCGATCATCGGCCCGATGGCGTCGGCTGTGTGGAGGCTGCGCAGATCTCCGCTGAACGCCAGCAGGTCGCGCCACCATGCATCGGGAACGAACACCTTCCCGTAGGAGCCGGTGTCGCCCCGGCTCAGGACCTGCCCGAGTTCTTCGAGCCAGTTGTGTGCGACATCGGTGAGCATGTCGTTCGAGCCCGCGGTGTCCCTCTTCTCCGGCGTGGTCATCGCGTCGTGTACCCGGCGTCGACCTTGAGTTCGGTGCCTGTGACGTAACGGGCTTCGTCGGAGGCGAGGAACAGGACGGCGTTGGAGATGTCGATCGGCTCCACCCACGGGACCGGGATGGCGTTGGTGGTCGCGAAGACGGGTGCCGCCTGTTCCTTCGTGGGGTGCTCTTCCTCGGGAAGGAACAGGCGGAAGCAGGATTCGTTGAGGATCATGTCGGTGGCCACACCGGTGGGATGGACGGTGTTGACGCGGATGCCGTGGGGACCGAGTTCCAATGCCAGCGTGCGCATCAGGCCCACGACGGCGTGTTTGCTCGCCGTATAGGGCGCGACGTTGGGAGTGCCCTTGATGCCGGCCGAGGAGCTGGTGATGATGATCGAGCCGTTGCCCTGTTCGACGAGTTGAGGGGTGACGGCCTTGCAGGTGTGCCAGACGCCCTTGAGGTTGATGTCGAGGACGTCGTCCCAGTCGCTTTCGGCGACCAGGTGGGTGGGCTCGCCGAACAGGAAGATGCCCGCGTTGGCGACGACCGTGTCGATCCGGCCGAACTGGGCGATGCCTTCCTGCACCACGGCCGCTACGGCGTCGAAATCGCGGACGTCTGCGGTCCGGGCGACGATCTTACGTCCGCGGGACTCGACCTCACGTACCGTCTCGGCGAAGTCCTCCTCGGTGGCGCTGGGATAGAAGCGTTCGACGCTGTCGATGGTGCCGGCTATGTCGAGGGCGATGATGTCGGCGCCCTCCTCGGCGAGCCGGATGGCGTGACTGCGTCCCTGCCCGCGCGCCGCTCCGGTGATGAATGCGACCTTGCCTGCTACCCGTCCTGACATGAGTGCTCCTTCAACGCGAACCGGGAGATTCCGTTCCGCGGTAGGTGTTCCAGGTGGATGCCGACTCGGGATAGTCGGCTTCGGAGTATCGGGTCTGCGGCCACCGAATCCGTTTGGTGGAACGGAAACTCGAGCTCATCGATTCGAAAGGTAGCGCATACATGAATGATACGGAGCGTCTTTGGAACAACCAGCCGTTCTCTGTTCTGGTGTAGCGGTCGTGATATCGGAAGGCCGTCATCATCAGGGTGTCGTGTACGGCGAGTTCGGCATGCCCGGTCATGATCCCTGTGGCGTTCGTATCGTCCACGAGCGTGACGAGGTGGATCTCGGGTGTGTGCAGCATGGTGTGATAGCGGTCCATGCTGTCGATGTAGAAGGGTCGAATCGCGTTATGTCCCCGGAGTTCACGTCCGGCGACTTCGAACACTCCGTCCTGGGTGAACATCGACAGGACGGAGTCGATATCGTGATCGTCGACGGCGAGTGCATATCGGCCGGCGAGATCACGGATCTCGTCCTTCGCGATCAGTCGCGCCAGTGCGGTGGCATCCGGTTCGGTACGGGCGGATGTGGTCATCTGCTGAACTCCTGGGATGGGCATGCGTAGGGCCGGAGCGGAGTATCACTCCACTCCGGCCCGAGTCGAATCCGTTGCAGTGCAGCGAATGCTGAGGAAGGACTGACGATCAGTCGTCGTAGACGATGACGCCGCGGATGTTCTTGCCTTCGCGCATGTCCGCGAACGCGGTGTTGATGTCTTCGAGCTTGTAGGTCTTGGTGATCAATTCGTCGAGCTTGAATTCACCCCGCCGGTACATGTCCGTGATCAGCGGAATGTCACGGCGCGCCGTGGTGGTGCCGTACAGGGTGCCCTGCAGCCGCTTGCCGGACATGGCGAAGGTGAACAGGTCGAAAGGCACGTCGCGCTGGGTGACGGGTGCTGCGGAAGTGAGCACCAGAGTGCCCCCGCGGCGGGTCATCTCCTGCGCCGGATTGAGGAGGTGTCCGTAGGCGATGTCGACGGTGATGATGACGACATCTGCTCCCTGGCCGTTGGTGAGCTGGTCGATGACATCGCGGCACTGATCGAGGTTCTCGACGGTCTGCGTCGCGCCGAAGTGCTTGGCCATGTCGCGCTTGAATTCGACCGGATCGATCGTGACGATGTTCTTCGCGCCCTTGTGGCGCGCTCCCTGAACGGCATTCATCCCGACACCGCCGGTTCCGATGATGACGACGGTGTCACCGAGCTGGATATCTGCGGCGTAGACGGACGATCCCCAGCCGGTGGGCACACCGCAACCGATGAGGGCGGCCTTGTCGAGCGGGATGTCCTTGTCGATCTTGACGCACGAGTCGATGTTCACCACCACGTAGGGGGAGAAGGTGCCGAGGTAGGAGAACGGTCCGACCCCCTGGCCTCGGGCATGGACGCGGTGGGTGCCGTCGGGAGCGAAGCCGCCGAGAACGCCGGCGCCGCGTTCGCACATGTTGGACTTGCCGATCGTGCACATACGGCAGTTGCCGCACGAGGGCAGAAAGGACAGCACGACGTGATCGCCCACTTCGAAACCGGTGACGTCCGGGCCGAGTTCCTCTATGACACCGGCACCTTCGTGGCCGCCAATGATGGGCGCCCAGTCCAGAGGGATGTCTCCGGTGTCGACGTGATCGTCGCTGTGGCAGATTCCGGAGGCGGCGAGTTTGACGCGAACCTCACGACTCTTGGGCGGATCGATCTCGATTTCCTCGACGCTCCATCCGGATCTGGTACCAGGCTCCCACAACAGTGCTCCGATGGTCTTCATGACGTCTCCTCACGGTGAACGGGGAACATGCGCGTGGCGTCGGTGAGGTACCGATCCGCCGAAGTCTGTGATCGTGATCACCATAACCATATGCATCAATAGAAGCAATAGTTGTTCGGTGATGCGGACGGCGGCGTCGTCGAGTCGCCGAGGTCGGGAGGGGTGTGCCGAAAAGAGCGGGCCCGCACCGGATGTACCGGTGCGGGCCCGTCGGTCCCGTAGAGGTGGAGGTCTCAGCCGCCGAGTGCCTGATTCCACGGCAGTACCTGGCTCAGTACTTCGGGGAATTTCCGCTCTGCGTACTTCACATATTCCTTGATGTGATCGCGCATTCGATCCTCGGAGAGGTCGGCGTCATGATTGTTCAGTGCTTCGTAGATCTGAGTATGCGCCTTGAGGGTGGTCTTGCGGAGCGAGGCGGGATGGTCGATACCCATCACGGTGCCCCCAGTGATACGCATCAGGGCGTCGGTCAGATATCCGAACAAGGCATTCCCGGTCGACCAGGCGATGATGTCGTGGAACTGCTTGTTGGTCTCGAGGAATGTATCGATGTCGGCTGTCTCCACCGACTGTTGCATCCGATCGACGGAATCCTTGAGTTCGACGAGTTTGTCCTCACCGATGCGTTCCGCGGCCAGACGGCACACCACAGGCTCGAGGGCGGTGCGGGCCTCGACGATGGTGTTGAGTGAGGCGTTCTGCAACTGCATGAGCAGGATGATCGTGCTGGCAAGATGTGAGGCGTCGGGATCCAGCAGCACCGGCCCGCCCTTCGGACCGGGCTTGAAAGTGAGCATTCCCTGGAACTCGAGCAGGCGCAATCCTTCGCGGAGCGTGCCGCGACCGATCTGGTACTCCTCGAGCATCGCCTTCTCCGGAGGCAGCAGGTCGCCAGGGCTCAGGCCTTTCCGGGCGGTGTCCCGGACGATCTGCTGCGCAACGACGAGCGACGTCTTCGGGCCTCTCGGCATTGTCACGGAGCCTCCTACAGCCTCGTATCCTCCGGTCCCGGTCGACGCGGAGGTCTTTCGTGGCGAAGATGTCCTCCGCCGTGCTCCGTTGCGAACAGGGGACTGCCCGTTACGGAGTGTGCACTGTACTCATTGTGCACCCAATTGTGCACATTCATACTCACGGTTTGTGTGATGCCCACTATTCCGGCGAAGGAAACTGTGGCTTCCGCTTGTCGAGGAACGCTCGTGCCCCTTCGGTCATATCCTCGCTGCCGATCGCCTGGACCAACATGCCCAGCCCGGTGCTGAACGAATCCCGCGCGGAGTTCCACCAGATATTCGAGCTGATCTTGGTGATCTCCAGGTAGCGGGGGCTGAGTGCCTCGAATTCGCGGCACAGTGCGCGCACATGCTGTTCGAGGTCGTCGTCGTCGACGACCTCGTTGACCAGCCCCATTTCGTAGGCGCGCTCGGCCGGGTATCGACGGCACAGCATCGACAGCTCCTTGGCGCGTTTCTCGCCGATCTGGACTCCCATGACGTTCGTTGCGCCCGAGACGGGTGAGCTCCCGACCCGGGGGCCGGTCTGTCCGAAGGTCGCCGATCGGGCGGCGACGGCAAGATCGCAGGCGACGACCAGTTCGTTGCCACCCCCCGCCGCTGCGCCGTTGACCGCGGCGACGACCGGTCGAGGGCAGGATCGGATCGCATCGAACAATGCCAGTGACGAGCGGTAGAGCTTGCGCATCTCGGGAACGGTGGGTTCGCTCAGCTGGCCCAAGGAACCGCCGGCGCAGAAGCTCCCGCCGGAGCCGGTGATGACGACCGATCGGTAGCTGTTGGCGTCGTGCAGGGCGTCGACGATCGTCGAACACATCTCCGGGTCGAAGGCGTTGCGGCGTTCGGGGCGATTGAGGCGTATCCACAAGCTCGAATCGATCGATTCGAGCACGACGCTCGTGGTGGTGGGCGTGGACATCGAAACTCCTTGGTTCGGGTGTTCGAGGCGGATGCAACAGGCGTTGCGAAGCGGACGAGGTGGACGCCCGGATGAACCTCGGCAGCCTGCTCTTACACGTTATAATGGTTAGCATTATTTCGTCGACAAGGGACGGAAGTGGGGGTCCCGCGGTGGTCGTTTCGGGCCGGCGCGGTTCTGACAGGAGTCGCAATGATCACGAGTCGGGCGCCGAAGGCCGCGATGGTGGTGGCGCAACAGATCATCAAGGACGCCGGCCGGGAGAATCTCGCGGCCGACGATCTGCTCCCTCCCGAGCGCGTCATGCTCGAGAAATACGGAATCGGACGAGGCACTCTCCGGGAAGCTCTCCGGCTGCTGGAATTCCAAGGAGTGATCGCGTTGAAACCGGGGCCCCGGGGAGGTCCAGTGCTGCTCGATCCCGATGCCTCGCACCTCGCGAGTTCGCTCATTCTGCTCATGCAGCTCAACAACGCGCCGTTCAAGGTGGTCGTCGAGGCCAGAACGGCACTCGAGCCCATGATCAGCCGGCTTGCGGCCGCGCGGGTCTCGGACGAGACCTTGACTCGCCTGAAGGAGACGGTCGACCGGATGCACGGTTCGCTGAGTGATCAGGGTGAGTTTCTGGAAGCGAACAAGACCTTCCACGACCTGATCGCGTGGTCGTCGGGGAATCCGCTGTTCGGTTACCTGGTGGATTCCCTGCTGGGGATCATGGACGGCACGGCAATCGGGATGGACTATCCGCCGCATCGTCGGGAGGCCATCATCGTCGCTCACACGCAAATCTACGAGTGCCTTGCGAGCAGGGATGCAGAGGGCTCGGAGCGGTACATGCGTGAGCACATAGACGCCTACCGACGGTATGCCGAGAGGAAATACCCGGAGCTTTTCGAGCAGGTCATCCAGTGGGATCGGGCGCTGGGTTGAGTATGTTCCGATGTCGAGCGCGCTTCGACGCGGGTGCACATGCGACCGGGAAGGAACCCCGTCGGGTTCCTTCCCGGTTCTCGCCGGAGGGTTGCCGGCTCACTCGGTGACGACCGAGATGGCCCGTTCGGGGCACGAGGCTGCTGCCTCGCGAGCGGCGTGCTCGTTCGCGGGATCGTCTCCACCGGGCAGGACGTAGGCATGGCCGTCCTCGTCACGCAGAGCGAAGACCTGGGGGGATGTCATGAAGCACAGGCCGTGGCCCTGGCAGTGGTTCTCGTCGACGACAACCTTCATGAGTTGCTCCTCTCATTATTCGGACACTTGGGGATGCCAACTCGTTGAACCCTTGATTGGATGGGTGGGCTGGCAATGTGATACAGACTACTATAACATCCGTTATAACCATTAGCAGGAGATGCCTGATTCCGAGCAGGAGGGTCCACGCGATGGAAAATCGCAACCGTTGCCCTGTCGTCGACTTCGACCACAACTCGCAAGAACATTCCGCGGATCCCGTGGCGTCGTACCGAAAGGTGCGTCAAAACGAACGCGTCGCATGGACCGAAGCCCACGGAGGCTACTGGGTACTGACCGACTACGAGTCGGTCTTCGAAGCTGCGCGCGACGACGAGACGTTCTCCTCTGCTCGCACCGAACATGGGGGAGAAGGACTTTCGGTCGTCATTCCGAAGACGCCGATGCACTTCCATATCCCGATCGAGCTCGATCCCCCGGAGTTCCGCAAGTACCGCAAGATCGTCAACCCGATCACTGCCCCGGCTGCGGTCGAACGTATGAAGGCGCTCGTCGACCGCCACACGGCCGGCTTCATCGACAGTGTCATCGAGGACGGCCGATGTGATCTCACTTCGGTGATCGCCGTCCCATCCATCGTCACCGTGGATTGGCTGGGTCTCGATCTCGCCGATTGGAAACGTTATTCTCACGCGCACCACCAGGCGCTCGCCGGTATTCCGGGTAGCGACGACTACAAGCATGCGATGGAAGTCGAGTTCCCTTATCTGGGGGAACGCATGCGCGAGACCATTCGCGCGCGCCGCGAGAACCCCACGGACGACATCATCAGCTATCTTGTCCAGCAGGAAGTCGACGGCCGACGCCTCGACGACTTCGAGATGTACTCGATCGTCGACCTGCTTCTCGCCGGTGGGGTGGGTACCACGGCTTCACTGGTGAGTCAGGCGCTGGTCTGGCTTGCCGAGCATCCGTCCGTACGGCAGCGGCTCATCGATGATCCGGGTCTGATGGATCATGCCGTCGAAGAATTCCTGCGCTACTTCTCCCCGACGCAGGCCCTGGCTCGCACTGTCACCAAGGACGTCGAATTCCAGGGCTGCCCGATGCACAAGGGCGACCGTGTCCTGCTGTCGTGGTCGTCGGCCAACCGCGACGAGAGATTGTTCGACAACCCCGACGAGATCGATATCGATCGCTGGCCCAACCGGCACACGGCGTTCGGGATCGGTGTGCACCGTTGTGCAGGTTCGCATCTCGGACGGTACATGTCCAAGACGCTGATCAGCCAGATCCTCGGCAGGATGCCTGACTACGAGGTCGACTTCTCCGCACTCGAGCGGTATCCGCACCAGGGCACCAACATGGGGTGGCAGCGGATCCCCGCCACGTACACCCCGGGGCCTCGGGTTCTGACCGATTACACGCTCTACTGACCCCCGATTCCACCGGAGCGGTCGCTGTCACCCGGCCTGATCGGCCGGCCGAAAGACAAGGGGGACCGGCGTGTTCGTCGGCAGACGTATTCTGATCGTCGGGGGCGGCCTGGCCGGGTTGCGAACATGTGAAGCATTGCGAGCCGAAGGGTTCGACGGCGAAATCGAAATGCTGTGCGGCGAAGGGACGCCGCCCTACGATCGTCCGCCCTTGAGCAAGGCTGCCCTTGCGGAACGTCGTGATACGACTTTCGACGTCGCCTACGACGCCCTGGGTGTCGATCTCCGTGTCGGAGTGCGGGCCACAGGCCTGGATCGCGACCGGCATGTCGTCCTCAGCGACACGGGGGAACACCCCTACGACGCTCTGGTCGTCGCCACCGGAGCCACGCCGGTGATCCTTCCCGGATCCGGACGGCAGCACGTACTGCGGACGGCCGCCGATGCCGATGCACTGCGTGCCGCCCTCCGGCCCGGAACCCGGTTGACGCTCGTCGGAGCCGGTTGGATCAACGCCGAAATCGCCACCACAGCACATGCTCTCGGATGCTCGGTGACAGTCCTCGAATCGGCTCCGGCACCGTTGCATCAACCGCTCGGTCCCGAGATCGCGCACCGCATGCTGCCGTGGTGGGAGCATGTCGACATGCGTTGCGGCGTCGCAGTTGCGGAAATTTCCGACGCCGGACCGGTTCTCGCGGACGGTTCGCTTGTCGAATCCGATCTCGTCGTCACCGGCATCGGTGTCGGGCCGGACGTCGCCTGGCTCGCCGGATCCGGTCTCGATATCGATCGGGGAGTGGTGGTCGACGAACAACTTCGTACCGCCGACCCGGCGGTGTTCGCCGTCGGTGACGTCGCGGCACGATGGTCGCCGCGCTACCGCAGTCGCATCGTCGGTCAGCACTGGGACGACGCCCGCACGGCACCGGCAACCATCGCTGCGGCCCTGTTCCGGCCGGATCGCGGACTCGTCTTCGATCCCGTCCCGTACTTCTGGAGCGATCAGTTCGGGCACAAGATCCAATTCGTGGGGCACCGCGACCCATCCGATCGGATGGTCTTCCGGGAGGGCCGGGACGGCAAGTGGGGTGCGGCATGGATCGACGACTCCTCCAGGCTGACCGCACACCTGAGCATCGACTCTCCGCGTCATATGGTGCAGGCACGCATGGCGATCGACCGGGGCGCCGTCGTGGACCCCGAGGCGATAGGCGATCTGGACACCCCTGTGCAATCGATGCCTCTGCATTCTTCGTAATACCTCGACAATCATCGAACAGCCGCGCCCGGGCACGGCCGAGTGAGGAACGGACATGACCACAGCAACTCCGATTCGGTTGAAGAGCTACGACAAATTGTTCATCGGAGGCTCCTGGGTGGAGCCGTCGAGCGATTCTGTCATCGACGTGATCTCACCGATCACCGAAGAAGTGATCGCGTCGGTCCCGGAAGCGCGTGAGGCCGATGTGGACCGGGCTGTCGCAGCGGCGCGGAAGGCATTCGACGAGGGGCCGTGGCCCAGGATGACCCCGGCCGAACGCGCCGAAATCCTCGTTCGAGTCGGGGACGAGGTGAAGAAGCGGATCCCCGCCATGGCCGAAGCCTTCACACTCGAACTGGGTGGCCCGGCGGCCATCTCCACGCTCTTCCACCAGAACGCGGTCGACATGTGGGACGACGCGGCAACCTTCCACGAACGCTTCGTCTTCGAGGAGGAACGCACCTGGAAGGACGGTCGCGGCAAGGTTGTACGCGAACCGATCGGTGTCGTCGCCGTGGTCGTCCCGTGGAACGGGCCCGTGGCGACAGCTTCGTTGAAGATCTCTCCGGCTCTTGCCGCGGGGTGCACCGTGGTCCTCAAGCCTGCGCCCGAAGGGCCGGTGACGACGATGATGCTCGCCGAGGCACTCGAAGCTGCCGGCCTCCCCGAAGGGGTCATCAGCGTGTTGCCCGCAGGACGGGAGGTCGGTGACTATCTCGTCGGTCATCCCGACGTCGACAAGATCAGCTTCACAGGGAGTACCGTCGCCGGCCGGACGGTCATGACCAGGGCCGCGGAGAAGATCAAGCGCGTCACCCTGGAACTCGGTGGTAAGTCGGCTGCGATCATCGCCGACGACATCGAACTCGAATCGTTCCTGCCGGGCATGGTCTTCGGAGGCATCGGCCATTCGGGCCAGGTCTGTGCGGCTCTGACCCGAGTACTCGTGCCCCGGGACCGCCAGGACGAGGTGGTGGCGGCGATCGAGGAGGTCATGAAGAGCGTCAAGGTCGGCGACCCGCGGGACCCCGACACATTCATCGGGCCGCTGGCAGCGCAACGACAGCAGGAGCGGGTCCTCGATTACATCGAGGTCGGCAAGCAGGAGGGCGCTCGACTCGTCGTCGGAGGGGGCAAGCCTGCTCACCTCGATCGCGGTTGGTACGTCGAACCGACCTTGTTCGCCGACGTTCGCAACGACATGCGCATCGCCCAGGAAGAGATCTTCGGCCCGGTGCTGGTGGTGATTCCATTCGACTCGATCGACGAGGCGATCGCGATCGCCAACGACTCCGACTACGGATTGTCCGGTGCGGTGTATGCGAAGGATCGCGCCTTGGCCGAGAGCGTCGCACGCCGGGTGCGGACGGGCCAGATTTCGGTCAACGGTTACGCCATGTGCGTGGTCCAACCCTTCGGCGGTTACAAGCAGTCCGGGCTCGGCCGGGAAGGCGGCGTCGAGGGATTCGACGCCTTCTTCGAGACCAAGCTGATCCAGGAATTCTGATTCCGGTGTCACTCGAATCATGGGAAGGAGCCTTGTGATGCAGTCGGTTTCCGTCGAAGTCGGTCATCGAGCCGAGAGGCTGCTGTACGACTACGCTGCGGCCGTGGATACCGGTGATCTGACCGGCCTCCGGGAATTGATCACCGACGATGTCGTGATCGAGCAGAACGGGAAGTCGGACGTTGGCGCCGAGGAGTTCATCGGGGTGTACCGCGCGTTCATCGACTCTCCGGTGGAGTTCTCGCGTCACGCGGTCTCGAACGTGCGTGTTGCACAGGGTGAGGACGGGCGCGTGCACGTCGACGCGTACTTCGAGGCGACGGTGTGTGCTCCAGGTTCGAATCAAAGGATCTACGGACGGTATGCGGATGTCTACGTCGAGCGTGAGGGAACCCTCCTCATCGACAGGAAGGGTATCTCGGTCGACCGGATGATCGATCTCCCTGCGGGAGAGGTCGAATACCAGCCGTACTGATACCTGCTACGAGGGGGTGTCCTCCGCGTTTCAATCGCGGAGGACACCCCCTCGTCGGTACTCGGTGTACAGGTGCCGGCGTCAGGGCCGTCCACCGTGGGTGGCGTCGACGCGCGTGGCTAGCAGGCTCGCATCACGGGTGTGCCGTCGGGCCGCCTCCGAGGAATTGGGGGCGGCGCAGGCGTACAGCGTGTCGCCGTCGGGTCCGCCGAGCATGCAGGCGAAGACGCCGGTAGGAAAGCGGACCTCGTCGATGATCCGGCCGCCCTCGACGACTCGGACGACACGACGGTTGAGGGCGTCCGCTACCCAGACCGCACCGCTGCTGTCGAGGCCGATGCCGTCGGGTGCGACGGCAGCAGCGCCCATGGCGGCCTTGACGGAGTCGCGTGGCAGTTCCGGACCGAAGCTTGCCCACGTACGCTGATTCGACAGCGAGCCATCGGATCCGATGTCGAAGGCGGTCAGGCGGTTACCCATCGATTCCGCGACCACGAGCGTGTCGTCGGGAGTGATCACCATGCCGTTCGGGAACAGCAGATCGTCCGCCTCCACGGTGAAGGTCCCGTCGGGCGAGACACGGACGAGGTTCGCAGGCCGGATGGGGGTGTCGCGCTTGAACTCGAATCCAAAGCTTCCCACGTAGGCGGTGCCGTCGGCAGCGACGACCATGTCGTTGAGTTTGCCTGTCGCCACAGACGACAGATCCGCATGCACGACGATTTCACCGTTCTGTTCGCGTCGCATGATCCGCCCGGATTCCATCGCCGTGATGAGCAATCGGCCGTCGGGAAGCCAGCCTAGTCCGGACGGTTCGTCGCCTGGGAGTGTCGCTTCGACCGTCACGTCTCCGTGAGCGTCGATCGAAATCACCTCGTGGCGATACAGATCCGAAACCCAGATGCGGTCGTCGTGCCATCGCGGGCATTCGAGGAAGGCGCGGTCCGACACGATCGTGTCGATCGGGCTCTGCAGTGTGGCGTCCTGGTTTCCGGTGGTCATTTCGGTGCCTTCCTTGGGGTACGAGAGCTCCTCTGGGGAGTCGAGCAATCAAGAGAATCATATTCATGAATTTGCGCCCGGGATAGGCCTACGCGCCCATTGCCACTAATCATAATTATGGTTAAGGTGACCTGAATCACTGCCGACGACCGTTTCGTTCATCCCCCTGCGGTTCGTTCCGTACGCGCCACACGTTTCGTATTCGCCGCAGCTTCTGTCGAAGGAGTACTCATGGCACTGGATTCCGCAACGACCGCCTTCCTCGCCCAGATGGCAGAGGCGGGAGGACCCGCACTTCACGAGATGACGCCCCAGGAGGCGCGTGAGATGAGTGACGGTTTCATCGAACTCGTCGGCGAGGGACCCGAGATGGCACGTGTCGAGAACATTACCGTGCCGTCGACGAACGGCCACGAGGTCCCGGTGCGGGTGCTGGTGCCGTCCCAGGCCGCCCGAGGCGTCATCGTGTACTTGCACGGTGGTGGGTGGGTCGTAGGCAGTCTCGATGGTTACGACACTCTTGGTCGCCAACTCGCCGAGCGCACCGACTGCGCGGTGGTGATGGTCGACTATCGGCTCGCCCCCGAACACAAGTTCCCTGCCGCGGCGGAGGATTCGTGGGCGGTACTGGAGTGGGCGGCCGGGAACCGCGGCAGCTACGCGGCTGCGGACGGCCCGCTCGTCGTCGCCGGCGACAGTGCCGGCGGCAACCTCTCCGCCGTGCTGGCCCAGCGGACCGTGCGGGACGCCGGACCGAAGATCGACCTACAGGTGCTCGTGTACCCCGTCACGGACGACAACTTCGACAACACCAGCTACCGCGATCCCGCTAACGAGCTCATGCTCACGGCCACGTCGATGAAATGGTTCTGGGATCTATACGTTCCCGACACGGCCGATCGTGCACGCTGGGATGCCGCCCCGCTCAAGGCGCAGTCCCTGGCCGGTGTGGCCCCGGCAGCCGTGCTCGTAGCAGAACACGATGTGCTGCACGACGAAGGGCGCGCCTATGCCCGCAAACTCGCCGAGTCCGGCGTTGCCGTGCGAGAGAGGGTCTTCGACGGCCAGATGCACGGATTCTTCCAGTTCGTCAACGTACTGCCGGGGGCGAAGGACGGCATGGACTATGTCGTCGATGCGGTGAACGATCTGCTCGACGGCAAGCCGATCGCCGATACCCCTTCCGGTGAGGAGGCGCGCGCATGAGCCGGATCGGGAATTCCACTGAGTTCGATGCCGTCGTCGTGGGGGCCGGGTTCTCCGGAATCTATATGGTCCATCGCCTGACCGAGATGGGGTTGTCCGTCGCAGCTTTCGAAGCGGCGGACGGTGTCGGAGGCACATGGTTCTGGAACCGTTATCCGGGTGCCCGATGTGACTGCATCAGCGTGGAATACGCCTACACCTTCTCGCCGCAGTTGATCGAGAAGTGGGACTGGTCCGAACGGTATCCGTCACAGCCGGAGATCCTGCGTTACCTCGAGTTCGTCGCCGACGAACTCGACGTCGAGAAGCACTTCCGATTCCGCACCCGAGTGGAATCGGCATCCCACGACGACCACACCGACCGATGGACCGTCACCACCGACGCCGGCGACACCGTGGTCACCAAGTACTTCGTCACGGCGGTCGGTTGCCTGTCCACCTCGCAGACCCCCGACTTCCCCGGCCTCGAGAAGTTCGGTGGAGCCACCTACCACACCGCGGACTGGCCGAAGGGAGGCGTCGATTTCACCGGGAAGAAGGTCGGCGTCATCGGCACCGGGTCCTCCGGCGTTCAGGTGATCCCGCTGGTTGCCGAGCAGGCCGCGAAACTCACCGTGTTCCAACGGACACCCGCATTCAGCCTCGACTGCGGCAACCGGCCGCTCACCGACGCGGAGCGGCGGGAGTTCAAGGAGAACATCGAGACCTTCAAGGCGATCTCCAAGACCACGCCGTCGGGACAGTTCACCGACACTCTCGAGGTCAGCGCCCTCGACCACACCCACGAGGAGAGGTGGGCGGTCTACGAGGAGCGCTGGAAACGGCATCGCGCGATCGACCTGATCCAGGCCTACCCGGATCTGTTCAGCAACCGCGAAGCGAACGAGACGATCGCGGAGTTCTTCCGCAGCAAGATCCGAGCGGTCGTGCAGGACCCCGATCTCGCGGAACAGTTGTCTCCGCGCACATATCCGCTCGGAGCAAAGCGGATAACACTGGACACGAACTACTTCCAAACCTACAACCGGGACAATGTGGAACTGGTGAGCCTGCGCGAAACGCCACTCGAAGAGTTCACCGAGAAGGGAATCCGTGCCGGGGAAATCGAACACGAGCTCGATGCCGTCGTGCTCGCAACCGGCTTCGACGCCATCACAGGTCCATTGCTGAAGATGGACATCCGGGGTGTCGGTGGACAGACGCTGAACGAGAAATGGCAGGACGGCCCGGTGACCTACCTCGGGATTGCTGTGGACGGTTTCCCCAACATGTTCATGCTCACCGGTCCCGGTAGTCCGAACGTGCTCACGAACGTGGTATGTGCCATCGAGCAACACGTGGAATGGGTCGGTGAATGTATCACCTATCTCGAGGAGTGCGGCGCGCGGCGGTTCGAAGCGCTGGAACCGAGCACCCACGAGTGGACGCAGCTCAACAACGAGTTAGCAGCTCAGACCCTGTATCCGGAAGGGAACTCGTGGTACACGGGTGCGAACGTTCCCGGGAAGCCGCACGTGATCATGTCGTACGTCGGTGGGCTCAACAATTATAGGGAAATCTGTGACGACGTTGCGGCACACGGTTATCGGGGGTTCGCCATCAAGTAGCGGAGGACTACGGCGACCTCCGGACCCGTGCACCAGAAAGGTGGCCGCACACATCGCGGATGTGTGCGGCCACCTTTCTGGTGCCGTGCATGCATCATGGTGAGGAGGAATCGGCGATCGCAGTACTGTCCGCGTCGCACGCGGCGCATGCGGAAGCGACCCGCCGGACGTGCACGCATTCAGCTAGTGCCGGTCCGGTCTGAAACAGGATTCACATGTTCGCCGCATCGGGCCCGTTGTAGGTCCTTGTCGATGACGATTTCCTCGACAAGGGCCGGTCGAGGATTTCGCTATGAGGAAGGCCCGGAAATGAGTGGAGCGGACACTGGTGCTGCGTCCGAGTTTGGCGACCTGTCGGTCGATCTACGAGAGCAGAAGGCCAAGCGAGGCATCGGACTCTTGAAACACCGATCTGCCTGGGGACGGTCTGCGGACGATTCATGTACGCAACGGCTCCCTCAGCTTCGTGGCTATATCAACGATAAAGGAACACGTGACGAAGACCGCGGCGGCGAACACAGTAGTGCCGATGACGACGGGGAAATCCCCTTCGAGAGCTGCGTTCACCGCCAGGCGTCCCACCCCGTCGAGGCCGAAGATCGTCTCCGTCACGATCGCCCCGCCCATGATCACGGCGAGTTCGAGACCGCCCAGGGTGATGACCGGGTTCAGCGCTGCCTTCAGCGCGTGCCGATAGTGCACGACCTGCTCCGACAGGCCCTTCGCTCGGGCTGTGCGGATGAAGTCGGTGCCGAGCACCTCGAGCATCGACCCACGCACTACCCGCTGGAAGATGCCGATCTCGGCGATCGCCAGGGTCAGCCACGGCAGCAGAAGGTGCCGGGCCCACTCGAAGGGATTCTCCGTCAGCGGCACGTATCCGCTGCTCGGGAAGAGGTAGATCCCGTGTGTGGAGAGCGTGAAGAACAGGAAGTAGGACAACAGCATGCCGGTGAGGAAGGTCGGCAGCGACAACGCGACGTAGGCCAGAGCCGACAGCCCGTGGTCGATCGCAGTACCCTCCCGACGCGCAGCCTCCACACCGAACACCAACGAGAGCGTCATCCAGATCACGAGGGCGCCCAACGCGAGTGACGCGGTGACTGGGACCTTGGACAGGATCAGTTCCGTGACCGGCGTGTTCTGTCGGAACGAATAACCCAGCGCTGGAGGCCAGTTGACCAGACCCATGGGAGCTCCCTGGATGTCGGGGCCCCGGAACAGGTAGTGCTTCAGCTGGAGGTACCAGGGATCGTCGAGGCGCAGCGCGCGGGCGACCGCATCGATGCCCTCTTGACCGGCGTTGCGCGGCGCGAGCATCGTGGCCGGATCGCGGTAGGCGATACGGGTCAGAGCAAAGGCCGCCAGCAGGACGAGTACGAGGGTCGTCACCGATCGGGTGAGGAGTTGTGTGACGTGCCGGAGCATCGAGGTCACCGTCCCTTCGGATCGAGGACGTTGCGAAGCCCGCTGCTGAACGCATTGAAACCGAGCACGATGACGAACAGGGCGATCGCCGGGCCGAGTAGGTACCAGGGCTGCACCTGGTACAGCGAGGTGCGCTGGGCGTCAGCGATCATGTTGCCGAGACTCGGTGTAGGCGCCTGGATGCCGACCCCGAGGAACGACAGGGTCGCCTCCGCGACGATGCTCGCGGGAAGCTGCACAGCCCAGTACACGACAACCACCGGCAGCACGTTCGGCAGGACCTCCTGGAACAGGATCCATCGACGTTTCGCGCCGAGGGTCACCGCGGCGTCGACGAACGGGCGCGACCGCAGAGTCACCGTCAGTCCCCGGCTCAGCCGCGCGAAGTAGGTCCAGGTGAACGCGGCGATGATCACGATCACCACCACGAGGGGGCTGACCACGGGCTGGCCGTCTGGTCCGCGGTTGAGCGCGAGCAGGCTCAGCGCCGTGACGATGAAGGGGAACGACAGCACCATGTCGATCATCTGGCCGGTCACGCGGTCGAAGATCCCACCGGTGAGTCCCGAGGCCACTCCGACGATCGTGCCGATGACCATCGCCAGGGTCGTCGCGGGGATCCCGACCAGCAGGGAGATCCGGGTGCCGTAGAGGGTGCGGACCAGGACGTCCCGGCCCTCTCCGTCGGCGCCGAGCCAGAAGGTCGAGGACGGGCCGACCGGGATACCCGAGGCGTCGAGCGCGGTCTCGCGGAACTGCTCGGTGGCGCCGTGCCCGACAAGGACCGCGACGAGTGGGGCGGTGAGCGCGGCGAGGATCACCAGCACCACGGTCCACAGGCCGAGGCGCGCCGAACGGTCCCCCATCAGGGCGGTGAACAGCCGCCGTCCGTTCCGCGGTGGCGTGTCGGTGAGGGTGTCGACGCCGACGGGCTCGGTCCACAGATCAGGCATCGACGGTCTCCTTCCGGGTGCTGCCCGGCACCGCGCTCAGCAGGGTGCGGGTGTAGTGATGAGCCGGGTTGGCGAACACCTCGTCGGTGAAACCCTGCTCGACGATCACTCCGTCGTGCAGGACCGCGACCC
>Ga0180218_1000848_pt1 | contig 22111 bp, 20 predicted proteins | sample eDN3rd37CKraftBY_FD_151334 | JGI IMG/M metagenome (GOLD analysis project Ga0180218, IMG submission 151334) | Enriched backyard soil microbial communities from Emeryville, California, USA - eDNA 3rd pass 37_C Kraft BY (version 2) (version 2) | ecosystem: Environmental > Terrestrial > Soil >...
CGCGAGAACCAGCGAGTCGCAATTGTCGCGCCGAGAACGATCGCCGTCATACCTGTGCCGAGGCCAACCAGAATCCCCCAGAAGACGACGAGCTGCCATACCGACACCATCGCCAAGGATCCGAGCAGCCCCGCAGCGATCAGCGACAGCGCCGTGCAGACCACGTTCCGCACACCGAAACGGTTCATCAGCGCGGCGGCAAACGGGCCCATCAAACCGTACAGCACCAGGCGAATGGCGAGCGCGAATGAAATATCGGCGTTCTGCCAGCCGAAGTCGCGTTGAAGCGGCTCCAGCATCACGCCGGGCGATCCCATCGCTCCAGCGGTCGCCAGCATAGTCAGAAACGTCGTCGCGGCGACGACCCACCCGTAGTGGATGTTCCGCGAGTCCAGCCATGCAGCTAGGCGGGTGGAGAGCATCGCGACTCCTGACCGTTCAATTCTGGGGGTAATCGTAGTTACGATTGGGGCGTCTTTAGAGTGTCTGAAGGAGCGTCCTCAGCTGCTTGGCGCCAGCAGCGCCCAGCTTCTTCTCCACTAATCTCTGCGCTTGGGTCCACAGCGGTGCCCCCTCGTTAAGAATATGTCTTCCGCGAACTGTAAGCTCGACAACCGCCTCGCGCTGATCATCGCCATGAATCGTCTTCGCAACACCCATGCGCTCGAGGACTTTGATATTTCGGCCGACCGTCGAACGATCCAGCTCCACCAGCCGGCCGATCTTACTCAGCGAGACCGGCCCTTCCCTTTCAATCGTCCGGAGGAGGCTGAATTGCGCAACGTTGACCCCGACGGGCTTTAAGGCGTCGTCGTATACCGATGTCAGTTTTCGCTCAGCTTTACGAAGCGAGATGCAGTAGCACTTGGTGTCCATAATGCGGGTATATACCCGTATTAGCGTGCGAGTGCAAGGCGTGCGTGACGGCAGAACGCCATCATTGCTTTGGCTCTTGCGAATTCTTCAGCAGACCGAGCCGCATCTTTCACGAACCCAGCCCGCTGCAAAGTCAGGTCATTTTTTCGAGTAGCTTGGTGACTTCGCCAGGTCCAAATGCCCGCATTGTTTCAGTGCGGACATTCCCCAGCCTGCCAAGGTTCAGGCCGAGTTCGGCAGCCACGGCATCATCCGGTGCCTCCATGATCAGGACGATGTCGAAATGCCCGAGAGTCCAGTACACATCCTTGACCGTCACTCCCAGCTTCTTCGCCATTTCCTTGAATTCTTCCTTCCTTTTGGGAGAATCCTTTGCGTAGCGAATGCCATGATCCGTGAAGTTCCCAAATGCGATGTACGTTGCCATTGGAATCTCCTTTGCATCCTGCGTCGCGGCGGACCGGCAGCGTACCAACGAAGCTATGGGGCGGCGAAAGGCGCCATGATCGGCACGCGAGCGCCGGCTGTGCCGCGATCACATCGACACGGTGCATCTGGGTAGCTGCGAACAGGAGCGCCAATCACGTTCGCGTTTTCATCTACGCGGACTGGCGGGCTGCGTTACGAAATTCGGAAGGCTTGTGCCGCTCACGAAACCCGCATGAGCCTAACGCGACCCTATGGTTCGGTAGCGGGACGCTATTTGGAATGTGCAATGTTCCGGTGAGCGCGGCGCCAGCAGCTGGTCATCCACCGAAGCGCACGAATGCAATGCTCCTGCAATGCTCCGCGATATATCGCAGGCACGATCGCGAAAGTGATTTGAGAAATCACGTCGCGCGCTGGCGCTCCCTAGGGGAATCGAACCCCTCTTTTCAGAATGAAAATCTGACGTCCTAACCGATAGACGAAGGGAGCGGCCGTCGGCGACAAGGGTTCCCTATAATCGGCTTTCACCGCGTTTGGCAAGCCGAGTGCGCGATGATTTCCTGCGACAGGATAGGCACCTGACGCCGCAGGCCAATTTTACTGGGCACGAGGGTCGGCGGCGTCCTCGATTTGCAGTTCGATGCGCTCGCGGCCACCCCATGTGTCGAGCCGCAAATGGCCGGCGACATGGAGAGGCATCCCGCTCGCCGACATCAAAAGATCGCCCAGCGGCTGCCCGGCGGCCCGAAATGCGACACCGTCCAGGCGACAGCCGTCACCGCCTTCGAGAATGACGCGAATGTGCGATTCACCGATCAGCTTGCCGAACTTGACCCGGTGCGCCGGCAACGCGAAACGGGCTTCCGAGTTGCCCTGACCAAAGGGGCTCACGCGTTCGATCAGGTCCATCAGCTCGCGCGTCGCGCCGGAGGCGACGATCGTGGCGTCGATATCGAGATGGGCCGTGTCGCCTACGCCTTGAGCTGCTTGCCCAAGGTGCGTGAGCATGAACTGCTCGAGAGCCGCGAGGCCGTCTCTGGCGACGGTGAGGCCCGCGGCCATGGCGTGTCCGCCGCCCTTCGCCAGCAGGCCTGCGGTGACCGCTGCGCGAATGGCAGCGCCAAGATCAACGCCGGGAACAGACCGTAGCGAGCCGGTACCGAAGGCCGTTTCTTCCCATGCGATGACGCAGGCGGGCCGACGGAACCGTTCGACAAGGCGGCTTGCCACGAGACCGACGACACCCTTGTGCCACGTCTCCGAGGCAACGATGAGAAGCGCGCGCGTGGGATCGTCGCTGACCTGGCGATCGGCGAGCGCGAGCGCTTCCTCCAGCACCAGCGTTTCGATGTCCTTGCGTTCCTTGTTGAGGCGGTTGAGCAGCTCGGCGATGCGTTGGGCTTCGACGGGATCGGATGTCGAGAGCAGCGTCGCGCCGAGCGCCGCGTTGCCAATGCGGCCGCCAGCGTTGATGCGCGGCCCCAAGATGTAACCCAGATGATAGGGCGTCGGCGGCACCGTGAGGCCGGCTGCGTCGGCCAATGCGGTGAGACCCACGTTCTCCCGCGCGCGCATGACGGTGAGGCCCTTTTTCACGTAAGCGCGGTTGAGACCGACGAGCGGCACGACGTCGGCGACCGTCGCCAGCGCCACGAGATCGAGCAGAGCCAGCAGATCCGGTTCGCGCGTGGCCGCATAATATCCGCGCCGGCGCAGTTCGCGGGCTGTCGCGACGAGCACGAGGAACACGACGCCAGCCGCGCACAGCATCCCCTGCCCCGAGATGTCGTCCTGGCGGTTCGGATTGACGACGGCCTGGACCTCGGGCAACCGCTCGTCGGCCTGATGGTGGTCAATAATGACGACATCGGCGCCGAGCCTGCGCGCGACTGCGAGCGGCTCGTGGCTTGTCGTTCCGCAGTCAACGGTGACGATGAGCCGGGCGCCCTCGTTGACGAGCGTTTCGATGGCGGCGGCGTTCGGGCCGTAGCCTTCGAAAATGCGATCCGGGATGTAGATGCGCGCGGGCGTGTCATGATGTTCGAGGAAGCGCTTCATGAGCGCGGATGAGCACGCGCCATCGACGTCGTAGTCGCCGAAGATCGCGACGTTCTGTTTCGCCTGTATCGCATCGGAGAGGCGCGCTGCTGCCTTCTCCATATCGCGCAGCGAACTTGGGTCCGGCATCAGGGCTTTGAGTGTCGGATCGAGGAAGGTCGGAACATCATCGAGTTGGACGCCTCGAGCCGCGAGCACACGGCCCATCAGGTCGGGCAATCCGTGGCGCTGACTGATGGCCGTGCCGAGCGGCCTCAAGTGCGGGGGCAGGCGCTCGCGCCAAGCGTACCCGCGAGCGCTTTTCTCGACGCCGAGAAAGGCACGCTCCGCGCCGACATCCAGCTCAATGGTCGCGAGATTGGTGCGCAATCGACTACTCCGATTCATTGTGTGCGCACGGCGGCCCCACTGTCCGAGACCGCCGTGCGCATTTGAATTTTGAATCAGCTTGTAGGTCGATTCGGTCTATCCGGCGGCCGCGCTCGCGTTGTATCCACTGCAATACGAGCGCAGGGCCACCTGCCCGGCTTAGACGAAGCGCGTTCCGACGTTGCGGACCCTCGACTTGATGCGGCGGACGGTGCCCGTCTTGGCGCGCATCACGACCGTTTCGGTCTCGGCGTAGTCGCCGCTGATGCGGACGCCCTTCAGGAGCGAGCCGTCGGTCACGCCGGTCGCGGAGAAGACGACGTCGGCGGACGCCATGTCTTCGAGCTTGAACTTTCGATTGATGTCGGAAATGCCCATCTTCTCGGCGCGCTCGCGCTCTTCGTCCTTCATCGGGATGAGACGGCCCTGGATCTGGCCGCCGATGCAGCGCAGTGCTGCGGCTGCCAGCACGCCTTCCGGTGCACCGCCAGAGCCCATGTAGATATCGATGCCCGTTTCCTTCGGGTCCGTGGTCCAGATTACTCCGGCGATGTCACCGTCAGGAATGAGAGACACACCGGCACCGGCTTCGCGGACGGCGCGGATCAATTCGGCGTGGCGGGGGCGATCGAGGATGCAAGCCATGATCTCGTTGATCGGCACGCCCTTCGCCTTGGCGAGCGCGTTCAAGTTCTCAGCGGGCGATGCATCGAGATCGACGACGCCTTCTGGATATCCCGGGCCAACGGCGATCTTGTTCATGTACATGTCGGGCGCGTGGAGCAGACCGCCCTTCTCTGCGATTGCCAACACAGCAAGCGCGTTCGGCATCGACTTTGCGCAGATGGTCGTACCTTCAAGCGGATCGACCGCGATATCGACTTCGGGACCATCACCGGTGCCGACCTTCTCGCCGATGTAGAGCATCGGCGCTTCGTCCATCTCGCCTTCGCCGATGACGACCGTGCCTCTGATTTCGACGCGGCCAAGCTCACGGCGCATGGCATCGACGGCAGCCTTGTCGGCTGCTTTCTCGTTGCCGCGCCCACGCAGGTGCGCCGCGGCGATTGCTGCGGCTTCGGTGACGCGCGCGAGCTCGAGCACTAAAATCCGATCGAGACCCGGCCCGTGCGTACCGTTCGATTGCTCAGCTCTGCTCATGATGGTGTCCTTCCAAAGCGGGGGCCTAAGGGGAAAATCAAAGCTCTTCGATGCGGATCATCTGCGGGCGTTCCGTGACGTTGCCATCCTTCTCGATGGTTTCGAGCGCCCGGCGCATCGCTTCTTCGGTCGTTTCATGCGTGATGATGATGACCGGCTGATCGGCATTCTTCGGCGCGCGTGCGCCCGCGGATGGCGCGTGCAACGTCTGCGGACGATGCTGCACGATGCTTTCCAGCGAAATGTCCTGGTCGCCCATGCTCTTGGCGACGTGCGCCATGGCGCCGGGCTTATCGTAGAGCGCGAGCCTGACGTAGTACGAGCCGTAATGCTGATCGAGCTTGGCGCGGCGATGCGCCTTCAGCTGCGCAACAGGCGTTACGAACGGCGGCACGACGAGACCGCGCGCGATGTCGAGGATATCGCCGGCGACCGCTGATGCCGTCGGCTTGGCGCCGGCGCCTGGGCCCACGAGCAGGATGTTGCCGGAGAAATCGCCGTCGATCGCGACGGCGTTGGTCACGCCGGAGACTTCTGCGATTGCCGAGTCCTTGTTGATCAGGACGGGCGAGACACGCGCCTCGATGCCGCTTTCGGTCTCCATCGCAACGCCGAGCAGCTTGATGCGATAGCCGAGGCTATCGGCTGCCTCGATATCGGCTTGCGTGATCGACTGAATGCCTTCGACATGGATTTGCTCGAAGGCGACGCGCGTTCCGAAGGCAAGGCTCGTCAACAGCGCGAGCTTGTGCGCGGCATCGAAGCCGCCGATGTCGAACGTCGGATCGGCTTCGGCATAGCCCAGCGCTTGCGCTTCCTTCAGCACATCGTCGAACGTGCGCTTCTCGCTCTGCATCTGCGTCAGGATATAGTTGCAGGTGCCATTCAAGATGCCGTAGACGCGCTTGACGCGGTTGGCGCCGAGCGCTTCGCGCAGCGTCTTGATGACGGGAATACCGCCGGCGACGGCCGCCTCGAAGTTCAAGGCAACCCCGTTCTTCTCCGCGAGCCGCGCAAGCTCGATGCCGTGCTTGGCAAGGAGCGCCTTATTCGCCGTCACGACGTGTTTTTTGGCATTGAGTGCGGCTTCGACTGCATCTTTCGCCACGCCGTCTTCGCCGCCGATCAGCTCGACGAAGACCTGGTTCGACGGATCGCGTGCGAGTGCGACGGGATCGTGAAACCATTGAACGCCGTCAACGGCGATGCCGCGTCCCTTGGCGTGGTTACGCGCGGAGATCCCGGTGATGCGAATTTCGCGGCCGATGATGTTGGCGAGATGCGGACCATTGGCCTGAAGCAGTCCCAGCAGGCCACCGCCAACCGTGCCCAGTCCGGCTATACCAAGTGTGAGAGGTTCCATTGTGATGATTATCGGCTAGCGGATTTTCTAGGATTGGAAACGTTTTGCGAGGGCTCGGCGGATTCCGAGAAGAGCTTCTTGATCGACCGCGCAGCCTGGCGAATGCGCTGCTCGTTCTCGACGAGCGCGATGCGGATGAAGCCTTCGCCATATTCGCCGAAGCCGACACCGGGTGAAACGGCGACATCGGCCTTTTCGATGAGCATTTTCGAGAACTCAACCGAGCCCATGTCGCGATAACGCTCCGGTACCGGCGCCCAGGCAAACATGGTTGCAGGCGGCGGCGGAACGGGGAAGCCCGCCTTGCCGAAGCTTTCGACAAGGACGTCGCGACGGTTCTTGTACATCGCGCGAATTTCCTCGACGCACTCCTGCGGTCCGTTGAGCGCGGCAGCCGCTGCGACCTGGATCGGCGTGAACGCGCCGTAGTCGAGATACGATTTCACACGCGCCAGCGCGCCGATCAGGCGTTCGTTGCCGACCGCGAAGCCCATGCGCCACCCGGGCATGTTGTAGGTCTTCGACAGCGAGGTGAATTCGACGGCGATGTCTTTTGCGCCCGGCACCTGAAAGATCGAGGGCGGGGGCTCATTGTCGTAATAGAGCTCGGCATAGGCGATGTCGGACAGGATGATGATGTCGAGCTTCTTGGCGAGCGCGACCGCCTCTTTGTAGAAGTCGAGGCCGACCACCATGGCCGTCGGATTGGACGGGAACGACATCACGACCGCCAAGGGCTTGGGGATCGTATGCTTCACCGCATGCTCGATGGCGCGAAGGAAATCATCGCCGTTGCTCGCCGGCAGATGGCGCACAGACGCGCCGGCAATCAGGAAGCCGAAGGTGTGGATCGGATAGGTCGGGTTCGGCACCAGCACCACGTCGCCGGGCGCTGCAATCGCCTGCGCGATATTTGCAAAACCTTCCTTCGAGCCCAGCGTCGCCACGATCTCGGTTTCGGGGTCGAGCTTCACGCCGAACCGGCGGTCGTAATAGGCGGCCTGGGCCTTACGCAATCCAGGGATGCCCTTGGATGCCGAATAGCGATGCGTGCGCGGCTTGCTGATCGTTTCGACAAGCTTGTCGACGATATGCTTGGGCGTGGGCATATCCGGGTTGCCCATACCAAGATCAATGATGTCGGCACCGCGGGCGCGCGCCGCCGCCTTCAGGCGGTTCACTTCCGCAAAGACGTAGGGAGGCAGGCGCTTAATGCGGTGGAACTCTTCGTTCAAAGATCTTTACCCCTCGGCGCCGCAGCAAAACGGCCGTTCGTACCGGCTCCGCATGCCTCCAAAGTGCTGCTTTGGAGGCAAACGCGGACCGGGCACTGGTGGCTGTCAGGCCCGGCGTTGCCTCTTTACGCTCGCCCTGTACGCCGCGTCCAGTCTGCAGGGCGCCGCAACGCGCAATACCCGGAAATGGTCCCCTTTTGCCGTCCGCTTTTTGCAGCGCGGGAGTAAACATGACGCGGTCATGATGACGCCACGTGCGCTTACCTAGTGGTCGTTCCGGCTGGTCCGATTCGCCCTTGATTCAACCTTTGCCTTGACGGCAGAGTCAGGGACCACTCGGCACAACGGGCCCCAGCCGTGCGTCAACGGGAAGAACAGAAAGCTTCTAAAGTCGCCATGCCGCAAGACAGCCACGAGTTGCCGCCGTTCTTTTCTGCCTACTACATTTCGGACCCGGAGGCGTTTGCCTCGAACCTGCTCAAAGCCTTCGAACGGGGTAGCGCCGCTTTTGCTCAGCTTGCCGAGCGTCCAGACGCAAAGCTCGGGCCCTACACGCCGGCGAGCGAGTTTTCCGCGGCGACGGAGACGGTTTCGGCGCTGGTGAGGAAATGGCTATCCGACCCGGTCAAGCTTTCGGAGGCCCAGGCCGAGTTCGTCAGGCAATTCGCCGCGCTCTGGAACAACGTGTTCATCCGGATGATGGGCGCTCCTATACCCCCGCTCATCGCACCCGCCCCCGGCGACAACCGGTTCAAGGACCCGGACTGGGACAAGAACCCGTTCTTCGACTTCTGCAAGCAGGCCTATCTGCTCGCCTGCAAGTGGGCGGAGGACCAGTTGGCTGCGACGCCTGATCTTGCGCCCTATGAGCGCCATCGCGCCGAGTTCTATCTGCGGCAGCTGACGAGCGCCTATTCGCCGTCGAACTTTCCCGTAACCAATCCGGAAGTACTGCGGCAGACGATTGCGACCAACGCGCAGAACCTGCTCGATGGCGCGGATCTGTTGGCGGCGGACCTGGAACGGTCCGGCGATCTCATGAAGATTAGCCAGACGGACGCAAACGCCTTCGAACTCGGCCGCAACTTAGCTACGACGCCTGGCAAAGTCGTGTTCCAGAACGAGCTGCTGCAGCTCATTCAGTACACACCGACGACCGAGAAGGTGCGCACACGGCCTTTGATCATGGTGCCGCCGTGGATCAATAAATATTACATTCTCGATCTCACCTCGTCGAAGAGCCTCATCAAGTACGTCGTGGACCAGGGCTTCACGGTCTTCGTCGTGTCTTGGGTCAATCCGGACGAGCGGCTCGCTGAGAAGACCTTTGAAGACTACGTGCTCGAAGGCATTCTCGAAGCGGTCCGCGCCGTGCAGGAGGAAACCGGCGTCGAGAAGATCAACGCGCTCGGCTATTGCGTCGGCGGCACCGCGCTCGCCACCGGGTTAGCCTATCTCGCCCAGCGCGGCGAAGAGCCGTTTCAATGCTGCTCGCTGCTGACGACGCAGGTCGATTTCTCGCTGGCCGGCGATCTCTTGCTCTTCACCGACGACATGCAGCTGGCGAGCCTCGAGGTGCTCATGACCGAGCGCGGTTTTCTCGACGGTTCGCGCATGGCAAACGTGTTCAACATGATGCGGCCGCGCGACCTCATCTGGCCGTACGTCGTCAACAACTACCTGCTGGGCAAAAAGCCGTTTCCGTTCGATCTGTTGTACTGGAACCAGGATTCGACGCGGATGGCGGCGGCCAACCACAAATATTACCTGCGCGAATTCTACAACGAGAACCGGCTCGCAAAGGGCGAGATGACGATCGGCGGCATCAAGCTCGACCTCAAGAAGGTGACGCTGCCGATCTTCTCAGTGGCAACGCGCGAGGATCACATTGCGCCGGCGCCGTCTGTCTTCCGCGGGATCCAGATGTTCGGAGGGCCGGTCGAGTTCGTGCTCGCCGGATCGGGCCATATCGCGGGCGTCGTCAATCCGCCGGAGAAGGTCAAATATCAGTACTGGACCGGCGGCACGGCGATGACGAGCGTCGCGGAGTGGGAAGCATCCGCGACTGAGCATCCGGGCTCATGGTGGCCCTACTGGATCGATTGGTTGTCGCAGCAGTCGGGTGGCTGGGTTCCTGCCCGCGTTCCTGGGGCGAAGCTCGGCGCGATCGAGGACGCGCCTGGCTCCTACGTGAAAGCCCGCTAGCGGGACGGCTGGCCGGCTTCAGGCGAGTTCGAACTCGCCCTCGTAGTCGACCGGCCAGAGCACCGTGAACTCTTCGGAATCGAGATTGCGAAAAGCCACGGCGTTGATGTCCAGTTCGTCGGAGGCATCCTCAACGACCGGCTCGATCTTTTCCCAGACCTTGGCGGCGTTCTTGGCGAGCAGGATGAGATTGATGACGCCGTCGCCGGGCTCATGACCATCGACTTCGGCCGCGGTGGAGCTGCCCAGGACTTCAATCAGGCGATCCTCAAGCGCGATGACCCTCTCGAGAGTGTCGTCGTCGTCACCCTGAAATTGGAGGACAAGCTGATGGTTCATGATCCCTTCCCGGCCGTAATTCCAAACAGGGCAGAAGCCAGCTGCTTGCTAGATTGCCACTTTCTAGATGCTTCGTTGATCGTCATGGGCGGAAGCCCTCCCGCACTTTACGGGCCGCCAGATGTTGGCGAGAAGGCCTGACGGCTTCAACCCCATAACGAGGGTCGTGCCGCTTCATATCTGTCCTTGTGGCCAGACGTGAAGACCGGGCGAACTCTTTTGGACAATCTTTTGAGCGGTTGGAGCTTTAGGGGAACTTGGCCCTCCCCTCACACGGCCGCAGCAGGCCGATCGGGTTGCCGGATCACCGAAAAAGGTGCGGCATCGGCAGGCCTAAAGCACCGGCCCGCCACGGATGCCTCGATCAAGCGGTTCTAGGCCGCCGGCGCGCCGTGACGACGCTTGGCAAAGTCTCGGCCGGCAGCCTCTAAGAGGTTAAAGCTTTGCGAACTGCCCAGCAATTCCGCAGTGCCACTTCTGGATGACCCAGTTCGGATGCTCACCGGCCCAACGGGCCATTTCGATCTGGCCATTCGACATGCACTGCTGCGCGCTGACTCGATCGCCTTCGAAGGTCAGCGTGATATTCCTGCAACGCGTCGGCTGATCAACCATGCAAACGGCTAGGACAAGCTCAATCATAGGACCTCCAGGTGTCGGTCGGCTGACCACTCGTTAAAGCGGTCCGGTAAGCCCTGGGCGGTTTCCTCAAGTCTGCTTTTTGTTCATTCGCAGGGAGAATGGGCAAAGTATGAAGGAAATAATGCATTGCACAAGAACACGGCTGTCGCAGCCCCTGCCCAAATTGCAGTCATGGGAAATTTTCTCTCCGTGATGTAACCCATAGAACGCGGCTGACCTCCGAGTTGTACCGATTACGCCACACTTAGGCCTTGTCAGGATATGTACTGCCGGTAGATAAGCAGCGCGCCGGCAACATTGATTCGATTTTTGCTGAACCGACGCTCGCCGAACTTGTGCAAGGCGGGGTGTCGGAGCGATGTGACCGGGTGAGTCGCAGGGGCGAGCTTTGTAAGGCGGCAGATCGAAATATGATTACTCAAGGGGCTGAGGCAGCCCAAAACGCGGCATTCGATGACGTGCGTGCATCTACCCCGACGGTCGGTTGGTTCGTTCGGCGCTCGGCGCTCTGGATCAGCATTCTCACGGTAGCTGTCGTCTTCGCCTGCACGCTCTATGCGCTCGCGAGCCAAGTCGGCGCGGATGATACCCGGATGCCCCAGCCTGAGCAGCCGGCGCTCAAGGTTTGAGGCGTTTACAAATATCAGCCCACTGAGTTTTTAGCCTGGCGAGACCCTCGTGGTTTTGCCACAGGCATTTTGTTTGCGCCGCGGAACGATTTTTCCGCTGAACGACTTTCTCGGCTGGTCCGGTGGTCAGGAGGCGCAGGTGCTCGGAAGTCCTTTCAGGCAGCCCGCTCGTTTTGCTCTTAAAATACCAGGGGGTTTTGCTCGCCCCGGTTCATCGGTTTTTGAAACAACTGACGATTTCTGAAGCAATTGGATAAATTTGCCGACGGTTTCTGCTTGGTGCGGCGTTGTTATCTCCGATAGCTTGAATTTGGTCTGTCCATACTCCAATCATCATTGATCGGTTCGAGCCCGAGGGACGCGTCTGAATGACGGAGCAGCAAAAGAAGTTTCCAGAGTTCTACGTGACCGCTCCCCAGCCCTGCCCTTACCTAGCAGGCCGGCTTGAGCGTAAACTCTTCACGCATCTGACCCATGACAAGCCGCCGGAACTGGTCGACCGGCTTCTGACTACCGGATTTCGCCGTAGTCAAAATATCGCCTATGTGCCCTACTGCGAGGGCTGCCAAGCCTGCGTCTCCGTGCGTGTACTGGTCGACGAGTTCAAGCCCGATCGCTCCATGCGGCGCAGCTGGAATCGTAACTCCTCGCTCGTCGCGCAGCGTACGGCGGCCACGCCGACGATGGAGCAGTTTAAGCTCTTCCGCTCCTACATCGATGCGCGCCACAGCGATGGCGGCATGGCCGACATGACGATCCTCGACTATCGCATGATGGTTGAAGATACCGTCATCGAGACGTTTCTCACCGAGTACCGGCAGAAGCCAGCTGACGCGACCGACCTCGACTTCGACTCCTGGCCGCTCAAGGCCGTGGCGTTGTGCGACCGGCTGAGCGACGGTATTTCGATGGTCTACAGCTTCTATGATCCTGCAGATGCGGAGGCGGGCCTCGGCACGTACATGATCCTGGAGCACATCGCGTTCGCGCGGCGCATCGGACTTCCGCACGTCTATCTCGGCTACTGGATCGATGGCTCGCGGAAGATGGCCTACAAGACGCGCTTCAAACCGCAGGAGCGGTTGGGGCCCGACAGGTGGGAACGCGTTCCAGGGGCCGACGAGGGCTGACGCCGGACGTCCTTATTTCGCGAGTTCGGCATCGAGCTTCTCGAACATATAAAACCACTTGGCCGACTGTGTATCGACCAGCAGCTTCATGCGCTGGCGAAGCCCGACGAGCTGGTCGCAATTTGGGGAGGCCGCCGAGGCCCCCTCCTGGCCCATGGAGGCAATGGCCGCCAGCAATTCGCTGGCCGTCTTGTCGTAGACGTCCATCTTCTCGTCTTTTACGAACGGCCGGGCCTGCACGATGAACTCGTCGTTCGTCCAGTGGCGTTTGGCTTTCAGCTCACGCAGCTTTTCCTGAAAGATAGGACGGTTTTGAATGTTGAGGTCCCGCAGGCTGCCTGAGGCTGCCTCGACGACGGCCTCGAAGTCTTCCTTCGTGCATGACTGCGTCGCCTCGCCTGCCCGCACTTCCGGACACGACGAGGCGATTGCAAGACCTAATCCTGCGGCGATGACCGCCCGTGCTATGAACCCGCCCATGGCAGGCAGTCCTAGCTTCGCTCAAGCACCGCGACAAGCGCGGGCGATCAACATCGCAAACTAAAAGCGCGGCCCGAAGGAATTGGATCGTGGGAAACCCTTGGGCGCTACCCGCCCGGCTTGCGCACGCTCGCCCACCCACTCCTTCAGGTCGCTCCAGGACAAGGTAAATTCGCGGCCCGCGCTGTCGAGCCAGCTCAAGCCGGCCGACTTCTTGAAGACGCGGATGTCGGACAGCGCGCCATCCTTGAAGCGCTGGAGAATGACACCCTTACCGCGCGTCATCTCGTTGACCTCATCGAGCTTGAAGATCAGCAGCTTGCGGTTTTCGCCAATCGTGGCGACGTGATCACCCTCGACCGGAACGCAGACGCGCGCCTCCTCGGGCTCGGAAACGTTGAGAATCTGCTTGCCCTTGCGCGTTGCAGCGATGACCTCGGCCTCCGGCACCATGAAGCCATAGCCGCCGGTTGACGCGACGAGCAGCTTTCGCGACGGATCGTGGACGAACACTTCCGCGACATCGTGATTTTCTTCAAGATCGATCATGAGCCGCAACGGTTCGCCGTGGCCGCGGCCACCGGGAAGCGAACCCGTCTCGAGCGTGAAGAACCGGCCATTCGTCGCGAACAGGACGAGCTTGTCGGTCGTGAAGGCCTTGATCGCCCGTTTGAGTTCGTCGCCCTGTTTGAAGTCGAGCTTGGACAGGTCATCCTGGTGGCCCTTCAAGGCGCGGACCCAGCCCTTCTCCGACAGGATGACGGTGACCGGCTCCTTCTCAACGAGCGCTGCCGCGAGGTCGAGATCGACGGCCGGCGCATCCTCAAACGTGGAGCGGCGCTTACCAAGCGCAGTCTTCTTCGAATAGGTCTCGCGCGTCGACTTGACCTCTGAGGCCACGCGCTCCCACTGCAGCTCTTCCGATTTCAGAAGCTGCTTGAGGTCGCGGCGCTCCTTGGAGAGCTTGTCGTGCTCGGCGCGGATCTCGACTTCCTCGAGCTTCGACAGCGAACGCAGCCGCAGGTTCAGAATGGCTTCTGCCTGGACTTCGCTGAGGCCGAACTTCGAAATCAGCTTGGCCTTGGGATCATCCTCGCGACGGATGATCCGGATCACCTCATCGATGTTGAGGTAGGCGATCAGATAGCCGTCGAGAACTTCGAGGCGATGCTCGATCTTGCTCAACCGGTGGCGCGAACGGCGAACGAGAACTTCGATGCGGTGCTCAAGCCATTGCCAGAGCACATCCCGAAGATTGAGGACGTTCGGGATCTGGCCGGCCGAAAGCACGTTCATGTTGAGGCTGATGCGAACATCGAGTTCCGTCAGCCGGAACATGCTTTCCATCAGCAGAACAGGATCGACCGTACGGCTTTTCGGCTCGAGCACGAGGCGGATTTCTTCCGCGCTCTCGTCGCGAACATCGCCGAGAAGCGGCAGCTTCTTCTCGCTCATCAGATCGGCGATTTTCTCGACGAGCTTCGCCTTCTGAACGCCGTAGGGAACCTCGGTCACGACGATCTGATAGCCGCCGCGCGTGGTCTCTTCCTTGTGCCACCTGGCGCGGACGCGGAAACCACCGCGGCCGGTCTTATAGGCTTCGAGGATCTGCTCGCGCGGTTCGACGATGACGCCGCCGGTTGGGAAATCAGGCCCCGGAATCATCTCGACGAGTTTGTCGATCGTCGCGTTGGGATGCTTGATCAGGTGCAGAAGCGCCTGGCACAGCTCATCGGCGTTGTGGGGCGGAATGCTGGTCGCCATGCCGACCGCGATGCCGGTCGAGCCGTTCGCGAGCAGGTTTGGAAACGCCGCCGGCAGCACGACGGGTTCTTCGACGCGGCCGTCGTAGTTCGGGCGGAAGTCGACCGTCTCCTGGTCGATGCCTTCGAGGATGAAGGCCGCCGTCTCGGTCATGCGCGCTTCGGTGTAGCGCTCGGCCGCCGGGTTATCGCCGTCGATGTTGCCGAAGTTGCCCTGTCCATCGACGAGCGGATAGCGCACGGCGAAATCCTGCGCGAGACGCGCGAGCGCATCATAGATCGCGTGGTTGCCGTGGGGATGGTAATCACCCATGACCTCGCCAACGATCTTGGCGCACTTGATGAAGCCGCCTTCCGGATTGAGGCGCAGCTCGCGCATCGCATAGAGAATGCGGCGATGGACGGGCTTCAGACCGTCGCGCACGTCGGGGAGCGCGCGATGCATGATCGTCGACAGAGCATATGCCAGATAGCGCTCTTCGAGAGCGGTCCGGAGTTCGACGGGCTCGATCGGGCCCTCGCCCGGCAGAATCGGTTTTGTGGTCATGGCGCATCCCTACAGCGCCTCTGGGGTACCCTCAAGCCTGAGCGACCTTGCGTCCTATGAGGATCGTTCGGGCGCGCCATTTCCGCGCAATCTGGCTTGCCGCCCGATGCGCTCGGGCCACGCCTCCACAAAGAGGGTTCGCCGCAGGCCGGTCCCGGTAGCGTAGAGGCCCGCCCGAGGCTAGATCAGCAGTGCTTTCAAGCTCATCGGGATCTTTCCAGCTCATGGCAGCTCTCGTGCCCGACCTGCCGCAGGTCGAACAGCACATCGTCGAAATCACGAACAAGGCGCGGCAGGAACAGAAGCTCGCGCCCTTGAAGGTCAACGCCATACTGGCGCGGGCGGCACGGGCCTATGCTGAACGGGTTGCGCAGAGCGGCGTCTTTTCCCATACGGCGGATGGACGAACGCCTTCGCAACGGGCAGAAGGCGCCGGCTACAAGCATTGCGAGGTCGCCGAAAATCTCGCGATGGACGCGAGCGCACAGGGCTTCGACACGGGCGCACTTGCGCTTCAGGCCATCGCCGGCTGGATGAATTCTCCACCGCATCGCGCGAATATCCTGCGGGCTTCCGCCACCGAGGTCGGCGTTGGCGTTGCGCGCGCACCCGGACCGAAGCCGAAATACATTTCCGTCGAACTCTTCGGCCGCCCTGCGACGGAACGATACGCGTTCAAAGTGATCAACCAATCGAAGGACGCGATCAGCTATTCGTTCGGAGGCCAGAGCCGCGAGCTGAAACCGGGGATGTCGGCAGCTCTCACCTCATGCTCGCCCGGACAAATCGTCTTCTCCAAAGGTGGTGGATTCTTTTTAACCTCCACGGAAATCGCGCGGGTAAGCCCCGAAAACAACAAGGTTTATACGGTGAAATCGACGGCGGCCGGAAGCGCGACCGTCGAGGTTTCTGCCACTGCGCGCGCCCCTTAACCAACTGTGCGCTCTGGAACGTTCTCCGGCTTTTGGGCGTTTTCCGTCACTGTTACGAAACGGAATCGGAGACACCATGGAAGCACGCCAGCTCATGATCTACATCGGGTTGAGCGCTGTGGCCGTCGTCGCCGTCGTCGGCGGCGTCGCCGCGTATCAGCGTTCCCAGACCGAGGTGCTTGTGGATGCACCGGGCGTACGCGTCGAGAGGAACAAGGCCACAGGCGAGACCACTGTGGACGCGCCGTTTGCGCACGTTGAAAAGGACGGCCAAGGAACGCGTGTTGAAGCGCCGGGCGTCAGGGTCGATACGCCCTCGAACTAATCAGCTCAATTGCGCACCAAGAGAGCCGCCCACTCGCAGCTGCGGGCGGCTTTCTTTTTTGTTTTATCCGATCGTTCTCAGAATGCCGCCCTCAACGCGTAAAGCCGCGCCATTTGTCGCCGAGGCTTCGTTCGATGCTGCGTACACGACCATATTCGCCACCTCTTCCACGGTCGCGAAACGGCGGAGGAGCGATGCCGGCCGATGTGCTGCAACGAAGGATTCAGCCATCTCTTCCGTTGTCTTTCCTTCCGCTCTCGCCATAGCGTTCAGGAATTCCTCGACACCCTCCGATCGCGTCGGGCCCGGCAGCACCGAATTCACTGTGACGTTCGTTCCGGCCGTCAGCTGCGCGAGCCCTTGCGTCAGCGACAGCTGCGCCGTTTTGGTGAGGCCGTACTGGATCATCTCCACGGGAATGTTCACCCCCGATTCCGACGAGATGAAAATGACGCGCCCCCAGTTCCGCTCGAGCATGTCTGGCATGTACGCGCGCGAGAGGCGGATGCCCGACATGACGTTCGTCTCGAAGTACCGCGTCCAGTCGGCATCGGTGATTTCGAAAAACGGCATCGGCTCGAAGATACCGGCGTTATTGATCAGGATGTCGGCTGACGGCACCGCTTTGATGAGAGCCGCACAGCCTTCCGCTGTCGAGACGTCTGCGGCGACACCCGACACCGCTGCCGCTTTCACGCTGGCGTGGACGGCGGCCACGCCTTTATCGACGGTTTCTTGCTTGCGGCCGTTGATGACAACTTTCGAGCCCGCCTGCGCCAAGCCTTTTGCTATTGCCAATCCGATGCCTGCCGTTGAGCCGGTCACAACCGCTGTCTTGTTGGTGAGGTCTACTTTCATGAGATCAATCCTGATAGGCTTTGGTCTGGCTCAAACGAGTGCTTAAGCGCCTATCCTCAAGCGCCGGAGCATTGCAGCGACCAAACTCTTAGAGGCACGCAATGCCACTCGAAATCGAAAGAAAGTTTATCGTACGCAATGACGAATGGCGGCAATTAGAAATCGGTTCCGCGCCTATCGAGCAGGGTTATTTCGCCCGCACGCCCCACGTCAACGCGCGCGTCCGCATTTACGGCGAGAACGGCTACATCACGTTAAAGAGCGCGGGCGGAAAGGATACCCTGTCGCGCCATGAATACGAATACAAAATCCCGGCCGCTGACGCCGCGGAGATGATCCGGCAGTTCAGTATCGAGGCACCGATCCGAAAAGTTCGCTACGATGTCCCCTTCGCGGGCGACATCTGGACGGTGGATGTTTTCGAAGGGGCGAACGCCGGATTGGTCATGGCCGAGATCGAATTGGAAAGCTCCGATCAGGCGATTACGCTTCCGGACTGGGTTGGCGACGAAGTGACAAACGATCCGCGCTATGAGAATTCGAGCCTTGCCCGCGCGCCGTTCACGACATGGCCGAAGCCGCCTTCTGGCGGGTAAATCAAATAGCCGACGCGGCCTGCCGGTAGGCACTGGGTGAAGTTCCCGTCCACCTGCGGAACGCGCGAGTGAAATGCGCAGGGTCGGAATATCCAAGCTTCAGCGCAATGTCGGTGATGCTCGCCCCGCTGTCCCGGAGCAGCGATTTCGCGTGCCGGCTCAGTACCCCATCGACAAGATCGGCGAATGACGTTCCGCATTCGCTCAACCGGCGCTGCAGCGATCGCGACGTCGTGCCGAGCTTGGCGGCGACCCAATCGATACGCGGATATCCCTCCTGCAGGGCAAGTTCCGTTACGGCCGCCGTCGTCGCCAAAACATCCGACTGACGGGGAATTGGAGGTTCGCGGGTCTCGTCGATATGGCCAGGCATCAGTTGCGCTGTGTGCACGGTATGCGCGAGTAGCGAAGCCTGGAACTCGATGGCTGGGACCGCGTGCCCATGCGAGATCTCGCTCTGAAAGATATCTTCCAGGGGAGAGCGCGGCGAGCCCGAGGGAAGCGCCGTCATGACAAGATCGGGACGCCAATGCGGTCCGGCGTAGACGCGGACGATATCCATCGCGTAGCCGAGCGCCAGAAATTCGTTGTGATGGCGCCCTTCTGTTTCCGGTTCAATGAATTCGATCGACCAGCGTGCCCGCGATCCATGCAGGGATACCGTCAGCACGGTGGATGTCTGAAGCATCGCGTTCAATCCGGCGTGCGCGCGGGTCATTGCGTCACCCAGCGTCTCTGCCTTGCAGACCCAGGCGCCGAACGCGCTCAGCTCTTTGCTTTTTACGGCTTGGCCGAGGCGAGCCCCAAAATAAGGATCACCCGTATCGCGAGCCGCCCTTTCGAGCAGGCGAAATTGCTCACGCAGCGGCACGATCAATTCGGGCTGCTCCAGAATTGCATATGGGAGATCGCAATTTCGAAGAACGCGCTCGATCGAGCCGCCCCGGTCTTTCATGAACGCGCCGATGGGGCCGAGTGAGCTGGCCCGGGTAACTCCGGAAAGACGTGGTGCCATTTCTGCTGCCGCCAGGGTGGAGATTCACGCAAAGCTGGCGCAAAATGGCAAGCGGGAGCAAGGCCTTCAAGTCACGTTGGCGTTATACGGGCGCCCAGCACCGGTGCGTCCGCAGATAAAATTGCAGCCGGGAGTAACGATGACGATGAACATCCTGCACGCAACGCCCAAGATCTCCGTCCCCTTCCACGAGCACATCAAGTGGTACACGCTCGACGGGTTTCCGCACATTGCCTACCACATCTGCGCCGTCGATGAGGCCGCGCGGATCGTCGACATCCTGTTCAAGTTCGACGCCAATTCGCAGATCGTGCTGCATCGGCACAAAGCGGATTACATCACGCTGACGCTCAGCGGCGAGTTGCGCATTTACAATGCGAACGGAGAACTGAAGGAAATCCGTCCGACGGGCGCCTACGTTGTTGGCAAGGCCGACGGCGAGCCCCACCGTGAAGGCGGTGGCGATGAGGACGTGATTGCCTTCTTCAGCAATCGCAACGTCGGCGACGTCATCTACGAAATCCTCGACGATAATCTCAATCCCGTCGGGATGCTCGGCATGGAGGAGTTCAAGGCCCTCCACGCCGCGCAAAGCGCTTAATGCCAGCCGTTGTAGGGATCATAAAAATCATCATCCCCGACGTCCGGACGAACCGCGCCGCGTGGAATTGTCCGCGGCGCGGGCGTCGTCCTTTGCGTCGTCCTGGCTCGCTGCGCTGACTCTGATCCTGGCGTCTTGGCGCTGGAGGCAATCTTGTTCCCGAGCGAGCGCACGACAGTCACCTCGGTCCCGACGCGCACGAGAGACGCCAGATGCAGAACGTTCTCGTTCAGCATGCGGAAGCATCCTGACGATTCAGCCTTGCCGATGGATTTCGGATCGTCAGTGCCGTGGATCCGGTACAGCGTATTGCCGAGGTAAATGGCCTTCGCACCCAACGGGTTTTTGATGCCTCCCAGCATGCGCTGCGGCAGCTCGGGCCGTCTGCGGCGCATCTCGGCCGGCGGATACCAATCGGGCCAGTCGGCGATGCGTGAGACCTTCTCCTTGCCCGTCCACGTGAACCCCTGGCGGCCGACACCGATCGGATAGGCATAGGCCGACGTCGCGCTCAGCACGTAGTAGAGCTTGCGGGCGCTGGTATCGATGACGACCGAGCCCGGTGCATACGGGCCGCTGAAGGCGACTTGCGGAGGCGCGACGGGTTTGATGTAGGGCTTTGGCCCTCCGTTCCACGCGGGAGACTTGCTGAGACGAGCCTCCTCATCCGCAGACGGCGCAGCGTCCCAGGCACCGTAATCATCGCCGGCGTCAGGGCGCTGATAATAGTCCCCGCGAGGCGTGCTGACATACCCACGCGCGACGGGCCGGCCATCGCGCGGGTCTTCTCGTTCATATTCGCCGTAAGCAGGACCGCCGTTGTAGCGCGGATCGTATCTGCGCGGGTCGTCGTCGCGGTAGCGGCGCTGATTGCCGGCGCGCGGGCCCTCGAAGCTGTCGTCCTCACGTTCGAACCGAGGCCCAGCGTAGAGATCATCTTCCTCGTCGGGTAGGACTTCTACCGGCGCGCGTCTCGGGCCGTCCCATGGACTCCATTGCTGCGCGAATACATGGCTCGACGCGCCCGCGGTGGCCGACGCTGCGATGATGACAAAGAGAATGGCTTTCATGATCCCCGCATACCCGTCGCTTACTTGCACCGCCCAACACGAACGAAGCCGGTCCGGTTCCATGGTGGAGCTTCGCGCGGGAAATGGCCGAAGGCGTGGCAAACTAAAGGCAGCCCAGCAGGCGCGCGAATTCAACTCGCGTTACGAACTTTTTGGATTGACAGCGGGTTGATTGATTGGGCTGCAGGCTGCTGCGCAAAAGGAAGCGCATTCATGATCGCCATATTTGCAGCGTCATCGAGAGCTTCGCGCGAATACGTCCATCAGCTCGGCTAGCTTGCGGCGCTGATCGGCCGTGTCACCGCTCGCGATTGCATGTTCGACACAGTGGGCGACGTGATCCCGCAACACTTCTTCTTCAACGCGCCGGAGTGCTGCCCGAACCGCTGAGATCTGGGTCACCACGTCAATGCAGTAGCGCCCCTCCTCCACCATCTTCGACAGGCCGCGGACTTGGCCCTCGATACGACTCAGGCGCTTCAGGCAGGCGGCTTTCGATTGTTTTTCCATGCCTTGACGAGATACCCTATGGGGGTATTATCGTCAAGCACGCGAGTTCAGCAAGGAACGTCATCATGACCGCCGACGCGCCGAGATCAGGGCATGAGCCCGGCACTCCTGCCAACAGTTGCTGCGCGCACAATCATGCCGCCGATCAACACGGAGCGCCCGGCCTTGAAGGCACGGCGAAGGATCCGGTGTGCGGGATGACCGTCAAGATCGCCACGGCGAAGTATCAAGCGGATTACGAAAGCCAGACCTATTACTTCTGCAGCGCGGGTTGCCGGAAGCGGTTCATCGCCGATCCGCTCAAATATCTGAAGCCGGAAACCGCCAAGGCTGAGCCCGTCCCCGCAGGCACCATTTACACGTGCCCGATGCATCCGGAGATCCGGCAAGAGGGCCCCGGCTCCTGCCCGATCTGCGGCATGGCGCTCGAGCCGGAACTCATCACTGCCGAGGCCGAACCCAACCCCGAACTCGAAGATATGACGCGCCGGCTGTGGATCGGCGCGGCGCTCACCCTTCCCGTCTTCATCCTCGAGATGGGAAGCCATCTCTTTTCGTTGCATCACATCATCAGTCCCACGGCCTCCAACTGGCTACAGCTCGTGCTGGCGACACCCGTCGTGCTGTGGGCGGGCTATCCATTCTTCGAGCGCGCCTGGAAGTCGCTCGAGACGCGCAATCTCAACATGTTCACGCTGATCGCGCTCGGAACGGGCGTAGCGTGGCTCTACAGCGTCGTGGCGACGCTGTTTCCCGGCGCCTTTCCCGCATCGCTGCGCGGAGCCGACGGATCGGTGCCGGTATACTTCGAGGCTGCGGCGGTAATCACGGTGCTCGTTCTCGTGGGACAGGTGTTGGAGCTGCGGGCGCGCGAGCAGACGAGTGGCGCCATTCGCGCGCTTCTCAATCTCGCTCCCAAGACGGCGCGGCGTCTCAACGCCGACGGCTCGGACGAAGAGGTGGCGATCGAAACGATTG
>Ga0180218_1000849_pt1 | contig 22103 bp, 13 predicted proteins | sample eDN3rd37CKraftBY_FD_151334 | JGI IMG/M metagenome (GOLD analysis project Ga0180218, IMG submission 151334) | Enriched backyard soil microbial communities from Emeryville, California, USA - eDNA 3rd pass 37_C Kraft BY (version 2) (version 2) | ecosystem: Environmental > Terrestrial > Soil >...
GTTCGGCATGCACGTGATCAACACCTCGGCGGCGATGATCGCGGCCTACGTGCTGCCCTATCTGGTGATCGCCAACATCACCAACTCGCGCATCCAGGGCAAGTACCGGCATTCGTTCTGGGCCGAGGTCTACGAATCGGTGCTGGCGTGGTACATCGTGCTGCCGACCACGATGGCGTTCATCAATCCGCGGCTGGGCAAGTTCAACGTGACGGCCAAGGGCGGCCGGATCGAGGACGACTACCTGGACTGGACGATCTCCAAGCCCTACCTGCTGCTGCTCGCCCTGAACGTGGCGGGCCTGGGCATGGGCGTGGGGCGGCTGCTGATGGGCACCACCACGGAACCCGGCACGGTGGTGATGAACATGGTCTGGGCCAGCGTCAACCTGCTGATGCTGGGCGCGGCCATCGGCGTCGCCAAGGAAGCGCGCCAGGTGCGCGTGTCGCACCGGATTCCGATGCGTGTGCCGGCCACGCTGCTGCTGCCGGACGGCACCACGCTGGCGTGCAAGACCGAGAACTATTCGCTCGGCGGCCTGGGGCTGCTGCTGCCGATCGACGTGGCGCTCGGCGAGGGCGAACGCGTCGGCGTCTGCCTGTCGCGCGGCGCGCGCGAATACCATTTCGCCGCCACGGTGGCGCGCAACGTCAACCGCCACCTGGGCGTGCGGATGCAGGACCTGAGCCCGGAAGCCGAGACGCAGCTGATCCAGTGCACCTTCGGCCGTGCCGACGCGTGGATCGACTGGCTCGACGACCAGCCGCGCGACGCGCCGCTGCGCGGGCTCAAGGAGGTCATCGAGATGGGCTATCAAGGTTTCCTGCGCCTGTACGACGCGGCGATCGACATGCTGGAGGCCGCGCTGGCCCGGCGGCGAACGCGACAGACGTGAGTCCAGAGCACGCGCATCGCTGACGCAAACGCCATCGCACCCGTCATCGCATTCATCAACGCACCCATCAACCCACCGTCGGCCCGAACCGCAATCCCGAACCGCCAACCCCATGGGAATCTGGAACCTCTACTTCGCCGCCAAGCTCTACCTGTTCGCGATCGGACAGGTGCAGCCGCGCTGGCTGCTGAACCTGCTGTTCGCGCTGTGGCTGGTGCTGCCGGTGGAACACCGCGGCCTGCGCGTGCTGCGCCAGGTGCTGGCCGTGGTCGTCGGCGTGGCGCTGCTGTACCACGAATCGAACCTGCCGCCGTTCGCGCGCGTGGCGTCGCAATTCTCGAACCTGAGCGCGTTCACGCCGGCCTATCTGCTGGAGCTGCTGCAGCGCTTCGTCAGTCCGCAGATGGTGCTGGGCGCGATCGTGGTCACGCTGGCCTATCTGGTGATCAACCGCTGGGTACGCGTCACCACCTTCGTGCTGCTCGCGCTGGTCGTGGTGCCGCTGTGGCAAGGGGCCGGCACGGCTTCGACGGGCGCCGCGGCGACCGGGGCCGCCGCCACGCGCGCTGCGCAGCGCCCGGCCCCGACGATGCGGATTGACAGCCCGGCCGAGGTCGGTGACAACGAGGCGCAGCTGAACGCCTTCCGCACGCAGGAAGCCTCGCGCCAGGTCGCGTTCACGCCGTTGAGCGCCTCGCCGGACAGCCAGTTCGACATCATCGTGCTGCATGTCTGCTCGCTGTCCTGGGACGATCTCGACGTCGCCAAGGCGCGCAACCATCCGCTGCTGTCGCGCTTCGACTATCTGTTCACCGAGTTCAGCTCGGCGGCCAGCTACAGCGGTCCGGCGGCGATCCGGCTGCTGCGTGCGACCTGCGGGCAGCAGCCGCACCAGGCGCTGTACTCGCCGGCGCAGGCGCAATGCCATCTGTTCGAAGCACTGGCGCAGGCCGGCTTCGATACGCGCGTGCTGATGAACCACGACGGCCGCTTCGACAATTTCCGCGGCTTCGTCGACAAGGAGATCGGCATTCCGAACGTCACGCACGTGCCGGTCGACGGCGTGCCGCCGGCGATGCGGGCCTTCGACAATTCGCCGATCCTGGGCGACTACGCGGTGCTGGAGAAGTGGTACAAGTCGCGACTCGCGCAGAACAGCGGACCGCTGGCGCTGTACTACAACACGGTCACGCTGCACGACGGCAACCGCCTGCCCGATTCGAAGCTGACCAGCATCCAGTCGTATCCGCTGCGGCTGACGCGGCTGCTGGACGATATCGACAAGCTGATCGCGCTGATCGCGCAGTCGGGCCGTAAGGCGGTGGTGGTGTTCGTGCCCGAACACGGCGCGGCGCTGCGTGGCGACGCCAACCAGATCGCCGGCATGCGCGAGATTCCGACGCCGCGGATCGTGCATGTGCCGGTGGGGGTCAAGCTGATCGGGCTGCAGGGTGGCAATGCGGGCGGCGAGGTTGGCGGCAATGCGGGTGGTATTGCGGGCCGCGGTAGTGCCGGCGGCAACGCGGGAGGCAATGCGGCAGGAAATGCCGCAGGCAATGCGCAGGGCAACGGCAATGGCGGCGGAGGGCCGGTGACGATCCACGCCCCGAGCAGCTATCTGGCGCTGTCGCAGCTGTTGTCGAACCTGGTCGCCGACAGTCCGTTCCGGCAAGGCGCGCCCGCGCCGTCGCAGTACGCGGCGGACCTGCCGCAAACCCGCATGGTCGGCGAGAACGAGGCGACCGTGATGATGAAGCGCGGCACCGGCTACGTGGTGCGCACGCCCGACGGCGTATGGGTGGATGGCAAATGAGCGACGGCGAGCGCAAACGCGCCGGACTGCGGCGCGGCCCGCGGACGCGGCACGCGCCGCGGCCCAATAACGATATCGAGGCGCTGGCGATGAAGGTGCCGGGCTTCGCCGCGCATCGCTATGTCGACGAGCAGGAAGCCCAGGCGGCCCGCGCCGCCGCGGCGCGGTGGCCGCGGCTGGCAGGATGGCTGGGCTATGGGGAAGGCGGCGAGGCGGAGCGCCACGACGCCGTCGAGGCGCCGGCGCTCAAGCCGTCGCCGCGTTGAGCGCCTGCGGCTCGGCCTTTGGCTCGTTCATTGCGTTGCCCGCAGCCGAGGTCGAAGCCGACGACAATCCTGCCGGCGCATCGGGTCCCGCCACCGCGGCCAGCAGCAGATTCGCCGCCGGCTCGAGCCGCTCAGCCTGGTTGAACAGCCGCACGGACACCAGGCTGTTCTGCAGGGCCGCGAACAATACCTGCGCCAGCGCCGCCGAACCGATCGCCGGCTGCGCATCGCCGCCGTTCTGCGCGCGTGCGCGCTCCAGCAGCGCCGTCAGCCAGCTTTCGTTGATCCGATGGAATTCCTGCAGCGCGTGATGCACCGCCGGCGGCAGGCACAGCGCCTCCGTCGACAGCATGCCGGCGAGACAGACCTGCTGCCCGCTGCATTCGCGCCGCCACGACGCCAGATAACGCTTGGCCTGCTCCAGCGGCGGCAGCGCCGGATCGATACCCTCCAGGTAACGCGCCGAGCGTTCGCTGTAGGCGTTCACCGCTTCCAGCGCCAGGTCTTCCTTGGTCGGGAAGTAGTAATGGATGCTCGAGGTCTTGACGCCGACGCGCTCGGCCAGATCGCGGTAGCTGAAGCCGTTGAAGCCCCGCTTGCGGATCAGGTCGAGCGTGTGTTCGAGCAGCCTGTCGCGCACCGTCGAGCTCGCGCCGGCGGGATGACCCCGGCCGGCGGAGCGGGAAGTCGAAGCGTCTTTCATGACATGCCCTCCCCCGCTACCACGAGCGGCCGTTGCGGTATTGCCCTTCAAGCGTTGGCACCTTCGGTGAACACGTCGAACTGGCCCTGGCGAGCGCCTTCGGTGAAGACATCGAAGCGGCCCTGGCGGGCGCCGTCGGTGTACGGGCTGCGCGACGGCTCGGCCGACACGCCGGTGCGATCGAGGCCGGCGACGAGCGCGCCTTCGGTGAACACGTCAAGCTGGCCTTGGCGCGCGCCTTCGGTAAAGACATCGAAGCGACCCTGGCGCGCGCCGTCCGTGTACGGGCTGCGCGACGGCTCGGCCGACACGCCGGTGCGATCCAGGCCGGCGACGATGCGAGCGCCGTCGGTGTACGGGTCGAACTTGCCGCCACGGGCGCCGTCGGTGAACTGGTTCACGCTGCGAGCCGGGCTGGCCGACACGCCGGTGCGATCCAGGCCGGCGACGATGCGAGCGCCGTCGGTGTACGGGTCGAACTTGCCGCCACGGGCGCCGTCGGTGAACTGGTTCACGCTGCGAGCCGGGCTGGCCGACACGCCGGAGCGATCCAGGCCGGCGACGATGCGGGCGCCGTCGGTGTACGGATCGGCCTTGCCGGTGCGAGCGCCGTCGGTGTACGGGTCCGCCTTGCCGCTGCGGGCGCCATCAACGAAGGTGTTGCGTTCGCCGCTGCGGGCACCGTCGACATAGGTGCTGCGCTCGCCGGCGCGGAACTCGTAGCCGTACTTGTCGGCGGGAACGGTGGCAGCCTGCGCGGTGCCAGCCACGAAGGCGGCGGCGAGGGCGGCGGCGGTCAACAGGGTCTTGGCGAAGGTACGGTCGGTCATGATCTGCTCCTTACAGGGTCCGCACTGGGCGGCTCGAATCGATTGGGTTGGAATCCGGTTGTCGAATCTACTAATAGATAGATAACCCGACTCAAAAAAATCCCGGATTCCCGGGGTTGTTGCGTTGGACTGGCGCCGCTTCACTTCTTCTTCGCTGCGGCGCCGCATCCATGAGCCTTACTTTATCTACTACTAGGTAGATAGTCAAGGAGTTTTTTCGAGCGCGTTCGTTCTCGGCGCGGGCGACCATAATGCTTCGATACCGGCCACCTAGGCTTGGTGCGCCGGCAAAGGCACTCCGATGCCTTACCGGCCTCGATTGCCAACATCGAATCCTTACCCAGGAGACACCCATGCAGATCCAACGCGGCCGCCTGATCGACCATCTCCACCTGAAGGTCCGCGACCTCGACGCGTCTCGCCGCTTCTATGGCGCCGTACTCGGCGTGCTCGGCATCGACATCACCGACGGCGACGGCTACTTCTACGCCGACGAGCTGTGGGTCGACGAAGGCACACCGGGCCAGATCACCCACGCCCACTTCGCCTTTCAGGCCAAGGACCGCGAAACGGTCGACGCCTTCTACAAGGCCGGCCTCGCCGCCGACGGCCGCGACAACGGCGGCCCCGGCGAGCGCGACTATCACCCCGGCTACTACGCGGCCTTCCTGCTGGATCCGGACGGGAACAACGTCGAGGCGGTGTACCACGGGCCGCACCAGCGGTCGGCGGAGGCGGTGGTGATCACGTGGTGATCGAGCGGGGACGGCGACAGGTTGAGCCCGCCATTTCCGCTTCCTCCACCTCACGAAACTGTGGCGTCCGAAGGGGACTCTGATATAATCGCGGGCTTCCGGAGAGATGGATGAGTGGTTTAAGTCGCACGCCTGGAAAGCGTGTATGGGTTAATAGCCCATCGGGGGTTCGAATCCCCCTCTCTCCGCCAAACAGCTTTTTGAGTCGAGAGCGCTGAGCCATCGGTGCGTTGGACGATTGTTCCACTCGGCTTACCCGATACCGAAAAACGGACCGCGTGGCGGTCCGTTTTCTTTTTTGCGCGCGGTGTTGCCCTACACCGCGGACACCTCCCCAGCTGCACCCTCTGCCGCCACCCCCTCCGGCGGCGCCGTAACAATCGACCGCAATCCCGGCTCGGCCGGCGTCAGCCTGTCGAGATCCGGCTTCGGGCGCGACAAGGCGGGCATCGATGCAAACGCCGATTCCATCGCCTGCGCCACGCCGAGCGTCAGTGCATCGCCGCGGAACGGGCCGGTGATCTGCAGGCCGAAGGGCATGCCTGCCTCGTCGGTGCCGCAGGGCAAGGCGATGCAGGGATGGGTGGTCAGCGTCACCACATACGTCAGCGCCAGCCAGCGGTAGTAGTTCTCCTGTTTCGCCCCCTCGACGACGTCCGCGTAGAGCGTGGTCCAGGGGAACGGCGACACCGGCGTGGTCGGCGACAGGATCACGTCGTAGTCGCGGAACGCCTGCTGGAAGCGCTGGAAGATGCGGGTCTGTTCGGCCTGCGCCCACGCGCTGTCGACCAGCGACATGCGCGCGCCGATCTCGTAGTTGGCGCGCGTATTGGGGCCGAGGCTGTCGGGGTCGCGCTCATAGGTGTCGCGCAGCGACGCGACGAAGCTCTCCGCGCGCAGCACGTCGAAGCAGCGATGCACGTCGCCCAGGTCGAACGCGACCTCGTCGCAGGACTTGAACAGGTGCCGCATCGCGGCGATCCGCGCGCGGAACACGCGGCGGATATCGGCATCGACGGCGCAGCTGCCGAAGTCCTCGGTCCAGCCCACGCGCAGCCCGGACAGATCAACGCGTGCCGGCGTCAGGAACGCCAGCGGATCGACCGCATGGCTCAGCGGATCGCCCGCCGAATCCCCAGCCGACGCGGCCAGCTGCAAACAGGCATCGGCGACCGTGCGCCCCATCGGGCCGACCACGGAAATCGGCGTCCATCCCAGCAGCTTGCGCGAGTTCGGCACCAGCCCCGGCGACGGACGAAAGCCCACGACCCCGCATTTCGCAGCAGGGATACGCAAGGAGCCGCCGGTATCGGATCCCGTGCAGACCGGCAGAAAGTCCGCCGCCAGCGCGGCCGCCGAACCGCCCGAAGAGCCGCCCGCGTTCAGGTTCGGATTGAACGGATTGCCGGTGGCGCCCCACACGGCATTGCGCGAATTCGCGCCCGCGCCCATCTCGGGAATATTGGTCTTGCCGACGACCACGGCGCCGGCCTGCCGCAGCCGCGCCACCAGCGTGTTGTCCTGCGCGGGCACATTGCCGCGGTACAGCGGCGAGCCGTAGGTCGTCAGCAGGCCGGCCGTCGCCTCGAGATCCTTGACGCCCAGCGGCAGGCCATGCAGCAGGCCGAGCGTATCGCCGCGCATCACCGCCTGTTCCGCCGCCCTCGCCTCCTCGCGTGCGCGCTCGTAGCAGGTGGCGGTGATCGCGTTGATCAGCGGGTTGTAGCGCTCGATCCGCGCGATGCAGGCTTCCAGCAGTTCCACCGGCGAAATCTGGCGCGCGCCGATCAGGCGACGCAGCTCGACGGCGGACAGCGAAGTCAGTTGGTTCTGGTCGGACATGGCGGGTCAGTCCAGCTTGATGTTGGCGCGCTGCGCGATGGCTCGCATCTGCGGAATTTCCTTCTCGATCATCGCGCTGACCTGCTTGCCCGTTGCGAACGACGGCTCGATGCCGTTGTCGGCCAGCTTCTTGCGCGTGTCGGGGTCGGCGATCGTATCGGCCAGCGCCTTCTCCAGCTTTGCGTGCACCTCGGCCGGCAGGCCGCGCGGCGCCATCAGGGCGATCCACGTGCTGGCGTCCATGCCGGGATAGCCGCCCTCGGCGACGGTCGGCACATTGGGCAGCAGCGAGGAGCGCCTGGCCGTCGTCACCGCGATGGCCTTGACCTTGCCCGCGCGCACCTGCGGGATCGCCGCCGCCACTGTGTCGATGCTGAACGGAATCTGGCCGCCGATCAGATCGGTCATCGCAGGCGCGCTGCCCTTGTACGGCACGTGCAGCATCTTCGCGCCCGTCAGATTGAGCAACTGCTCGCCGGCAAAATGCGCGGTGGTACCGGCGCCGAACGAACCGTACGAGTACTTGCCCGGCTCGTTCTTTGCCGCGGCCACGAACTCCTTCAGGTTGTTCACCGGTACATCGCGGTTGGCCAGCAGGATCAGGCCGGTGACGCCGATCAGGCCGATCGGCTCGAAGTTCTTCTGATAGACCGCGGGATTGACCGTGAACGTCGTGCCGGAACTGGCCAGCAGCGTGTAGCCGTCCGGCGCGGCCTTGGCGACGTAGCTGGCGCCGACCACGGTACCGGCGCCCGGCCGGTTTTCCACCACGATGGTCTTGCCCAGCCGTTCGCCAAGCTTCTGCGCGACGATGCGCCCCACGACGTCGGTGGCGCCGCCGGGCGGGAACGGCAACACCAGCTGGATTGGCTTGACGGGGAAGCTGTCCTGCGCCGACGCGGCCGACGGCGCCATCGCAACGAGCGCCAGGCCGGTGGCGGCAAACAGCAAACGGACGGGTGAGGCGGAAGAACGCATGGGATGCTCTCTCGTAGGAATCCAGGGCAACGCCGGCAAAAGCGCGTCGGCTCGATGTCATCCTAATGTCAAACTTCGCATAGAATCGTCGCAATGTTTCGAACAGTCGATTGCCGAAACGGCAATCGTCGGCGCAAACCCGGAGCGGGTTTTCCCGAGGACGCCCGCGCGCCCTTTTCCCCTTTTTCACCGCGATATTCATGTCCTATCGAGCCCTGCAGGAGACCGCGGTGCGCTACTTCCTCGAAGTGGTTCGCACCGGCTCGGTCAAGGATGCGGCGATCAAGCTGAACGTCGCGCCATCGGCCGTCAGCCGGCAGATCGCCAAGCTCGAAAGCGAGCTCGACACGCTGCTGTTCGACCGGCGTGCGCGCGGCCTCGTGCCCAATGCCGCGGGCGAGCTGCTGGCCGCGTTTGCCAAGCGTTCGCAGCAGGACATCGAACGCGTGGCCGGCGATATCCAGGCGCTGCGCGGCCTGCGCGTCGGGCGCGTGCGGCTCGCGGCCGTCGAGGGCATCGCGCACGAGTTCCTGCCGAATCTGGCCGCCAGTTTTCGCGAGACCCATGCGGGCATTCATTTCGAGCTCGAGGTCTGTCCGCAGGGCGATATCGCGCGGCGCATCCGCGACGGCGAAGCGGATATCGGCATCACGCTGGCGTGGTTGCCCGAGCCGGAAATCCACGTGGAGTTGCGGCACCCCGCTCCGGTGCTGGCCGTGATGGCGCCGGACCATCCGCTGGCGCGGCATCGGCAACTGTCGCTCGCGCAGGTCGCCACCTATCCGCTGGCGCTGCCGCCGAAGGACAGTTCCGTGCGGCAATTGCTCGATGCCGGCTGCAGCCGGCAGGGCCTGCGCTACCAGACGGTGTTCTCCAGCAACCAGCTCGATTCGCTGGTCAGCTTCGCGGCGGCCGGCGGCGGCGCGATCTGTTTCTACGGCGAGGTATCGATCCGCGGCAGGCTCAAGGCCGGCACCATCGCCGCGGTGCCGCTGCGCGATCGCGAGATGAACGAGCGGCAGATCGAGGTGCAGACGCTGGCCAACCGCAAGCTGCCGCCGGCCGCACGCGCCTTCGTCGACCATCTGCGGCAGGGCCTGATCGAGTTGCCGCATACGTGATTGCCGAAACCGCAATCGAGCATTCGGAATATTGCGCGTGTCGCATGCCTTCACGCAGGCGCGGTGCGGCGAAAATCCAGGTCCGAATCTGATCCATCTGATGCACCTGATCCACCTGAACCATCTGACCCAGCTCATCCTCCCGATCCATCTTTCCCGCGAGTCGCTGCCCTCATGTCACAGGAAATCCTCGTTCTCGGCGCCGGCATGGTCGGTGTCAGCACCGCCCTGGCCCTGCGCCATCGCGGGCATCATGTCGTCCTCGTCGATCGCGCCGCGCCGGGCACCGAAACCTCCTACGGCAATGCGGGCTTCATCCAGCGCGAGGCGGTGCAGCCGTATGCGTTCCCGCGCGACTGGAAGACGATCCTGCGTGTGATCGCCCGCCGGGGCAACGACGTGCACTACCACCCCGGTGCGATGCTGCGCCTGTTGCCCGTGCTGGCCCGGTACTGGCGCGAATCGGCACCGGACCGCTACGCCGGCACGATCGCCGCCTATGCGGCATTGGTCAGGCACTGCGTCAGCGAACACGAAAAGTGGATCGCCGCCGCCGGCGCGGACCATCTCGTCAGCAAGGCGGGATGGCTGGAGGCATACCGCAGCCAACGCGCGTTCGACGACACGGTGCGCAGCGCGACGATCGTGGCGCGCGAGCATGGGCTCGATTGCGCCGTGCTCGACGGTGCCGCGCTGCGGACCGCTGAGCCCGCGCTGCGTGGCGGACTCGCCGGCGCGATCCATTGGCGCGACCCGTGGACCGTCAGCGATCCCGGCGAACTGGTGCAGCGCTACGCCGCGCTGTTCGCGCGCCAAGGCGGCATCGTGCGCCGAGGCGATGCCACGACGCTGCAGGCCGACGGCAGCGGCTGGCGCGTGATGACCGACGCCGGTCCGCTGTCTGCCGCCCAGGCCGTCATCGCGCTGGGGCCGTGGGCGTCAGCGCTGACGCGGCCGCTCGGGTATCGGCTGCCGCTGTTCATCAAGCGCGGTTACCACCGGCACTACGCCAGCGCGCGCATGCCGTCGCTGCCGCTGCTCGACGCGGAGCGCGGCTTCGTGCTGGCGCCGATGCGGCGCGGTCTTCGCCTGACCACGGGTGCGGAATTCGCGCACCACGACGCGCCGCCGACGCCGGTGCAATTGGCGGCGGCCGAGCGCTACGCAAGCGACCTCGTCGATCTCGGGGCGCCGGTGGAAGCGCAACCCTGGATGGGCGCGCGACCCTGCGTGGCGGACATGCGGCCCGTGGTCGGCCGCGCCCCGCGCCATCGCGGCCTGTGGTTCCATTTCGGTCATGCGCATCAGGGCTTCACGCTCGGCCCTGCGACCGCGCGGCTGCTCGCCGAACTGATCGACGGCGAGACGCCTTACGTCGATCCGCGGCCCTACGATCCTGCGCGATTCGAATAGGGCGGCGAACAAGGACTCGAACAAGCGCCCGAACGAGCCCCAAGCAACGTCCGGAAGCAACGCCCGGAAGCAACGCCCGCAGAGGCGCGACGCTGCGATGCCGGGCCCTCCCACCGCCGCCCCCATGTCATGCAAAATCCGATGGCAGCAACGGCGGGCAACGCATCGGTGATGCTCGCCAACCCCATGGGAGGTCGCATGCATCTCGAAGGCTCCTGTCACTGCGGCGCGGTCCGCTTCAGCGTGGAATCGCCCTGGCCCTACCCCTATCTGCATTGCTACTGCTCGATCTGCCGCAAGACCGCGGGCGCGGGCGGCTACGCCACCAATATCGGCGCCCTGAACGACACCTTGCGCGTACGCGGGCGGCAGCATATCGGCATCTATCACGCCGTGATGCGTGAGCCCGGCAAACGCGCCAGGCGATCGCCGATGGAGCGGCACTTCTGCACGAAGTGCGGCACCGCATTGTGGGTACGCAACCCGGACGAGCCCGAGCGCGTCTATCCGCATGCCTCGGCCATCGATACGCCGCTGCCGCGTCCGCCGGAGATCGTCGAGGCGGAGCTCGACTCCGCGGCGTCGTGGGTCGACGTGCCCGGCGGCAAGGGGCATGTGCATTGCGCACAGTGGCCCGAGGAAACGCTGGTGCAATGGCATCGGCGGCACGGCCTCGAGCAGCACTGAGCCGCACCGCGCAAGGGGCGTATCGCCTGCCGCGCGCCACGCCGCGCGGCGGGACGCGCGGCAGGACGCATTGGGCATGGCTGCTATTCTTGGCGCTCCGTCGACACACGACACCGCGTCATCCCATGCACTGGATCTACCTGTCCATCGCCATCGTCGCCGAAGTCATCGCCACCACGGCGCTCAAGGCCGCCGCCGGCTTTACCCGTCCCCTGCCCTCGCTGGTCGTCGTCACCGGCTATGCGATTGCCTTCTTCTGCCTGTCGCTGACGCTGCGCAGCGTGCCGATCGGCATCGCCTACGCGATCTGGTCCGGCGTCGGCATCGTGCTGGTGTCGGTGGCGGCGTGGCTGCTGTTCGGCCAGCGGCTCGATCTGCCGGCACTGCTCGGCATCGCGCTGATCATGGCCGGCGTGCTCGTCATCAATCTGTGGTCGAAGTCGGTCACGCATTGAATCGCGCGGCGCCTTGGCGCGCCGCGGACGCTTCCGCGGTCCCTCCCTCCTTGCGCGCAGGCAACCTGCCGGCTACCTGCCGGCTACCTATCGGGTACCTATCGGGTACCTATCGGATACCTATCCCCTACCTACCTATCGCCTGCCTACGGGCACCCGACCCGCACACCCTACCGCCACCCTACCAAGTGCAAACAAATGTAAGCGCTTTAAAAAGTGCCGTCGAAGCGGCCACAATTTGTAAAAACTGCAGTAATCTAATAACAATCGATTAAGACATTACTAAATATCGATATAAACAATACTAAAGTCATACAACTGGCAAACGGAAATTCTGCGAAACCGCGCGGTCATTTCATTGCAGCGGGCAAGAAGAATTCCAGCGCCAGTCTTTGACCTAAGAATTCCGGGGGGGCATCCGGGCGCAGCCCATGCCAATTGATGGATATTCCATTGCCATGGAGTATCCCGGGTCATTGTCGCGGTCTGTCGCCATCGCCTGATTCAGCCAACCCGTTTTGCCGCGGTTTTGCCGTGGCCCTTTGTGGGATCGCCTGTAGCGTTCGCCGTCCCGGCGTGCGCTCGTTTTTTGGCAGGACAGAACTGGCGTATGGCTCAAACCCGCATTGGAACGGACGCAATCGTCGCGTCCAGCTGCGCGCAGGCGCAGGACTGGCTCGCCCGTCACTACCCCGGCATCACGATCGAGGCCGATGGCAGCCGGCCCAGGCTGGAAATCCAGATCGACTATCTCGACGGCATGGCCGTGCATACGCTGGCCACCGACACCACGCTCTGCCTGCGGCTGCCTTGCCAGCACGACGGCTATCTGCTGTTCACCCACGCCGAAGGCCAGCTCTCGCTGGCGACCGAGCAGGACGGGCTGCAGCCCTTGCCGGCCGGCACCACCGTCGCCGACGCCAGGCGCGTCACCGCCTGGGGCTTCGGTCCTGGCCGCTACGAAACCATCCTGATCGATGCGGCACGCCTGCACGGCCGGCTGTCGCAGTCGATCGAACGCCCGGTGACGCACCGCGTGAAATTCTCGTCGCCGGGCGGCGGCGTGCCTTCCGGCGTGCGCTTCGCCGGCGAGCTGGTGCGGGCGGCGCGACGCTATTTCAACGCGGATGGCGGCCCGCACGCCATCGCCCCGGACATCGTGCACAGCGTGCAGGACGCCGTGATCTTCGCCATGCTCAAGGAGATCCCGCACAACTACTCGGTCTACATGGCGCGCCGGCATAGCGGCCCTTCGCCGCGGCATGTGCGCCGGGCGATCGAATACATCCACGCCAACGCCACCGCGGCGCTCGGGCTGGCCGACATCGCGACCGCCGCCCGCGTCAGCATCCGCACGCTGCAGGCCGGCTTTGCCAAGTTCAAGGGCTTCACGCCGATGGGGTATGTGAAACGGGTGCGCCTGGAGGGTGCCCACGCCGACCTGCGTACCGCCGGCGCGGAGCAGTCGATCGCCGACATCGCGCGGCGCTGGGGCTTCAGCCATCTCGGCCAGTTCGCCAGGGACTACCGCATGGCCTTTGGCGAAACGCCTTCCGAGACCCGCCGCGGCGATTGACGGCAATTGTCGAGGTTAATTGTCGCCAGCGACATAAATACGATTTAAATCAGAATTGATAGAATCGAGGATTAATACCCCTGCGCCTACCGGCGTAGGGGTATTTTTTCTTTAAAACCACCCTCCGGTATTAATGACTGCCAGGCGATTCATTATCAAAAAAACGCAAGCCATATCAATCGCACGCACTATATCGCTTACCGAACAGACAGAGCCATATCGCCACTTGCGAATCACTTATACGCTGCATCTCCAATAGCGAGCAGTAATCTCGATCGACCCAAGGAGATAGGCATGGCTTCGTCAGCAGTTCTGCAAAACCACATCGATGTCGCGGTGCCCGTGGGAACCAAGACCATCGCGGCGCCGGAGGGTGCCGCCAATTTCCTGGTCGCCGGCAACAAGGACAACGTCGCCAACTATGCGCGCGAAGGCAACGACCTGCTGATCGAGTTCAAGGATGGACAGACGCTGCGCATCCAGGGCTTCTTCGCCAATGGCGTGAACTTCAACAACCTGGTGTTCGTCCAGGACGATGCGCGCTGGCTGGCCACGTTCGACCAGGCGCTGATGGCGGGCGGCGACAACGTCCTCGAATCGGCGGTGGTCTACGAGCCGATCGCCGACGGCAGCGCGGCGCTGCTGGGCATCCTGGGGCTCGCGGCCGGCGCCGGCGTGATCGCGGCGGCCGCGGGCGGTGGCGGCGGTGGCGGCGGCGATGACAGCCGGCCGGCGCCCGGTCGTCCGACGGTCAGCCTGCTGGACGACCAGGCCCCCGGTACCGGAACGATCGCCAACGGCAGCGCAACCAACGACGCCACGCCCACGCTGCAGGGCACCGGTGCCGTACCCAACGGCCGCATCCATATCTCGATCGACGGCCAGCCGCCGGTGACCGTCAATGCCGACGCCAACGGCAACTGGAGCTACACGCCGCCGGCGCTGCCCGCCGGCCAGCATCAGATCGTCGTCACGCAGACCGGCGCCGATGGCAAGACCAGCGAGCCCACGGTGATCGACGTGGCGGTGGACACCACGGCGCCGGCCACGCCGACGCTCAATCCCTCCAATGGCACGACGCTGAGCGGCACCGCCGAGGCCGGCAGCACGGTCGGCATCGACCTGAACGGCGACGGCACGCCCGACGCGACGGTCGTCGCCGACGGCAACGGCAACTGGACCTACACGCCGACCTCGCCGCTGCCCGACGGCACCACCGTGACGGTGGTCGCGACCGACCGGGCCGGCAATACCAGCGAGCCGGCCACCACGACGGTCGACGCCCAGCCGCCGGGCACCCCCACCGTCAATCCGACCAACGGCACCACGCTGAGCGGTACCGCCGAGGCCGGCAGCACGGTCGGCATCGACCTGAACGGCGACGGCACGACCGATGCGACCGTCGTCACCGACGGCGGCGGCAACTGGACCTACACGCCGACCTCGCCGCTGCCGGACGGCACCACGGTGACGGTGGTCGCGACCGACCCGGCCGGCAATACCAGCGGCCCGGCAACCACGACCGTCGATGCCGCCGCCCCCGCCGCACCGGCGATTTCCAGCGTCACCGACGACACCGATCCGGTCAGCGGCCCGTTGACCTCGGGTGGCAGCACCAACGACACCACGCCGACGATCGCCGGTACCGCGGAAGCGAACAGCACCGTGCAGATCTTCAACGGCACCACGCTGCTGGGCACCGTCGTCGCGGACGGCAGCGGCAACTGGACCTTCACGCCGACCACGCCGCTGGCCGACGGCAACTATTCGCTGACCGCCACGGCCACCGATGCGGTCGGCAATGTCAGCGGTCCCGGCACCGCCTTCGTCGTCACGGTCGATACGGCGCCGCCGGCCGCGCCGGCCATCTCCCAGGCCAACGGCACCACGCTGGCCGGCACGGCCGAAGCCGGCAGCACGATCGCGATCGACCTGGATGGCGACGGCACGCCCGATGCCACCGTCACCGCCGACGGCGGCGGCAACTGGAGCTACACACCGGGCACGCCGCTACCCGAAGGCACCGTCGTCAGCGTGACGGCCGTCGATGCCGCCGGCAACAGCAGCGGGCCCGTCACCGCGACCATCGACTCCGTCGCGCCGACTGCGCCGGCCATCGCCAGCGTCACCGACGACGCCGATCCGGTCAGCGGCCCGCTGACCTCGGGCGGCAGCACCAACGACGCCACGCCGACGATCGCCGGTACCGCGGAAGCGAACAGCACGGTCCAGATCTTCAATGGCACCACGCTGCTGGGCACCGTCGTCGCCGACGGCAGCGGCAACTGGACGTTCACGCCGACCACGCCGCTGACCGACGGCAGCTACTCGCTGACGGCCACCGCGACCGATGCGGCCGGCAACACCAGCCCGGCCAGCACGGCATTCGACTTCACGGTGGATACCGCCGCCCCGGCCACGCCGGTCATCGTCCAGGCCAATGGCAACACGATCGCCGGCACCGCGGACGCGAACAGCACCATCGCCATCGACACCAATGGCGACGGCACGGCCGACGCCACCGTCACCGCCGACGGTGCAGGCAACTGGACCTACACGCCGACCACGCCGCTGGCCGATGGCGCGACGGTCAGCGTCACCGCCACCGATCCGGCAGGCAACGCCAGCGCACCGGCCACCGCCACCATCGACGCCGTGCCGCCGGGCCTGCCGACGATCGCGCCGACCAACGGCACGCTGCTCGAAGGCACCGCCGAGGCCAACAGCACCGTCAACATCGACACCAATGGCGACGGCACGCCCGACGCCACCGTCACCGCCGACGGCGCCGGCAACTGGACCTATACGCCGACCGCGCCGCTGGCCGATGGCACCGTCGTGGAGGTCACCGCGACCGATGCCGCCGGCAACACCAGCGCGCCGGCCAGCGCCACCGTCGACGCGGCCGCGCCGGCCGCGCCGGCCATCACCACCGTCGTCGACGATGTCGATCCAGTCTCCGCGCCGCTGACCTCCGGCGACAGCACCAACGACGCCACGCCGACGATCGCCGGTACCGCGGAAGCGAACAGCACCGTGCAGATCTTCAACGGCACCACGCTGATCGGCACGGCGACCGCCGACGGCACCGGCAACTGGACCTTCTCGCCGACCACGCCGCTGGCCGACGGCAGCTACTCGCTGACGGCAGTCGCCACCGACGCGGCGGGCAACACCAGCCCGGCCAGCGCCGCCTTCGACTTCACCGTCGATACCGCCGCGCCCGCCGCTCCGGTGATCCTGCTGGCCAGCGCCGACACCATCACGGGCACGGCCGACCCCTTCAGCAGCATCGCGATCGACACCAATGGCGACGGCACGCCGGACGGCACCGTGACCGCCGATGGCAGCGGCAACTGGAGCTTCTCGCCGGGCCTGCCGCTTGCCGACGGCACGACGGTCAGCGTGACCGCCACCGATGCCGCCGGCAACGCAAGCACTCCTGCCACCGCGACGGTCGATGCCCTGCCCCCGGGCGTGCCGACCATCGCGCCGACCAACGGCACGCTGCTCGAGGGCACCGCCGAGGCCAACAGCACCGTCCGTATCGATACCAATGGCGACGGCACGCCCGACGCCACGGTCACCGCCGACGGCGCAGGCAACTGGACCTACACGCCGACCACGCCGCTGGCCGACGGCACCGTCGTCAGCGTCACGGCGACCGATGCCGCGGGCAATACCAGCGCACCGGCCACCGCCACCGTCGATGCCGCCGCCCCGGCCGTGCCGACGATCGAGCCGACCAACGGCTCGGTGATCGAAGGCACCGCGGAGGCCAACAGCACCGTCAACATCGACACCAATGGCGACGGCACGCCCGACGCCACGGTCACCGCCGACGGCGCCGGCAACTGGACCTATACGCCGACCACGCCGCTGCCCGATGGCACCGTCGTCGCGGTCACGGCCACCGACGCGGCCGGCAACACCAGCGCCCCGGCCACCGCCACCGTCGATGCCGCGGCCCCCGCGGCGCCGGCCATCACCACGGTCGTCGACGATGTCGATCCGGTCTCGGCGCCGCTGACCTCCGGCGACAGCACCAACGACGCCACGCCGACGATCTCCGGCACCGCGGAAGCCAACAGCACGATCCAGGTCTTCAACGGCACCACGCTGATCGGCACGGCGACCGCCGACGGCACCGGCAACTGGACGTTCTCGCCGACCACGCCGCTGGCCGACGGCAGCTACTCGCTGACGGCAGTCGCCACCGACGCGGCGGGCAACATCAGCCCGGCCAGCGGCGCGTTCGACTTCACGGTCGACACCGCTGCGCCGGCCGCCCCGGTCATCACCACGGCCAATGGCGGCACGATCGCCGGCACCGCCGAAGCCAATAGCAGCATCGCCATCGACACCGATGGCGACGGCACGCCGGATGCCACCGTGACCGCCGATGGCAGCGGCAACTGGAGTTATGCACCGACGACGCCGATCGCCGATGGCACGACCATCAGCGTGACGGCGACCGATGCCGCCGGCAACGCCAGCGCACCGGCCACCATCGCCATCGATTCGGTCGCACCGGCCGCGCCGGTCATCGCGCCGACCAACGGCACGGTGATCGAAGGCACCGCCGAGGCCAACAGCACGATCGCGATCGACACCAATGGCGACGGCACACCCGACGCCACCGTCACCGCCGACGGCAGCGGCAACTGGACCTATACGCCCACGACCCCGCTGGCCGACGGCACCGTCGTCAGCGCCACCGCCACCGACGCCGCCGGCAACACCAGCGCCCCGGGCAGCGCCACCGTCGATGCGGTGGCGCCGGGCACGCCGACGATCCAGCCGACCGACGGCACGCTGCTGCAGGGCACGGCGGATGCGAACAACACCGTCAATATCGACACCGACGGCGACGGCACCGCCGACGCCACGGTGACGGCCGACGGCAGCGGCAACTGGACCTACACGCCCACCACTCCGCTGGCCGACGGCACCGTGGTCAACGTCACGGCCAGCGATGCCGCCGGCAACGTCAGCGCCCCGGCGACCACCACGGTCGATGCGCTGCCGCCGGGCGTGCCGACCATCGCACCGACCGATGGCACGCTGCTCGAGGGCACCGCCGAAGCGAACAGCACCGTCGAGATCGACACCAATGGCGACGGCACGCCCGAGGCCACGGTCACGGCCGACGGCGGCGGCAACTGGACCTATACGCCGCCGACCCCGCTGCCCGACGGCACCGTCGTCAGCGTCACGGCACGCGATGCCGTCGGCAACACCAGCGCGCCGGCCACCGCGACCGTGGATGCCGTGCCGCCGGCCGCGCCGGTCATCGCGCCGACCAACGGCACCGTGATCGAAGGCACCGCCGAGGCCAACAGCACGATCGCGATCGACACCAATGGCGACGGCACGCCCGACGCCACCGTCACCGCCGACGGCAGCGGCAACTGGACCTATACGCCGACCGCCCCGCTGGCCGACGGCACCGTCGTCAGCGCGACGGCCACCGACGCCGCCGGCAACACCAGCGCCCCGGGCAGCGCGACGGTCGACGCCGTGGTGCCGGCCGTGCCGGTCATCGTCAGCGTGACCGATGATGTCGACCCGGTCAGCGGCGCCTTGACCTCGGGGGACAGCACCAACGACGGCACGCCGACGATCGCCGGCACGGCCGAGGCCAACAGCACCGTGCGCATCTTCAACGGCACCACGCTGGTCGGCACGGCGACCGCCGATGGCACCGGCAACTGGTCCTTCACGCCGACCACGGCGCTGGCCGACGGCAGCTATTCGCTGACGGCGGTCGCCACCGACGCGGCCGGCAATGCCAGCGGCAGCAGCACGGCGTTCGACCTGACCATCGATACCGCGGCACCGGCCGCGACGCTGGCCATCACCGGCATGACCGACGACACCGGCACCGCGGGGGACTGGACCACCGGCGATACCGCGCCGACCTTCTCCGGCACGCTCAGCGCCCCGCTGGCCGACGGCGACCGCGTCGAGGTCAGCTACGACGGCGGCAACACCTGGACGCAGGCCACCGTCAGCGGCACCAGCTGGTCGTGGTCGGCGGCAAACCACCAGTTCGCCGACGGCAACCACTCGGTGACGGTGCGGCTGATCGATGCCGCCGGCAATATCGGCGCCAGCGGCGACACGCAGACCTTCACGATCTCGACCAATGTCGCGCCGGAGGTGTCGGCGCAGGAATCGGGCGGGCTGCTCGGCATCGTCGATGCCAATGTGCTGGGCCTGATCGACCTGAGCTCGCAGCAGGTGTTCGGCGCGAGCGACTACAACAACAACATCCAGCAGGTGGTGCTGCGCTACGGCGGCCTGATCGGCCTGCCGCTGCAGCGGCTGGGATACAACGCCGAGCTTGCCGCGGAGCTGGGCATCAACGTGGTTCCGCTGCACGACCCGGGCATCCTGGGCGTGATCGCGGCAGTGTCGACGCTGACGATCACTTCCGCCGACGGCGGGCCGATCGATACGCTGCGGCTCAACGAGCTGCTCGGCTCGGTGACGATCGAAGGCGGGCTGCTGGGCGTCAGCCTGGACCTGCTGTCGAACTTCACGATCACCGCGACCGACACCACCGGGTTGACCGATACCGCCAACGCAACCCAGTTGGCCAGCGCCGAGGTACTCGCCGGCCTGCTTGGCTCGAGCCAGTCCACCGCAATCGTCGAAGGCACCTCGTCCGCCGACACGGTCGATGGCACCGGCAACAGCGATCGCCTGTACGGCTACGCCGGCGACGACACGCTGAACGGCGGCGACGGCAACGACCTGCTGCGCGGCGGCGCGGGCAACGACACGCTCAATGGCGGCAACGGCAACGACCTGCTGATCGGCGGCGCCGGCAACGACACGATGAGCGGCGGCGCGGGCGGCGACGTGTTCCTGTACGAGGTCACCGCCAACGACGGTACCGGTGGCAACGGCAGCGACGTCATCACCGACTTCACGGTGGGGACCGCACCGGGGCAGGCGGGATCCGACGTGATCGACCTGTCGAGCCTGCTGGTCGGCTACACCGGCGACGGCGATGGCCCGGCGCACTACGTCAACGGTGTGGCCACGATCGACGACGGCGACAACATCGGCGACTACCTCAGCGTCACCAACGACGGCACCAATACGGTCATCCACATCGACCGCGACGGTACCGGCGCGGCCTTCGGCTCGGAGACGCTGGTCACGCTGACCAACGTCAACACCGATCTGGAGACGCTGCTGGCCAATCGCCAGGTTCTCGTCTGAGCGAAGCGGGCGGCGGTTCCCCCGTTCCGCCGCCCGCTTCGCCAGACGCTTTCTCACCGCGATCTCACCACGCTCTCACCACCTTCTTGAGCACACCCAGGAGACCCGCCCCACCGCATCGAACCACCCCGCAACACCCCGTCGGCCGCGACGCTGCCTCGCGACCGATGCGTGGCCACATGTCAAAGCCTTCACCGCGGATCGTGGTGACTTCGTGAAACCGACATTGTTGAGATCCATCGTGGCCCATTTTTTCCACGGAGCGCGGACCCGGCAGCGCCCGCTCCTTTCCCGGCCTTCCGTCGGATACACGCTGCGAACCCCGCCTCCATCGGCGACGCTGTCCGCTGTTGCCGCGCTCGCCATGCTGGTGGTCCTGCCCTGCTCCGGGCCGGCATCGGCCGCGCCCTATACCGCTTCGACTGCCACGCCCCTGGCGAGCGCTGACCGCATGCCAGTCCCCTCGACACCGCAACGCATCGCCCTCGACGGCCTGACGCTGCGCAACGCGGTCGGCATCGCGATCGCGCGCCATCCCGACATCAGCCGCGCCAACGCGGTGGTCACGCAGAACCTCTCCGAAATCTCCGTGGCCAAGGCAGCCTGGTATCCGAAGATCGAATACGGCGTGCAGCCCGGCTATGGCGGCAGCTTCGGCAGCGGCGGCAACGATCTCGGCTCGCGCGCCTCCGTCGGCGCCAGCCAGCTGCTCTACGACTTCGGCCGCACCCGCAGCAAGGTCTCGGCGGCCGACGCCAATCTGGGCAAGAGCCAGCATCAGCTCGCCGATACCGTCGAGACGGTGGCGGCCAATACCGCCGACACCTTCGTCGAACTGGCCGCCAGCCAGGCGGTGATCGCCGCCGCGCAACGGCAGGTGGAATCGATGAACGAGACGCGCGCCCGCATCGGCGAGCGCGTGCGGGCGGGACTGTCGGTGTCGTCCGACCGGGACCTCGCGGAGGTGGCCACGCTACGCGCCAGCGCCGAGGTGCTGAAGGCCCGCAACCGCTTCGATGTCGCCGCCACCAAGCTGGCCGAGCTGATCGGCGCGCGTCCGCAGCAGGTGGCGGACCTGGCCAACACCGGCGGCGTGATCGAGCGGATCACGCGCGACGGCGGCGGCGGACGGGACGACCAGATCGACGACACGCCGTCGGTGCTGGCGGCACGCGCGGCGGTCGATGCGGCCGCGGCCAATGTCGACCTGGCCAAGGCCGAGCGCTATCCCTCGGTCAGCGTCGGCGTCAGCCGCTCGCTGTCGACCGGACGCGCCAATGCCAACGACGACACCTGGGTCGGCCTGTCGATCCGCGGCGACTTCTCGCTGGGCCGGCTGGCCCAGCACCGCATCGCCGCCGCGCAGGCGCAGGAGCGCGCCGCCGCCGATGCGCTGGAAAACCAGCGGCTGCGCACGCGCACCGCGCTGTACGCGGCGCAGACCGAAGCGGAAGGCGCGGCCGCGCGGCTCGCCAGCTACCGCAACGTGATCGAGCTGTCGCGCTCGTCGCGCAATCTGTACTGGCAGGAATACAT
>Ga0180218_1000850_pt1 | contig 22092 bp, 21 predicted proteins | sample eDN3rd37CKraftBY_FD_151334 | JGI IMG/M metagenome (GOLD analysis project Ga0180218, IMG submission 151334) | Enriched backyard soil microbial communities from Emeryville, California, USA - eDNA 3rd pass 37_C Kraft BY (version 2) (version 2) | ecosystem: Environmental > Terrestrial > Soil >...
TGTTCGAGGTAGCCCGCCAGCGGCAGCGACCCGGTCCCTGGTTCACCGCGGCCCGGCGCGTCGGCGATCTGCACGTGGCCGATCAGGTCGGCATGGCCTTCCAGCGCGGCAGGCACGTCGTCGCCGTTGACGCTCATGTGATAGACGTCGGCCAGAAGACGCAGGTTGTTGGCGGTGCCGTCGGACTGCGCCGCGACGCGGTCGATGACGGCGACCGCGTCGGCGGCGAGTTTCAGCGGGTACAGCGGTGAACCGCTGACGGGTTCGATGAGGACGACGGCGTCGATGGCGCGGGTGGCTTCCGAGGCGTAGATCAGGTTCTCCACCGCCGCCGCGTCCTGCTCGTCGATGCCGGCGTCGTCACGGCGGTTGCCGTACAGGGCGTTGAAAGCCTTGGTGCCCAGGCGCTTGGCGATTTCGACGGCGATGTCGACGCTCGCGCGGAAGTCTGCGCTGCGTCCCGGATGCGACAGGATGCCGCGCTCACCACCGGGCATGTCCCCCGCGGCGAAGTTGAGACCGGTGAGCTGCACGCCCGCGTCGGAGATCGCGCTCACGAACTCGTCGACCTCGCGGTCGGACGGGGTGGCCTCGGCGAAAGGCCACCAGAACTCGACCGCGTCGAAGCCCGCGGCCCGCGCGGCCTCGGGGCGCTGCAGCAGTGGCAGCTCGGTCAACAGGATCGAGCAATTGACGGTGTACGGGCTTGCCGGCATTCGCGGAGGCTCCTCACGTTCAATTTTCCGTATTACGGAAAATTAGTTTCGTTACGAGGAACAGTGAACAGGCTCACACAGCGTCATGTCAACAGTTTTCCGGCACGAAAACGCCCGTCCCGGTTCGGAATTTGGAGTACGGGCGTACTGAGGAGACCGCCGATGACGCGCCCCACATAGCGCCTCTAGCACTTGAGGCGGTAGAGTGCTAACTAGTTTGATTGACTCGGAGGTTTTCGCGTGCCTACCTATTCCTATGCGTGCACCGAATGTGACAATCGGTTCGACGCGGTTCAGGCTTTCAGCGATGACGCGCTGACCACGTGCCCGAAGTGCTCGGGCCGCCTGCGCAAGCTCTTCGGTTCCGTCGGTGTGGTCTTCAAGGGCAGCGGTTTCTACCGCACGGACAATCGCAGCGACTCCGGCAAGAGTTCCTCCAACGGATCGTCGTCCAAGTCTTCCGAGAATTCGTCGTCCTCGGGATCGTCGTCGAGCTCGTCCGACAGCTCCTCGTCGAGCTCTTCGAGCAGCGCCGCACCGGCCGCTGCCGCCTCCAGCTAGACGCTGCCGCCGGCCTGGTTATCCACAGGCCGGCTTTTTGCGGTCATCACCACGGGCGAAGCCGCTTACCGTGACGGCATGGCCGAATTCCTCAACCCCACGGCGTGGCATCGGCTGACCGCCGCCATGCGCCCGGACTGGACGCGAACCGTGGCCGCGCGCCGTGCGGCCGCTGCCGGTCTGGTGCTGCTCGCGGCCGTCGCCGCGGTGCGTTCCGATCCCCGCGGAGACCACGTCGACGTCGCTGTCGCCGCGCGCGATCTGGTGCCGGGAACCGCGCTCACCGCCGAGGATGTCCGGCTCGAAAGCCGCAGTGCCTCAACTTTGCCCGATGGGGCACAGAGCGACGTGGGCGCCATCGTCGGCGCGACGCTCGCCGGTCCGATGCGTCGCGGCGAAGTCCTCACCGACGTGCGGGTCATCGGGTCGCGCCTGGCCGACCTGGCCGTGGGACCCGACGCGCGGATCGTGCCGCTGTCCCTCGGGGACGCGGCGTTGCTGGATGTCATTCGCGCCGGTGACGTCGTCGATGTCCTGACGACGCACGACGAGGAGGCGAAGAGCGCCACACCACGGCTGATCGCCAGCGACGCCGTGGTGGTGCTGGTATCGCAGAAACCCAAAGGGGCGGGCCAAGATCGGGTGGCGCTGGTGGCGTTGCCCGCACGGTCAGCGCATGAGGTTGCCGCAGCCAGCCTGACGCAGGCCGTGACGCTGACGATTCACTGATCCTGCTTGGCGTCCTCCAATGCGTCGAGCACCATGTCGGTCAACTCGTCGACCGTCGAGGTGGCCGACGACCCCGGAGAGGGGGTCGGCGTCGGCACCGGTTCGGCTGCCGCCACCGCGGCCGACACACCTACGGCCACCACGGCGAGTCCCACACCGGCCAAAACACCCGAAACCGCACGACCGATCCGTCGGTTCATGTCTCTCCATTTCGATGCGATTGCCGCGCAAGCGGTCTGATTCTCGGCGAAGACGCTAACAGGCGAATACCACAGGCGCATGCTGGACGGGGTTAGGGTTTGCCTATCCGACCAACGGAACCGTTACTGCAGGAAGGGTCCCCGCATGTTGAAGGGCTTCAAGGAGTTCCTCTCCCGAGGCAACGTCATCGATCTCGCAGTTGCTGTGGTCATCGGCGCTGCCTTCACCGGCCTGGTCACCGCGTTCACGGAAAAGGTCATCCAGCCACTCATCGACCGCATCGGCGCGGGCGGCGAACGCGAATACGGCATCCTCAAGATCCCGCTCGGTGGCGACCCGGAGCAGTTCGTAGACCTCAATGCCGTGCTGTCGGCGGCGATCAACTTCCTGATCGTCGCGGCGGTGCTGTACTTCGTGATCATGCTGCCCTACAAGAAGCTGCGTGAGCGCGGCGAGGTCGAGCAGGCGCAGGACACCGAGCTGAGCATCCTGACCGAGATCCGGGATCTGTTGGCGGAGAACAGCAATGGTTCCACAGGGAAGCACGTCAGCGGCCCAGGCACCGGCCCCAGCCCCGACACCGCCACCTACACCAGCGGCGACCGCACCTCCTGAGTCACCTCTGAAAAACCGAAGACAGAAACAGAGCAGCCCCCGGAGAAATCCGGGGGCTGCTTTGTCGCCTGCAAGGCGTCAGTTCATGTTCCAGGGTTCGCCGTAGGTGGTGACCGAGTCACCGGTCGAGGCGATCAGGCGGGCGAACGGACGCAGCAGCACACCGCCGGCCGCACCGGTCACGGTGCCGTGCGCGTTGGAGACCGCTACTCCGCCTGCGGGACCCGAGACGTCGACCGAGAAGGTCGCGACTTCCTGGATGCCGGGGCCGTTGCCCAGGTCGGCCGAGATCGACACACCGGGGAACAGGTTCGGGGTGATGACCGACTCGAGGCCGAAGGGCGGACCGGTGATGTCACCGTCGTCGATCAGGATGTTCGGGGTGGTGTAGCTGAAGTTGATGCCCACACCCAGCGACCACGGGAAGCCGATCTGGTAGCCGAGTTCCAGCGTGCCCTCGAACTCGTCGGCACCGGGGCCGGCCACGATGTACTTGGCGCGACCGGAGTGGAACCACTCACGGGTCAGACGGTTACGGTCCAGGGGGAACACACCATTGAGGAACGTATCCCACTGCTGCACGGTCAGAGTGCGGTCCTGACCATCGACAAGGCTGAGCTCATTGTCGAGACCCGCGTGAGAGGTGCCCGCGCTCACGAACAACCCCGCGACGGCCGCAGCCAACGCGGAAATCATCGCGATCAGCACCCGACTGATTGCCTTCATGTTCTCCCTAGCTATGTCGCCGGCGGCCCCTCGGGTCCACCGATGTTGTGGTGTAGGTGCCCGGCCCGACTACGACCGTCCACCCGGCAAGACCGTCATGTGGCGCGAATTAAAAGCTCCACACTCTGTTCTTACGTTCTGCTCATCGTTGACACGAGGAACATAACGGGGAGGCCACGGACCGGCAACGCAGGGGGACAAAGGCGCGTTCATGTCGCCTCGCCCGTGCGGACTTTGCTAATCGGGAGTGCTCAAATGAGCGGAGGGGGTGCCGAGGATGAGCGCCGACTGGTCGGCAATGTCGCGACGCGCCTCACGGCGACACAGGACGCGACACACACCTGATGCGACGATGCCGATTTCTGGCACGCTTTACCCAAAGGTGTCGCAGGTCACTCGTGGTGTGGCGGGACGTTCTGACGCAGCCAGCGATCGTGCTCGTTCTCGTCTTCTGGCGAAGCCGTGTCACGCTCGTCGGGCGCGATTTCGGGCAGCGCCTCGCCGAAGATCTTGTTAACTGTGTGACGGTTGGGCTTGTCCGGTTTTCCCATTGCGATACCTCTTTGTGATGAAGATCACACTCCAGCGTAGCGTCTGCCGCCCCGGAGGTTAACCTGCTGGTAACCCTTCCGGCGGCGGCTCGACGCACGTCTGGTGATCTTCGCCAAACATACGAAAACGGCGGCCGATGGCCGCCGAGTTCGTTGTCGTTAGATCTCCAAGCTTGATAGCTGTCCGATGATCTGCACGGCCAGCGGACCCAGCGTGGCCATACCGTCGCGCACTGCTGCGCGCGATCCGGCAATGTTCACCACCAGGGTGCTGCCCGAGATTCCGGCCAGTCCACGCGACAGTCCGGCATCGACGATGCCCGCCGCGAGACCCGACGCGCGCAGTGCCTCCGAGATCCCGAGGAGCTCACGATCCAGCAACTCTCGGGTCGCCTCGGGCGTGACGTCGCGAGGTGTGACCCCGGTACCGCCCACCGACACCACCAGATCGACGCCGCCGATCACCGCGGTGTTCAACGCGTTGCGGATCTCGACCTCGTCGGATGCCACGACCACAACGCCGTCGACCACGAACCCGGCCTCACCCAGCAGTTCGGTGACCAACGGGCCGCTGTGGTCCTCTTCGCCGTGAGCCGTGCGATCGTCGACGACGATCACGAGGGCCCGGCCGACCAACTCCCCTGGCTGTTCCATGTCTGCAACCGTATATGTGCTCGGCGACAGCGGTGCGGCCACTGTCAGGGTCACCGGCCCGCGGGTGGCGGTCAGCGTTCCCGTCGGCGGCCTCACTGCTCGGCCTTCCCCAGCGTGACGTCCACGGTCTGCGGCTTGCCTGCCTGGTCGAGGTAGGTCAGCGTGACCTTCTCACCGGGAGCCTTGGACCGCACGGCCGCCACGAGCGCGTCGGCGCTGCCGATCACGCGGTCGTCGACCTTGGTGACCACGACACCGCTAGGCAGGCCGGCCGCCGCGGCGGCACCGCCGTCGTTGACCTCGACGATCTTCGCGCCGTCACTGCTCCTGTCGTTGGCCACCTGCACACCCAGCGACGCGTGCGAGGCGACACCGTTCTGGATCAGTTCGTCGGCGATGCGCTTGGCCTGGTCCACCGGAATCGCGAAGCCGAGGCCGATCGACCCGCTCTGGGCGTTGGGCGAATCGCCGCCCATGGTCGCGATCGCCGAGTTGATGCCGACCAGTTCGCCGTTCATGTTGACCAGTGCGCCACCGGAGTTGCCCGGGTTGATCGCGGCGTCGGTCTGGATGGCGTCGAGCACGGTGTTCTGGTTACGGGTGTCACCGCCTGCGGCCACGGGCCGGTTGAGCGCGCTGACGATGCCGGTGGTGACGGTGCCCTCGAGGCCAAGCGGGGACCCGATGGCGACGACGTCCTGGCCGACGCGCAGGTTCGCCGACGAGCCCAGCGTGATCGGGGTCAGTCCGGACACGTCCTGCGCCCGCACCACGGCGATGTCGCTGCTGGGGTCGGTGCCGACGACCGTGAACGGCCGTGTGGTGCCGTCCGCGAAGGTCACCTTGGTCTGGGCGGCCGGTCCCGGACCGTCGCCCTTCGCGGCCGCGACGACGTGGTTGTTGGTGAGGATGAGCCCGTCGGCGGTCAGGATGATGCCCGAGCCCTCTTCCGACGCGCGGCCCAGATCCGTCTCGAGCTTGACCACACTCGGCACCACCTTGGCCGCGACCTGCTCGACGCTGCCTGCGGGCAGCGCGGCCGCGGGCACGGTCGGTGCCGCACCGATGGCCGGGGAGCCCAACTGCGGGCTCTCGTTGTGCACGAGCGTCGCGACGCCGCCGCCGATGCCCGCCGAAACCACCGCCACCGCAAGGGCGCCCGCGGCCAGCCCGGCCCTGGAGCGCTTCTTCGCGGGGATCGCGACGGGCTGCGCGGTGCTGGGCGCGCGATAGGGGTCATACGCCGGGCGGAAGCCCGGCTGGGTCTGATGCGTCTGAGGCGACTGGGGCGCCTGCTGGACCTGCTGGGCGTAACGCCAGTCGTACTGGGACGTCTGCTGATACGGGTCGGGGCGCCCACCCGGGTAACCGGGCGTGGCGCCGGTGCGGGGGTCCGGCTGCTGTGAGTACCTCGGGTGGTTGGTCATTTCGCTGCGGTGCTCTTCTCTTCTAAAGGGTCCTGCTGTTGTTGCGGCTGCGGCACTTCTACTTCAACCAACGAAGCTGCTGCGTAACAGGTTGCATAGCTGGGCTGAGAATCCACTTAGAGATCATTCGGACCCGTCCATGAGTTGCCCCCCGGCGCTGTTGCCTGCCTCACCTATTCGGTGGCGACAGTATGCCCGCCCCGGTCGTCGACGAACCCCTCGGCGGAGCGTGTCGCACCCGGATCGGGGATCCGCTGGCCGGGCAGCAGCATGTGGACCGAGGCGCCCGGCGGGTTGCCGCCGGGGACCGTCTCGTCGATGCGAAGCGCGCCACCGTGTTTCAGGACCACCTGCTGCACGATCGCCAGGCCCAGACCGGATCCGGGCATCGCACGCGCCGCGTCGGAGCGGTAGAACCGCTCGAACACCAGGCGCCGCTCCTCCGGCGGGATGCCGGGTCCCTGGTCGGAGACGACGATTTCGGCATGCATGTGGTCGACCTGATGCAGCCGGACGCCCACGCGTCCGCCCGGCGGACTCCACTTCGCGGCGTTGTCGAGCAGGTTGAGCACCGCGCGGCCCAGACCCTGTGCATCGCCGAACACCTGCCAGCCGATGACGTCGACATCGAACTCGATGTCGTTGCGGCGGCGGCGGACCCGTTCGAGGCTGCGGTCGATGACGTCGGCCATGTCGACGGGCTCGGGCGTGATGCCGCCCGCGTCCTCGCGGGTGAGGTCCACGAGATCGCCCACGAGCGTGGACAACTCCTCGATCTGGGCGATCACGTCGGCGCGCAGCCCGGCCATCTCGTCCTCGGGCAGCGGCGGTGCACCGGGTTCCTGCGCGGCCATCAGCAGTTCGACGTTGGTGCGCAGCGAGGTCAGCGGCGTGCGCAGTTCGTGTCCCGCGTCGGAGACCAGCCGGGCCTGGCGTTCGCGGGATTCGGCCAGCGCCCGCAACATCATGTTGAACGCCTCGGTGAGGCGCGCGAGCTCGTCGCTGCCGACCACCGGGATGGGTCGTAGGTCGTCGGTGCGGGCCACCCGTTCGGCGGCCTCGGTGAGTCTGCCGACGGGACGCAGCCCCGCTCTGGCGACGGCCCCACCGGCGATGGCGGCCACGGCGACGCCGATACCGCCGACGATCAGCAGCACCGTGCCGAGCCGTCTGAGCACTTGGACGGTCGGCGCGAGGCTCTTGGAGATCAGCAGTGAACTGCCGTTGGCCAGATGCACCGCGAGCACCCGCTGATGATTGGCCGTGCGCAGTGACATGAGCAGTTCGCCGGAGATGACGTCTTTCTCCGGTTCTCCCAGCGGCAGCGTCTGACCCTGCTGGTTGGCGGTGTAGATCGACCGGCCCGGGATCACCAGCATCGCGTTGACGTCCGAGTAGGCGGTGCCCTCGATGGCCTTGCCCGGATCGGCGGCCAGCGACCCGCTCTCGATGAGCAGCCGGGCCCGGCTGTGCAGCTGGTTGTCGAGGTCGTCGTAGAGCGCGCGCGAGACGACGGCGTACACCGCGACGGCCATCAGCACCACCACGAGCGCCACCATCGACATCGCGAGCATCATCACGCGCCAGCGCAAGGACAGTGAGCTGGTGGGGAGCGGGCCCGTGGGCCGCCAGGAGTTCGGAGGAAAGGCCATCTCGCTACGGAGGCGTTTCCCGCAGCACGTAGCCGACGCCACGCACGGTGTGGATCAGCCGCGGCTCGCCTTCTGCCTCGGTCTTGCGGCGCAGATATCCGATGTAGACCTCAAGGGCGTTGCCCGAGGTCGGGAAATCGAATCCCCACACCTCTTCCAGGATGCGGCTGCGGGTCAGCACACGCCGCGGGTTGGCGATGAGCATCTCCAGCAGCGAGAACTCGGTGCGCGTCAGGCTGATCTGCCGTCCGCCGCGCGTGACCTCGCGGGTCACCGGGTCGAGCGTCAGATCGGAGAACGTCATCTTCTGCGAGTCGCCACTGTCGTCGGAGACCGTGCGGCGCAGCAGGGCGCGCATCCGCGCCAGCAGTTCCTCGAGTGCGAACGGCTTGGGCAGGTAGTCATCGGCGCCCGCGTCCAGGCCGGCGACGCGCTCGGACACCGAGTCGCGCGCGGTGAGCACCAGGATCGGCAGGTCGTCGCCCGTGCTGCGAAGCTGCCTGCAGACCTCGAGGCCGTCGAGCCTGGGCATCATGACGTCGAGGATCAGGGCGTCCGGCCGGTTGTTGGTGATCGCGTCGAGAGCCTCGACCCCGTCCTGGGCGAGTTCGACCGAATAACCATTGAAGGAAAGCGACCGGCGCAGGGATTCGCGCACAGCGCGATCGTCGTCAACGACAAGTATGCGCACAGCCACAGTTTTGACTCACTATCTGAGAGAGGGCTGAGAGGCGCGCCGCAAATTCACCCTGTGTCTGTCGTAATCTGCCGCACATCTCTGCGATGAGACCTGACCCGGAGCACACGAAAAAGCGCTATCACAAGTGATAGCGCTTTTTGTGGTGTTGCGCGTTTCAGCGCTTGTCGAGGTCGACCAGACCCAGACGCGCGGCCTTGAGCAGGCGGCGCGGGACCTTGCGCTGCTGGCCGGCGACGCTCACGGTCACCAGACCGGGGGCCTCGGCCTTCCACTGCGCGCGCCGGCTACGGGTGTTCGCGCGCGACATTCTGCGCTTGGGCACAGCCATGACGTGCATCTCCTTGCTTAGGGTTGTTGCCGCGCGAACGTGTTCACTCGCCGACGGCGACGATTGCACTACAGAGTAACCGTTGACCTGGGTCGGCTCCAAAACGCCCGACGGAACTGGTCGGATACGCCATACGCTGGCGTGACAGGCGGCACAACCGCGGCCCGCGCCGCGGTCCGTCACAGAAATCCTTGACTCGTGACCGGTGGTACCGGATAACCTACCGGTTGGTTGGGCTCAGTCGGCGTCGACGGGAGTATGCGTGACTTCTGGTTCGGTCCGGATCGGGAACTGTTCCGGGTTCTACGGCGACCGCATGGCCGCCATGCGGGAGATGCTGACCGGGGGCGAGCTCGATTACCTCACCGGCGACTACCTCGCCGAGCTCACGATGCTGATCCTCGCGCGCGACCGCGCCAAGGATCCCGGGCGCGGCTACGCCAGGACGTTCCTGCGCCAACTCGAGGAGTCCCTCGGGCTCGCGCTGGACAAGGGCGTGAAGATCGTAGCCAACGCGGGCGGGCTCAACCCCGCGGGCCTGGCCGAGGCGGTGCGGGCGCTGGCCGGACGGCTCGGGTTGAGCGTCGCCGTCGCCCACGTCGAGGGCGACGACCTGCTTCCCCGCGCCGCCGAACTCGGCTTCTCCGAGTCCGGCGACCCGCTGGCCGCCAACGCCTATCTGGGCGCCTGGGGCATCGTCGACTGTCTGAACGCCGGCGCCGACGTCGTTGTCACGGGCCGCGTCACCGACGCCTCGGTCACCGTCGGACCCGCGGCCGCGCACTTCGGCTGGGCCCGCACCGATTACGACGCGCTCGCCGGTGCGGTGGCCGCCGGGCACGTCATCGAATGCGGGGCCCAGGCCACCGGCGGCAACTACGCGTTCTTCACCGAGATCGAGGATCTGCTGCATCCCGGCTTCCCGATCGCCGAGATCGCCGCCGACGGGTCCTCGGTGATCACCAAGCATCCCGGCACCGGCGGCCGTGTCGACGTCGGCACCGTGACCGCGCAATTGCTCTACGAGATCGGCGGCGCACGCTACGCGAACCCCGACGTCACGCTCCGTGTCGACTCGCTGCGACTCGACCCCGACGGGCCCGACCGGGTGCGCATCTCGGGCGTCGTCGGCGAGCCCCCGCCGCCGACGTACAAGGTGTCGCTCAACCGCATCGGCGGGTTCCGCAACGCGACGACGTTTGTGCTCACCGGCCTGGACATCGAGGCCAAGGCTCAGCTGGTGCGCAACCAGTTGGAGTGCGCGCTCAAGACCGAACCCGCGGAACTGGAATGGACGCTGGCGCGCACCGACCATCCCGACGCCGGCACCGAGGAGGCGGCCAGCGCACTGCTGCACTGCGTGGTGCGCGATCCTGACCCGAACACCGTCGGGCGCCAGTTCTCCTCGGCGGCCGTCGAACTCGCGTTGGCCAGCTATCCCGGCTTCACCGCCACCGCCCCGCCCGGTGACGCCCAGATCTACGGGATCTTCACGCCCGGTTACGTGGCCGCCGCCGAGGTCGCGCATGTCGCGGTGCACGCCGACGGCACCCGCGTCGCGATCCCGCCGACGTCCGAGACGCGGGAACTGGGACCGGTTCCCGAACCCGCTGTCGCGCCGCCCGACCCGGGCCCGACAGTGCGCGCGCCGCTGGGCCTGATCGCCGGGGCCCGCAGCGGCGACAAGGGCGGATCGGCCAACATCGGGGTGTGGGTGCGCAGCGACGCGTCGTATCGGTGGCTGGTGCACACACTGACCGTCGACGTGCTGCGCGACCTGCTGCCCGAGGCCGCCGAATTGCCCGTCACACGACACGTGCTGCCCAATCTGCGGGCGCTGAACTTCGTCATCGACGACATTCTGGGGAAGGGCGTGGCCTATCAGGCACGTTTCGACCCACAGGCGAAAGGCCTCGGTGAATGGCTGCGCAGCCGTCACCTCGACATCCCGAAGGATCTGTTGCCATGAGCATCTGGACCACCGCAGAACGCGAGGCACTGCGAAAAACCGTGCGCGCCTTCGCCGAACACGAGGTGCTTCCGCACGCCCACGAATGGGAACGCGCCGGGGAGATCCCCCGCGAACTGCACCGCAAGGCCGCGGAACTGGGTCTGCTGGGCGCCGGCTTCCCCGAGGATGCGGGCGGCAGCGGCGGGGACGGCGCCGATCCGGTGGTCATCTGCGAAGAGATGCACTACGCGGGCTCACCCGGCGGGGTGTACGCATCGCTGTTCACGTGCGGTATCGCTGTCCCCCACATGATCGCCTCGGGCGACCAGCGGCTCATCGACACCTATGTGCGGCCGACACTGCGCGGCGAGAAGATCGGCGCGCTGGCCATCACCGAACCCGGCGGCGGATCCGACGTCGGGCATCTGCGCACCCGCGCCGATCTGGACGGCGACCACTACGTCATCAACGGCGCCAAGACCTACATCACCTCGGGTGTGCGCGCCGACTACGTCGTGACCGCCGCACGCACAGGCGGCCCGGGCGCGGGCGGCGTCTCGCTGATCGTGGTGGACAAGGGCACACCGGGATTCGAGGTGACCCGCAAGCTCGACAAGATGGGTTGGCGCTCAAGCGATACCGCCGAGCTGTCCTACACCGATGTGCGGGTGCCCGTGGCGAACCTGGTGGGCAGCGAGAACACGGGGTTCGCGCAGATCGCGGCCGCGTTCGTGGCCGAACGGGTGGGCCTGGCCACGCAGGCCTACGCGGGCGCGCAGCGCTGCCTGGACCTCACCGTCGAGTGGTGCCGCAACCGGGACACGTTCGGGCGTCCACTGATCTCACGGCAGGCGGTGCAGAACACACTCGCGGGCATGGCCCGGCGCATCGACGTCGCGCGGGTGTACACGCGGCACGTGGTGGAACGACAACTCGCGGGCGAGACGAATCTGATCGCCGAGGTGTGCTTCGCCAAGAACACCGCCGTGGAGGCCGGCGAGTGGGTGGCCAACCAGGCCGTCCAATTGTTCGGCGGCATGGGCTACATGGCCGAGTCCGAGGTCGAGCGCCAGTACCGCGACATGCGCATCCTCGGCATCGGCGGCGGCACCACCGAGATCTTGACCAGCCTGGCCGCCAAGACGCTGGGGTTCCAGTCATGACTGCCCTGCACTCCACGATCGATGCCACCTCCCCCGGCTTCAACGAGGCCGCCGCGGTGATGACGGCCAAGCTCTCCGAACTCGATGCCGAACACGCCAAGGCCCTCGGGGGCGGCGGGCCCAAGTACGTCGACCGCCATCACGCGCGCGGCAAGCTCACCGCGCGTGAGCGTGTCGAACTGCTGCTCGACCCGGACTCGCCGTTCCTCGAGCTGAGCCCGCTCGCGGCGTGGGGCACCGACTTCGCCGTGGGCGCCAGCGTCGTCACCGGCATCGGCGCGGTCGAGGGCGTGGAATGCCTCATCGTCGCCAACGACCCCACCGTCAAGGGCGGCACCAGCAATCCCTGGACGCTCAAGAAGATCCTGCGCGCCAACCAGATCGCGCTGCAGAACCGGCTTCCGGTGATCTCGCTGGTGGAATCCGGCGGCGCCGATCTGCCGACGCAGAAAGAGATCTTCATCCCGGGCGGGCAGATGTTCCGCGACCTCACCCGGTTGTCGGCCGCGGGGATCCCGACCATCGCGCTGGTGTTCGGCAACTCGACGGCGGGCGGGGCGTACGTGCCCGGCATGTCCGATCACGTCGTGATGATCAGAGAACGCTCCAAGGTGTTCCTCGCCGGGCCGCCGCTTGTCAAGATGGCCACGGGTGAGGAGTCCGACGACGAGTCGCTGGGCGGCGCCGAGATGCACGCCCGCACCTCGGGTCTGGCCGACTACTTCGCGCTCGACGAACCCGACGCCATCCGCATCGGGCGGCGCATCGTGGCGCGGCTGAACTGGCGCAAGCAGGGCCCCGCCCCGGCCGAAGTGGTCGAACCGCGTTACGACGAAGAGGAACTCATCGGCATCGTGCCCGCCGACCTGCGCGTGCCGTTCGATCCGCGCGATGTCATCGCCCGTATCGTCGACGACTCAGATTTCGACGAGTTCAAACCGCTCTACGGTTCGTCGCTGGTCACCGGGTGGGCCCGGCTGTGGGGTTATCCCGTGGGCATCCTGGCCAACGCGCGCGGTGTGCTGTTCAGCGAGGAGTCGCAGAAGGCCACACAGTTCATCCAGCTGGCCAACCGCGCCGACACCCCACTGTTGTTCCTGCACAACACCACCGGCTACATGGTGGGCAAGCAGTACGAAGAGGGCGGCATGGTCAAGCACGGCTCGATGATGATCAATGCGGTGTCCAACTCGACCGTGCCGCACATCAGCCTGCTGATCGGCGCATCCTACGGCGCGGGGCACTACGGCATGTGCGGGCGCGCCTATGATCCGCGGTTCCTGTTCGCGTGGCCCAGCGCCAAGTCCGCGGTGATGGGTGGCACGCAACTCGCGGGGGTGCTGTCGATCGTGAGCCGCGCAGCGGCAGAGGCCCGCGGGCAGACGGTCGACGAGGATGCCGACGCGGCACTGCGCGCGGCCGTCGAGGCCCAGATCGAGGCCGAGTCGCTGCCGATGTTCCTGTCCGGGCGGTTGTACGACGACGGCGTGATCGATCCGCGCGACACCCGCACGGTGCTCGGAATGTGCCTGTCCGCGATCGCGAACGCACCCGTGGAGGGGACGTCGAACTTCGGCGTCTTCCGGATGTGAGGTCTAGATGCACCGATACACCGTCGAATGTGGGCCTATGACCCATTTCTCGTCGATTTCTCGAACACAAGCCCACGTTCGGCGACGCGGAGTCCGCGCATGATCACACGAGTTCTGGTGGCCAACCGGTGCGAGATCGCCCGGCGGGTGTTCGCGACCTGCCGCCGCCTGGGCATCGGCACGGTCGCGGTGTACACCGATCCCGACGCAGATCTGCCGCACGTCGCCGAGGCCGACGCTCGCGTGCGTCTGCAGGGCCGCAACGGGTACCTCGACATCGCGCAGATCATCGCCGCGGCGCAGGCATCCGGCGCCGACGCGATCCATCCCGGCTACGGATTCCTCTCGGAGAACCCCGATTTCGCGGCCGCCGTGATCGACGCGGGGCTGACGTGGATCGGGCCGCCCGTGGCCGCGGTGAGTGCCATGGGTTCCAAGATCGAGGCCAAGAAACTCATGGCGGCCGCGGGTGTGCCGGTGCTCACCGAACTCGACCCCGACACGGTGACGGCCGAACAGTTGCCGGTGCTGGTGAAGGCGTCGGCAGGTGGTGGCGGTCGCGGTATGCGGGTGGTGGGTGATCTCGCGGCGCTGCCGGACGAGGTGGCCGCGGCGCAACGAGAGGCCCAGTCGGCCTTCGGTGATCCGACCGTGTTCTGCGAGCACTACCTCGCGGCAGGTCACCACGTCGAGGTGCAGGTGCTCGCCGACGCGCACGGCACGGTGTGGACTGTCGGCGAACGTGAGTGCTCGATCCAGCGCCGCCATCAGAAGGTCATCGAGGAGGCACCGTCCCCGCTCGTCGAACGCACACCGGACATGCGCGCCAAGCTGTTCGACGCGGCCCGCCTGGCCGCGCAGGCCATCGGGTACACCGGGGCGGGCACGGTCGAGTTCATGGCCGACGACAACGGCGATTTCTTCTTCCTGGAGATGAACACCCGGCTGCAGGTGGAACATCCGGTGACAGAGGCCACCACGGGACTCGACCTGGTCGAGTTGCAACTGCTCGTCGCCGACGGCGGCCGGTTGGCCCCCGAGCCCCCGCCGACGCGCGGCGCGGCCATCGAGGCCCGCATCTACGCCGAGGATCCGGCCAAGGACTGGCAGCCCCAGGCAGGCACGTTGCACCGGTTCGACTTTCCCGAGAATGTGCGCACCGACACCGGTTTCGTCGACGGTTCGGTGGTGTCGGTCTTCTACGACTCGATGCTCGCCAAGGTCATCGCACACGCCCCGACCCGGCGACGGGCCGCGGCGGTTCTCGCGGATGCGTTGGCCCGTGCCCGGATCCACGGCGTCCGCACCAATCGGGACCTGCTGGTGAACGTCCTGCGACACCCGGCGTTTCTCGACGGCGCCACCGACACCGCGTTCTTCGACACCCACGGGCTCGACGTGCTGGCCGCTCCGCTGACCACACCCGTCGCGGCCCGGGCGTCGGCGATCGCCGCCACGTTGGCCGATGCCGCCCACAACCGCAGCGCCGCAGAGGCTTTCCTGCCCGCACCCAGCGGCTGGCGCAACCTGGCCTCGGGTTATCAGCAGCGTCGCTACCACGATGCCTCTGGTGAGGAGGTCGAGGTGCGGTACCGGTTCGCGCGCGACGGCCTGCGGCTACCCGACGACGAGAACGTCGCGTTGGTCTCGGCGACGCCGGCCCGCGTGGTGCTGGCTCTCGACGGGGTCGAGTACACGTTCGACGTTGCCCGCCACGGCGACGACGTCTTCGATGTCTTCGTCGACTCTCCGCTGGGCCCGGTGCGGTTCACCGCGATGCCCCGCTTCCCCGATCCCGGTGACGCCGTCGCGCACGGTTCGCTGTTGGCCCCCATGCCCGGCACCGTGGTCCGTGTCGGCGCCACGGTCGGCGCGAAGGTGTCCGCGGGCCAACCTCTGGTGTGGCTGGAGGCCATGAAGATGGAGCACACCGTGGCCGCGCCCAGCGACGGTGTGCTCACCGAACTCAATGTCGAACCCGGCCGGCAGGTCGATGTCGGCGAAGTCCTCGCCCGTGTGGAAGATCCCGAAGGAGAACAACGATGAGCGGTTTCGTCGAGACCGAGGAACAGCAGGCGCTGCGCCGCGCTGTCGCGGCCATGGCGGCCAACTACGGGCAGGACTATTACCTGGCGAAGGCCCGCGCCGGCCAACACACCACCGAATTGTGGAACGAGGCGGGCAAACTCGGCTTCATCGGGGTGAACCTGCCCGAGGAGTACGGCGGCGGCGGGGCAGGCATGTACGAACTCAGCCTGGTCATGGAAGAGATGGCCGCCACCGGGTGCGCCCTGCTGATGATGGTGGTCTCGCCCGCGATCAACGGCACCATCATCTCCAAGTTCGGCACCGAGGAGCAGAAGAGGCGCTGGCTTCCCGGCATCGCCGACGGGTCGATCACCATGGCATTCGCCATCACCGAACCCGACGCCGGATCCAACAGCCACCGCATCACCACCACGGCCCGCCGCGACGGTAGCGACTGGATCCTCAAGGGCCAGAAGGTGTTCATCTCCGGCATCGACCAGGCGCAGGCCGTGCTGGTGGTCGGCCGCACGGAAGATCACAAGACCGGCAATCTGAAGCCCGCGCTGTTCGTGATCCCCACCGACACCCCGGGGCTGCACTGGACGAAGATCGAGATGGAGTTGATCAGCCCGGAGAGCCAGTTCCAGGTGTTCCTCGACGACGTGCGGGTACCCGCCGATGCGCTGGTGGGTTCCGAGGACGCCGCGCTCGCCCAACTGTTCGCCGGCCTCAATCCCGAGCGCATCATGGGTGCGGCCAGTGCGGTGGGCATGGGCCGGTTCGCGATCCACAAGGCCGTCGATTACGTCAAGACCCGCCAGGTCTGGAAGGTGCCGATCGGCTCGCACCAGGGTCTGTCACATCCGCTGGCGCAGAACCACATCGAGATCGAACTCGCCAAGCTGATGATGCAGAAGGCCGCGGCACTGTACGACGCGGGTGACGATCTCGGGGCCGCCGAGGCCGCCAACATGGCCAAGTACGCCGCAGGCGAGGCCTCGGTCCGTGCGGTCGACCAGGCCGTGCAGTCCCTGGGCGGCAACGGTTTGACCAAGGAGTACGGCATCGCCGCGGCGGTCACGGCATCGAAGTTGGCGCGCATCGCACCGGTCAGTCGCGAGATGATCCTCAACTTCGTCGCGCAGACCTCACTCGGACTCCCGCGCTCATACTGATGGACACTCTCGTACGCTACGAGGTCGACGGCGCCGTCGCACGGTTGACGCTCGACTCTCCGCACAACCGCAACGCGCTCTCGACGGCGCTGGTCGAACAACTGCACGAGGGTTTCGCCCGCGCCGCGGGGCAATCCGGCGTCCGCGTGGTGGTCCTGGGGCACACCGGCGGAACATTCTGCGCGGGAGCCGATCTCAGTGAGGCAGCCGGACGCGACCCTGCGGATATCGCCGTCGACCGGGCGCGCGAGATGACCACGCTGCTGCGCGCGATCCTGGAGTTGCGCCTACCCGTGATCGGGGCTATCGACGGTCATGTGCGAGCCGGCGGTCTGGGACTGGTGGGGGCGTGCGACGTGGTGGTGGCCGGGCCCGGCAGTACATTCGCGTTGACCGAGGCACGGATCGGGGTTGCGCCGTCGATCATCTCGCTCACGCTGCTGCCCAAGATGACACCCCGCTCGGCGGGCCGCTACTTCCTCACCGGTGAGCGATTCGGCGCCGAGGAGGCCGCCGCGGTCGGCCTGGTCACGGTCGCCGCCGACGACGTCGACACGGCCGTGGCGGCACTGGCGGGTGAGATAGCCAAAGGGTCACCACAGGGCCTCGCAACGTCGAAAGCCCTGACCACCGCGGCGATCCTGCGCGATTTCGACGAGCACGCCGAGGAACTCACCCAGCAGTCCGCACGCCTGTTCGTCTCCGATGAGGCCCGCGAGGGGATGCTGGCGTTTCTACAGAAGCGGTCACCGAACTGGGCGGATTAGGTACGCAGTCCGGGATTGGTTGACTTCCCGCCGTGCGTGGGAACGCAGGTTCTGATGTCTGAGACGATCGAGCTCGAATCTGCAACGAATTTCGCCGTCACCGCCGCATGGGTCGCGGGTGCCGTCGCACTTGCCTATGGCGTCGGCCTCGGGTTGAACTGGCTGGTGCAACGCGTGGGTGGACGCAGCGCAGTGTTGCGCGACGCCGCGCAACTGACACGCAGGCCGGTGCGCGCGACGCTGATGGTGATCGCCGCCACGGTCGCCGTGCAACGGACCTCCGACGAGCAGGCGCGTTGGCGCGGCTGGCTGGATCACTCGCTGGTGATCGCTCTGATCGCCACGATCACGTGGTTGATCGCGGCGCTCGTCATGGTGGCCGAACGACAGGCGTTGACGCGATTCGCCGGCGGGGACACCGGGCTCACCGATGCAGACCTGCACCGACGCAAGGTCCGCACACAGGTCACCCTGGTCCGCCGCCTGGTGGTCGCCGTGGTGGCCGTGCTGGGTGTCGCGGCGGCGCTGATGACGTTCCCGTCGTTCAGCGATATCGGCAAGACGGTGTTCGCGTCGGCCGGCGTGTTGTCGGTGGTCGCGGGCCTGGCCGCACAGACGTCGTTGGGAGCGGTGTTCGCCGGTATCCAGATCGCGTTCTCCGACGCGATCCGCGTGGGCGACGTGGTGGTCCTGGAGGACGAGTGGGGCCGCATCGAGGAGATCACGCTCACCTACGTCGTCGTCCATCTGTGGGATGAGCGCCGCCTTGTGTTGCCGTGCACGTATTTCACCACCACGCCGTTCCAGAACTGGACGCGCAACGCGACCGAACTGTTGGGCACCGTCGAACTCGACGCCGACTTCACGGTGCCGCTCGATGCCATGCGCGCCGAACTGGACCGGTTGTTGCGCGCTGACCCGCTGTGGGATCAGCGCGTCGGAGTGCTCCAGGTGACCGATGCCGTCGGCGGGCAGGTGCGGGTACGGGTACTCGTCAGCGCGCCGAACGCCGGGGCGTTGTGGGATCTGCAGTGCAACGTGCGCGAGGGTCTGGTCGAGTGGTTGCAGCGCACCAATCCCGGTGCGCTGCCGCGACAGCGCATCGAACACGAAAGCGCCCGTGACACACGGATCTCGGACACGGCCGCCGGCGGGTACGCCCAGGCCGACTCCGGTCTGTTCACCGGCAACCCGGAGGCGGAGCGACGGGGGCGGTCGTTCGACCATGCCGACGGCGATGACGCAAAGAAGACCGAGCCGGTGCCTGTCGCCGCTGGTCAGACGCAGTGTTGACAACGCCGGCGAGATCATGGGCCGCCCTGCCACGGGCAGGCACGCCCGCGTCATGATCACGATCCCCGATCGCCACGCCGACGGCAAGATCGCCGAGAGCTGGGCCATCTGGGACACACTCGGGATGTTGCAGCAGCTCGGGCTGGTCCCGTCGTCGTCAGGCGCCCAGCAGCCGGCCTGATCGCTCAGGGCGTCGGGGGCAGTCCGCAGCGGTTGCGAAAATCGGCCGCGGGTTGGCGGATGCGCTGAAGATCATCGCGCACAGCTGGATTCGCGTCCAGGTATCCGCGCACATTCTCCGCGATCTGATCTTTGGGTTGCCCCTTGAGGCTGGTGAAGAAGTCGTTCACATCGGGATGCTCGGTGAGATAGTTCGACGTGTCGAACGTGACACCGGACATCACCCGCGCCATTTCCGCTGCCGTGCACGGCGGCGGGACGGGGGGCGGCTGCGCAACGGCAGCCCCGGTGAATCCGAACAGCATGAGGCCGGCAAATCCGACTGCTCCCGTTGCCGTGCAGGCGATGTGGCGATTCTTCGAAGGCATGATGACTCCTTGGCTGAAGGGTGATGTTCGGTGAGTACTGGTCAACGGACCGGTCAACGGGGGCCTATGCCTCCTCCCCCTCCTGGCCGGTTCGGCCGGTTCGGACGGTCAGGACGACCTGGGTCCCAACCGATGTCGAGATCCACGTCTGTGCCGCAGTACCAGTCGTATTCGCATGGATACGGCACCACAGGAGTCGCCGCCCGTGGCACGCCGTCGGTTCCGCGCACCTCGCCCTGTGCGCAGACGGTGGCGTACCCGGACGACGTGCAGTCGGCGCGCGCGGGAGGCGGGTCGACGACGACGGTGCCGAACGGCGCCAACGCCAAGGCAAAGCCTGTGATCAGGTAGCGCTGTGTTGATCGCACGGCCCCACCACCTCCTCGGATCGGTGGGATCCCATGACCCCTATGTGGCGGAGTGTAAGCACGCGGATCAGCGCAGGATCACGTTATTGACGTTTTCGAATATTCTGTGGTTACGCGTCGCGGTGCCGTGCGCCCGGCAACAGGGGCCCGGGTTCGCCACCGGCGGGTCGCCCGGACCCGTGGGCAACACTCGGCGCATTTGCCCCCACGGGGCGCCCAGCAAACGAAATGGTACCGGAGCACCATTTGATCTTGATGCTTACATAAGTTTGCCGATGCTGCGTTTTCGAGCGCAAATGCCAGCAATTTCATTGCGAGCACTTTTGGCCGAACTTGTCCCACGCGACGTGCTCAGAACCGTCGTCGACCTGCGCATTGACGCCGTGGGCATTTTCGGTTGCAAATTTGAGATTCAGCCGAAATCGGGTTGCTACAGTGTGCGCGAACTATTTCCCGATTCACACACAAAGGCGGAGCGCTTCATGACAAAGCCAACCCCTCACCGTCTCCAGAAGGCAAAGGCTGCCGCGGTCACCACTGCCGTCGTCGCAACCACCGCCGCGCTCACCGCCGGTGTCGGTTCGGCAGCCCCGGAGGCACTGTTGGCACACAAGCGCACCATGGAGGCCGAGGTGGCGTTGACCGCCTCGGTTCCCGGCCTCCCGAACATCCCGGGGTTGGAGGATCTCGACCTCTCCGGTATCCCCAAGCTCGGTGGCGCCTACGCGGTCGGCCCGGTGTTCTGGGCCGCCGAACTGCTCGGCATCATGCCGATCGATGTCATCAAGGCCGCTGCCGGCCTGCTCGGTGGCAGCGAGGTGGCGGGTCTCGTCACCGAACTGCTCGACCTGCTCGAATTCCTCTCCCCCGTGGACCTCGGCGTCAAAGGCCCCTGGCCCAGCGATGTCTACAACGCCGTCAACAATCTCGATCCCCTGGTGAGTGGTCTGGTCGACATGATCGGGGAACCGATCCAGGCCATCCCGATCGTCGGCCCCATCGTGTGGGAGGCGATCGATGGCATCGTCGAAAAAATCGTCGACACGGCACCGGTGCTGAACCAGCGGCGTGCGTTCATCTTCTCCGAAAGTCTCGGTGGACTGACCACGTCGCTCGGCTACCGCGACATGATCAAGGCCGTGCAGTCCAACGCCGCGGACTGGAAGGAAGGCGTCACCGGCCAGTGGCTGATCTTCTTCAACAACCCCAGCCGCCCCGGTGGTGGATTGTTCGCTCTCGCAACGCCTATCACCAACCTCTTCGGGCTGAATCTGTCGACCCCACCTGCGGGCAGTTACACGAACGGGGCCGCGAACGGTGGTGACATCACCAAGGTTCTCAACACCTCGATCCTCGACATCTCCTGGGCGTACAACATCCTCTCGGACGCGCCCACCACGCTGAACCCACTGGCGTGGGCCAACGCCGCTGTCGGCGCGGTGTTCCTGACGTACCTGCTCCCCAGCACCAAGCCCCAGAACAACATCCTCAGCCATGTCATCCCCGAACTGGCGCTCAGCACGATCGACGGGCTCAAGACGATCCTCGACGTCACCGGTGGCCAGAGCCTGGAGATGGTGCCCGGGTGGTCCGAGATCGTGAAAGTCGTCGAGAAACTCGACTTGCTGGGCATCGGCGTGGACGAGGTTCTCAAGGAGATCGCCAACGTCACCAAGTTCCCGGGTACGGGCAGCTACATCACCTACGATTCCGGCAACCTTCCGCTGCTTGAGCCGTTCCGGATCATCCCGCGCCTGGTGAGTCTCATTCCGGGCGTTCATATTCCGACGCCCTTGACCGACAGTGTCGAAGAGGCGCTGCGGATGATGATCAACATGGCGTACCAGGACGTCGATCCGTTGACGCTGCAGCGCCAGTACAACATGGCCGGCGATCAGGCGTACTTCTACAAGAACCCGCTCACCCCGACGCAGCGCCTCGCGGCGCAGAAGCTGATTTTCAACACGCTGCTGGACGGCATCGTGGCCAACGCCCTGACACCGTCCAAGTGGACTCCGACGATCCCGGGCCTGAACCTCGCCCCGATCTTCGAGAACGACATCACGTACGCGATCGCCGCCGCGTTGACGCAGATCGTGGAAGGCATTCGTGCCGCGGTCAACCCGATATTCGGGGCGGTCGAAACGGGGCTCAAGCCGGTCACCGATGCGCTCGACGACATCGAAGGCCAGATCACCGACGCCCTCGACAACGTGTTCGAGGTGAAGGAACCCGAGCCCACCACGAGCATCCTGGCCCGCGCCACCGAATCGGAGGACGCAAACAGCCTCGCTCCGCTCGAAGGAGCCCAGCTGCGAACGCTTTTCGTCGCCAAGGAAGACATCAC
>Ga0180218_1000852_pt1 | contig 22085 bp, 25 predicted proteins | sample eDN3rd37CKraftBY_FD_151334 | JGI IMG/M metagenome (GOLD analysis project Ga0180218, IMG submission 151334) | Enriched backyard soil microbial communities from Emeryville, California, USA - eDNA 3rd pass 37_C Kraft BY (version 2) (version 2) | ecosystem: Environmental > Terrestrial > Soil >...
AGGAGTGGGAGGCGCTCTGCGACGGCTGCGGCCGCTGCTGCCTCGTCAAGCTCGAGGACGAGGACACGGCGCAGATCTACACGACGCGGCTGTCCTGCGGCATGCTCGACACGCGGACCTGCCGCTGCCGGGACTATCCCAATCGTTTCAGCAAGATGCCTGATTGTCTTGAGATCGACATTGCGCGCGCACGCGAGCTGACGTGGCTGCCGCAGACGTGTGCCTACCGTCTCGTCGGCGAAGGGCGTGGCCTGATGTGGTGGCACCCGCTGGTGTCGGGCTCGCCCGACACGGTGCACGAGGCCGGCATCTCCGTCCGCAGCTTCGCGATGAACGAACGTCGCGTCAAACAAGAGAATTATTGGAAGTACATCATTCCGGACGAGGGACCGGAAGAGCCCGAGCCAACGACTCCCCGGCAGAAGCGCCGCCGCCGCGACGCTGTGCCGGTGCCGTCAGAACCTGCGGAGTAGCGCCGCGAAAGTTTCGCGAGTTCTCTGATCCAATTTGCCATCATCACGCTGAAAGCGCGTAACGCTTTCGGCGCCTGCTGCGCGTTCGGAGCGGACAGCGGCTTTCGTTGTACTGATGCTTGTCGCGGGTGCCGGCCTCCGCCGGCATGACGGAGGTGGGAGAGTTCGGCGCATCTCTCGGACTGTCATCCTCGGGCTTGGCCCGAGGATCCATTGTGCAGCGGGCGCCACCGGCATCATGGGGCCCGGGTCTCGCAAGATGGCTCGCCCGGGATGACAATCATAGAAGCGATTGCCGCCATCATCTTTCGTCCCGGCCGCAGCGAAGCGAAGAGCCGGGCCCATATGCGTACACCGTCAATGCGGACCGATGGATCCTCGGGCCAAGCCCGAGGATGACATTGTGTACTGGCCCGCGCGCCCTCTCCATCCGTCATCCCGGCGAAGGCCGGGATCCACGACAAGCTTCAGCGAGCGTTCTTGCGCGGGCAGCACCAAGTGCGCAGCACATCCCGTCGCCCTAAAAAATGTGGAAGCAAACTTATCCCCGGTCTGCAGGACGGATTTATAATCGGAAAGTTTGCGTGCTAATCGGCGGGAATGCCTTGCAAAATCAGAGACTTATTGAATTTTGTCCGTTGACAGCGTGACGCTTCTCAGGTAGGTTTTCTGTATAACGCGAAAAGTGTGAGAGGCCGCTGAGGCGGCCGGTCCTGCAATATCCGCACGTCGCGCTCCAATCTATATTTCCAAAAGGTCAGTGTGCATGGCAGCGGCTTCGACGGCGCGGCGAACGGCGACGCGTGTCCGCAGCGCGACGAAAGCAGCGAAGCCCAAGCCGAGCAAACCGAGCAAAGCGGCAAATCCGAAGAAGCCGATCAAAACTGAAGCAGACGACGAAGCTCCGAAGTCTGAACACGTGGCGGATCCTGCAGCGAAGCCGACGGCATCGTCGGCGAAGCCCGCAGCCGCATCGCGCGCGCGGGCAACGGCCGCCTCTCCCGCGAAGCGAACGCGCACCAAACCCGATGTGCTCGTGCAGCGCGTCTACAACACGATCGACGGCGAGCTGACGAAGCTCGAGAAGCAAAAGGGGCTGACGTCGCAGGATCGCGAGCGCGCCTCCCGCGCCCTGTCGCAGATGGTCAACGCACTGGAGAAAGCAGTTGAGATGCAACGCGTGATGACGAAGCGGAAGCCGACGGGCGGAGATGCCAAGAGCAAGGAGGCGCTAGCCCATGCGGAAGACCTACGCCGCGAAATTGCGGAACGTCTTGAACGCCTCAATCGCAAGCGGCCGCCTCAGCGAAGTGCTGAATGAGCTGAGCGCGGACGAACTCGCATTCATCGCGCACGACTGGGAGCTGTGGGCCCGCGACGATCAGCTGGCACCTGTATTGATGGGCGCTTCCGACTCGCGTTCCGCGAGCCGGCCGGAAGCGCCGGTCTCGTTGGGCGAGCATATCGCAACATCAAGCGCACCCGGCGGCCGGCTCCCCGCAGGGGGGTCGCCAGGGGCAATCAAAGAATTGTCGGAAGCGCCAATCAAACAATGGCGCGTATGGATGCTGCTCGGCGGCCGCGGATCTGGAAAGACGCGCGCGGGCGCTGAGTGGGTGCGGTCGCTTGCACTATCTGACCCGACGGAAGAATCAACAAACCCGCGCCCGGCGGCCGGCTCCCCGCAGGGGAGTCGCCGGGCGCAAACAGAAGAACCAGCGCGCATAGCGCTGGTCGGCAAGACTCTAGGCGATGTCCGCAACGTGATGATCGAAGGCCAGTCAGGTTTGCTCGCGATTCATCCCACACATGAGCGGCCAGAGTTCGAGCCATCGAAACGGCGGCTTACATGGCCGAACGGCGCAATCGCGGAACTGTTCTCGGCCGACGAAGCCGAGGCGCTGCGCGGTCCGCAGTTCACGGCCGCCTGGTGCGATGAACTCGCGAAGTGGCGCGGCGCGGAACGCGCATGGGACATGCTGCAGTTCGCGTTGCGTCTCGGCAAAGCGCCGCGCGTGTGCGTGACGACGACGCCGCGCGCGACGAAGCTGTTGAAACAGATCATTGCGGATGAAGCGACCGTGACCGTCAACCTCGCGACCGCCGACAACGCGACGAACCTCGCGCCGACGTTCCTTGCCGAGATGACGCGCCGCTACGCCGGCTCCGCCATCGGCCGGCAGGAGTTGCTGGGCGAGATCGTGGAAGACGCGAGCGACGGCCTGTGGCGGCGGCATTGGATCGAAGAGGCGCGCGTCGAAAACGCGCCAGAGATGCAGCGCATCGTCGTGGCACTCGATCCCCCGGTGACGGCGACGGCATCGTCGGATGCGTGCGGGATCGTGGTCGCGGGTTTGGGCGTCGACAAACGCGCGTATGTCTTGGCGGATCGCACCGTACAGGGACGAACGCCGGAACTCTGGGCGCGCGCCGCACTCGGCGCTTACGATGATTTTGAAGCTGATCGCATGGTGGCGGAAGTCAACCAGGGCGGCGACCTCGTGATCTCGGTCCTGCAGCAGTTTCGCGAGAATTTCCCCGTCGTCAAAGTCAGAGCGACGCGGGGGAAATGGGTTCGTGCCGAGCCGGTCGCCGCGCTCTATGCGGAGGGCCGGGTCGCGCATGTGGGGCGCTTCGATGCGCTGGAAGATCAGATGTGCGTGTTCGGATCCGACGGCACGGTCAAAGGCCGCAGCCCCGACCGCGCCGACGCGCTCGTCTGGGCGATCACGGATTTGCTCCTGAGCGACACGGCGAAGCCGTCGGTCAGGATGCTTTGACGCCCGACGCCTCGCAAGTTGTCCGCAAGCCACATACTACAGGATGGGCATGGGGGTTGTGGGTAGCAAGGATCAGTTGCATTATCTGCAACAACAAATGTGAGTCGGAAGAATCCGACCTGCTAAGGAGGAGGCGATGGTCGGCCATAACGGCGGGATTAACCGCTCTTAAAGCAAATCAGTTCGATTGTGGCTTGAGCATAGCAGTCCAATAAGAGACAGAGATTTCAACGGAGGGTGATGGGCAGCAGCGGCAATGCCGCGTTGTCAGCGTAACGCTCTGTGCAAATAAGAAAATGGCGACCGGTGCGGTAACACCAGTCGCCGCTAGGTGAAGCCTTACGGTTCAACCTAGTTAGAGGACAAGGAGAAGAACGGTCACAGCGGCAACATAAGTTGCTGTGGCCAGCGCCTCCAGTGAGAGCAGACACTCTCGTGTCGCCCAAGCCTGAAGCGCGTATAGGCCCGCACGTGAACAGTCTTATCCCTCTTCCAGGGTACTGCGATCTTCATAGTGATTTTCCTTCTGCAAACGACGCCCCTTTGGCGTCGCCGTAACCCGCCAAGGTGGTCGCGTCAGAAGGTCACTTTGAATGCAGTAACCCGGACAGCACGCTAGGGCGATTCGAGCCGATCGTCATACAGAATCTGCCGTCTTTCCGCCAAAATCTGGCAGTGCTCACGGTCGACTGCCAGGACGAAGCAGCGCGCCGACGCTCTCGTCTGGGCCATCACCGATCTGCTCTTGAATGACACGGCGAAGCCGTCGGTGCGGATGCTCTGACGGACACCGTCATCCCGGCGAAGGCCGGGATCCACGACAAGCTTCAACGAGTCTTCTGAACGCGTCGGGTTCGGAACGTTCCGCCTAGATCCGATGCGCTGCGCTTCGGCCGGGATGACAAGGGACGACGGCACATTTGTCGTCCTCGGGCTTGGCCCGAGGATCCATCGTGCAGCCGCGTCGTGGCTGACGGCAATAAACATCCGCTAAATCACAAGGACAGTTCATGTCGCTGATCTCGGAAGCGCTGACGCGCTGGCTGCCGGTGCACGGTCGTGTGCGCAACAACCCCGCGCCCGGCGGCCGGCTCCCCGGAGGGGAGTCGCCGGGCGCAAACAAAAAAGGCACCTCAACAGGCCCGCTCATCGCCTACCAGAATCTCGGGCAACCCGTCTGGGCGCCGCGCGACTATGCAGCGTTCGCGCGCGAAGGCTTCATGCAGAACGCCATCGTCTATCGCTCCGTGCGCATGATCGCGGAAGCGGCCGCCTCGATCCCGCTGCTGCTCTATGAGGGCGCAAACGAGATCGAGGATCATCCGCTGCTCGATCTCATCCGGCGGCCGAGCCTCGATCACACAGGCACGGATTTCCTCGAAGCCTGGTACGGCTTCCTGCTCGTCGCGGGCAATGCGTACGTGGAGGCGGTCGCGCTCGACGGCGAAATCCGCGAACTGCACGTCCTGCGCCCCGACCGCATGAAGGTCATCCCCGGGCTCGACGGCTGGCCCGAAGGCTACGAGTACACCGTCTCCGGACGTTCCGTGCGCTTCATCGATGATGTGGCGCCACGCGTGCGGCCGATCCTGCACGTGCGGCTCTTCCATCCCGCGAACGACCACTACGGCATGAGCCCGATCGAAGCGGCGGCCAGCGCGATCGACATTCACAATACCGCATCGGCCTGGAACAAAGCGCTGCTCGACAACTCCGCCAGGCCCTCGGGCGCGCTCGTCTACGCGGCGGCGAATGGCCAGATGACGGAGGAGCAGTTCACGCGCCTCAAAAGCGAACTCGAGACGAACTTCCAAGGCGCGCGCGCAGCCGGACGTCCGCTGCTGCTCGAAGGCGGCCTCGATTGGAAGCCGCTGTCGCTATCGCCGAAGGACATGGACTTCATCGAGGCGAAGAACGCCGCGGCGCGCGAAATTGCACTCGCCATCGGCGTGCCGCCGATGCTGCTTGGCATTCCGGGCGACAATACGTACGCGAACTATCAGGAAGCGCAGCGCGCCTTCTGGCGTCAGACCGTGCTGCCGCTGGTGAACCGCACGGCGCGCGCTCTCTCGAGCTGGCTGACACCGGCGTTTGCAACAGGGTCTTTGTTTGTGCCCGACGACTCCGCTGCGCGGAGCCGGCCGCGTGGCACGGGCGTGATGCTAGAACTTCGTCCTGATCTCGATCAGATCGAGGCGCTGTCATCCGAACGCGATGCACTGTGGAGGCGCCTCGAAGGCGTCTCGTTCCTCACCGGCGACGAAAAGCGCGCCGCGGCTGGCTATGGGGTGAAGCCCGAAAGCGAGAGAGCGCTCAAATACAATCCTGATCAGCCCCGCGTCCCGGCAGGAAATGGCGACATCAGCGGGGAGTGGACGAATGGAAGCGGAGGCGGAGGTCGCACGGACGACGGCCGCGTGCGTGTCGCGCAGGCTCGCGGCGGCCGAGGAAGATCGCCGATCTCCGGCCGCTTTCCTGAAGCAACCCCTGCGCAGCAGACGCGCTTGGACCAATCTGAATTGTTGGCGCAACGGGCAATCCAACGCGTTCGCAAGCTCGAGCCGAATTGGCGGCCCCAGGAGCAGGCGTATGAAACTATTGAAGGTCAAATCAGTGCAAATGCAGCTATGGCTCGCCAGGCTGAGGCAAGGCTCAGCGAACTTAGCCGTGTACCGAACACAAACCCGGAATGGGGGCTTAATAGACTACGGAAGGAACTGAACGGGAAGGGTTTTCGCTTTTCCAAGCCAACAGACGCAGAAGGCTATCTCTACCGCAACGATTCAAATGCCGAAGTTAGAATTATGCGGCGCCCCGAAAATCGTTACCGGGATGACCCACTTCAGAAACATGAGAACGAATATTATTATAGGTATAAGCCAAGCCCCGGCAAGGGTTGGGGTCAACACATCACAATCCCGGATAAACCGCTCATCAAGAAAGATCTCGAGGAAATTTTCGATGAATGAACTTACCGAATTGGCCTCGAGAATTCTTGCTCAACTCGAGGAGGCTCACGCCGAGGAGATTACATCGACGATCAACACGGTGACCCCCATGTCGGGCGCCGCGGAAGAGGTCACCCAAGCTCAGTCTGCCCTTATTGAGCTTATTAATTTCGAATACGTACGTATCGCGCGAGATAACGAAAGCGGAAGGCTGGTCCCACTCTCGAAAGATCAATCCATCCTTGCGGTAGGCACAATTGTCCATCGGCTACATTTCAGTCCTTCCGAAGACGCCTGGGAATGGAACCGAAACTTCCCCATGATGGAAATTCTTGCCACGTCTGCGGGATTGGCCAAGGCGCGTGAGCTTCTGAATGAACGCGGATATGAATGGTGGTGGCGTCAGAACTAAGCTCCCCCCACTGTTGAGGCGCCGCTTCCTTTATGGAGGTGAGCGACCCTTCCTTTGCCGAGCCGGCCGCTCGCCGCCTCGAAGGCGGCCTCGATTGGAGGCGCCTCGAAGGCGTCTCGTTCCTCACCGGCGACGAAAAGCGCGCTGCAGCTGGATATGGGGTGAAGCAAGATGCGGGTGATACCAAGTTCAATTCATATCACGATGAGCTTGGTCTTTTCACGACACCGGATCGTGCCCGGAAGCCGCGGTGAAGGCGGAGGCCGCAGCACCGACGACGAGCTCATCCGCATTGCGCAAGCTCGCGGCGGCCGAGGAAGATCGCCGATCTCCGGCCGCTTTCCTGAAGCAACCCTGAGCAGGAGGCACGCTGGGCAGTTTTGAACCAATGGGCGAGAGACGCAATTGCGCGAGTTCGTCAGCTGGATCCGAATTGGCCCGACGCCACAGTATTCTGAAAGCATCGAAGGCCAGATTGGCGCTAGATCAAGGCTGGGGGCAGCATACCACTATCCCAGATAAGTTGAACGAGCGCAAAGCCGTCGCGGAGGAATAAAATGATACAACTTTCAGAGCTGGCATCGAGAATTCTGGCCCACCTTGAAGAGGCGCACGCGGAGAACGTCTCGTCAACGATAAACACTGTCGAATCTGTTCGTGGGAACATCGAAGAGATATCGCATGCGCAATCGGCTTTACTTCAGCTGACGAATTTAGATCTCGTGAGAATCGCTTACGAAGATGCAAAAACGGGTAAGTTCATTCCTATATCGAAGGATCAGTCAATCGTCGACATCAGTACGATCAATGATCGACTTCGGTTTAGCGACGCCGAGCGCATCTGGCGGTGGGATCAAAACTTTCCCATGATGGAAATCCTGGCGACGCCCGCGGGGTTGGCGAAGTCGCGCGAGATTCTCGCGAAGCGTGGCTATGAGTGGTGGCGGCACCAAGAATAAGCTTTTAATCGCCTCGAAGGCGTCTCGTTTCTCACTGTGAACAATGCCGCCAGCAGGCTTCGTGACGCTGTGCGGGACATCGCATCAGTAAAAGATAAGTGATGCTGACTATGCTGGTGCTGGCAGAAGGCCCGACAGGGAGACTGAGACAGCTATCGGGAGTTGAATGATCGATCCCCTTTGCCCAGGCGGCGTGAAATGCACGAAATAGCGATCCCGGTCGAATTCAAGCATATGGTTCGGCAGGTAGATTACGATACTTTCGTACGAGTGAGGTCGCTGGATGAACTCGTTCCCTGTGCCTTGATTGGAGTTGATCATCGGCAGGCTGCAGCCGTGCGCCCGTTCCTTAGATCCTTGCTGGCAATGAGCCTATCGGATGAGGAAATGGCCGATTTCTGGTCCTCGACGCCGTCGGGAATTTATTTCACGGAAGGCGAACGTGTGCGGACGTTTCTTTCTGCACTGCTCAGAAGACTGGAGGAGGAGCCGTATCTCACTGGCCTAGTCGATATTCCCGAGTTCGTTATCAGCATTTACTGCAATGGTTTGGTTGGAGGTTTTCCATGCCGCGGCCAACAAGCATATCTCGAAGACCGGGACTTTCTCGATAAATTGACGGGCCGAGAGTATCAGAATGATGAGAGACCCGTGCCTGATCCTAGCCAGGATACGTACGTGTTAGACGATCAGCAGTATGACGCTTACTTGGATTTTCGGAAGAGGAGGAGAGAGCGAGATCAGACGAAACACTGATCCGCTCGGCCGCTGAGTTCGGCGCCTCGGCCTGCAACACGGCATTCGAAGTAAGAGGGCGGCGGCTTCAATTGGAGAACAGTCGATTGGCTGATGGAAATCGAGCCAAGTTTCATTTCTATAACGACACAACCGGTGTCCAACTAACGCTGAAGGTGGAAGGCAAAGATCGTATAGTGGCGGTCGAAAGCTTCTTGGGAAAGTGGCGCGTCTCGGTGTCCAATTCCGGTCGCCGGCGTCCGGACATCCGCTTTTATGTCATGACCGATGAACAGCTTGAAGAGTTCAGCAAGTTTATGAAGCAGATCGACGCTAAGGCCGCAGAAAACTAAGGCCCTCGATCCCGCGAAATTCCGCAAACGAATTGTCAAAACCGACGGAGTGCAAATGCACGCGACCGAACGATTTTTGCTGCCCGCTTCGTTCTCGAAACGGAGCCGCCCGTTGCCGCTCGGGGCGAAGTCTCTCGGTGACGGCGTGTTCGAAGGCTATGCCAGCCTCTTCAACCGCGAGGATTTGGGCCACGACGTCATCGCGCCGGGCGCATTCCGCGAAAGCCTGCGCAATCGCGGCGCGGCGCGCATCAAGATGCTGTTCCAGCACGATCCGGCCGAGCCGATCGGCGTGTGGGATGAAATTCGCGAGGATGCGCGCGGCCTGTTCGTACGCGGACGCTTGATGACGGCCGTTTCTAAGGCGCGCGAAGTTTTGGAGCTGATGCGGGCCGGCGCGCTCGATGGCCTGTCGATTGGCTTCAAGGCGGTGAAGGCGAGACGCGATGCCGCGACGGGCGTACGCCGCCTCGAGAAGATCGATCTTTGGGAAATTTCGGTGGTCACGTTTCCGATGCTGCCCGGCGCGCGCGTCGAAAGCGTGAAGACGCGGCCCTTCGTTGCCGGCGCGCCGACCGAACGTGAATTCGAGCGCTGGCTCACGCGGGATGCTGGGCTGACGCGGATGGAGGCGCGGGCGGTGCTCCGCTCGGGCTTCCACGGTCTCAAGGCTTTGCGGGATGCGGGCCGGACCTTCGGCGACGACGCCGTGCTCGCCTCGCGCTTCCGCGATGCCGCGCGGCTGATGCAGGCAACGTAATTCGTCATCCTCGGTCGAGCGTAAGCGAAGACCGGGGATCCAGCGCAAGTTCCGTCGAAGACGCAATATCGAGCCTTCGGCGCTTCTCACGCTGGATCCCCGAACGGGATTGCTATGCGCACCCGTTCGAGGATGACGGGTAGGTATTCACAACAGGACATCACATGACCGACACGACTTCCCTCGAAACCAAGGGGGCGGGCGGAGAAACCGCGCGCGCCTTCGAAGAATTCCTCGAAGCTTTCGAAGCCTTCAAGGAAACAAACGATCAGCGCCTCGCCGAGATCGAGCAACGCGGAACGACAGATACGCTCGTCGCCGAGAAGCTCGCGCGCATCGAGGAAACCCTCGATTCAACGAAGCGGGTCGCCGATAACCTGGCGCTCAAATCAGCGCGTCCGCATCTCGCAGGCGGCGCGGCGTCAACGCACGATCTCGCGCACAAGGCGGCCTTCGATGGTTACGTGCGCCGCGGCGATGCACAGCGTCTCGCCCGCCTCGAAGAGAAAGCATTGTCGGCAGGCACCGGCGCCGACGGCGGCTATCTCGTCCCGGCTGAAACGGAAGCGGCCGTCAATCGCGCGCTGAAAGCCATCTCGCCGATGCGCGCGATCTCCGGCATCCGCCAGGTCTCGGGTTCGGTCTACAAGCGGCCGTTCGCGACCGGCGGCGCCGACACTGGTTGGGTCGCCGAAACCGCAAACCGTTCGCAGACAACCGCGCCCACGCTCGCCGAGCTGCAGTTCCCGACGATGGAGCTTTACGCGATGCCGGCCGCATCGCAGACGCTGCTCGATGACAGCATCGTCAACATTGACGAGTGGCTGGCGGAAGAAGTGCGCATTGCGTTTGCCGCGCAGGAAGGCACGGCCTTCGTCACAGGCGATGGCAGCAACAAGCCAAAGGGCCTCCTGAGCTACGACACCGTCGCCAACGGCTCGTGGACGTGGGGCAAGCTCGGCTTCATTGCCACCGGCGCGGCCGGTGCGTTCCCGACGAGCAATGCCGGCGACAAGCTGCTCGACCTCGTCTACGCCGCGAAGGCGCCCTATCGCGCCAACGGCACGTTCCTGATGAGCCGCTCAACCGTCTCCGCCGTGCGCAAGCTGAAGGACGGGCAGGGCAACTATCTCTGGCAGCCCGCAAGCGGGCCGGGCGAATGGCCCTCGCTGCTCGGCTATCCGGTGGCCGAAAGCGAAGACATGCCGTCGATCGGCGCCGATGCGTTGGGCATCGCGTTCGGTGATTTCTCGCGCGGCTATCTCATCGTCGACCGCGCCGGCATCCGCGTGCTGCGCGATCCCTACACGGCGAAACCCTACGTGCTCTTCTACACGACGAAGCGCGTCGGCGGCGGCGTGCAGGACTTCGACGCGATCAAGCTTCTGAAGTTCGCGGCTTGATCCTGGGCGTTCTTCGTCATCCTCGAACGGCTGATCGTTGCGACGCCGTTCGGGGATCCAGCGTGAGAAGCGACGTAGTCTCATAAGAGAGTCTCCGACGAGTCTTGCGCTGGATCCCCGGACTTCGACGCGGCTTTGCCGCGCTCGTCCGAGGATGACGAAAGTCCATTCCCGCGCGGGTTCCCCTCCCGCCCGCGCGGAAACCTGCGGGGCTGCTGCTCCCTCCGGCAGCCCCGCTTTTTTTGTTGGCGCTCGGCGACACGCGTTCCGCGCGCCGGCCGCCGAGCGGAATCAACAAAGGAATTCTCATGTCTCTCGTGATGACGATGCCGCCGGCGGTCGAGCCGGTGTCGGTAGCCGATGCGAAAGCCCATATGCGCATCGACGGCGACGACGAGGACGTGTTGATTGCAAGCCTGTTGCTGACGTCACGGCTGCACATCGAGGTGGCGCTCTCGCTCGCGCTCGTCACGCAGAAATGGAAGCTGACGCTCGACAGATGGCCGCGCGGGCGCGATGTCGAGCTGCCGCTGTCGCCGCTCCGATCGATTGACGAGATTCGCGTCAAGGATGCGGCAGGCGTCGCAAGCGTGGTGCCAGCTGAAAGCTATCTCGTCGATATCGCCTCGCGGCCACCGCGGCTTGTCTGGAACAACCAGGTGCCACCATCGCCGCAGGTTCGCGCCAACGGTATCGAGATCGAAATCACAGCCGGATTCGGAGCGAGTGCCGAAAGTGTGCCCGCGCCTTTGAAGCATGCGATCCTGATGCTGACCGCGCATTGGTACGAGCATCGCGATCCAGGCGAAGTCGGATCGAGCGACGCGCGCATTCCCGAAGCCGTTTCCGCCCTCATCAATCCATTCAGGACGATCCGGCTATGAGAGCGCCCGTGAACGCCGGTGATCTCCGCCATCGCGTGACACTCGAAAAGCCGGTGCGCTCGAGCGACGGCGCGGGCGGCGCGACCGTCGAATGGCAGAGCGTGGCTGATGTATGGGCCGCGATCTGGCCGCGAGCGGCGGGCGAGCATTTTGCGAGCGACCGCCTCACCGGCACGGCGACGCACGACATCTGGATTCGTCATCGCAAGGACGTGACGCCGGACATGCGGGTGCGCCAAGGCAATCGCATCTTCGCAATTCTCGGCGCGATCGATTTCGAGGATCGCAGCCGCTGGCTCAAATGCCCATCGGAGGAGCGCGATTTATGAAGGTGAATTCGTCGTTGAGCGGCAATGGAGCGACGCCGCGCGAACGGGCATTGATGATCCTGCGCCAGGCGATTGCGAAGCGTGAAACAGAACTTGCAGCGATGCAGCCGATGAAGCCGCCGGCGCATGTAACGGGCGCCACGCGGCACCCGGCTTCGCAAGGAGGCAAATGATGACGAGCGCAGCTTTCGCTCTTCAGCAGGCAATCTTTGCAAAGCTCTCAGGCGATGCCGCAACGACGTCGGCGCTCGGCGGACCAAGGATCTATGACGATGTTCCCGCCCGTGCCGAATTTCCTTTCATGACGTTCGGGCATTCAACCGAACGCGATTGGTCGACCGGCACGGACCAGGGATGCGAGCACGTCATCACGCTGCACGTCTGGTCACGCGCGCGGGGCCGCAAGGAAACTCAGGCGGTGATCGCCGCAGCACGTGATGCATTGCATGACCAGGAGCTACCGCTCGAAGGTCACCGGCTCGTGAATTTGCGGCACGAATATTCCGAAGCGCGTCGCGATAGTGATGGCGAAACCTTCCACGGCATCGCGCGATTTCGCGCCATCACCGAGCCGAGCTGACGTCAACTAACAATCACAACTCTCTAACCAACCCCGTGCCCGGCGGCCGGCTCCCCGAAGGGGAGTCGCCGGGTACCAACCAAAGAGTCCATTCTTATGCCAGCACAAAAAGGCAAGGACCTTCTCCTGAAGGTCGATACGACAGGCGCGGGCGTCTTCGTGACGGTCGCAGGGCTTCGCGCGCGCGGACTGTCGATCAGCGCCGAGACGGTCGAGATTACGAACACTGAGAGCGCGGGGCAGTGGCGCGAGCTGCTGACGGGCGCCGGTGTAAAGTCGGCGCGCATCACAGGCTCCGGTGTGTTCAAGGACGGCCCATCCGATACGACGATCCGCGAATACGCGTTCAACGGAGCGGTGCGCGACTGGCAGGTGATCGTGCCCGATTTCGGCACCATCGCTGGCGCGTTCCAGATCACGTCACTCGAATTCAGCGGCCGTCACGATGCGGAGCTGACGTTCGACATCGCGCTGGAAAGCGCCGGCATGCTGACGTTCACGGCAGCTGCCTAGTGCACGCGTTTCCTCGCTCGGCGGCCGGCTCGCGGAACGCGAGTCGCCGAGCGCAATCAAAAAGGACCACAAAAATGGCGAACAGGCACCGCGGCGAGATCGGGGCGATGCTCGACGGCCGCGCATATAAACTCGCGCTGACGCTTGGCGCACTTGCCGAATTGGAAAGCGCCTTCGGCGACGACGACATGCTGGCGCTCGCCGCGAGGTTCGAGAAGGGGCGTCTCTCCGCGCGTGACTGCGTGAAGATCATCGCGGCGGGTCTGCGCGGGGCGGGTTGTGCTGTGACCGATGAGGAAGTCGCGCTGATGCGCGCGGACGGCGGCGCGGCGCAGTATGTGGACATCGTTGCCCGGCTTTTGAATGCAACGTTCGGCAGTGATGAGACGCAGGCGGAGCAAATGCCGAAAGTGGAGGCAGGCGAAGACGCGCGAGCCCCTTTCGCTGGCGGCGCGTGATGGAGCTCGGCCTCGGCGCGCTCGGCATGATGCCGGCCGCGTTCTGGGCGCTGACACCGCGCGAGCTGCAGGCGGCACTCGCCGGCAAGTTCGGGAGCGCGGGCGAAACCGCAGCATTCACGCGCGGCGATCTCGATACGCTGATGCAACGCTTCCCCGATGGAGGTTCGACGCATGCCAATGAATGACGAGCAAATCGAGACCTGGAACGTCAAGGTCACGGCCGACACGAGCGATCTGGAAAGCAAGATCCAGTCGACGACGCGAACGGGAAGGCAGTTCGCCAACACGTTGGTGTCGGCGTTCGACGATATCGCGATGAAAGGCAAGAACGTCGGCGACGTTTTCAAGTCGCTGGCGCTGAATATCTCGCAGCTGGCGTTGAAGACGGCGCTGCAGCCGCTGACGACTGGCCTCGCGTCGATGTTCCAAGGCGTCATCTCCGGCGCGATGCCGTTTGCAAAAGGCGGCGTCATTCAAAGCGGAACGCCGGTGCCCTTTGCGAACGGCGGTGTGATCGCGAGCCCGATCACGTTTCCTCTGGCCGGAGGCGCAACGGGCCTCGCGGGCGAGCGCGGACCGGAAGCCATCATGCCACTGACGCGAGGATCCGACGGCCGCCTCGGTGTGGCGATGCCGGGAGGTGGTGGCGGACAGCAGATCACGATCAATATTTCGACGCCCGACGTGCAGAGCTTCGGCCGCTCGCAATCGCAGATCGCCGCGATGATCGCGCGAGCTGCAGCTGCAGGTCAGCGCAACCTCTGAACTTGCAACCGGCACCGCCAACACGCCTCGTCACAAAAGCGAAACCGATATGACGTTTCACGACGTACGATTTCCAACCGCAATCTCGCGAAATGCGCAGGGCGGACCAGAAAGGCGCACCGACGTCGTCGTGCTGGGCTCGGGCTTTGAAGAACGCAACAGCCGCTGGGCCGACAGCCGCCGCAGCTACAACGCAGGCTACGGCGTGAAATCGCTGGCCGACCTCGCCGAGATCATCGCGTTCTTCGAAGAACGGCGCGGGCGCCTGCACGCGTTTCGCTGGCGGGATCCAATGGATTGGAAATCCTGCGCGCCGAACGCAACGCCTACGGCGCTCGACCAAGTCATTGGGACGGGCACCGGCACACAAGCCGCATTCCAATTGAAGAAAGTCTACGGCAGCGCCTTCGCGCCGTGGACGCGCGCGATCAAGAAGCCGGTTGCAGGCTCGGTGAAGATCGCAGTCGGGGGCACGGTGCAGACGGCCGGCACGCATTTCGCGGTCGATGCGTCGACGGGCGTCGTGACGTTTCTTAGCGGACAGATACCGGCGAGCGGCGAGACGATCACGGCGGGTTTCGAATTCGATGTGCCCGTGCGCTTCGATACCGACAAGCTCGAGATCAATCTGTCGGGCTTCACGTCGGGCGCCATTCCCAACATTCCGATCGTCGAGGTGCGCCTATGAAAACGCTGTCGCCGGAATTGGCCGCGCACCTTGCATCGGGGACTACGACCCTGTGCTGGTGCTGGCGCATCGAGCGCCGCGACGGAACGGTCCTGGGCTTCACCGATCACGACAACGCCCTCACTTTCGACGATACAACGTATGAAGCGGCCGCGGGCTTCACCGCGAGTGACATCAACGATGGCCTGGGCCTGTCGGTCGATAACCTCGAAGTCACCGGCGCGCTGTCGTCGGCAACGCTGACCGATGACGATCTGGCGGCGGGACGCTACGACGATGCGCGCATCGCGATCTATCGCGTCAACTGGGCGAACCCGAGCCAGCGCGTGTTGATGCGATCGGGCAGCATCGGCGAGGTGAGGCGCACAGGCGCGAGCTTCACCGCGGAACTGCGTGGGCTCGCGCACTATTTGCAGCAGCCGTCGGGACGCCTTCTACAGCGGACGTGCGATGCAGATCTTGGAGACGCCCGCTGCGGTATTGATTTGAACGCGTCTGCGTATCGCGCCACCGGGACGATCTTGGCCGTCAGCTCCGCGCGCCGATTCCGAGTTTCGGGTCTCGACGCATTCGAGACGCGGTTTTTCTCGCGCGGGCTTTTCGCGTTTACGTCCGGCGCATCCTCTGGCCTGAAGATCGAAGTCAAATCGCACGCGAAGTTCGCAACGGCCGTCGAAATCGAGCTGTGGGCCGATGCCGAAGGGCCGCCCGGAATAGGCGATACCTTCATCGTGACCGCGGGATGCGACAAGCGCTTCGAGACGTGCAAGGCGCGCTTCGCCAACACGATCAATTTCCGCGGCTTCCCCGCGATACCAGGTAACAGATTTCTGACGCAGATCGGACGCGCGGGCTGAAGATGCAGCGAGTCACGCGAGAGCGAATTGTCGAAGCCGCGCGCGGCTGGATCGGCACACCCTATCATCATCAGGCGAGCCTCCGTCATGCCGGCACCGATTGCTTAGGGCTCGTGCGCGGCGTTTGGCGAGAGCTCTACGAGAGTGAAGCGGAACAGCCGCCTGCCTATAGCCGCGATTGGGCCGAGGCGAGTGGTGATGAAGCGATGCTTGATGCAGCACAGCGCCATCTCGTGCCGAAGCCTATTGCGGCAATAGAGGCGGGAGACGTCGTCATCTTCAGGCTGCGTCCGGGCTTCGTCGCCAAGCATACAGCGATCGTCACCGCGCCGGCGCGCATGGTGCATGCGATGGAAGGCGCGCCCGCTGCCGAAGTGGCGCTGACGAACTGGTGGCGGCGCCGCATTGCAGGCGCGTTTCAATTTCCAGGACTATCGGAAGGTATCTGAACATGGCGACGCTTGCTCTCGCCGCAGCCGGTGCCGCCATCGGTGCCAGCGCGATGCCCGCCGGCTTCGGCCTGCTCGGCATGACGATCTCAGGGGCGACGATCGGATCGCAGATCGGCGCGTTGGCGGGATCGTATGTCGATAACGCGCTGTTCGCGCCCTCGGGGCAGGCGCGCGCCGTCGAAGGCCCAAGGCTGTCGGACTTGCGCATAACGTCTTCGACCGAAGGCGCGCCGCTACCGAAAATCTACGGACGCGCGCGCGTCGGCGGCCAGATCATCTGGGCGACCGATCTCGAAGAAGAGATCACGACGACGACACAGGCTGTGGGCAGCGGCAAAGGCGGCGGCTCGGGCGCGAAAGCCAAGACGACGCAATACGGCTACTACGCCAATTTCGCGGTCGCGCTTGCCGAAGGCGTGGTGACACGCATCGGCCGCATCTGGGCCGACGAGCAGGAACTCGATCGCGCGCGCACGACCTTCCGCCTGCACACCGGCACGGAGACGCAGGAGCCCGATAGCCTCATCGCGGCCCGCGAAGGCGCGGATAATGCGCCGGCTTATCGCGGCGTCGCTTACGTCGTGTTCGAACACTTTGCGCTCGCCGATTATGGCAACCGCGTGCCGCAACTGACGTTTGAAGTTTTCCGCAGCGTCGGCGGCGCGGATCAGGATGTGCGCGGCGTCGTTATGATCCCGGGTTCGGGCGAGTTCGTCTACGCGACACAGCCCGTACATCAAACGTTCGAAGATGGGGTATCGCAATCAGAGAACGTGCACCAGCTTCTGGGCCCGACCGATTGGGAGGTTTCGCTCGATCAGCTCGAAGAATCGCTGCCGAACGCGAAGTCTGTGTCGCTCGTCGTCAGCTGGTTCGGCACCGATTTGCGCGCCGGCGAATGCAAGATCAGGCCGGGCGTCGAGACGCGGCACAAGTCAACCGCGCCGCTGAATTGGTCGGTCGCGGGGACGACGCGCAGCAACGCGTATCTGATCAGCACGCGCGATGGCAACGCCGCTTACGGCGGCACGCCGTCAGATCAGACTGTCGTGGCCGCGATCAACGACATGAATGCGCGCGGGCTGAGCGTGACGCTGACACCTTTCATTCTCATGGACGTGCCCGCCAGCAATAGTCTCGCCGATCCCTACGGCGGCGGGAGCCAGCCTGCGTACCCCTGGCGCGGACGGATTACCTGCCATCCCGCACCTGGCCAGTCCGGAACGCCGGACAAAACCACCGCCGCTGCGTCTCAGATCGCGAGCTTCGTCGGCACCGCAGCGCGCACGCATTTCACGATCTCAGGCACGAGCGTTCTTTACAGCGGGCCCGACGAGTGGTCGTACCGGCGCATGATTTTGCATCAGGCGTATCTTGCGAAAGCGGCAGGCGGCGTCGATGCGTTCGTCATCGGCACGGAGCTTCGTGGGCTGACGTGGGTGCGTTCGAATGCCAACACATATCCCTTCGTCACTGCATTGATTGCACTCGCCGCTGACGTGAAAGCGATCCTGGGGCCGAGCACGAAAGTGCTCTACGCCGCCGACTGGACGGAATACTTCGGCCATCAGCCGGGCGATGGCTCGGGCGATGTCTATTTTCATCTCGACCCGCTATGGGCGTCATCGAACATCGATGCGATCGGCATCGATGTCTATTGGCCTCTCGCCGATTGGCGCGAAGGCCGGGATCATCTCGATGCGTTGGCGGGTGCGACGTCGATCTACGATCCGGCGTATTTGCGCGCGAACGTGCACGGCGGCGAAGGCTTCGACTGGTATTATGCCTCGGACGCCGATCGCGACGCGCAGATCCGCACGCCGATAACGGACGGAGCCGGCAAGCCGTGGGTGTACCGCTACAAGGATATCCGATCCTGGTGGAGCAACGCGCACTACAATCGCCCGGGCGGCGTTGAAAACACGACGCCGACCGCCTGGGTGCCGGAATCAAAGCCGTTCTGGTTCATGGAGATCGGCTGCCCTGCGGTCGACAAAGGCGCAAACCAGCCGAACGTGTTTGTTGATCCGAAGAGTTCCGAGTCCGCGCTGCCCTATTATTCGCGCGGACTTCGCGATGACCTGATGCAGGCGCGCCATCGCCAAGCGATGTGCGATGCCTTCGATTGGACGAAGCCCGGCTACGTCGAAGGCGCAAATCCCGTCTCGGCGGTGACGGGCACGCGAATGGTCGATCTTAGTCGCATCCACGTCTACTGCTGGGATGCGCGGCCCTATCCCGCGTTCCCCGATGCAGCAACATATTGGGGTGACAGCGAAAACTGGGCGCAAGGCCATTGGATCAACGGCCGCCTCGGCGGCGCGGCCCTTGCAGACGTCGTGTCGGCCATTCTTCTCGAACGTGGCTTCACTGATTTCGACACGTCGAACCTGACAGGCACGGTGCCAGGCTACGTCATCGACCGCACGATGTCTGCCCGCGATGCGATCCAGCCGCTGGAACTCGCGTACTTCTTCGACAGCATCGAAAGCGAAGGTCGCATCGTGTTCCGCCATCGTGGCCGCGCCGCGCCCGCTGTCACGCTCGAGCCGGACGATCTGGTCGAAGAGAGCGCGGGCGATGCGCTCTACGAGCTGACGCGCGCGCAGGAAACCGATCTGCCGGCAAGCGCCAAAGTTCGCTACATCTCGGGGCTCGATGACTATCCCCAAGCCGTCGCCGAAGCGCGGCGCTTGACGGGCGCGAGCGGACGCTTGGCCGAAGCGACGCTGCCGATTGTGCTCGATGATGACTTGGCTGGCGCGATGGCCGAAAGCTGGCTCTACGAGACATGGGCATCACGCGAGTCCGCAGCATTCAAGCTGCCGCCGTCGGCGCTCGCGTTAGAGCCGGGCGATATCGTTGCAGCCAACATCGCGGGACGATCGCGGCTCTTGCGTTTGACGGATGTGTCCGAGCACGGCGTTCGCGACATGCGCGCGCTGAGCATCGATCCGGATGTGTACGATAAGATTGACGTCGTACCGCGCGCGGCGGTCGAGCCGGCGCCCGTTCAGGCAGGCGCACCCGCAGTCGCGTTGCTTGACCTGCCGCAGTGGAACGTCACGGCGGATGAAAGTGCGGGCTACGTGGCCGCGATGCAGAAGTCGTGGCCGGGCAGTGTTGCGATTTTTGCGTCACCGCAGGAGACCGGCTATCAGCTGAAGGCGATCGCCAGTGCGCCGGCGACCATCGGGGTCACGCTCGATGATCTGGGTGCAGGTCCCGAAGGACGGATCGATCACCGCGCGTCTGTCCGCGTCCGGGTGACGAACGGAACGTTATCGTCCGTCGATCAGATCGCGATGCTCGCAGGCGCAAACTTGGCAGCGCTTCGCGGCCCGGGCGGCGATTGCGAAATCTTTCAGTTTCAGACGGCCGAACTCGTCGACGCGCAAACGTACCGGCTGAGCGGACTGTTGCGCGGTCAGTTCGGAACCGAAGACGCGATGGCTCACATACTGCCAGCAGGCGCGCAATTCGTTCTTCTCGACGGAGCGGTGGCATCCGTGCCGTTGCGCGAGAGCGAGCGCAAGGTTGAACTCAACTGGCGGTGCGGCCCGGGCAATCGCGACATCGGAGATGAGTCGTATGTGACGGTGCCGTTCGCTTATCAGGCGCTTGGACTTCGTCCGTTGTCGCCAGTCCACGTGAAGGCAACGCGTGCAGCAGGCGATATCGAGATCAGTTGGGCCCGGCGCACGCGCAGCGGCGGTGATAGCTGGGAAGCACCCGAGGTGCCGCTCGCTGAAGAGAGCGAAAGCTACGAAGTCGACATCCTCGACGGCGCGACCGTGAAGCGCACGCTGACGTCGTCATCGCCGAGTGTCATTTACGCGAGCGCCGATCAGATCTCCGATTTCGGCAGCGAGCAGTCGAGCGTCTCGATCAAAGTCTATCAGACGAACGTCATCTTCGGCCGGAGCGCGCCCCGCGCGGCGATCGTTTAGCAAGAGAGAATAGAGCATGGATCAACCAGCGTGGCTTGCTGCCGCGTGGGCCGAATTCGGCGTGCGCGAGATTCCGGGCAAGGAGAATTCCGCCGAGATCCTCCGCTACTTTCGGGAAGCGGGCGACGCGAGCATCGAGAGCGAAGAGACACCCTGGTGCGCAGCGTTTTTAGGCGCGATGCTGAAGCGCGCGGGCTGCCAGGGGACCGGATCGCTTCTGGCAAGATCGTATCTCGATTGGGGCATTCCGCTGACTGAGCCGCGCCTGGGCGCTGTCGCGGTGCTGACGCGCGGCAATGACCCGTCAGCCGGGCATGTCGGCTTTTTGCTCGGGACGGCAGACGAAAAGCTCTTTCTTCTCGGTGGCAATCAGAGCGACGCCGTAACGGTCTCAGCGTTCGATGCTTCGCGGCTCCTGGGCTTCAGGTGGCCGAGCGCGGATGAGGATGCGGAACATACACACGCAAGTAACAGCATCTTTGCGCAGTTGCTCGCTCATGTTCTCGAAATGGAGGGCGGCTATTCGAACGATCCGTACGATCCTGGCGGCCCCACAAATCGCGGCGTGACGCTCCAAGTCTTTGCGGACTTCAAAGGGCAAACGATCGATGCCGCATCGCGCCCAAGGCTCATTTCCGAATTGAAGTCGATCCCGGATGTGACGATCGAGGCGATCTATCGCCGCCGCTACTACGACCCTGCGCAATGCAATCTGTTCACGGCGCCGCTCGCACTCATGCATTTCGATGCAGCGGTGAACCACGGCGTCGGCGCCGCGATACGGATGCTGCAGCAGGCCGTCGGCGTCACCGTCGATGGTGAGATTGGCCCTGAGACGCTCGCCGCCATCGGCGGCCGCAGCGTGATCGATCTTGTCGACGACTACGCGGAGATCCGGCGCACGCGATACCGGGCCCTCCCGCATTTCTGGCGCTTCGGGCGCGGCTGGCTGAAGCGCGTGGATGCGACGGCCGCGCGCGCCAAGTCGTGGGCAAGAACGGAAGCCACGACCCGGCCGCTTCTGGAACCGGAGCAAATTGCAAAAGGAGAATCGAACATGAGCAATCAGACGAAAACGAACACGGCGGCGGATGATGCCAAGTGGTGGGGCCAATCGCGGACCCTTTGGGGCACGCTCATCACGGCCGCAGCGACCGTGCTGCCCGTGCTGGCACCGGCCGTCGGCGTGAGCCTGCCCGCCGATGTCATCCAGACATTCGGAGATCAGGTGGTGATCGCCGTTCAGGCTCTGGCCGGTGTTTTCGGTACGGCGCTTGCTATCTACGGGCGATTCAAGGCTTCTTCGGCCTTGAGCCTGCGCAAATCCTGAGCAGAAATCGGGACCGCCTGCTCCGTATTCATCGGCCGTTCAAGGCGCTAAGATTATGGGGTCGGTTTTCCGAAAAGAGCACGGATGGTCGATTTGAGAAGAGTGGTGACGGGCGCGGCTGCGGCAGTACTCCTGCCGTGCGCGGCTCCGCGCGCCGACAATTGCGTAACGGATTGGGGGATGGCGGGCCAGATTGTCCGCCGTGAAAACCTGTTAACCGTAGAGGAAATGTCGCGTTCGCTTGCTGCAGATGGTATCGGCAAGCTGGTCAAGACGACGCTGTGCCGTTCGGCGGCCGGGTATTTCTACCGCCTGGTCATCAAAAGTCCGACGGGACAGCTCAGAACGACCGTTATGACGGCGAAGAGCCGCTAGCCGGCTCATCGTTGCGGGGTGGGAAAGGCCTGTCGGCGTTTTCCATGAACCGCTAGCCGTGAAGAGGGGAGACGGACT
>Ga0180218_1000853_pt1 | contig 22050 bp, 21 predicted proteins | sample eDN3rd37CKraftBY_FD_151334 | JGI IMG/M metagenome (GOLD analysis project Ga0180218, IMG submission 151334) | Enriched backyard soil microbial communities from Emeryville, California, USA - eDNA 3rd pass 37_C Kraft BY (version 2) (version 2) | ecosystem: Environmental > Terrestrial > Soil >...
CGCGTAGCGCCCGGGCGCGCGCAGCGCCTTCCTGGGCTTGCCGAAGCGGCCCGCCGTCACGAATGTCGACAATCGGGATCTGGGTCAGACCAGTCATGGGGAGCGAGCTTAGCAGCGTGTCGGAACCCACCAAATGTGGTCCTCGCCCGACGCCGGCGCAATGACCGTAGCTGGCCGCCCCTAAGCCACTGACTTTCCGCGGTTTTCGGACTTGATCATGAATCGTCAACGATATTCGCGATACGATCGCGCAAACTTGGGGTCTCCATGGCGAAGCGTCTGAAACGCGTCAGGTCGTCTGAACAGCATCGCTGGGCGATCCGCGACGGCCGCCGCGCTGTATTGGCCGCCCTGATGCTGATCTTCGTCGGCGCGGCGAGTCTGTCCGACGGCAAGCTGCTTCCGGGTTTCCTGACCGGGGATGTCGCGCCGCAGCCATCGGCCGAACCGGAGCGCATCACGGACGATCTCAGGACCGGCTCGATCCTGATCACGCCGAGGGATGGCAACATCTGCGAGCATCGCATCATCGACAACGCGACCTGGCGCATTCGTGCGAATGGCAGTGTGCAATGCGATTCCACAGTGTCGTGGCAACCTGACCGCGGCGGCGGCGCCCAGACATCCCAGTCGCGGCTTGAAGCGATCCGCGGCGCCTTCGTGTCCAGGCGCTAGAAGGCCCTGCTCATCCCGCGCGCTCGACAACGAACGCGACCTGAACGAGCGCGACAGTGTTGACGATGGCGTGCAGGATCACGGTGAGAAGCGTCGAGCCGCTGCTCCAGCGCAACCATCCGAGCACGCAACCCAGCACAAAGATCTGCACGATGTAGAATGTCTCGTACTGAACATGCATCACGGCCCAGCCCGCCGACGTCAGCAGGATTGCGCCCCATGGTCCGAGCCTTGATCGCGCGTAGCCGGGAAAGATAAATCCACGGAACAGCAACTCTTCCATCAATGGCGCAGCCACGATCAGCGCAACCGCAAACAACACCAGCGTTCCGGAGCTTCGCGCGCTCCGATAAGCGTCGACCACAGCCGGCGGCACGAGATCGCGACCGGACAAATACGACGTCAGGTCGCCCAGCGGCAGCAAGACCGCGATGATGACGATGCCGACGATCAGGTCCGCGCGTCTGGGCCAGTACAGGGCCAGATAGTCGACGGCCGAGCATCGCGCGTATCGCGCGGCCATGGCGATCACGGCAATCGGCGCCGGCATCGACAGGATCGTAACGACCGCGATCGTGAGTGCATGCGCCGTCAGCGTCTGAACTTCGAAGTCCGACGCGTTGCGATCGGCACCCAGAAATGCCAGCGCCACGAATGCCGCCATGAGCTGGGCCGCGAACCACGCTGCGGTCGCCGCCAGTCCGATGGCTGTCGTGGCCCAGAAGCCCCACGGCTGACAGGGAGACAGGCCTGATCCCTCGTGCGGCTTCGGCGCGATTTCGGTCATGACAGTCCAGAGTTAGTGGTCGGCGCGGCGCCGCCCATGTTCAAGGGGGCTTAGCACAGACTGCAACACGGCGCCGCACACGTGCTAAGGATGAGACATGCCCGCACTCGTCTGCCCCCTCGCCCAAGCCCAATCCGTGCTGCCTGCGCGCGGAGCCTTGATCGGTCTCGATCTCGGAACGAAAACGATCGGAGTCGCGGCATCGGATCCGGATCGCATGCTTGCAGCCGGTGTCGAGACGGTTGGCCGCAAGGCGTTTCAGGCCGACGCCGCGCGCGTCCTGGCGCTTGCCAGCGAACGCAATGCCGTCGGCTTCGTGCTGGGGCTTCCACTGAACATGGACGGCACCGAAGGTCCCCGCGCGCAATCGACGCGTGCATTCGCCCGCAATTTCGCAAAGCTGACGGAATTGCCGATCGCGTTCTGGGACGAGCGGCTATCAACCGCTGCCGTCGAACGCGACCTCATCGCCGCCGACGCCAGCCGCGCCAAGCGCGCTGCGATCATCGATCAGCATGCAGCGGCCTTCATTCTTCAGGGCGCGCTCGACTTTCTGCGTAACGCCAAGGCAAGAGCAACGCCATAGCCGGTCAGGCCGGCGACGCCCGCTCCAGCAGACGCTCCGCGTCGGGGTACGATGCGCCGTAGAGCCGCGTGCCGCCGGCAAGGCGCATGCGGACGAACGCTGCAGCGATGTCCGGAACGGTGGCCTGCAGCGCGGCCGCCGCGGCAACAACCGCCAGCATTTCCGTGATCCGGCGCCCGTTTGCTTCCACGTCGGTCGCCACGAGCAGGCGTTCGATCTGCGCAAGCGGGGATCGTATTTCGGGCAGATCGCGCGTCTCTTCACTCAAGGAGCCGAGGACATCGCGTGCCTCGTCGACACGCCGCATCGAGCGCAAGAGGTCCAGAGCCATCACGTTCCCGGAACCCTCCCAGATCGCGTTGACCGGCGCTTCGCGGTATAGCCGCGCAAGCGCGTAATCCTCGACATAGCCATTGCCGCCAAGGCATTCCATTGCTTCGTAAACAAACGCCGGCGCCGTCTTGCAAATCCAGTACTTGATCGCCGGCGTCAGGATGCGCGCGCGCGCGGCCTCGCGAGGATTGCTCGGGGCAAGATCGAAAGAGCGACATAGCCGCATGATCACCGCGACAGCCGCCTCGGACTCGAGAGCGAGATCGGCGAGGACCGCATGCATCATCGGCTGATCGATCAACCGCTTCTGGAATACGATGCGGCGGCGGGCATGATGGAGAGCGCGCGAGAGCGCCGCACGCATGATGCCGGCGGACGAGATCGCGCAATCAAGACGCGTCAATTGCACCATCTGGATTATGGTGCGGATACCCGCGCCCTCCTCTCCTACACGAAGAGCGAAGGCATCGCGAAACGCGACTTCGCTGGATGCATTCGAACGGTTGCCGAGCTTGTCTTTCAGTCTTTCGAAATGCAGGCCGTTGACACTGCCGTCCGGACGGAAACGCGGCATGAAGAAACAGGTCAATCCGCCTTCCGCCTGCGCCAGCACGAGGAAGGCGTCCGACATCGGCGCAGACATGAACCATTTGTGCCCGTCGATCCGATAGGCATCCCCGTCGCGCGTAGCGGCCGTCGTGTTCGTGCGCACGTCCGTGCCGCCCTGCTTCTCGGTCATCCCCATGCCCAGCGTCATCGCCGCTTTATGCGACCACGGCCGAAACGTCCGGTCGTAATCGCGCGACACGATTTTCGGCATGAGTTGCGAACGAAGATCGGGTTGCGCGGCGAGCGCAGCCACCGAAGCGCGGGTCATGGTGATCGGACACATATGTCCGTTCTCGACCTGAGCCACGATATAGAAGCGCGCCGCGCGCGCGACCTCCGCCGGAGCGGACACTGCGGAGCCGTCCGCGTTCCAGGTCGAGCAATGCAGCCCCGCCAGCGTGCTCTCCGACATGAAGCGGTGATAAGCCGGATGAAATCGAACGGCTTCACCATGCAGCCGCGGCGGATGCTTATTCGCGAGGGCCGCCAATTCGAACATCTCCGCCCGGCCCCATTGCCGTCCGAACGCCGCCAGCGCATCGGCTTCGCCGCCCGCGCCGTTGGCCGCCGCTGCTTCCCGCAGCGGCCGATCGGTTCCGAACAGATCGACATTCACGAAGGGCGGCGGCTGATTGGCCATCTCGTCGCGCGTTTCAGGCATGGCGCACTCCCGACACCCGCCATGGTAGCACGCTGCCCGATACCGCGGATTCAGCATGTGCTGGGGATGGCCGCAGACGCGCCTTGCGGCGGCCCCGCGATGAGCCTATAGAGCCGGCTTTAATGAACATCGCCGCCACATCGTCTTTCGTCCTCAACCGGCGCCATTTGTTGGGGATCGAAGGGCTCTCGCGCGACGAGATCGTAGGCCTTCTCGATCTCGCCGAGGAATTCGTCGAACTCAACCGGCAGATCGAGAAGAAGCGCACCTCACTGCGCGGCCGGACCCAGATCAATCTATTCTTCGAATCCTCGACCCGCACGCAGTCTTCGTTCGAACTTGCGGGCAAGCGTCTTGGCGCGGACGTGATGAACATGGCAGTCAGTTCCTCGGCCATGAAAAAGGGCGAAACGCTCATCGACACCGCGATGACGCTGAACGCCATGCATCCGGACATCCTGGTGGTGCGCCATCATGCGTCGGGCGCCGTGGAACTCCTCGCGCAGAAGGTCGACGGATCGGTCATCAATGCCGGCGACGGCGCGCACGAACATCCGACACAGGCGCTCCTCGATGCGCTCACCATCCGCCGCAACAAGGGCCGCATCGAAGGCCTCATTGTCGCGATCTGCGGAGACGTGCTGCATTCGCGGGTCGCGCGCTCCAACATCATTCTCCTCAACGCGCTGGGAGCGCGGGTTCGCGTGGTCGGCCCCTCGACGCTGCTGCCGCCGCACATCGAACGTCTTGGCGTCGAGGTCACGCGCGACATGCGCGAAGCGCTGCACGATGCCGACATCGTCATGATGCTGCGCCTGCAGCGCGAGCGCATGAACGGATCGTTCGTCCCCTCCACCCAGGAATACTTCGCTTATTTCGGCCTCGACCAGAAGAAGCTGGCCTATGCCAAGCCGGACGCGCTCGTAATGCATCCCGGTCCGATGAACAGAGGCGTCGAAATCGCATCCAGCGTCGCCGATGGCGCCCAGTCGCTGATCCGCGAACAGGTCGAAATGGGCGTCGCCGTGCGAATGGCCGTGCTCGAAGCCCTGTCCCGCAACCTGCCGAACGCATAAGCATGCTGTCCGACCGTCGCCCGATCCTGCTCGCAAACGCCCGGATCATCGATCCGTCGCGCGATCTCGACTTCCCGGGCGATCTGCTCATCGCAGACGGCGTGATCCGGGATACCAAACGAGGGATCGGGGCAGCCGGCGTGCCGGAAGGTACCGAGGTCATCGACTGCAAGGGTCGCATCGTCGCTCCTGGCCTCGTCGACATGCGCGCGTTCGTGGGCGAGCCGGGCGCCGAATATCGCGACACGCTTGCATCCGCGAGCCAGGCAGCGGCGGCCGGCGGCGTGACGACGATCATTTGCCAGCCCGATACGTCTCCGGCGATCGACGATCCCGCAATCGTCGACTTCATCATGCGCCGCGCCCGCGATACTGCGATCGTGCACGTGCAACCGATGGCCGCGCTGACCAAAGGCCTCGAAGGCAAGGAGATGACGGAGATCGGTCTCCTGAAAGCCGCCGGTGCAGTCGCGTTCACCGATGGCACCAGAAGCGTCACCAACGCGCAAGTGATGCGTCGGACGATGACATACGGGCGAGACTTCGACGCCCTCATCGTCCATCACACCGAAGACCCCGATCTGATCGGCGAAGGCGTGATGAATGAAGGCGAGCTGGCAACGCGGCTCGGCCTTCACGGCATTCCGACCGCGGCAGAAGCGGTCATGCTGGAACGCGATATGCGGCTCGTCGCGCTGACCGGCTGCCGATACCACGCCGCATCCCTGACATGCCGCGAGTCGCTCGAGATCTTGCGACGCGCCAAGGATGCGGGTCTGCCGGTGAGCGCCGCCGCCTCGATCAATCATCTCACGCTGAACGAGATCGACATCGGGCCCTACCGCACCTTCTTCAAGCTGACGCCACCGCTGCGCGGCGAAGACGACCGCAAGGCTCTGGTCGAGGCGGTTGCTTCGGGTCTCATCGATATTGTCATGTCGGACCACAACCCGCAGGACGTCGAAACGAAGCGCCTGCCCTTCGCCGAAGCGGCGCCGGGCGCTATTGGTCTGGAGACCATGCTCGTCGCTGGTCTTCGCCTGGTACATGGCGGGCACCTCTCGCTGATCCAGCTGATCGCGGCGATGTCGACGAAGCCTGCCGAGCTCCTTGGCCTTCCCGGCGGAAACCTGCGTAACGGCGCGCCTGGAGACGTGATCGTGATCGATCCGGATACATCCTGGATCCTCGATCCGGCGGAGCTTAAGTCGAAGTGCAAGAACACGCCGTTCGACGAAGCCCGTCTGGAAGGCCGCGTGATCCGGACCATCGTTGCCGGGCGCACCGCCTACGAGTACGCTTCCGCCTGACACAATCCGCTACATCTGCCGCGTTGAGGCAAGGATCGGAAGCGGGACACTGGCGGCGGGGGCGCTGGGCATGTCGGACTGGTCGAACATATTTTCTGGCTGGCCATCGATCGCGGCGCTCGCGCTCGGCTACCTGCTTGGATCGATTCCGTTCGGGCTGATTTTCACCCGCCTTACGGGCGGTCCCGACATCCGCGGCATCGGATCGGGCAATATCGGCGCGACTAACGTCTTGCGCACCGGCCGCAAGGGCCTCGCCGCCGCGACCCTCCTCGCCGACATGCTCAAGGGGACGGCGGCAGTTCTGCTGGCCCGTTATCTCTTTGGCTCAGGTGTGGCGATCGCCGCCGGCCTTGGCGCATTTCTCGGTCACCTCTTTCCGGTCTGGCTCGGCTTCAAGGGTGGCAAGGGGGTCGCGACCTTTATCGGTGTGCTGCTCGGCTTTTCGTGGATCGCGGCTCTCATCTACTGCGCGGTCTGGATCGGCATCGCTGCCGTCACACGTTACTCCTCGCTTTCGGGACTGATCGCCTGCGCGGTCACGCCTGGCATATTGTGGGCTCTCAACCAGCCAACGGAAGCGGCCCTCTTTGTTGTCATGGCGCTCCTCGTGTTCATCATGCATCGCGCAAACATCGCGCGCTTGATCGCCGGCACCGAAACCAAGATCGGACAATCGGCGGTGAAGCCGTGAGCCGGCCCGAGGCCGCGGATGGCGTGAAGCTTTCCGACGGCCAGCGGCTCGATTGGCTGCGTCTGATCCGGAGCGAGAATATCGGCCCCCGCACCTTTCGCGCGCTGGTGAACCACTATGGCGGGGCGCGTGCGGCCCTTGAAGCGCTTCCGATGCTTGCGAGACGCGGCGGCGCACAGGCGCCGGGCCGCATCTGCTCGATTGAGGACGCGCGTCGCGAGATCGAAATTGCGGAGCGCATGGGCTCGACCTTTATCGCGCTCGGTGAGCCCGGCTATCCGGCGCGCCTGCGCATGATCGACGATGCGCCGCCCCTCGTCTCCGTACGCGGTCATATCGACGCCCTGAAGTCCCCAATGATAGCCATGGTTGGTTCGCGCAATGCGTCGGCGGCCGGTGCGAAATTCGCAGCCCAGATCGCACGCGAACTCGGTGACGCAGGCTTCGTCACAGTCTCCGGCCTCGCGCGCGGCATCGATGCGGCTGCGCATCGCGCAACGATCGACACCGGCACCGTGGCGTGCCTCGCCGGCGGTCAGGATCGCATCTATCCGTCGGAGCATCTCCCTCTGCTCGAGCAGATCCTTGAGCACGGCGTCGCGATCTCCGAGATGCCGTTCGGCTGGGAGCCCCGCGCCCGCGACTTTCCACGCCGCAATCGTCTCATCGCCGGACTGTCGCTGGGTGTCATTGTCATCGAGGCCGCACGACGATCGGGCTCCCTGATCACCGCACGTCTCGCACTCGAACAGGGACGCGAGGTGTTTGCCGTCCCGGGCTCACCGCTCGACCCGCGCTGCGAAGGCACAAACGGTCTTCTCAAACAGGGCGCAACGCTCGTGACCGAGACGAACGATGTTCTGTCGGTTCTCGATCCGATTCTTGGCCGGACTGTCGCTCTTCCGGCCAGCGAACCCGGTCACGATCCCGCAGACCCGGCGGCCGAGCCCGCCGCCGACGAGCGCCGCCGCATCGTATCGCTGCTCGGACCAACGCCGGTCGAGATCGACGAATTGATCCGCCAGTCCGGCGCCCATCCGGCTGTTGTCCGGACGGTGCTGCTTGAACTGGAAATTGCCGGCCGGCTCGAACGGCAGGCCGGAGGCCGGGTCGCATTGATCTGAGCTACGACCGCAGCCTGTCGATCCGCTTCACGCTCTCGGCTTCCAGTTTCGCCATGTCGAGCAGATAGGCGAGCGTACCGAGACCATGACGGCGCGCCATCTGCGCAAGCCCCCCTGTCAGGTCTGCGATGTAGGTTGCCGCAGCGACCCGGTCGTCGGCAGCAGGACGCGCTTCGTCAGTCATCTCTTGGCGCTGTCCGGGCATCCTCATCTGATTGTAGATTGTAATATTATCTCGCATAAGTTGCAATATCCAAGCTGAAAAACCCCAAGTTCTGCCCCCAGCGCACGGCCCTTATTTGACTCAAGGGGTCGATTTACCCATGGTCCGGCCCCACCTAAGCGCCTGACTCGCGCCTCTAGGTCTGAAGTTCGGACCTAACCTGTTGGAATTTCATGAATATCGTGGTTGTCGAATCGCCGGCCAAGGCCAAGACCATCAACAAGTACCTCGGGCCCGGCTACGAGGTTCTGGCTTCGTTCGGCCATATCCGCGATCTACCCGCCAAGGATGGCTCGGTGGATCCCGACCACAACTTCAAGATGATCTGGGAGGTCGATGAGCGCGCCCAGAAGCGGATCAACGACATCGCCAAGGCCGTTAAAGGCGCCGACAAGCTGATCCTCGCGACCGACCCGGATCGCGAGGGCGAAGCGATCTCCTGGCACGTGCTCGAAGTACTGAAGGAGAAGAAGGCCCTCAAGGACCAGGCGATCGAGCGGGTGGTGTTCAACGCCATCACCAAGCAGGCGGTCAGCGAGGCGATGAAGAACCCGCGCAAGATCGATCATGCGCTGGTTGATGCCTATCTCGCGCGTCGCGCGCTCGACTATCTCGTCGGCTTCACCCTTTCCCCTGTGCTGTGGCGCAAATTGCCCGGCGCCCGCTCGGCCGGCCGTGTGCAGTCGGTCGCCCTCCGCCTCGTCTGCGACCGCGAGCTCGAAATCGAGAAATTCGTTGCGCGCGAATACTGGTCGCTGATCGCCACACTTGCGACGCCGCGCAACGAGAGCTTTGAAGCACGGCTCGTCGGCGCCGACGGACAGAAGATCACGCGTCTCGATATCGGCTCGGGCAAGGAAGCCGAAGACTTCAAGAAAGCGCTGGAGAGTGCCTCTTTCACTGTCGCTTCGGTCGAAGCAAAGCCGGCACGCCGTAATCCCCCGCCCCCCTTCACCACATCGACGCTGCAGCAGGAGGCGAGCCGCAAGCTTGGCTTCGCTCCCGCGCATACCATGCGCGTCGCGCAGCGGCTCTACGAGGGCGTCGACATCTCGGGCGAGACGGTCGGTCTCATTACTTATATGCGAACCGACGGCATCGACATGGCGCCCGAGGCCATCGCCGGCATCCGCTCGATGATCGGCAAGAATTACGGTCGCGATTATGTGCCGGACGCGCCGCGCCGCTATCAGAACAAGTCGAAGAATGCGCAGGAGGCCCACGAGGCCATTCGCCCGACCGATGCGTCCCGTACGCCGCGCGACGTCGCGCGCGCGCTCGATGCCGATCAGGCCAGGCTTTATGAACTGATCTGGAACCGCGCCGTCGCAAGCCAGATGCAGTCCGCCGAACTCGAGCGGACCACGATCGATATCGCCGCCAAGGTTGCCGGACGCAATCTCGAGCTGCGCGCGACCGGACAGGTGATCAAGTTCGACGGCTTCCTGACGCTCTATCAGGAGGGACAGGACGACGACGCCGAGGACGAAGATGCAAAGCGTCTTCCCGCGATGTCGGAAGGCGAACCGCTGAAGAAACAGTCCATCAGCGCGACCCAGCATTTCACCGAGCCGCCGCCGCGTTTCACCGAAGCCTCGCTCGTGAAGCGGATGGAAGAGCTCGGCATCGGCCGGCCGTCAACCTATGCCTCGATCCTCGCGGTATTGAAGGATCGAGGCTATACGCGGCTCGACAAGAAGCGCCTCGTTCCGGAGGACAAGGGCCGGCTCGTGGTCGGCTTCCTCGAGAGCTTCTTCCAGAAATATATCGAATACGACTTCACCGCGTCGCTCGAGGAGCAGCTCGACAAGGTCTCCAACAACGAGCTGGAATGGCACCAGCTGTTGCGCGACTTCTGGGACGATTTCATCGGCGCTGTCGGCGAGATCAAGGACCTGCGCATCACCCAGGTTCTCGATGCACTCAACGAATTGCTTGGCCCGCATGTCTTTCCGAAGAAGGAAGACGGCGGCGATCCGCGCCAATGCCCCAATTGCGGCGAAGGCCAGCTCTCCCTGAAGGTCGGCCGCTTCGGCGCCTTCGTCGGCTGCTCGCGCTATCCGGAATGCAACTTCACGCGGCAGCTGTCTCCCGGCTCGGGTGGCGATACCGCGACCAAGATTCTCGGCAAGGATCCGGTTACCGGCGAAGACGTGACGCTGCGCGGTGGCCGTTTCGGTCCGTATGTGCAGCTTGGCGAAGGCAACAAGGAGACCAAGGAGAAGCCGAAGCGCTCCGGTCTGCCGAAGGGCCTCGCGCCCGATGACGTCGACCTGCAGGTTGCGCTCGGTCTGCTTTCATTGCCGCGCGATGTCGGCAAGGATCCCGAGAGCGGTGAGATGATCATCGCCGGCATCGGCCGGTTCGGCTCCTACGTGAAGCTGGGCAAGACTTACGCCAATCTCGAACCCGGCGACGACGTGCTCAATATCGGTCTGAACCGCGCGGTCACGCTGATCGCCGAGAAGAAGGCCAATCCCGGCAAGAGCCGGCGCTTCGGCGCCGATCCCGGCCGCTCGCTCGGCGATCATCCCGACAAGGGTGGCCCGATCATCGTCAAGAACGGACGTTACGGCGCCTATGTCAGCCATGACGGTGTGAACGCCACCCTGCCGGCCGACAAGACGCCTGACAGCATCACGCTGGAAGAAGCCGTCGGCCTGATCGATGCGCGCATCGCTGCCGGTGGCGGCAAGAAGAAAAAGGCCGCGCCGAAAGCAGCAAAAGCCGCGGCCGAAAAGCCTGCCAAGGCGAAGAAGGCAAAGGCTGCGAAAGCCGACGCCGACGGGAAGCCGACGGCAAAGAAAACCATAGCCCGCAAGGCATCTTCGAAAACGGCCGCAGCCAAGTCACGCTCGAAGACCGCGGGTCCGACAGCTGCCGACAAAGCGGCCGGCGAAGTTGCTCCGGCACAACGAAAACGCAAGGTCGCAAACTAGAACTCCCCTGCCGGAGGGACGAGGTCGTCTTGGCCCGATCGAAACAAACCTCCGTCCCGTTCCCGACGCGGGAGCAACTGCTTGCATTCATCAAGGATAATGCCGGCAAGGCTGGCACGCGCGAGATTGCGCGCGCCTTCGGGCTGAAGAACGCCGATCGCGTCCAGCTGAAGCGCGTGCTGCGCGAACTCACCGACGACGGCGCGGTCGAAAGCCGCCGCAAGAAGCACCACAAGCCCGGTACCCTGCCCTCCGTCACGCTGGCCGACATCATCGAGCGCGACCGCGACGGCGAACTCGTCGCGGTGCCGAGCGAGTGGGACGAGGAGGCGCATGGCGAAAGTCCGCGCATCCTGGTTGCGACCCTTCGCAAGGCCAGGCCTGGCGAGGCCGCCGGTATCGGCGATCGGGCCCTGCTGCGCGTCGAGAAACTTACCGAGCGCGAAGGCCGCATCATCTATAGCGGTCGCGTCATCAAGGTGCTCGACCGCGCCAAGAAGCGCATGCTCGGCATTTTCCGCGCGCTTCCGGGCGGCGGCGGACGGCTGATCCCGGTCGACAAAAAATCGCTCGGCCGCGAACTTTCGATCCCTCCGCACGCCACCATGGATGCGCAGGATGGCGAGCTTGTCGCCGCCGATGTGTCGAAGGAAGGCCGCTTCGGGCTTCCGACCGGCAAGGTCAAGGAACGGCTTGGCTCGCTCAAGAACGAACGCGCGGTCAGCCTGATCGCAATTCACGCGCACGGCATCCCGCATGTTTTCTCGCGCGACGTACTGGCCGAGGCCGATGCGGCAAAGCCCGCCGACCTGTCGGGCGGCCGCGAGGATTGGCGTCAACTGCCGCTGGTGACGATAGATCCGGCCGACGCCAAGGATCACGACGACGCGGTCCATGCCGAGCCGGATGCGAATCCCGACAATCGCGGCGGACATGTGGTGACGGTGGCGATCGCCGACGTTGCGCATTACGTGCGGCCGGGCTCGGCGCTCGATCGCGAGGCGCTCGATCGCGGCAACTCGGTCTATTTCCCGGACCGCGTTGTGCCGATGCTTCCCGAGCGCATCTCCAACGACCTGTGTTCCCTGAAGCCGAATGTCGACCGGGCAGCACTGGCCGTTCGCATGGTGATCGCGCCGGATGGACGCAAGCGTTCGCACAGCTTCCATCGCGTCCTGATCCGCTCCGCAGCGAAGCTGCATTACGCGCAGGCGCAGGATGCGTTCGACGGACGGACCGATGACATCACCGGCCCGATCAAGGTGCCCGTCCTCGATCCACTCTACGCTGCCTATCGCGCTGTGAAGAAAGCGCGCGATCAACGCGCCCCGCTCGACCTCGACTTGCCCGAACGCAAGATCCTGCTCAAACCGGACGGCACGCTCGATCGCGTCATCATTCCGCAGCGGCTCGACGCGCACCGGCTGATCGAGGAATTCATGATCCTCGCCAATGTCGCCGCCGCCGAGACGCTGGAACGCGCGGGTGTGCCGCTGATCTACCGCGTGCACGATGAACCTTCGCTGGAGAAAGTCGAAGCGCTCCGCGATCTGCTGCGCACGCTGGACATGTCATTTCCGAAGGGCTCGGTGCTGCAGCCATCCCTGTTCAACAATGTGCTCGACCGCGTAACGGGCACCGAAACCGAAACGTTGGTCAACGAGGTGGTGCTGCGCAGCCAGGCCCAGGCCGAATATTCGGCGGAGAATTACGGGCATTTCGGTCTCGCGCTCCGTCGCTATGCGCATTTCACATCGCCGATCCGCCGGTACGCAGACCTGATCGTGCATCGTGGATTGCTGCGCGCGCTGAAACTCAAGGACGGCGCGCTCCCGGACGCGGCCGACATCAAGGGTCTGAACGAGATTTCCGCCCGTATTTCCGCGGCCGAACGGCGCGCCATGGCCGCCGAGCGCGAAACCACGGATCGCCTGATCGCGCATCATCTCGCCGATCGCATCGGTGCGATCTTCGAAGGGCGCATTGCCGGCGTCACGCGCGCCGGGCTGTTCGTCAAGCTTGACGAAACCGGCGCCGACGGATTCATTCCCGCCCGCACCATTGGCGACGATTATTTCCAGTACCACGAGGACCGCCACGCCATGATCGGACGCTCCACCGGGGAGACCTATCGGCTGGGCGACAGCGTCACGGTCAAGCTCGTGGAAGCGATTCCGGTCGCAGGTGCGCTCCGGTTCGAGTTGATGTCGGCGGGTAAAGCCGGAAAGCGGGTGGCCCTCCGGTCCACGCGCTCGCGTCCCGGACGCGACGCACGACGCGAGAATCGGATGCCGCGCAAGAGGCGGGGATGAACGACACGACCGAACATACTGTGATGCCGCCTCGCGACGGCTGGCTCGCGGTCAGGCGCGGGCTCATTGGCATGTGCCCCGCTTGTGGACGCGGGCGGATATTCCGCGCGCTGCTGAAGGTCAACGATCATTGCCCGGCCTGCAACGAGGCCCTGCATCACCACCGCGCCGACGACTTTCCGGCCTACCTCAACATCGTGCTGGTCGGGCATATCGTGGTGCCGCTGGTGCTCGCGGTCGAGATGGCGTTTTCCCCGCCCTATTGGGTGCACGGCGTGATCTGGCTGCCGCTCACGCTCACCCTCGCCTTCACGCTCATGCATCCGATCAAAGGTGCCATTATCGGCTGGCAATGGGCGATGCGCATGCACGGCTTCGATCCGGCAGGCGACAACAACGATCCGCATCCGACAGTGACGACATCAAAATAAAATGCGCGAACTGACAGATCTCGAGAAACGACTGACGGCCGCCGAGCGAGAGCGCTCGTCGGCGAATGTGCGTCCCAAGGATGCCGCCACGCTGATGATCGTCGACCGCTCCGGCCCGACGCCGAAGGTGCTGCTCGGCAAGCGCCATCACGCGCACAAGTTCATGCCGGGCAAATTCGTGTTTCCGGGCGGGCGCCTCGAATCAAATGATCGGCTCATGCCGAGCGCGACGCCACTCAATCCATACGCCGAAAAATACCTGATGCAGAAGGTGAAGCGGCCGAGCGCCGCGCGGGCAAAGGGTCTCGCCTTGGCCGCCATTCGCGAAACTTTCGAGGAGACCGGGCTTATCCTCGGCACACCGATGAACAACGCCGCGCCCGTTCCCGAGGGGCCCTGGGCCGATTTCGCGAAAGCCGGGTTCTATCCCGACCTGTCATCGCTGCATTTCATCGCGCGCGCGATTACGCCGTCGCGGCGGCCGCGCCGTTTCGATACGCGGTTCTTTGCGGTCGATGCGTCCACCATCGCGCACAAGATCGACAATGTCGTGCATCCGGATGCGGAACTCGTCGAACTGGTCTGGATGCCGATCTCCGAGGCGCGCAGCCTGGACATGCCGACCATCACCAGCGTCGTGCTTCAGGAACTGGAAGCACGGGTCGCTGCCGGTTTCGGGCATGACCTGCCGGTGCCCTTCTACCGGATGCCGCGGACGGTCTTTTATCGCGATCTGATCTCCTAGGCCGGGGAGCGCCCCGCGGAACGCATTCTGCGGGCAAAGCCCCGATTTTCCCGCCGTTTCGGCCGTCCGTCTCGGTCAACCGGTGTACCCCGGCTCGAAATGCCGGCACGCTCCCACGTTTCCTTGACTTTGGCGGCTTTGCCGCTAGTTTCCGCGCAAATTCCGCACATCGAGGACGATCATGGCCAAGGCCGTCACCATCAAGGTTAAGCTCGTGTCGACTGCCGACACCGGCTACTACTACGTCAGCAAGAAGAACTCGCGGACGATGACCGACAAGCTCGCGAAGAAGAAATACGATCCGATCGCGAAGAAGCACGTCGAATTCCGCGAAGCGAAGATCAAGTAAGCGCGCCGGCGGGAACACCCGCCGACTGCACGCACGGTTTTACAACCTTCAATTGCAGGTTTGCGGACTGGCCATAAAGGGTGGCCGGCCGGAAGCGGTGTCATGAGGAGGCCACTCGTCACCGCCCCCGAACCGGCCGAACCCCACGGACCCAGGAGATGCGGCGGACCTGAGCATTCCGTAGGGTTTTCAAAGGTTTGAAACGTAAGGCATGCTTGGCATGCCGGCCTCTCGCGGCCCTGAGCCGCCCGTTTCAACGCAGATGTGAGGCTAGCCCCACACCCCACGGAAATCAAAGACGAAGTCCCGGCCGGGCCGGGCAACCTGTCGTCAACGTAAAGGATTAGGGTTTCCAGCCGGCCTGCCGGGCCGGAGGTTCGCTAGGCCGCGTCTGCGACCACGCGATTTCGTCCGTCCCGCTTGGCGCGATACAGCGCCTGATCGGCCCGCTTCAGAAGCTGCGCGGCGGTGTCCTGAGCCGATTCTAGCGATGCGATGCCGATCGAGATGGTGACATCGATGCTGCGGCGTCCCTGCTCTATCGGGAACGGCTCTGAGGCGATCTTGCGGCGCAGCCGCTCGGCAACAGTCGAGGCGACCGCCATGTCGGTCTCCGGCATGACCACAACGAACTCCTCGCCACCGATGCGGCAGGCGAGATCGATGCCGCGGATCGATTTCCGCACCCGGATCGCGAATTCGCGCAGCACGTCGTCACCGCAATCGTGCCCGTAGGTGTCGTTGATCGACTTGAAAAAATCGATATCGAGCACGAGCACCGCGAGCTGCTTGCCCCGCGAGCCGGCCTGTTCGACCAGCTTGTTCAGGTGGCTTTCCATGTAGCGCCGGTTATGCAGTCCGGTCAGCGCATCAGTGATTGCGGCCTCGATCGACATCTGCACGTTGTCGCGCAGCCGTTCGGTGTAACGCTTGCGCCGGATCTGGGTGCGGACCCGCGCATGCAATTCGTTGCTCTCGATCGGCCGCAACAGATAATCATTCACGCCGATCTCGAGCCCGCGCATCAGCCGGGCCGTGTCATCCGGCTCGCAGATCGACAGGATCGGCAGATTGCGGGTGCGATCGAGCGAGCGGAGCTGGCTGCAGAGCCGCAGGCCGTCGAAATTCTCGAGGCTGAGCGAGACGATCAGAAGCTCGTAATTGCCCTCGGCGGCCCGGAACAAAGCGGCGCTGGGATCCGGCTCGACATCGACCATGTGCTCGTCACCAAGCATCGCCACGATGCGCTCGTAGGACGAGCGGCGATCGTCGACGAGCAGGATCCGGCCGTGCGTGCCCTGCTCCATGATGGCTTCACGCTCGGCGCTCTCGATGCCGATCTCGCGCGAGGTTGCCGCGCGCATGCGAAGCTCGTCCGTCATCATCTTCAGGCGCGTCAGGGAACGCACCCGCGCGATCAGGGCGACATCGGAGACCGGCTTGGTCAGGAAGTCGTCGGCGCCAGCCCGTAAGCCAGCGACACGGTCCGACGGCTGGTCGAGCGCGGTCACCATCACCACCGGGATATGATGCGTCGCCGGATTGCTCTTGAGCCTGCGGCAGACCTCGAAGCCGTCGAGATCAGGCATCATGACGTCCAGCAGCACGATATCGCATTCCGCCCGCTCGCAGGCTGCCAGCGCTTCGGCGCCGCTATTGGCGGTCGTGACATCGAAATATTCCGCCGACAGCCGCGCTTCGAGCAGCTTCAAGTTGGCGGGAACGTCGTCGACAACAAGAACACGCGCAGTCATGACGCAGAGACCCTACGCATTTCCGAGAAAGTGACGAATCGTTTCAATGAACTTGCCGACCGAGATCGGCTTCGACAGATAGGCTTCACAACCCCCGGCCCGGATACGTTCTTCATCACCCTTCATTGCAAAAGCCGTAACGGCGACCACAGGGATCGCCTTGAGCTCTGCGTCGTCCTTGATCCATTTGGTCACTTCAAGACCGGAAACTTCGGGCAATTGAATGTCCATCAGGATCAGGTCCGGACGGTGCCGGCGCGCAAGCTCCATCGCGTCGATGCCATTGCGGGTACCGACGGTCTGATAGCCGTGCGCCTCCAACAGGTCGTGGAAGAGCTTCATATTGAGCTCGTTGTCCTCCACGATCAGGACAGTTTTGGCCATTCCCCGCCCCCTCCTGGGCCAGTTGTCATGCGCCCAGCTTCCCGAGGCTTGGGGCGCTGCAACGCCAAAATGCAGGCCCGGGCAATATGGTACAAGGTAGCCTCCATTCCTTACAGAAAGGCAAACGGAAACCGATGGTTAACAAGTCAAAGCTGGATCGCCGAGACGCCGAAAGCGTGGCCATACAGGCGCTTTCGTTCCTTGCCGCAGATCCGGCGCGACTGGGCCGGTTCCTCGCCGTGACCGGCATCGGGCCGGCCGATATCCGCCAGGCTGCGCGCGATCCAGGGTTTCTTGCCGGCGTACTCGAACATATTGCTGCGGACGAATCGACCCTGCTCGCGTTCGCTCGGGAAACCGGCCTTGCCGCGGAGTATATTGCCCGCTCGGGAATCGTGCTTTCGGGGCCGCCCGTCGAACGCGACATTCCGTGACGCGAGGCGCTCGGCGCAGGGATTACGAATGGGTGCCTTTTGCCGCGACTGCCTCGCCGATGCAGCGTCCGGTCCGCGATGCGCGGCCTGCGGCTCACCCCGCCTCGCCCGCCATCCCGAAATCGATACACTTACGGTTGCGCATGTCGACTGCGATGCCTTCTACGCCACGATCGAGAAGCGCGACGACCCCTCGATTGCGGACAAGCCGCTGATCGTTGGCGGCGGCACCCGCGGCGTGGTGTCGACCGCCTGCTACATCGCGCGCACCTACGGCGTTCATTCCGCCATGCCGATGTTCAAGGCGCGGCGCCTGTGTCCGGACGCGGTCGTGATCAAGCCCAACATGGCGAAATACGTCGCGGTCGCCCGTCAGGTCCGCGAACGGATGCGCGAGCTCACGCCGCTGGTCGAGCCGGTGTCGATCGACGAGGCCTTTCTGGATCTCACCGGGACGGAACGGCTGCATGGCCGCACGGCCGCGCAGTCGCTGGCGCGGTTCGCATCGAGCATCGAACGCGAGATCGGGATCACGGTCTCGATCGGGTTATCCTACAACAAGTTCCTGGCCAAGATTGCCTCCGATCTCGACAAGCCGCGCGGCTTTGCAATGCTCGGACGCGCCGAGGCGCCGACGTTCCTGGCCGACAAGCCGATCTCGATCATCTTTGGCGTCGGAAAGGTTTCGCAAGAGCGGCTTGCCCGCGACGGCCTCCGCACGATTGCCGACATTCAGAAATGCGATGAGGTCGAACTGATGCGCCGCCTCGGTGCGGAAGGTCAGAGGCTAAGCCGGCTCGCCCGCGGCATCGACCACCGCAAGGTCGTGCCGGACCGCGACGCGAAAAGTGTCTCCGCCGAAACCACCTTCGACACCGATGTCGCCGCGTTTCGACCGCTGGAGAAGACCCTGTGGGATCTGAGCGAACGCGTCTCCGCGCGGCTCAAGGCCAGCGGCGTGAGCGGCAGCACCGTGACGCTCAAGCTCAAGACGGCGGATTTCCAGACGCGCACGCGCGCACGCTCGCTCGGCAATCCGACCCAGCTCGCGCGTCGCATCTTCGATTGCGGACGAGAATTGCTGGAAAAGGAAATCGACGGCACGAAGTTCCGGCTGATCGGCATCGGCGTTTCGAACCTGCAGACCGCTGAAGCAGCCGATCCGGACGATCTTCTCAATCAGGGCGCGCGAAAGGCCGCCACCAGCGAACGCGCGGTCGATGCGCTGCGCGCAAAATACGGGCGCGATGCCATCAAGCGGGGTCTCGCGCTCGATGACGGCGGATAGCGCCGGATCGTCAATTGCAGGGCTTGCTTGGCCGCGTTTCCAGCGCCGTCATGGTGCCGGCGACGACAAAGTCGTTATAGTCGAGCGCCAACGCCCGCGAGATGCCGTTTTCGTAAAGCTCGAACTTGATACCGTAGACTGGGAGCTGGTCCCCGCCCTCCTTCGACCGGTCGAAATAGCTGATGCTCACCGGCCAGCGTCGCAGCTTCGACAGATGCTCGTCCTTGCCGGCCGCGTCGTCGGGCTTCTGAGTGTCGGGCTCGATCGCCTGACCGATCACGGTCATGGTCTCGTAAACCTTCTCGCCGGAATCGGAGCCGTCGAAAACCGGCCCCTGCAGCAACGTCTTGCCTTCGCGGGCCGAGGCAATGATCCTGCGCATGTGATCTGTCGGGAACATGATCGCCGGGTCGATCCCGAACTCTTTCGTTGCCGGCTTCTTGAGATCGACAACGGCCCGGGCCGCTTCGCGCTCGGCATGGCCGTCAACGGCGTTTTTCAGTTTCTGGTCGACGAAGTTTTGCGAATTGAACCGGAACGATTTGGCGGCAGCGTCTTCCCACGTCGTCGCGCGCATATCGGTCATCATCCGGACGCCTTCGCCCGCGTCGATCTCGGAAACCTGCCGAAACTGCAAGGCGTAGCCTTCGCATTGACTGCCGGAGAAATCGTAGAGGATTCGCCCGCGCACCGCCTCGACCGGACGATTGCCGCGCGCCGACGCCAGCTTGAGTTCGTAAACCGCGCGATGCGACGCAAACTCGACGTCCGAATTCTGTGCGGGCGCGGCAACGCCGGCGCCCGTCAAAAGCACCAGACCCGCGATCACGCTCGGAAACCGGGCATCTCTCATGGACATCGAATCCTCGCGAAAGAAGATAAAGTTGCCACCGGTTCGCTGCAACCGGACCACTTGCGAAGGCGGCTTCAATCGGCGAAGAGAATGCGACCATTGTGAGGCGCATTGGCGATAGGAGGATTGAATATGGCGGGTGTCGTCGAGAAGAAGCTGGCCGATCTCGGAATCGTGTTGCCGACGCCCGCAGCCCCGATCGCCAACTATGTCGGTTTTGTGCGCACCGGAAATCTCCTCGTCGTATCGGGACAGTTGTGCCTCGATGCGGAGGGCAAGCTCGTGGCCAAGGGCAAGCTCGGCGCCGAGGTTTCGGTCGAGGACGGCCAGAAGGCGGCGCGGGTCTGCGCAATCAACGTGCTGGCGCAGGCGAAGGCCGCGCTCGGCGATCTCGACAAGGTCACGCGCGTGGTGCGTCTCGGCGGCTTCATCAGTTCAGTCCCGGCCTTCCTGGACGGGCCCAAGGTGATGAACGGCGCCTCCGACCTGATGGTGACGGCCTTCGCGGACAAGGGTCGCCATGCCCGTACGACCATCGGCGTGTCGGTGCTCCCGCTTGATGCCGCGGTCGAGGTCGAAGGCATGTTCGAGGTCTCCTGACGGCGACAACACATGCCTGGTCTCGACTGGCTCACCGCTCGTCCGGTCGCGCACCGCGGATTGCACGACGAGGAAAGCGGCATCGTCGAGAATACCGCATCGGCATTTTCGGCCGCGATTGCCGGGCAATACGCCATCGAGTGCGACCTTCAGCTGTCGGCCGATGGCGAGGCGATGGTCTTCCATGACGACGAGCTCGACCGGCTGACCGAACGCAGTGGCCTGATGGCCAGTCTCACCGCTGCGGAGTTGAAGGCCATCGCTTTCAGAGGCACAGCGGAACGCATGCTGACGCTCGGAGAGCTGTGCGATCTGGTGTCCGGCCGGGTGACGCTCGTCCTTGAGGTGAAGAGCCACTTCACCGGCGACATGCGCCTCACGGAGCGCGTCGCGAGAGTCGTGGAGGGCTATGCGGGTCCGGTCGCCGCCATGTCGTTCGATCCGTCTGTCGTCCGCAGCCTGCGGGCTACGGCGCCCGGCCTGCCGCGCGGTCTTGTGACCCAGAGCCGCCCGGACCCCGAAGTCCCGAGCGGGAGCAGCTTGCGATACGCCAGCAAAGCCTTCCAGTCGCGCCCGCATTTCCTCGCCTGGTCGGTCGGCGACCTGCCCGGTTTCTGGCCCCTACTCGGGCGATGGGGCTTTGGCCTGCCGCTCCTGACCTGGACGGTCCGGAGCGAGGCCGACCGGGTCCGCGCCGGGCGCTGGGCGGACCAGATGATTTTCGAAGGATTTCGGCCATAAAGCTGGGTTAGCATGGCTCAGATGTCCGAAACTGCAGCCGCGCACGCTGATCACCCGCTCAAACTTCAGCTCCGCGTCGTGTCGGATCTCCGCGACGTGCGGGCCGACGCCTGGGACGCGTGCGCGAACGCTTCTCAGGTTTCGGATGAACAATCTCATGTAGTACCTGATGGTGCATCGACCGCTCCTGCGGCGGCCGGCAACCCGTTCGTCTCTCACGCTTTCCTGTCGGCACTTGAGCGATCGGAGTCCGCGACCCCGCGCACCGGCTGGGCGCCGCAGCACCTGCTCGCCGAAACCGAGGACGGAGAACTGCTCGGAGCGGTTCCCTGCTATCTCAAGTCGCATTCTCGCGGCGAGTATGTCTTCGACGCCGGATGGGCGGACGCCTATGAGCGTGCCGGCGGCAGCTATTACCCGAAGCTTCAGGCGTCGGTCCCCTTCACGCCGGCCACAGGCCCTCGCCTGCTGGTCAAACCTTCGCCGCATGCGGGCGTGGTGAAGGACGCACTGTCGCGCGGCCTCGTCGCGCTCTGCGAGCGACGGCAGGCATCGTCGGTGCATGTCACATTTCTGCCGAAACAGGATTGGGACATGCTGGGCGCAAAGGGCTTCCTGAAGCGCACCGATCAGCAATTCCATTGGCAGAACGAAGGCTACGGGACGTTCGATGATTTTCTGTCTGCGCTTGCATCACGCAAGCGCAAGGCGATCCGCCGCGAGCGTCGCGATGCGATCGACAGCGGCATCACCATCGAACACCTGACCGGTACCGACCTGACCGAGGCCGTGTGGGACGATTTCTTCGCCTTCTACATGGATACGGGATCGCGGAAATGGGGGCGTCCGTACCTCACGCGCGCCTTCTATTCGCTCATCGGGCAATCGATGGCGGATCGCATCCTGCTGGTGATGGCGAAGCGCAATGGCCGCCATATTGCCGGCGCGATCAACTTCATCGGCGCAAACTCGCTGTTCGGCCGGCATTGGGGCGCGATCGAGCACCACCCCTTCCTGCATTTCGAGCTCTGCTATTATCAGGCCATCGATTTCGCGATCGCCAACAAGCTCGCCACCGTCGAGGCTGGAGCACAAGGCGAACACAAGCTCGCCCGCGGCTATGTGCCAGTGACCACCTATTC
>Ga0180218_1000854_pt1 | contig 22035 bp, 15 predicted proteins | sample eDN3rd37CKraftBY_FD_151334 | JGI IMG/M metagenome (GOLD analysis project Ga0180218, IMG submission 151334) | Enriched backyard soil microbial communities from Emeryville, California, USA - eDNA 3rd pass 37_C Kraft BY (version 2) (version 2) | ecosystem: Environmental > Terrestrial > Soil >...
AGGAACTTGGTGAGGAGATTGAAGCAGGTGGTCTTGCCGGCGCCGTTCGGACCGATCAAAGCGTGGATGGTCCCCCGCTCTACCTTCAGATTGACGCCACTGACCGCAACAAAACCTGCAAATTCCTTGGTCAAGTCTCTTGTTTCGAGAATAATCTCGCCGCTCATGCCTTCGACGCCTGCCCAACGTCTGTCCCAATCGACATGACTGCACGTCTTGCGGAAATGGTAAAGCCCGCCTGCGAAAAATCGCGGGCGGGCTTCCCTTCTTCTTTCGGAGGGGCTGGCCGCTGCAGATGCGGCGGCCAACCGGCTTCGATCAGCGGACGTCGATCTTGATCGCGGTCCGCTTGATGTCGCTGCCCGAAGTCTTCGGCGCCGGAGCCTCGGCACCACCATTCTTCGGCGCTGCAGCAACGCCACCCGGAGCCGGCAGGATATCGATCTTGCGGGTCGAACCCTGCTTCTGCAGGCGCTCGCCGATCGACCGGGTGTTGTTCTTGACGGTGGTCAGCGGTTCCTTGTTGAAGTCGTGCTTGATGCCATCGACTTCAGGCTTGTCGCTGCACACAGCCATCACCGTTTCCCTGCCCTTGTCGCCGAGCTTGTAGACGAACGGCGACTTCGCACCCGGGAAGCTGACCGGGACACCGGCCTTGATCCGGTTATCCTGCTGGAACTTGTTCGGCAGGAGAACCGTCAGCGTGTCCTTCTCGTCGATATTGGTCAGCGTCAGGAAGCAGTCCTTCGAGGAGACGACCGTGAACACCGGAGTCTCGCCGAGCTTGTAGACATCCTTGTCCGAGGTCAGGGCGAAGTCGACGTCGGTCTTGACCTTCTGCACGCCGTTCCTGTTGTCGGAGACCTGAACGCCTTCGTCGATCGGCTCCTCGTCGCCGAGTTCGGCCAGTTGACGGTATTTCTCCTCGAACTGGTCACGCGGCAACGAGTTCTGCTGGAGCCGACGGACGGTCGGAATCAGCGAGGAGTTGAAGCCGCCGCTGGTGGCCTGCAGGAACTCTTCCTTGCGCATACCGAGCTCGGCTGCCGCCATGGTCAGGTCGACGTCCTGCTCGTAACGCTGGGACAGAGCGGTGATCATCTCGAGCCCGTTATAGTTCAGGTTCGGATCGAGACCGGCGCGGTACATGGCGTCCTGGAAGCGCTTGGCGTCGCCTTCGAGAACCTTGTCCATACGTTCGTTCTCGATATAGAGCGCCTCAATTTCGCGCAGCTCCGAACGCGAGAAGGCTTTGCCACCAGGGCCGCCGAGCGCGATCTTGCGGACCTCGTCCTTGGCCTTGATCATGCCGAACTCATGGCAGCCCATGCAGGAGATGCCGTTCGTCACCGCAAGGTCCTTGGCGCGCTTGTCCTGCACGATGTTGGTCGGACCAGTGTTCAACGCCTTGCCGTCGGCCGTGTTCAGATAATAGGCCTGGAAACCGTTCGGCAGGCTGAAGATGGTTTCGCCACCGTCATGCTTGAAGGCGTTCTCGCCTTTCGGGCCAAGCGGATGCTCGTACAGGTTCTGTTTGCCCTTGTTGCCGGCAAAGTCATACGAGGTCCAGAAATAGCCGTTACGCGACGGATGCCGCTCGATCATGCGGTTGTTGCGGCTCACGCCCGACACCTGGAACGCCGCGCGCTGGGCGATGAACCTCTGCAGGTTGGCCTCGATGTCGACGCCCTCCTCCTTCGCCAGCTTGTTGAAGTCCGGCGCAAGCTTCAGCAGCTTCTCGTACATGCCCGGCCGCGAAGCCGTGAAGGCGAACCAGTCGCCGCGCACATACGGCATCTTGCTGTCGGTCGCCGAGACGAGCAGGTTCTTGTAGCTCGTGTCCGGCTGCATCTTGTACGGATAAGACTTCAGGATGGTTTCCCAATCCTCCGCAGTCCAGCCGAGTTCGTCGAGATTGACGCGGATGATGGTCTCGCCCGGATCGATCGGCGTGAAACGCACGACGTCCGGCGACCGGCTCAGGCTGTTGAGCAGCTTGATGACCCCCTGACGATAGACCTTCATCGCCTTTTCATCCGTACAGGCATTCGCAAGATGCGTCAGCGTGATGTAACGCATGCCCTTGCGGCGCTGTGCGATCCGCTCGCGCTCGATGTCGGCCGCAATCATGCCGATCATGTCGGAGTGGCTGACATAGGCCTTGGGATCGCAGCTGATGCGCAGCCCGTTGATCCAGCCTTCGAGCGCAGCGAGTTCTTCCGGGGACACCGGATCGAACTTGCCCTGCCCGTTCGCCCAATCGTAAGGCATCTTCTCGTTGATGATTTCACTAAAGAGACGCGAGCCCTTCGCATTGCCCGGCAGAACGTAATGCGGGTTGGCCGCGATCTCTTCGAGATTCAGCACGTTGCCGAAATTGCTCGCGGCGTTTTCGCGCTTGTGTTCGACACCATCGAGGTCCTTCTGACTCAGCTGACCGGTCTGGTGGCAGCGAGCGCAGTGCTTTTCGAGAACATCGTAAGCCGCCTTCGCGACAGGGTCGCTTGGCGGGGCAGCATTGGCAGCGCCGGCAAAGGTCAGCCCGAGGCCGAATGCGGCCGCGATGGCGAACCCCTGAACCGGGCTACTCACTCGTAGACGACCGCTCATTGTGGTCTCCCATTGCAATCGTTGCGACGCGCGGCGTGACACGCCGTGTCGGTTGTTTGTGTCCGGCTTCGCAAATCGCGTTCAAAGTCTCAAAGCAACGTGAAGGGTTTCGGCCAGATCCGGCCGCGATCGAGGAAATCCTATCGCAATTCCAAGCGCCTGCTGAATATCAAAATACACGCGAAGCGCGCTCGCCCTTCACAATTCGGTTGGTTGCCCCAGGCAAAGTGTCGCTTTTCGAAACGAAAAGACCCGCCCGGCGGGGACATGCCGGACGGGTCAAGCGGACCGGCACAGGGTGGAAGGGGCGCGCGTACCGGTCACACGATGGGCGGCGGCGAGATGCCATCCGCAATCCCTGTTGCCCTGATTGGTCGTGGGAATCCGCCGTCCGGTTCAATGGCAGGCCGGCAATCTGTTGGCCGGCGCGACGTCAGCGCTCAGCCGGCTGACGTACCCAGTCTCTGATCGACTGCCAGAGTTCGGCGCTCTTGCGCAGCAGCCAGTCACGCGGCGTCTCGGTCGCTTGCGTATCGGGATCGCGCGGATGGGCCCGCCGCCACTCGTCCGGCATATCGAAACGGCCCGCCCATATCCCGCGCTTGTCCGAACGCGCCTCCGCCTGGGCCAGCTCATAGGGATTGGCGGACCCGCGCCGGTCCATGGCCGTAGCAAATCCGGCCCGGACCATCTCTTCGGCAAGATCGCGGCCACCGGCGTGACACACCGCAATGTAGCGTCCGTAGCGATCCGTGGAGAGCGTCCGGCATTGGACAGGATGCGTGCCGATGATCCGGCGCAGTTCGGACCGCGCGCGCGTCCCGCAGGGCCAGCTCTTGCCTTTGGCGTCGGTGCATTCCTGATGAAGCTCGGGCGCGTCGATTCCATAAAGGCGGTAGCGTTCGCCGCCGAGTGCAAATGAATCGCCATCGGAAAGATGGACAGGCAGAGGCGCCTTCTGGCCGAGCGCGGGCGTCGCCACAGCGCATCCGATCGCGACGGCGAACAACGTCTTCCGCAGAACCTTCATGCAAATGCGCGACAAAACCTAACGACCACTGCCCTGGCTGTTCCCGCCGGCAACCGCGTCCGAGCGTCCCCCAACGGCGCGCAATGCCTCGAAGGCGTCCGCAAGACCAGCGCCGAAATCCTTGTCGCGGCCGGCGGGGCCGAGATCGTGCGCGGTCGAGAGCAGCACGCGACGCACCGAGTCCGGCGACAATCCCGGTTCGCGCTCCAGGATCAGCGCGGCAATGCCGCTGATATGAGCCGCTGCAAACGAGGTGCCTGTGGTCATGTCGTAATTGCCGCCGGGGATCGGCAGCAGCACCCGCACACCAGGCGCAGCCACCGCAACATGATGTCCGCGGTTCGACCCCTGGAACAGCTTGTCATCGGAATCGGTCGCGGTGACCGCGATAACATTCGGATCGGACGCGGGAAAGAGCGGCGGCGACTTCGGACCGGCATTGCCAGCCGCAGCAACCAGGACGATCCCGCGCTTGCTCGCAGCCGCAAGCAGGCGCGCCATGATCGGATCCTGCGGCCCCGCGAAACTCATGTTGATCACACGGGCGCCCTTGCCGGTCGCCCATTCCAGTCCCTTCAGGATGCTGAAGGTCGTACCTTCAGCGCTCGCTGCGGTAGGGTCGAAAGCGCGCACCGCAAGGATGCGTGCATTTGGAGCGACACCAATCAGCTTGGACTTCGCAACGATCGCACCGGCAATGCTGGTGCCGTGCGAATGCGGCGAACCATCGCCGCCGGCCGGATTGAAGGAATCCTCGATCGCGCCCTGCAACTCCGGATGGTCGACATCGATGCCGGAATCGATGATGGCGACCAACACCCGGTCGCCTCGCGCCAGTTCATGCGCGCGCGTCAGGTGAAGCTTCTCCACCGCGTACTGGAGGCCGCCCTGCCCGGACTTCGACTGCTGGAGCGTGTAACGATAGTTCGGCTGCACCGACAGGATTGTCGAATCCGCCTCGAGGCTACGGATGACCGAGGCGACGCTGCGGCCATCGGGTATATTCCAGCGGAACATTGTCGTGCCGCTAAGCTCGAAGCTTTGCGACTCCTGGCGGTTCAGGCCGTGGCGCCGCGCCATGGCGTCGACTTGCTGCTGGCTGGGACGGCCAGCAACCTCGATCACCACTTCGTTCGCAACGAAGCGCCGTTCGCCGGCGACCGGCACGCCACTGGTCTGTCGCGGCAGCTGCGTCGTGGGCTGAGCGGGTTCGTCAACACCAGGCGCGGGAACAGCGTTCGCTGCCGGCGCCGGCGTGACCGACTGCACCGGCCGGGCCTGCGCCTCGCTTGGTCCGCGCGGCTTGACGACCTTGCGCGGCTGCGGGTTCGCGGGCGCGCTCTGAACCGTATAGCGGCCACCGCCGTGATAGGTCTGGGCGGAAGCCGCACCGGAGAATGCTGCACTGAAAGCGGCCGCGGCCAAAGCCGACACCGCGATCGCGATCTGCCGGTTGCGCGTGAGCTGCATGACTGAAACCTCCGAGAGGCATCGTTCCGAAGGCGCTCCGGTCAGCCGGAGCGCAGGCGCTCTGCCGCCTTAGTTGGTGGCCGGCAACACCAAGGTTACCACCTTGCTCTCGCCAAGCTTTTTCACGATTTCGGCAGTCTGCTCTTTCTTGGCGGGGATCCGGAGCCGGAAGTTCCCGTCGGTCGAGCTGTCGATGATCGTGGCGTTATTGGCCTTCAGGAATTCCGAGATTTCGGCGGCATTGGCTTGCGGCGAGAAGCGGACCAGCGTCTCGACGCCACGCGGCACCGAGGTGGTGACCGGAGCCGATGCCATGTCGAACGATCCCGTGCGCTCGCCGACCAGCTTGCCGATCACGCCGGCCTGCAGGAGGAGTGCGATCGCTGCCACGCCACCGGCATAAGCCAGCGTCCGCGGCGACAGGCTCGCCATGAATTCGCTGATGCGGCTCATCAGGTTGAACGACACGGCGGCCGGCTGTCGCGCGGGCTCGGCGTCGATCTTCTCGAACAGCGCCTTCATCGCGCGCTGCGACGGAGCGCCGAGCGATTCATTGACAACGATGGTCTCGCCGAGTTCCTCGCGCACCATCTCGAACTGGCGCGCCAGCTCCTTGTCGTTCGCGAGCGCCTGCTCGACACGGGCGGTGTCGCGGCGATTCAGCGTGCCTGCGGCATACCAGGGCAGCAGGACTTCGATCTCTTCGCGCTCCGGCGCGTTTTTCATTGTGGTGCTCATGGCCAACCTCTTTCGATTCCCGCCGCCTTCAAGGATTCCGCCAATTTTTTCCGCGCATAAAACATGCGCGTCTTGACGGTATTCTCCGGGATCCCGACGATCTCTGCGACTTCTTCCACGGACTTCTCGTGGTAGTAGACCAGATCGATGATCTCCCGATGATCCGGCGTCAGTGTTTCAATGCACTTCCGCAGGATCGCGCTCGTATCCTTCTTCTGCATGGCGGCTTCGGGCGTGTCTGAATCGTCCTCGATCGCCTCTGCAACTTCATCGTCCAGTTCCGCCTCCTTGCGACCCCGAAGGGCCGAAAGAGCCTTGAACCTTGCGATGGCGAGCAGCCAGGTCGAAACCGCAGAGCGGCCCTCGAAGCGTCCGGCTTGCCGCCAGACATCGAGGAAGACCTCGCTGATCAGATCCTCCGCCGTGGACTCGTTACGAACCAGGCGAAGAACGAACCGGTAGACCCGTACATGGTGTCGTGCGAACAGCACCTGCATGGCGAGCCGATCACCGCCTGCGATCCGCTGGATCAGGACTTCGTCTGATGTTTGCTGCATCGTGACGGTCGGCTCATGGTTTGGTCGCGGGAAGTCCGGGACCGGTTCAATTGGATGTGAGCGAAATTTTAGGCGGGTCGAAAAAGTAACCCCCTTCTTCCTAATGCAAGGGGGGAATATTCCCAATAGGGGAATTTCGTCATTGTTATCAATGACTTTTCTCGCGCCATCCGTTATTGTCGTGGAACATGAGCCAGATGTTCACCTTGGAATCGCTGAATTCGCTGCCGCTGCCGGCCTTCTCGGCGGCGATCGGAGACGTTTTTGAGCATGCCTCCTGGGTCGCCGACGCGGCCTTCGGCCACCGGCCCTTTGCGACGGTTGCTGCATTGCACGAGGCGATGATGGGCGTGGTGCGGGCGAGCCCGCCCGAACGGCAGCTCGCCTTCATCCGCGCCCATCCGGAACTCGGCTCCAAGGTAAAGCGGCTCGACCTCACCGCGGACTCGCAGGCCGAACAGGGCTCGCTCGGCCTCGACCGCCTGAGCGACGCGGAATTCAAGACCTTCACCGCGCTGAACGAAGCCTATGCGGAGAAGTTCGGGATACCGTTCATCATCTGCGTGCGGCGGCACACGCGGGACTCGATCCTGAAGGAATTCCGGCGGCGGCTCGACAACGATGCCGACACCGAACGCAAGGCTGCGCTCGACGAGATCGCGCTGATCACGCGGCTGCGCCTGGTCGCACGCGTCGACGGCCCCGGCAAGCCGAAGACGGAAGGGCGGCTTTCGACGCATGTGCTCGACAATGTCAGCGGCAAGCCGGCCAAGGGCGTCAGGATCTCGCTCTATGAAATCGGCGCGAGTGCGCGCTCGCTGCTGGCGGAGGCGCTGACCAATTCTGATGGGCGCACCGATCAGCCGCTGATCGCAGGCGGACCGCTGCGTATCGGGTCATACGAATTGCAATTCGCGGTCGCGGATTATTTCGCCGCCAATGGCACCGCACAATCCGACCCGGCTTTCATCGATGTGGTTCCCATCCGTTTTTCGATTGCCGAACCGGAAGGGCATTATCATGTACCGCTCCTGGTCACGCCCTGGAGCTATTCGACCTATCGCGGGAGCTAACGTTGAGAGGCGCATTGCACGCAGGGTCTCTGGCCGCCGCGCTGCTCGCCCTCCTTGCGATCATCGAACCGTTGCGGGCGCAGGACATTTACGCGCCGGCCGATCCGAACTGGTCGGTGCCGCAGGTCGGAACCCTGCCCTATGACGAAAGAGGCATGCTGATCCGCCGCGGCCGCGACCTCGTGACCGCGACCTATGCCCATATCGGCCCCGCCGTCGCGGACGCGAACAAACGCTATGCCGGCAACAACCTCGCCTGCAGCAATTGCCACCTGAATGCCGGCACCAAGAAATTCGGTCTGCCGCTGTGGGGGCTGTATGACAACTTCCCGCACTACTCGGCGCGCTCGGGCGCGGAAATCTCGATCGAGGACCGCGTCAATTCCTGCATGACGCGAAGCATGAACGGCAAGCCGCTGCCGGACGACTCGCCGGAGATGCAGGCGTTCGTCGCCTACATCAAATTCCTGTCCGCCGGTACCATGCGCGGCGAAAAACTTGCGGGCCTTGGCGCCGGCCGGATGCCGCTGCTGCGGTCCGCGGCCAATCCGGCGCGCGGACGCATCGTCTATATGCGCGCCTGCGCGCAGTGCCATCAGGCCAACGGTGAAGGCATGCTGCGCGATCCCGCCTTGCCGTCGTTCGGATACCTCAACCCGCCGCTATGGGGTCCGGACAGTTTCAATGACGGCGCCGGCATGTCGCGGCTGATCACGGCGGCGAATTTCATCCACTTCAACATGCCGAACGGCACAAGCTATACGCAGCCGCGGCTCTCGGCCCAGGATTCCTGGGATGTCGCCGCGTACATGATTTCGCGTCCCCGCCCGAAAAAGGCAGACCGCGAAAAGGATTTTCCGGATCTCCTGCTGAAGCCCATTGATACGCCCTACGGGCCCTATGTCGATGGATTCAGCCAGGCGCAGCACGAGTTCGGCCCATTCCGCCCGATCGAAGCCGCGCTGGCTCGACTGAAAGCGCAAAAAAGAAAGACTGAGCCTCAGTCGGAGCATAATGGCCTCCGACCCTGACGTGTGACGATGTGGCTGCCCGCGACACGTGCGGGCATGACGATACGACCTGAGGCCATCCTGCTTCAGGCAAAGCGCCCACAGGGAGAGACGCCATGAGGACCGCCGCCGTCCGGCTGCTGTGCGCCGGAATGATCGTACTTGCCTTCAGCGTTTCCGCGAGTACGCAAACCCTCTTCAACAACGTCCGCATCTTCGACGGCAAGAGCGAGATACTCACCGCGCCCTCGAATGTCCTCATCAAAGGCAACACGATCGAGCGCATCTCGACAGCACCAATCGCGGTCGATCCCGCGACCACCGTGATCGCCGGCGGCGGCCGCACGCTGATGCCGGGCCTGATCGACGCACACTGGCACACCATGCTGGTGCGCCCCAATCCCGTCGCGGCGATGGTGAACGATGTCGGCTACACGACGCTCGTCGCAGCCGCAGAGGCGAACGACACATTGATGCGCGGCTTTACGACAATCCGCGATCTCGGCGGGCCGGCTTTCAGTCTCAAGCGAGCGATCGACGAAGGCATCATTCCCGGACCGCGAATCTTTCCGTCCGGCGCCATGATCACCGTGACCAGCGGTCACGGTGATTTTCGTCAGACCTACGAACTCCCCCGCACGCCCGGCGGTCCGCTCAGCCGCGTGGAAGAGATTGGCGGCGCCATGATCGCGGACAGTCCGGATATGGTGCGTACGCGCGTGCGCGAACAGCTCATGTTCGGTGCCTCGCAGATCAAGCTGACCGCCGGAGGCGGCGTCGCCTCCCCGCACTCACCGATCGACGTATCGACATTTACCGAAGCCGAATTGCGGGCGGCTGTCGAAGCCGCGGAAAACTGGGGCACCTATGTGACGGTGCATGCCTATACGTCAGCCGCGATCCAGCGCGCGATCGCCGCCGGCGTCAAATGCATCGAGCACGGTCATCTCATGGACGAAGCCACCGCAAAGATGATGGCGGACAAAGGCATCTGGCTCAGCATCCAGCCGTTCCTTGACGATGAGGATGCCGTGCAATTCCCGCCCGGCTCGATCCAGCAATACAAGAAGGCGCAGGTCATGGCCGGCACCGATCGCGCGTATGGCCTCGCGAAGAAATTCGGCATCAAGACAGCTTTCGGCACCGACATTCTGTTCTCTCCCCATCTTGCCCCTCGCCACGGCGCGATGCTCGCCAAGATGACCCGCTGGTACACGCCCGCAGAGCTGTTGAAGATGGCGACATCCACCAATGCCGAACTGCTGGCCCTGTCGGGGTTGCGCAGTCCCTATGCCGGAAAACTCGGCGTGGTAGAGGAAGGCGCGCTCGCCGACCTGATCCTCGTCGACGGCAATCCAATTGAAAACATCCAGCTCATTGCCGATCCCGCCAAAGCGTTTTTTGTCATCATGAAAGACGGAAAGGTGGTGAAAAACGCCGTGCCGCGTTAGTACGTTTCGCCGCCCCGGCGCTGATCAGAAGCAACTGACGTGAACTGAGGAAACGATGATCGATCTCTATACCTGGACAACGCCGAACGGACGCAAGGTCTCGATTGCGCTGGAGGAACTCGGACTGACCTACAAGGCGCACGCCATCGATATTTCCAAGGACGAACAATTTGCCCCGGCCTTCCTGAAGATTTCACCGAACAACCGTATCCCGGCGATCGTCGACAACGACAACGGTATGTCGCTGTTCGAGAGCGGCGCGATCCTGATCTATCTCGCCGACAAGACCGGCAAGCTGATGCCGAAGGACGGCGAAGGTCGCTATCGCGTAATCGAATGGCTGATGTGGCAGATGGGCGGCGTCGGCCCGATGCTCGGCCAGGTGCATCACTTCGTGAAGTACAACAAGGGCAAGTCGACCTATGCCGAGGAGCGCTATTCGAAGGAGGCGCAGCGCCTCTATGGCGTGCTCGACCGGCGCCTGGAAGGCCGCGAATTCCTGGCCGGCGACTATTCCATCGCCGACATCGCGACCTGGCCGTGGATCTCCCGCTTCGAATGGCAGGAGATCGATCTCGCCAAGTTCCCGAACGTAAAGCGCTGGTACACCACGATTGCCCAACGCCCGGCGGTCCAGCGCGGCTACAAGGTGCCCAAGGACGTCGGCGAAATCCCGATGCCCTGACGTTATTTCAGTCCAGCCGGTGCGCGTTGGTTAACGAAACGGGCACCGGCAAGGATCAATTTGACCAAGTGAGCAGTAATCGTTCGTTCAGAACAACGACGAATTGAACTTAGCCTTTCACGATTCCGGAAACCGGGATCGTTATTCAGGAAGAAACTCAAAAGTCCGGGAGCGTCGGACCTTGCTTTCTTCCTTGCCTCGCGTGTCGTTTCGCGGATTGCTGCTGGTGGCGCTGGGATTGATCGGCGCCTCGGTGGTCGCGATTGCGATTACTCTGGTTGCGCTGCGCCAGGACGCGATGGAAGACGCGATCAACGACACCAACGACATCGCGACAATGCTCGCCGAACAGACCGCGCGCGCGGTTCAGTCCGTCGACCTCGCGACATCGGAAATTGCGGAACACCTGGGCAGGCGTGCGCTCCCCGCCGAGAATTTCGACGCTATCCTTCGCAGCGAAGCGACCCATCTCTACCTGCTGGACCGGCTGTCGCGGCTGCCGCAGACGGAAGTCATGGCCGTGATCGACCAGCACGGCCGGCACGTCAACGCATCGCGAGGCTGGCCCGTCGCGTCCACGGACCTTTCCGACCGGGATTACTTCACCTTTGCGCGCGACAATCCCGGATCCCGGCTCTACGTGAGCGAGGTGGTGAAAAACCGCGTCAGCGACAAGCCGAACATCTTCTTTGCAAAACGTATCAACGGACCAAGCGGCGAGTTCCTCGGCGTCGTCCTCGCCGGCGTGAAGCCCTCCTATTTCCATCATGTCTATGACGCCCTGACCTCATCCCGCAGGCTGTCCTTGACGCTACTGCGCGATGACGGCCTGGCATTGGTGCGCCATCCCTATGTCGAGGGGCTGATGGGCCAACGACTGCCTGTCGATTCGGCATGGTACGACACGGTCAAGAAGGGCGGCGGGCTCTATCACACAAGCGGCAACTTCGACGGCACTTCGCGACTGATGGCCGTCAGGCTCTTGAAGGACGTCCCGCTGGTCGTGAATGCCGGCATCCCGCCGGGGGAGGCTCTGGCGAGCTGGAGATACCGCGCGATGACGATCGGGATTGGCGCTCTGATCGCCCTGATCTGCTCCCTCCTCCTGATCTACGCGCTCTGGCATCAATTCGCGCAGCTTGCGGCGTCGAAGGCGGCGATCATCGAACGCGAGGCACGACTCGCCGAACAGACCGTTGCGCTGGAGGAAGCCAATGAGCGGATCGACACCGCGGTCAACCACATGGTTCAGGGCCTGGTCATGTTCAATGCCGCGGGCGAACTTGTCGTCTGCAACGACCGCTTCATCGAAATCTACGATCTGCCACACGAGGAGATGAAACCTGGCGTGTCGATCCGGCGCGTCCTCGAATTGCGGGTGCAAACCAACACCTTCTTCGACGACATCGACGACTATCTCATCGAACTGCGAACGAAGATGCGCGCCGGCGAGCCGCTGACCAAGATCGCCGAATTCGCCGACGGCCGTACTTTCTGCGTCACCAACCAGCCGACCGGCGGCGGCGGGTGGGTCGCGACCCATGAAGACATTACCGAGCGCCGGCGCGACGAGAAGGAGTTGCAGCGCACGCGGAACATGCTGCGCACGGTGGTCGAGAATGTTCCGGAAACGTTGATCGTGAAAGATGCCAGGACAAGGGCTTACGTCTTCGTCAATCGCGCCGGCGAAGCCCTGTTCGGGGTCACAAAGGACTATTTCATCGGCAAGACAGGCGACGAGTTATTTCCCGAACAGGAGGCCCTCGAGGTTCGCCGTCGCGACGAGGAAGTGCTCAACAGCGGCAAATTCACCATCGAGAGCCGGGAAGTTAACACGTTCGATGGCCGGACGCGCGATGTCACATCCACGCGCATCGCCATCCCGGGCAAGGACGGCCAGCCGGAATACATCCTGAACGTCATCGCCGACGTCACCGAACATGTGAGTGGCGAAAGGGAGTTGCAGCGCGCCCGGAACATGCTGCGTGCCGTTGTCGAGAGCATCCCGGAAATGCTGGTGGTGAAGGACGCAGGAACCGGCGTCTACATTTTCGTCAACCGGGCCGGCGAACAGCTCCTCGGCGCGAAGAAGGAAGATCTGATCGGCAAGACCACCGAAGAGATTTTCCCGAAGGATCAGGCCGATCTCATCCTCGCCCGCGATCGCGACGCCCTGCGCTCCGGGCACATGCATGAGGACATTCACGTTACGCGCACGCTCGACGGGCGGCTGCTCGACGTCGCGTCCAAGCGCGTCGCCATCGGCGGCAAGAACAATGATCCTGAATATCTGCTGACGGTCGTCGAGGACATCACCGAGCGCAAGCGCTACGAAAAGCGCATCGCCCATCTTGCGCACCACGATCCCCTGACTGACCTCGCAAATCGCGCGGCGCTGAACATGAAGCTCGCCGATACCGTCGAGCGTGCCGCAGCCGCGAACGGACAATTCGCGCTGCTGTGCCTCGATCTCGACCGCTTCAAGGAGGTCAACGACCTCTATGGCCACGCGGCCGGTGACAAGGTGCTGCTGGAAATCGCTTCAAGGATGAAGGCGATTGCCGGCGATACGTTCATGGCGCGTCTCGGCGGCGATGAATTCATGGCAATCTGCACGGACATCCCGACCCAAGCGGCCGCGACAGCCCTCGCGCAACGGTTTGTCGATGCGGTCAGCGGCGACATCGATTGCGATGGGCGGAAAGTCCAGATCGGCATGAGCGTCGGCGTCGCGATCTATCCGGATGACGGTGCCGACATGGTGGCGCTGCTGCGCAACGCGGACGCCGCGCTCTATCGCGCCAAGGCCGAAGGGCGGAGCGAAATCCGCTTCTTCGAGGCGGACATGGATCGCGTGCTGCACGACCGCCGCGCGCTGCAGGCAGATCTCGCCCTCGCGGTCACGCGCAATGAATTGCAGCTCTATTATCAGCCCCAGGCGCGCGTCACCGGGCAGATCATCGGTTTCGAGGCGCTTCTGCGCTGGGATCACCTGCGCCGCGGTTTCGTCCCGCCTGGCACTTTCGTTCCGCTCGCGGAAGAAAGCGGCCTTATCGACCAGATCGGCGAATGGGTACTGCGCGAGGCCTGCCGCGAGGCGGCATCCTGGCGCAAGCCGCTGCAAATCGCAATCAATCTGTCCCCGATCCAGTTGCGACAGGCGGACATCGTCCCGATGGTGCATTCGATACTGCTGGAAACCGGACTCACACCGGAACGGCTTGTGCTCGAGATCACCGAAGGCGCGCTGATGGATGACTATTCGCGCGCGGTGTCGATCCTGCGCAGGCTCAAGACGCTCGGCGTACGCATCGCGATGGACGATTTCGGGACCGGCTATTCGTCGCTGTCCTATCTGCAGTCTTTCCCGTTCGACAAGATCAAGATCGACCAGACCTTCATCAGCAATCTCGAGCGCAATACCCAGTCCGGTGCGATCGTGCGCGCGGTGCTCGGACTTGGCCGCAGTCTCAATCTCACTACCGTAGCCGAAGGCGTTGAAACACAGACGCAGCTTGCGGTGCTGCGCGGCGAAGGTTGCGACGAAATGCAGGGCTATCTGATCGGACGTCCGCAGCCGATCACCGAATATGCCGATGTGGCGGGGCGCCCTGCACGGGAACCGATGGCAGCAGTCGGCTAACTTCAGGTCCCGCTGAAGACGCCGAAAATGCGGCAAAAACGTTGGCGCCGGTTGGTTCCGCGTCCGCGATAAGACCTTTTCGAAGCCCCAGCATTTTCACAAAACTGTCCGCTTTGGACAGCATCACGAAAACTTCAACGGGGGACACCCAAGGGGGAACCTCAGACGACAATCTGAATCGGCTGACCGCCGCGCATTTGGCGTGCCAGCAGGGGGAGATTCTGCGCGCATGAAGCTTGCGCTCACTATCATTGGCGCGGCACTCGTCGCCACGACGTCGAACATGGGGACAGGGGTGATTCCGGCCGCGAATTCGCGGAGCAGCGTGGAACCGGTCGTCACCAGATATAACGTTTTCGATGAGACCTTCGCCGACTTTGTCGTGATCAAGGTCGCGCTGAACCCGGTTCCGGACGACGTCATTGAGGCCAACCTGGCGGAATTGCGTGAGCCCGAAGGCCCGCCGCCGCCGCCGCCCGACGTATCGACCGAAGAGCTCTGTCAGACGATCGCTTCGGCTGCCCAGGCACACGGCATCCCGACCGGCTTTTTTGCGCGGCTGATCTGGCAGGAAAGCAAGTTCAAACAGCGCATCATCAGTCATGCCGGCGCGCAGGGTGTCGCGCAGTTCATGCCTTCGGTCGCAATCGAGCGCGGCCTGCGCAATCCGTTCGACCCGCTCGAGTCGCTGCCGCATTCTGCAGCGTTCCTCCGGGAGCATCTCAACAATTTCGGCAATCTCGGCTTGGCTGCCGCCGCCTATAACGGCGGCGCGCGCCGGGTCATGGATTGGCTGGCACGGCGCGGCAAGCTTCCGCAGGAGACCCGCGACTACGTCAAGACCATCACGGGTCACGCGCCGGAGCGCTGGATCGAGGAAAATCAGATCGAACTCGCGGTGAACCTGCCGTCTCGCGCACCGTGCGAGGGCGTGGCCGACCTGTCCCGCGACGCCGAAGCCGCCAGGATCGACGTCCAGCTCGAGCCGCCGGTGGCCAGGGTGATTGCCGCAGCCCGCGCCGCCGCCGCCAAGGCTGCAGCCGCGGCCAAGACACGGCTGGCTGCGGCGAAATCGAAGCGCGGCAAGCTGCTGGCCAAGGGGCTCGGCGGCAAGGAGAAGGTGGCAAGCGCCAAGGTTTCCGAGAAGCCGAGGCTGGCCGCCAAGATCGCCGACCGTGCGCCGACCGATCGCGGCGCCAGAGGTGGCAGGACAAGGGTCGCCGAGAGCTCCTCCGCCAGACGCTAGTCCCTCAGATCCAGTCGCATAGCCCGGCCCGGCTCTCGCGCGGGAGCATGATGTCGTCCGAAAAGCGCTTCGCACTTTTCGGCGTCATGCTCTAGAACGGGGCGAATTGGGATCTTGCGATGACCTTCGACACCATCATCCGCGGCGGGACGGTCGCGACCGCCTCCGATACATTCTCCTGCGACATCGGCATCACCGGCGGCCGGATCGCGGCGCTGGGCAACAATCTCGGCACAGCGAAAGAAATCGTCGATGCGTCCGGCAAGCTGGTCCTGCCAGGCGGCATCGACAGCCACGTCCACATCTCGCAGCCGTCCGGCCCCGACATCGTGATGGCGGACGACTTCGCTTCGGCGACGCGCTCGGCGGCGTTCGGCGGCAACACCATGGTGCTGCCCTTCGCCATGCAGCAGAAGGGCCAGTCGCTGCGCGAGGTCGTGACCGATTATCACAAGAAGGCGGACGGCCAGTGCTACATCGACGTCTCGTTCCATCTCATCATCGCGGATGCGACCGACGCCGTGCTCGGCCAGGAGCTGCCGGCGCTGGTGCATGACGGCTACACCTCGTTCAAGGTGTTCATGACTTACGAGGGCCTCGCCCTCTCCGACATCGAGATGCTGAACGTGATGAGTGTCGCGCGCGACACCGGCGCGCTCGTCATGATCCATGCCGAGAATTACGACGCCATCCGCTTCCTGACCGATCGCCTCGAACGCGCGGGAAAGACCGAGCCGCATCACCACGCCACGTCGCGGCCGATCCCGGTGGAGCGCGAAGCGACGTACCGTGCGATCTCGCTTGCCGAATTGATCGATGTGCCCATCATGATCGTCCACGTCTCGAACGGCGAGGCGATGGAGGAAATCCGTCGGGCGCAGCAACGCGGTCTGAAAGTCTATGGCGAGACCTGTCCGCAATATCTCGTGCTGACGGCCAAGGACATGGAAGGCCTGAACATGGAGGGGACCAAGTATGTCTGTTCGCCTCCGCCGCGCGACGAGGCGAGCCAGAAGGCGTGCTGGCAGGGCTTGCAGCAGGGCGTCTTCTCGCTGTTCTCATCGGACCATTGCCCCTTCCGCTATGACGATCCGAAAGGCAAGCTGACGCCGAAAGGGCGCACCTCCTTCCGGTGGGTGCCGAATGGCATTCCCGGCGTGGAGACGCGGCTGCCGATCCTGTTCTCCGAAGGCGTCGGCAAGGGCCGCATCTCGCTGAACGAATTCGTGGCTTTGACCGCAACCAATCACGCCAAGACTTACGGTCTCTATCCGAAGAAGGGCACGATCGCGGTCGGCGCCGATGCCGACATCGCGATCTGGGACCCGAACCGTGAAGAGACGATCACCCAGTCGCTGATGCATGGCGGCTCGGATTATACGCCCTACGAAGGCATCAAGGTGAAGGGCTGGCCGGTCTCGACCATGGTGCGCGGCAAGTTCGTGGTCCGGGACGGAGAGCTTGTGGGCACGCTCGGTGCAGGGGATTACGTGACCCGCGCGAAGTCGGAGCTGGCCAGGCCGCGTGGCGCGGCAGCGTAACATTTTCCACTGTCATGCCCGGCCTGGTGCCGGGCATCCACGGTTTTCAAAAGAAGTGGATGGCGAGCCAAGCGCGGCCATGACGAAATGAGAGACATTGCATGACCACCCTCTTCTCCGATCTCAATCCTCCGCCGCGTCTGCTCATGGGTCCCGGCCCTGTCGGTGTCGACCCGCGTGTATTGCGCGCCATGTCGATGCCGATGCTTGGACAATTCGATCCCGCCTTCACCGCCTACATGAACGAGATGATGGAGCTTCTGCGTCAGCTCTATCGCACCAGGAACAAATGGTCCCTTCTGATCGACGGCACCGCGCGCGCAGGCGTGGAAGCGATCCTCGTGTCGATCATCTCGCCGGGCGACAAGGTGCTGGTGCCTTCCTTCGGCCGGTTCGGCTTTCTGCTTGCGGAAATCTCCAAACGCTGCGGCGGCGAAGTTGTCACCATCGAGCGTGACTGGGGCACGGTCTTCACGCCCGACGAGATCGAGAAGGCCATCGTTCAGCACAAGCCGCGCGTGCTCGCGGTGGTGCATGGCGACACCTCGACCACCATGGCGCAGCCGCTGGACGCGCTCGGCGACATCTGCCGCAAGCACGACGTATTGCTCTACACCGACGCGACCGCGTCGCTCGGCGGCATGAATGTCGCGATCGACGACTGGAAGATCGATGCGGCCTCGTCCGGTCTGCAGAAATGCCTGTCCGGCCCTCCCGGCTCCTCGCCGATCACCATCAACGAACGCATCGTCGAGGTGGTGAAGCGCCGCCGCCATGTCGAGGGCGGCATCCGCCCGGCGGATTTCGTCGACGGCGATGGCCCCGCGATCCAGTCGAACTATTTCGATCTCGGCATGCTGATGGATTACTGGAGCGAGATGCGCCTCAACCATCACACCGAGGCGACATCGATGCTCTATGCCGCACGCGAGGCCGTACGCATCGTTCTGGCGGAAGGGCTCGACGCCTGCTTCGAGCGGCACCTGCTTGCGAGCAACGCGCTCACCGCCGGCCTGATCGAGATGGGACTGAAGCTGTTCGGCGATCAGCGCCACAAAATGCCGAACGTGACCGGCGTCTATATTCCCGAGGGTGTGAACGGCGACGCCGTCCGCGCGATGATGCTGAACGATTTCGGCATCGAGATCGGCACGTCGTTCGGGCCGCTGCACGGCAGGATCTGGCGCATCGGCACGATGGGTTACGTGTGCCGCAAGGAAAGCGTGCTGACCTGTCTTGCCGCTCTTGAAGTTTGCCTGCGCCAGGCGGGTTTCCGCGCCGGCTCCGGCACCAGCGCCGCGCTCTCGGTCTATCGCGCAGCCGAACAGCCCGCAAAAACAGCGAAAGCGTCCTAGCAGCCACTCAAAAAACGGCCCGGACACACGTGGTGGACAGGGCCGTCGAGGGCCTTTGACAAACGGGCCGAGCCATGTCGGACCGGCGCATGGCTGTCTGAAGGTGGCCTGTTACAGCTCCATGACTACGATACCGTGTGCTTGCGGATAAGCCGCCCGCTTACCGCCCGGCATGGGGCAACAATTCCACGAAATGGCCCCGCTATGGACAATCCGCGCATGTGAAAACGTCTCAGCCTATCGATTGGGGGAGGGACGTCCATGCAGGGGCATCGACGTGCAGTTTCGCGACGTATCTCGGGGTTACTGACCTGCACGGCTCTTTTGGCCATCGCGCTCACGGTGCTGTTCGCGGCGCCTGATGCAAGAGCTCAGGGCGTTCAGCAGAACGCAGCGCCCGTCAGCGACAACCCGTTCAGCCGCTGGTTCGGCTCGCTGACGACCACGACACCAGCAGCAGCTCCAGCACCGGTTGTCACGGCGCCAGCGCCGCAACGGGTTCGCAAGCGCATTGCGAAACCCAGGAAGTACACACGTCCTGCCGTCGCACAGACAGCACCTGCGCGCGCGGCACATGCACAAGTCACGTCTGCGGAGCCGATGCAGGAAACACCTGCTCAGGAGCAGGCTGCGGCCGTGCAGCCGCAATCCGCCGAACAGGAATGGCCAAGCGCTGCGGACAATCTCGGCGCCCCCATGATCGTGCCGCTCACCATCAAAACCGTGCGCGAGATGCTGGAGCCTGAACCTCAACTCGTTTCCGGCAACGAGATCAGCGACATCGATCGCGCGGCGGAGCCGGCTCGCGCGTCCCCTTCGTCCCGGGTTCACCTCGCTTCGGCGGTGACCGATGGCAGCGGCATGATCGATAGCGACGCGACCGAGCACTCACGCGTCTTCGCCATGGGCGAGACGATGAAAGCCGTCCTGCAATCGGGGTGGGTCGAGCCGCTGTTGCTGATGTTCGCCGGAGCGTTCGCTGGCTTTACGGCAATCCGGGTCTTCGCCTGAGCCGCGCTCTTACCGTTTTAGCTTCTCAAGCTCGGGAAACGGCTGCCAGTTCGCCTGATCGCATTGCTCCTTGCGCGCGGGCATGATCGTATCGAGACGCCCCGAGAGGAACGCGACCATACGGTCGCGGCTGCCCTCGTATTTGCCGGTGGAATCCTTCGCATTGAAGCGCAGGCAGGCCATGTAGCGCTGCGCCGACGAGCCCGGCACGTTGCGCAATTCCGGTTCTGCGATATAGGCGCCGCGCACCCCGCTCGGATCGTTCAGATAGGTCCGCAGATAAGCGAGGATATCGGCCTTGTAATTCGCCGGCGGCGTGTTCGGATCGGTCGTGATGACCGGTTTCGGCTCCTGCGCACAGGCGCAGAGGCTTGCGCCGAGGCCCAGCGCGATCAGCGATGACCTCAGCGTGCGGCCGTGGCGTCCTGGATCGTGCGCCATATCCGCTCCGGCGTTGCGGGCATGTCGATATGCTCGATGCCATAGGGCGAAAGCGCATCGACGATCGCGTTGATCACGGCAGCCAGCGCGCCGACGGTTCCCGCCTCCCCCGCGCCCTTGACCCCGAGCGGGTTCATCGGCGTGAGCACCTCGTTCGCCTTGCAGACGAAGGACGGGAAATGCGCCGCGCGCGGCATCGCATAATCCATGAACGAACCCGTCAGAAGCTGCCCGTCCTCGTCGTAACGGATATCCTCGAACAGGATCTGGCCGACGCCCTGCACGACGCCGCCATGAACCTGCCCCTTCACCAGCAGCGGGTTCACCACGCGGCCGACATCGTCGACCACGACATAGTTGAGCAACGTACAGACACCGGTATCGGGATCGATCTCGACCTCGCAGACATGGCAACCGTTCGGGAACGTCGCGGCCTTCGGCGCGGCAATCGTCTTTTCGGAAAAGCCGAACGTACCGCCGAGGCTCGGATCGCGCATCGTGTAGGACAGCTTCGCGACATCCTTGATGCCGATGCGTCGGTCCGTTCCCGCAATCGCGAATTGCCCCGCCTCGAAAACGATATCGCCCGAATCCGCCTCGAAATGAACGGCGGCGATCTTCTTGCCGCGCTCGATCAGCCGGTCGGCGGAGATCCGCAGCGAGTTCGATCCGGTGATGACCGAGCGGCTGCCGAACGTGCCGGTGCCGAATTCGACCACATCGGTGTCGCCGTAGCGCACGCGCACGTCATCGATTTCGAGGCCAAGGAAGTCGGCCACGATCTGCGCGAAGGTGATCTCGTGCCCCTGCCCGTGCGAATGCGTGCCCATCGATACAGTCACGCCGCCGGTCTGGTCGAACTTGATCTCCGCGCTCTCGGGGTTCGGTGCCGGCGCGGGCCCGGCCGAAATCTCGATCGCATTCGCAACGCCGATGCCGCGCAGCTTGCCGCGTTTCTTCGCATCCTTCCTGCGTTCGGCGAAGCCCTTCCAGTCCGCCAGTTCGAGCGCGTCATCCATATTGCGTTCGAATTCGCCGGAATCGTAGGTGAAGACGAACTTCGTGTTGTATGGCATCTGATCCGGCGCGATCAGATTGCGACGGCGCAGTTCCACCGGATCGAAGCCGCATTGCCTGGCGGCGAGATCGATCACGCGCTCGATCGCATAGGTCGCCTCGGGCCGCCCTGCCCCGCGATACGGCGCGGTCGGCGGCGTGTTGGAGAACACACCGGTCACGCGCGAATGGATATGCGGTGTGCGATAGACGCCGGCCAGCCCGCCAAGATTGTTGGTCGGGACATGCAGCCCCATCGGCGAGATATAGGCGCCGATATTGGCGGTAGTCTCGACCTTCAGTGCGAGAAAATTGCCCTTCTCGTCGAGGCCCAGCGTCGTGGTCGAATAATTGTCGCGCGCGTGGAAGTCGGACAGGAAGCTTTCGCCACGTTCTCCGACCCAGAGCACCGGGCGGCCGGTCAGCTTCGCGCCGACCAGCGTCAGTACGTATTCCGGAAACGCCGCTTCCTTCAGACCAAATCCGCCGCCGACATCGGGCGCCACCACGCGCACGCGATTGCCGGAAATGCGAAAGATATCGTTGGCGAGGCTTTCACGAACCGCATGCGGATTCTGCAGCCCGCAATAAAGCGTATAGGCTTCCGCGACCGGATCGTAGCTGCCGAGTGCCGTGCGCGGCTCCATGGTCACGGCGGTGATGCGATTGATCGGATAGCTGACGCTGATCCTGTGCTTGGCGCCCGCCAGCGCCTGCTCGACAGCCTCGCGGTTGCCCGCATCGAATACGAAGCAGACGTTGCGCGGCGATTGCGGCCACAGTTGCGCTGCATCGGCGTCCGCCGCGCGCCGGGTATCGGTGACGGCCGCCAGCGGCTCCCACTCGATGGCGATCGCTTCCGCCGCGTCCTTGGCCTGATCCAGCGTATCGGCAAAGACGGCGGCGACCGGATCGCCGACATAAAGCGCGCGCTCGCGCGACAGGACGCGGTAAGGCGGCTCGAAATTCGGGCTCCCGTCCGGCGCCTGGCGCTTCACTTTGGACTGGATGGTCCCGAGCGCCGTCATCTCGGGGTGCTCGCCGGTCAGGACGAGACGCACGCCCGGCATCGCCTCGGCCTCGGTGGTGTCGATGCTCACGATGCGGGCGGCGCCATG